>Ga0114974_10004290_pt1 | contig 10664 bp, 10 predicted proteins | sample S_130206_EF_Meta_FD_87318 | JGI IMG/M metagenome (GOLD analysis project Ga0114974, IMG submission 87318) | Freshwater microbial communities from Lake Simoncouche, Canada to study carbon cycling - S_130206_EF_MetaG | ecosystem: Environmental > Aquatic > Freshwater > Lake | place: Lake...
CATGCCGAGGTACCCTGTATCTTTACGCGGTTTGAAATAGACCCCTCAGGCATTGACATGGGCGTCTACCAACGGAAGAGGGATTTGCTAGAGTCGGATAGATGGTGCTTAGCAGGTAGCTTGGGGGCAGAACTTTCACCACTACTTGCACCTGCGGCGCGAGACCTTGTTGTTGTCAAAAAGAAACCGAGCGGTTGTCATGGTACGCCGCTTTTAGGCTACCTGATCGACCGTGGCATCGATACTGTGATCGTGGTAGGCGGGGCAACTAGTAACTGCATCCGCGCAACCGTTTTTGATTGCGCGTCGTATAACTATCGTGCGATCGTGCCGCAAGAAGCGGTCTTTGACCGTATCCCCATTTCACACGCGATTTCTCTTTTTGATATGGATCGTCAGTTTGCAGATGTTCTGCCAACGCCTGAGGTAATCGACTATTTGTTAGCCTGCCGAAGCGGACGTTTCGAAGCAGGTACAAGTGCCACATGATCTCTAATTTGTTTCGCAGCCTCAAGGTCGAATGCCTCTAGACCGATCGACCAGAGCTCAAGCATACGTTGTGCCATCTTTGCAAAATGGTCTTGCGGATGTGTGTTGACAAACCCGACAACTTTTTTCGCGGTCTCGATCAGCGCAACCGCAATTTGAGTTTCCCACTCGTTGCGTCGTTTCGCACTGACAAGGCACTGCTTGGCCAGTGCTGTAATCGTCTTTTGCGTTAACCAACGCTTTGAGCCTTCAAAGTTAAGTGCGAGCCCATCGTCGGCATCATTCGAGTTAGATAGCTGAGGTGCATAAACCGACATGCTGAGCATGTCATAGGTTGGCGCAAGAGCCGCGTTTTTAATCTCGTCATACATCAGACCAAAGTTTTTTAAATGTGCATCGCCATTTCGAATGGTAGACGCAAGCAGGTATTGACCAAAAAAGTGATCGTACGACTGTTTTATGTGGCTGCCTTGACAATAGGTTCCTATGGTTTTAATCACTCGCTCAACTGAACCTGTGAATTTCTCGCGTGCAGGCAGTCCGAGCAGCGCGCACATATCCTCAAACCCCAGGCGCTTGCCCTCAGCCGTCAAATCAAAGCGTTTCACCAGCAGATGTTTGCGATCTTCGGATAAGTGAGCCGCTGGAACGGTTAATCCTGCCGCACGCGCAGCCATCATTCCAAAATACTCAACCAACACGATTTGTGGATGATCTTCGTCGTTAAGTTTAATGATCCAGTCATCTAACGCTAGCGTGGGGCGGCCATCTTGGTGGCTGACTGGACTTTTAGCGAGAAACTTCATGAAGCCTCCAGAGACGCCAGATTCATGTAGCCGAGTACCAAGATAATGTTTCACAAGCTTGGTTGTGTCTTCTTTAATTAGGCTTGACAGTGATTCATGCGCGGTCAAGCCAGAGAGCGCTTGCCCGTGTGGGGTCACCTGGATCCGACCGATCATGTTTTCACCGATCACCGCAAGTAGTTCTAAGTCTCCAAAGCGCTCGAAGCGTTTAGAAAAATTTCTGACGATTAACTCGCGTAAGGATCCTTCAGGTAACGAGATCTGAAAGACAGGGTGGAGTTCTCTGCTGACCCAACTCGCTGTCCGTTTGGGCATCAGTAATGAAACGGGTAGTACGCTTGGCGCGTCAGGTAGATAGTTGAAGACAAAAGTGTAGGGCTCAGGCTGATCCAGAACACCGACGAGTTGCTTGGAGACATACACATCAAGCATTGGCTTCTCTTGGATTAATTGGGTTGAGCTGAGCGTGTGCTTGCGAAAAGCGCTTCGTTTTCGCGAGTGACGTCATCAAGCGTAGGTACGTGCTTGACCTGCGCTGTGAGTCGTAGGCCCAGCGCTGCAGTGACCCTTTGCAGGGTAGACAGGGTGCAGTCGCCCCCCGCTTCGATCAGTACGATCGTGCGGCGTGAGACACCAGACATTTCGGCAAGCTGACCTTGAGTGAAGCGCTGTGACTTGCGAGCACGAACAATATCCTGGATCAAGGGATCCCGGTGCTCGATTGTTGAGCTAGTTTTGAGGATTTTAGTGATACTCATAAAGTAAATTATATATCACTTTTGAATTTATTATGTGTATATAGTAATCTATAAATTACATTATTAAAAAATAGTGGGGTAGTTAACTTCGCAACAAACTGACCCGTTTCAGCCTCGGCCTTTAGGCCGGTAAATATCTCGCCGCATAAAACACACCAGTAAACGCCATGCCAACTACGACAGTCATCCAGCTGATCATTTTCCAGGTGCATGAAGTGATTTCGTGATGGATGGTTGTGGTGAGCTTGAGCTCTAGCCTTTTGAGGTCTTCTTTGGTCGCAAGTGTCGGGAGAATCGTATCAAAGCGAGTTTCTAGCATCGTCATTCTGGTTTCCATTGGGTTATCCTCAAAGCCACGGTGATTGAGGATTTTAAGATTTTAGGTCGATCGCAAGAATGGTATTGGATAGTTTTGTCTAGTAGCAATCCTTCAATTGCATTTGCTTACATTTATAGAAAACCATAGAACAATATGAAAAATTTAATTGTCCGTAATATTGCTGCCTCGCTGCTCGCGACTGTCTGTGCAGGTCTACTTTGCGCCTCAGCCTCGGCACAGACCGCTCAATGGCCGACGCGCCCTATTAAGATCGTGATTCCGTTTGGTGCGGGTGGCGGCACCGACGTGATTGGTCGGTTTTTAGCGCAGAAATTTACAGAAGGTCTGGGTCAAACCGTGGTGGTTGAAAATCGCCCCGGAGCGGGCGGCAGCCTTGGTAGCGCAGAGGTTGCGCGTGCACCGGCTGATGGTTACACAATCTTGTTAGGTTCAAGCTCAACGCACGGCATCAATCCTAGCATGTATGCCAAGCTTCCTTACGATCCAATCAAAGATTTCGAACCGATCGGTTTGATTGCGACCAATTTGTTTGTGATGTCTGTACCCAAAGACTCACCGGTAAAAACGGTAGCCGACCTAGTGAGGCTCTCGCAAGCCTCGCCTGGCCAGTTCGATTACGCCTCTTCCGGAAACGGCACCACGAGTCATCTCGCAGCCGCCTTATTTATTTCGATGTCAGGCGCCAAGCTCACGCACATCCCGTACAAAAGTAATGTGCCCGGTCTGACAGATTTGATGGCAGGCCGTGTTGCGATGATGTTTGACAATATTACGGCGATGCAAACGCAGATTAACGCCGGAACAATTCGTCCACTGGCGACGACCGGCTTAAAGCGTAACGTGGTGTTCAAGGACGTACCGACTTTGGATGAGGCGGGCGTCAAGGGCTATGACCTGAGGGGCTGGTTTTGTTTGCTCGCACCGGCGGGCACCCCTGCAGAGATCGTGACGAAGATGAATCGAGAGCTAGTCAGAGTGATCTCAATGCCCGAAGTGACAGACAAGCTGATTGCCTTAGGGGCGGATCCTGAAACTGGTACACCCCAAGAGCTTAAAGCGCTGATCGCCTCTGAAATTATCAAGTATAAAAAGATTATCGATATTGCTGGTGCAAAGGTTGAGTAGGGTGATGTGACTCGTGTCCGAATGATCAGACCGCAAGTCATTGATCGAGCTGACCTCGTGGCTCTTTACTTAAGTAGAGTGGGCTTAATCCAGTGCGTGCTCGTATTCTTTTTCAACACAACCTTAATTGCGTTGACGATCAACATTGCCGCGAGTTTGATCTAGTGGTGGTAACAAATTGTTACATTACTACTTTTGTCGATTCGGTCAAAAATTCTTGTAGGTACGGTCAGAAATTGAGATAATTTCGGTATCGCACTTAAGGAGTTGTTTGAATGGAAGCTAGAATTATTGCGTTAGAAGAGTTTGCTGTTGACGCGCGTGATCGCCTCGCACGCATTGAGACTCGGTTGGATACCTTTGCGACCAAGGCAGACTTGCATCGCGAGCTGCACGGTATGACTTGGCGGCTCTTTGGTGGAGCCTCAGCCCTAGTCGGTATCGTCTACTGGATCGCCCGCAACATTCACTAATACCTTCTACTGCGCTCTCAACGAATGCCAGCGAATCACTAACCGCCAGAGCCGGTTCACTTCAGATCACCTATTTTGCAATCGCGCAGTGCCCACCGCTTGAGATCTTGCCAGAGCCTGCCGCGATAAGCGGTGGCTCATTACGCAGGTCAACCGGTGGCGCTTGAGTCGCATCCCAAACCAAGAACGCCAGCAATCCACACCAAAAGACTACCTGAAGTTTGTGATTAGAGAGGCTCATGGTTGCTCGTGTCCCGTGGTTTGTGATCAGATAGGCTCATGATTGCTCGCACCCGATCACTTGTGAGTCGAGAGGCTCATAACCACTCGTGTCTTGTCTTTTGTAACTTGATCGGTTCATGATGACTCGAGCGCTATAGCTTGTAATGACGTCGCACGCGTACACCGATCAGCGTTCCGGCAAACGCCAGTGGCACCCAGATCCAACCGTGAACACTACCTGTTGAAATCCCGCTTAGCATCGCCCCAATGTTGCAACCAAAGGCCAATCGCGAACTGTAACCCATCAAGAAGCCTGCCAGTAAACCGATGGTCCACTGCGTGGCCGTCAGCGGTTGGCTGTCGCTTTTGGCGCGTGCCGAGACCCATAAGGCTCCGCCCAAAATACCAATATTGGTTATCGACGTGATGTCCATCAGTACCATTTCGCTTAAGCGTTGCGCGTTACCGGCCTGGCTCCAGAAGGCATTGGTCGCTGGATCAAACAAGCCCGCAGCGGTCATAATCTTTGCGGCCCACAGCCCAAATCCGTAGACGACCCCCCAAGGTTGGCCGGCAATGAGCAGATTGAGCGTCGCCAACACTGCGAGTGCAACTGCGCCAAGCAGCCATTTGCGATCCCACCAGGCGCGCCCCGGGCCCACCCAAAGTCTTGCTGCGAATCCCAATAGCGCAAGCCCAGCTAAAGTGATCAGTAGTGCTTGCATGCTGCCAAATTCGGCGACAAGGCCAATGGGTTGAAGTTGACCAAGCGTCAGCCAGTCGCCCACTTGCACCGAGCCCAGAAAGCTGCCCAACGCAAAGAGAGGCAAAATTCCCATGTTCAGCGGTACGCCAAGCCCCGCCTTGTAAAGAGTGCCCGAGCCACAGCCATCCGCAATCTGCATCGTTAAGCCGAAGACAAAGGCGCCAATTAGCAGGCTGACACTCGGTGGGCCGAGTGCCGCGGTCAGTTCAGAATATTGACCTAGAAGTGTCAATGAAAATGCGGAGGCGAGGGCGAGCAAAACCAATTGACCTGCTACGCCGCGAGGGTCGCGTTGCTCAATGAGTTGGCGCCAGCCAGTCGTGAAACCAAAGCGAGCGCCCGCCAGAGCGGCTCCCATCCCAATCCCCACTGCGAATAAAACAGCTTGGCGAATGGATACCGACCAACTGAGATAGATAAAAAACACCAACAGCAGCAGGCTAAGTGGCAGACGTTTCATCATTCATTTCGTAAAACTGCATCGTCTGGGATCAGGCGATGATTCATGGGTTAAACGGTGATCACACGAGCACTAACGATGCATGAAGGTGTAACTCTATGTGATGCGGATTGGCAGGCTCTTGATCGACAATCAGTTACTTTGCGGCCCACAATTGCGCGTCGATGTACAACTGCTTGAGGCGATTAGGGACGTTGTCCATTGGCAACGCACCGTCGGCTTGCGTCCAGTCAACCATCGACCCGGCGTAGAGTTTCACGTTTGGCTGGCCCACAAGCTCTGATAAGACAAACCAATTCGTTGCGGCCCAGTGGCCCGTGTTGCAAAAAGAGATGACCTCTTGATCACTTTTAACGGGTGCTGAGAGAGCAAGTTTTTTTGCCTCGCTAGCAGGTACAACCTGGCTGCTATTTGGCGCAAACCACGTTGAGTGTTCGACGCTGACCGCGCCTTTCAACGTGCCCGGCACCTTGGCGGCTGTGTGTCGCGTTGAGCCATCAAAAAAAGCGGTAGGGCGAGCGTCAATGAGTTGTGCTTTACCCGATTGAACGCTGCTGACCACTTCGGCACGCGTCGCGATCATGCTTTGATTGATTGTCGGGACATAGGTGCTTGCTGCTGCTGTCACGGGTTGCGTGTTCAGGTCAAACCCAGCAGCCTGCCAGGCCTTCAAGCCACCGTTCAATACTGACAGCTCTTTTAAGCCCAACACTTTGAGTGTCCAGTACACGCGTGCTGCGGCACCGAAGTCTGTCGCATCCTTACCCGAAGACGTCACGATCACCTTTGAGTCGGGGGTCAGGCCCAAACGCTGCACAAGCTTGGTTAAGTTTTCAAGTGAAGGCAATTCACCAGGATTGCCCTCGGGGCCCCGCCAAGTGCCGTAGGGGGCATTCAGGGCCCCCGTAATGTGACCAGTCGCGTAAGACTTTGGGTCGCGGATGTCGAGCACGACGGTGCCGGTCGTGGTGAGTGCGGCCCGAGTTGCTTGCGCACTTAACAAGGGTTCGGCTGCGATTGCACTTGCGTACAGAAAGATACCTAAAAAACAGGAAGCGATTTGTTTGATCATGATTCAGACAACCTTAAACGTTCGATGTGTGAACGCATTGTGCTTTGTAGTTGTTCAAAGCGGAAGTACATATTGTATCTCTTCTTATAACCAAAAGAAATATAGAAATGGTAGGGTGACTGCCATTTGAAGTGAATGCAAGGTCTTGGTGTTACGACAGACTGCGGTCTTTAGAAAAGCGCTGTCATCGCTAAGGGAACTAGTAGCCTTTGACTATTTCACGCAAGAGTACCGTCATAGTTGCAAGCCTTTTGGTGCAGAGGGTCATAGGTTAGACGTAGGCTGTATCGTATAAAGATGAACGTCGACATCCACACAAAAGTGCGAAAATCATTGTGTCTGTTCACCCTGCTTAGATGGGGCCGGGTAAAGTGGTCTCAATTATTGTTTTTTGGTCTATTCTTTGCGCTTTTTGGGCCAGTGTCGTCTGGCATCTCTCAAGCAGAAAGCTTAGCCGAGCCTCAAAAACTTGCGACTCTTGTGTCAACTGCGTTGGGCGTTGAGCACAGCCTAGTTCTTTTTTTTCTTTACGCCGTCATTGCACTGCCGCTGCTGTTGGTATTCAGCATCTGGTGGCTTCTTCGCTTGCGCAAGCGTGCGCAGCGGCTTGAAGCAGTCGTGATTGAGGCCAATCTTAGTCGCCGTGAGCTTCTCCGTAAAAATGATTTGCTAACGATTGAGTTCAGCAGAAGAGAGAGGCTTGAGCGCGAATTGCGTGCCAACGAAGAACGCTATCGCAGCTACATCGAACAGGCACCGATCGGGATTTTTGTGCTGCGGGGCAACGATGAGTTTGCGCTGCTGAACTCGGCTCTGAGTCAGATGACGGGGTACTCAAAAACTGAATTATCTACGATGAAACTGGCCGAACTGTTTTCGTCAGACACGTCAAAGGAGTCTGCCACTTTTTTTGAAAACATCCATCAACAGGATTCAAGCGAAAAAGAGATCACCTTACGCAAGAAGGATGGGTCGGTTTTTATCTCGTACATACATGCCATCACACTTCCGGGTGACAGTGTGATGGGATTTTGCATGGACATCACCGAACGCAAACGAGCAGAAGAGAAGATTCATCATCTGGCTTTTTTCGATGCGTTGACCGCCTTACCCAATCGTCGTCGTCTACTAGACCGGCTGAGGCAGGCGACCTCGAACGGCGTGCAAGAGCACAATTTAGGTGCGTTGCTGATGATGGATCTCGATCATTTTAAGAACTTGAACGACACGCTAGGCCATGATGTTGGTGATCGCTTATTGAAACAAGTTGGTCGTCGCCTGATGGATTGTGTTCGCCCGGACGATACCGTTTCCAGAGTAGGTGGCGATGAATTCGTCATTATTCTTGAACGACTTGGTAAGAATGTTGCAGCCGCAACACGGCGCGCCGACGAGCTCGTAAAAAAGATTCAATCTGCAGTGTCACAGCTGTACCCTTTGACCCCAGGTCGACCCGATTACTACATCACCTCAAGCATTGGCTTGACACTCTTTGGTGATCAAGACAGCTCAATAGACGCGTTGCTAAAAAAAGCCGATGTCGCGCTCTATGAGGCAAAGAAGCGAGGCAGAAACACTTACCGCTTTTTTAGCCCTGAAATGCAGGCCTCTATCGACGACAGCACTTCACTAGTGGATGCTTTAAGGCGTGCGCTGCACAATAACGAGTTCACTTTGTATTATCAGCCTCAGGTGAATGCAGTCGGGCGTGTGGTGGGAGCCGAAGCGCTACTGCGCTGGACGCCGGCTAATGCTGACATCATTTCACCACTCACTTTTATTGCAGCGGCAGAAGAAAGTGGCCTGATAGTGCCGATTGGTGACTGGGTGATTGTGCAGGGTTTTAGGCAACTCAAGCGCTGGCAGCAATACGTTGAAACAAAGGATTTAAAATTATCGATCAACGTGAGTGCGGATCAGTTTCATCAAGCCGATTTTGTTGCAAAGATTTTCAACGGGATTGAGCAGTTTGATATCGATCCAACACTCATCACTCTTGAACTCACCGAGAGTGTCGTTCTGCAGCGTGTGGATCAAGCGATCGAGAAGATGCTTGAGCTAAAGAGTCGAGGCATTAGTTTTTCTTTAGATGACTTTGGCACAGGGTACTCTTCGTTATCCTATTTAAAGCTGTTGCCGCTCGATCAAGTGAAGATTGACAGCTCATTTGTGCGTGATATTTCGTTTGATCCGGATGATGCAGCGATTGTGCGAGCGATTTTGGCGATGAGCGATTCATTGGGCTTGAGTGTGATCGCCGAAGGTGTTGAGACGCAGGTGCAACGAGAGTTTTTGTTTGATCATGGCTGCCTGCATTATCAAGGCTACCTGTTCGGTCGTCCGGTTCCGATCGAAAACTTTAGCGCACATGCTTCGCACGCCTCGAAATAGATTCGGGGCTCTTGCCAAGCGGTCAGACGGTGTTTATATCGGGTTGTATTCGGGTTTCCTTCTAAGCCTTTTCTGAATATCTTTGTTAACCAGGTGTGTAGGGTGTATCTCTGCCCGGCACGACTCCTGCTGGCAAGCTTTCGATATGCTGACAAATTGCGCCGGGCGTGGTCAGCCAGAGCTGATTGCGATGTTTCATAATATGTTCGATCACGCGTCTAAACTGCCGAAGCCGATAGGGCTGTCCTAGAATAAAACTATGTAAAACAATTGGCATGACTAAGGGCCTGCGAGCTGACTCTTCAAGCATTTCATCGAACTGATCAATGAGATTCTGACAATATAGTTGTGAGGGCGTGCGGCGAGTGACTGCCTCGATTGAGTCGTTTAGGTCGTGTTGGTACGGTATAGACAGGATCGGGCCATGGGTGGTTCTGAACCATACCGGTTGATCATCTAAAGACCAATCCATCATGTAGCGATAGCCTGCCGCTTTGAGCAAATCGAGCGAGTGGTGTGTTTGCGAGATGTAAGGCGCCAACCATCCCATGGGTGGCTTACCTTCATGACGATGGATTGCCTCGGTGGCTTCGGTAATACAGGCTTTTTCTTGCTCATAACTCATGTCGATCTGGCGTTCGGCATTGGTTCTGCCATGCCCGACGATTTCGTCCCCTCTGCTGCTAAAGGCTTTAATCATCTCGGGACAATAGTCATAGAGCTCGGTGTTGATTAACAGGGCATACGGAAACTGATAGGCCTGGGCCAACTCAAGTAGTCGCCAAGCGCCAACTCGATTGCCATAATCTCGCCAGGCAAAACTGCGCGTGTTTGGCTGTGGGCCTGGGCCGCCGTAGTCGTTTCCAATCCCTTCGCCAAAAGAAAAATGTTCAACATTTAAGCTGAAGTGCACCGCCAGACGCTTGCCGTCAGGCCAACTGTAGTCAGGCCGGGCATTGATGGGGCTGTAGTCGTAACGATGATGAGTTTTAAGCATGATGAATCTCAAGGCGATGAGCTAAGTCAAAAAAAGCTAAGGCTCAGTGTAAAGTAAGTTGGTCTCGGTCGTGACGATAAGACTGGAAGTGCGGTGCAGCTTGAAGCGGAGGTTGCCAAGCCATTAGAGCCGTCCTTTGAGTGTGCCCAATTAAAACTTATAGCCTAAGCCGACGAGTGCATTTTGAGCGCTAGACGAGACTCTGCCAGAGAGCTTGTGCGCCCCTTTTTGCGAACCAAGCGTTAGATCGGCGTACTTGTAATAGGTGAGTTCTGCGAAAACATAGACGTTGTCTGTGAGCAAAAGTTTTGCGCCGATACCAATTAAAGGACCGTTGAAGTAGGCGGTTTGCCCGTCAATCATGGAGCCTCGCACTGGCGAATCGACGGCTGAGGCCATATAAGCCCAGCCCAATTTTCCGTAAGCTTGCAGGTTTTGCGTCAAAGCCACGCTTGGTAGAGTTGATACGGCGACGCGGCCACTTTGCGGGTTGTATTCAAAACGGGCGCCTAAGCCGATGGTTTCGGTCAGAGCGACCGAGTAGCCAATATTCACAGCAAACGGCACCCCGGTTAATCGCTGGTCTTGATCGGCACGACCGCTATGACGATTGTTAATTTTTACGTCTTGTACCTTGATAGCCATTTCTTGATAGCCAGTCGCAGCCTCGAGGCTGAGGCCGGCAAAGCGACTAGACTGTGCGGAGGCAGCCGTACCAATCACTAGCAAACTAGTGATTAGGGTGATTTTTCGGATCTTCTCGAG
>Ga0114974_10004291_pt1 | contig 10663 bp, 14 predicted proteins | sample S_130206_EF_Meta_FD_87318 | JGI IMG/M metagenome (GOLD analysis project Ga0114974, IMG submission 87318) | Freshwater microbial communities from Lake Simoncouche, Canada to study carbon cycling - S_130206_EF_MetaG | ecosystem: Environmental > Aquatic > Freshwater > Lake | place: Lake...
CTGGTAGCCCTGGTGGTAACCCAGGAAATCCTGGAAATGCTGGCGGTTCAACAGCAAGCAGAGTTGCTGGCGGAGGTGGGACAGGTGGTAGTGGATCTGGTGGTGCTGGTGGTCCTGGTGCCGCTGGCGGTACTGGAGGGGATTATAATCCAGGTAATAACACTGTAGATGGCGCTGGTGGTGGAGGTGGCGGAGGTGGTGGTGCTGGTACTGCTGGCGGGGCTGCTCCTGGTGCAACGGCTGGTAATGCTGGTAACGCTGGAGGCGCTGGTAACGCTGGTACTGCTGGTAATGGTGGCACTGTAGGATCTGGTGGTAATGCAACAACATTTGGTTCTGTGTTTACAGCACCAGGAGCTAATCCAGGTCCTGACGGAAAAGGTGGTACTCTTGGGAATGGCGGTCCTGCTAGTAATCCTGGTGCTGGGGGAACAGGAAATCCTGGAAATGCTGGTAGTGGCGGTGGCGGAGGTGGTGGCGGAGGCGGTGGAGGTGGTGGAACAGGATATGCTGGCGCAAAAAGTATAGGTGTTGCTGGTAGTGCTGGTCCGGCAGGTGCAGGAGGCAGTGCTGGTCCGGCAGGTCCTGGCGGAAATGGTGGTAATCCAGGATCTGGTGGAGTTGGGGGTGCTGCACCTGCGCGAACACCAGGCTTGGCTGGTGGTTCTGGTAATCCAGGAACTGGAGGCGCTGCAGGCAATCCCGGTAATCCCGTTGCTGGTTCTGGACCAAATGCAGGAGGAGTTAGCACTGGTGTAGGAAATGGTAATGCTGGTACTACAACAGCTGCAACAACAACAAATGGATCTGGCACTGTCACACCATTCACTACATATACAGTAACAATAGGAACTGGTGGGACTGCTGGCTCCGCTGGAAATGGCGGAGCTGCTGGTAATGGCGGAGCTGCTGGAAATGGTGGTACCGGTGCTGCTACTGGTGCTGCTGGAAATATTGGTGCTGCAGGAACTGCTGGATCTAGTGGAACTGCTGGACCAGGAGGAAATCCAGGAGCAGTAACTGTTAATTGGCGAAATCAATAATATATCATTAAGGTTTGTTATGTTTAAATCATTGTTTAAGTCTGAAACTATAGAGTTTCTTTGTAATGAAGAAGATCTTGGTGTTATCCCAGAACCATACTCTGCAAAAAAACTTATGCCAGATTGGTATAAGTCGCTGCCAATGAAAACAGGAAACGGATTAGGTGCATCTACTATAAAAAGATGTAATCCATTTCTTGATTCTATGAGTATTGGGTGGATTATACCTTTGGCTGCTGATGTCGAAATTGAATCAAATGAAGATTGTTCTGGTGTAAACTACAAGTGGAACTTCTACAAGGATATGATTCAAAATCATAATATGAATCAGGTTTCAAGCGAAAAATGCCCTAACCCAACATTCCCCAAACCACCAATTAAATTTCTAAACTACTGGTTGACTAAATGTCCTCCAGGATATTCTCTACTTTTTACACCACCACTCAATAGACCAGACCCAAGGTTTACTTGTTTTACTGGGCTTGTTGATTGTGACAAGTATTTTGAGTTTGTAAATTTTCCATTTGTTTGGAACGAACCAAACTTTCATGGGATTCTTCCAGCCGGAACTCCTCTTGTTCAAGTAATACCTATCAAACGCTCTTCTCTGATCAAAGCAGAAGCCCCAAAACAGTTTTCGTTATCTGATATTGCAGAGCTAAACAAAACTAGAAAAAGACGTCAGTCTCATGAGAGCCTTTATCGTGATAATCTTTGGGAAAAAAAATAATGTCAATTTATAATTTTGCACCATCCCATAACTTAAACGCTTGTGAGACATACGCAACTTGGGATAATGGTTTTAATGATGACGAGATAAAAAAACTTATCAAAACTTGTGAAATGAGAAATCCATCTAAAGCAACCATTGGTGGTCATGAGGGCGACTCTGATTTTTCAGATATCAGAGAATCAGAAGCTCGTTGGATACCATTACAAAATGACACAACTTGGATATATGATCGGTTTGCTTTTATCGTCAGACAATTGAATGGACAGTTCTTTAACTTTGATATCTCAGGATTTATTGAAGACTTTCAGTACACAACATATTATGGCGACAAAAAAGGTCACTATGACTGGCATGTTGATATGGGAAATAAATCTAGCACTTCTCCAAGAAAACTTTCTCTTGTAATGCAATTATCAGATCCTGATGAATATGAGGGTGGCGAATTACAGTTGATGAGTTCAGCCAATCCGACAACAGTCGAAAAGAAAAAAGGGTTTATTGCAGTTTTTCCTTCTTATATGCTGCATAAGGTAACTCCTGTTACAGCCGGAACAAGAAAAAGCCTTGTTATTTGGATTGCTGGACCACCGTTCAAATAATATAAATAGTTGATGAATAGAGACAGAATGCAGCTCGTAATGGAATGTTACGACAACTTACCATATGAGCTGAGAAATTGGATTGCAGATTTGCATTTCAGTTTACATGACGATCATATACTACGAGGAAGAATAGAAGTAGGTAATTGTAAAATTGATATTGAGAGTGGTGGTAATGTAACCTATCTTCCAGGAAATGGACAGAATTAAATGGAAACGTATACATTTACAATCTTATCAGCAAATACTGAAACAAACTCAGTGTTGATTAAGTACACACCTGACAATATTATCCTTAGTGAAATTACACAAAATATATCTGCAGAAACTGAAGATTTTTTACAATCTATTGATCATTGCGCTCCCCAAACTTTCTGGAAAAATGAGTTAAATGCATTAAATGGAGAACCACATGTTGTTGAAATTGGTAACTACATTGGTAGATCAGGAATAATGACTTTGGATAAAATTTTAGAAGTAAAATCTACATATTATCAGATATACAAATCTAAAGGTCTCGATAGTCAAAACATGGAAGATATCAAAAATCAATTCTTAGATGAATTATCCCAATTTTAACGAGGCTTTGATGCAAGAATATTCGTACATTATAAAAAGCGGAGACCCTTTCAACAATACAATAAATGTTGAATATACTCTTTTGAGCAACACTGCAAATAAAGTAGTAATCTGTATACCAGCTCCAGTCATTGTTCCTGCAAATTTAGATTATCATGTAAATCTGCATTGTCCTTTTGCAGAAGAACTAACTATGTCTGGTAACCTTGAAGATGATTTTGAAAACGGAATATAATTTATAAGGATAAAGTATGTTTTATGATGGTATAATTTTAACCGGAGCACCAAGACCAGGATTTAGTGCAACTGAAAAATCATTTTTAAACGAAGACTTAATTCAATTTACAAAACTTGATACTGTTGTAAGTTTCTTCAGAAATCTTGGACCTGTAAGATTAAGAACACATCTTTCAAATTTTGGATATAATATTAGAGCGGTTGATTTTTGTGATTTTTATGACGAAATTACAATGAAAAGTGTTCTTAATAACATTGTTTCATCAAAAACAAAATTTATAGGTTTATCAACTTTGTTTCTTAATCCTATGTTTTGGGACAAATACACAGAAGTATTTCTTGAACTTAAAAATAAATTTCCAAATCTTAAAATTATTGTTGGTGGTCAACATGCATCTTATGACATGAATACAAAATATGTAGATTTTTGTATTTCAGGTTACGCCGAGCTAGCTCTTCTAAATTATCTAGATTATCTTGAAGGTAAAACAAATAGTCTTATTATTAAAAAAGAAAATACAATTGATGGTAACGTAGATTATCCCTTTTCTTCTATTGAGATTAATAATGTATGGTTACCAGAAGATGCAGTTCAGCCTTACGAAGCATTACCCATTGAGGCTTCGCGTGGTTGTATTTTTAAATGTGCATTTTGCAATTTTCCATTGAAAGGTAAAAAGAAACTAGATTATCTCAGAGAAGAAGATAATCTTGAATGTGAGTTACGTAGAAATTATGAGCTGTTTGGAGTAAAGAACTACGTTTTTGCTGATGACACTTTTAATGATTCAACAACAAAACTTGAACGATTTTATAATATGACACAACGATTGCCATTTAAAATAAACTTTACATCATACGTCAAACCAGATTTGCTCGCTATTTTTCCAGAACAAATTGATCTACTAATAGGCAGTGGAATAGTATCTGCTAATTATGGTGTTGAATCTTTCAATTACAAAACTCGCATGTCTGTAAAGAAGATGGGCGATATTAATAAAATTCTTGACGTAATGAAAGAAATGAAAAAACGAAGTAACAATAAAGTGTATAATGGAATCAATATGATTATTGGTTTGCCGCACGAAACTGTGGAAAGCGTCGAACAATCACATGAACATATTATGAAAGAAAACTATATTGATGGGTCTTTCTGGCAACCTTTGTCTATTGTAAACAAAGAAAAAATATCAGAAAGAAAACTTAGTCCTATCGATATTGACCCAGAATCATATGGATATAAAACAAAACTTATTCAAGCAAAAAACGGTGGGCTTACCAGCGTTTGGACAGGACAAATGTTTTGGAAAAACGAACATATGAATTATAGTAAATCTATCGAACTTGCCAGTAAGTTTGCTATTGATAACTTCAAGAATAAAAATATACATTCTTTTATGATACCAAATATTATGAATACTGGGTTTGATATCAATAAATATGATGGCTCAATGAAGATGTCAGATATCGACGGTGATGTTTTTTCTTTTATGGAAAACGGTATAAATAAGACTGTAGAAGGTTATCTACAAAAATTAATCTAGGAAAATAAAATGGCAAGTTCTGACAGTGTAGGTTTGTTAGCAGATTTTCAAATTATTGAAACTCCACATTTCACAATTAGATATGCTAGCACTCTAAGTAATAAAACTTCTTGGTATGATGGTCCAGCTCCTTCTTGGGTACCAGTATACGCACATACAACAGATCCAGAAGCGAGAGAATGGTTTAGATATCAACCTAACATTTTTATGGTAACCAACGGAAGTGTTCTAATTCAGAACAAGAAACACCCAGATTTTATCTTTACTAAAGGTCAGGGCACAAGCATGACCAGAAGTAAAACGATTTATAAATTAACTGCTATTGAAGATAACACATCCTGGTTTTGCCTAATTCCTAAAAAGAGTATGATATATCAAAGATCTATTATGTCTTTAAATTCCGGAGATACAATCTCAGAAACTAACAATCAAGAAACTTTTTACTTTGTTGCTACAGGTAAGATTAATATTAACACAACAGATAGACAAACTTTTTCTCTTATTAAATTTAGCGCAAATGAAGTTGTAAATTTAACAGCTTTAGAAGATTCTTACTTAATTAAAATTTGGGAGTAAATTATGGCAAAATCCGAAGCATCAACTATCCCTGAAAAGGTAGGAAACTACACCAAATTTTTGCAAACAGCTGGTATGTTTATACTTATGCCATTGATGTTTGCTGGTCCATTTCTTTATGAAAATTCATGGATGCATTGGATTGTTGCTTGGTTTGCTTGGGCTTTTGTTATTTCCGGAATTAATGTTATTGGTATGCACTTTGGTCTTTGCCATAAAGCACTAACAATGAGACCATGGGTTCAAAGATTTGTTGGATTCTTTTATACTTCAACAGCCTTAACAAGTCCGCTAGGATTTACGCTTGTTCATTATATGCATCACAAATATACTGATACTGTTAAAGATCCATCTTCTCCAATCCATAGAGGATTTTGGAATGCAATAATTTACGCAAATCATCCTGCACCAAAGGGTGATGATCTTAGACTTTCATTTCTGTCAGCTAAACATCTCCTTAGAGACAAATGGCAAGTATCATTTTTAAGAGACTTACACTGGTGGATTCTTGTCTGGCCAGCAACTATTCTTGCCGTAGGTCTATTGCTTGGCAATCCATTAATGTGGCTTTACTGGGGATGGGTAATGCCAACTGGTATCGCAATCTTCGGTATGGTGTTTGCTATTCTTCTACATCCATTCGACGAACCAATTAATATCCGTTGGGTCGAGTATATTGGTATTCTTGAAAATATGCACAAAGTGCATCATGACAATATTAAAATCTATGATCACGGACCAATTCATAGATTCTTTGGTAAGGTTCTTTCTGCATGAAAACTTTAGAGGTAAACCCAAACACCGTTGGCTATTTCTTCATCCATCAACTAGATGAAGATCCAACAAATTATATTTCTTATGAATGGGAAGATCTTGATAAGATTAAAGAGTTTGCTACAGATGTTCTGAATAGATATGGTGGGAACAAAATTAGGATTATGTATAATGACAACGGCAAACTTAGAATCGCAGCCACAGTTCCTGAAAGAAATAAGAACGCTGTTCAAAACTAGTGTCCCTGTTCCGCTTAATACTTCTTTGTATTATGCTCACTGGGTAGGCAAAGTTGTATTTGGTCCGATCGGGGCTGCTAAGTTTCACGGACAAAAAGTTCTTGTACTTGTGCCTGATAATGAAAGTGTTAAATTTGCTAGATTACAAGCAGACAAGTTGTTCTTTGGAGACCTTGTTGAATATAGAGTTGGTACTGAATTATTGTCAACAGATAAACTACACAAAAATTTCTTCAAGTTAGAGATAGAAATGGAGCTGTGATGAAACTTATCAGGAAAGAAATCATCACGTTACCATCCGAAGAAAACAAAATCGAACACATAGTTCGGTATATGCCTTGGTTTACAAACAGAATTTGTATCAATGTTCTTTACGGAGATATTGATATTCTACACTCACATCCATGGAACTTCTTCAGTTTTATTCTTTGGGGTGGTTACTATGAAACTCTAGTAGAAGAAACTGGTGTAACAACCCACACAAGGAAACCAGGTTTCTTTTGTTTCAGAACAATGAATCAGTATCACATAATCAAACCAATCAAGAAATATGCTGTGACTTTATTTGTTCGTGGTAAAATTGAATCATACACAAAGTTTCTGGTTAATGGTAAAGAAATGAGAGACAGCAAGTTTTGGCTCTCTCAGGGGTACTCAAAGCAGGAAATTTTCAACTCAGCAAAAATTTTATAAATAGAATGTAATGCACCTAACTGCGAGTAGAAATCATGGCAGTACCCACTTCAAGATCAGAGTTCAAAGAATATTGCCTACGTAAACTAGGTAAACCTGTCATCGAAATTAACGTAGACGACGATCAAACTGAAGATCGTATCGACGAAGCTCTTAAGTTTTACTGGGACTATCACTTCGATGGTGCCGAGATGACTTACTACAAACATCAAATTACAGATCAAAATGTAATCGACAAATACATCACATTACCAGAAAATATTATTGGTGCTGTGTCGGTATTTCCTATCGGCGACCCAACAATCAACTCGCAAGATCTGTTTAATATTCGCTATCAAATTGCTTTGAACGATCTTTACACATTGACATCAGTATCAATGGTACCTTATTATCTTGCTATGACTCATCTTGGTATTATTTCTGAGATGCTTGTCGGTATGCCACTTATCAGATATTCAAGACACAAAGATAGACTATATGTTGACATTGATTGGAACAAGGTTGTAACTGGCAACTATCTTCTAGTTCAAGCCTACGAAGTAGTTGATCCAGATACCTTTACTGATGCATGGGGTGACCGTTGGCTAGCCAAGTATGCAACAGCCCTGATCAAGAAACAATGGGGATCAAATCTTACCAAGTTCAGCGGTCTTCAACTTCCTGGTGGAGTAACCTTTAACGGTGAAAAAATCTATGATGACGCTGATGCTGAAATTCAGAGAATGGAAGAAGAAATGATTTCTGGGTATTCACTTCCAGTTATGGATATGATTGGCTAATGGCAACTTCCGTATATTTCAATAACTTCCAAAACAGTGGAGAGCAAGGTCTAATCGAAGACCTTGTTATTGAATCAATTCGCATATACGGTCATGATGTTTATTATATCCCTAGAGTTTTGACAGACTTAGATAAGATCCTAGGCGAGGCACCTCTAGCTGAGTTTAACACTCAGTACTTCCTTGAAATGTATATCAAGAATGTCGAAGGTTTTGCTGGAGAAGGCGACTTCCTTTCTAAATTTAATCTACAGATCCGAGATCAAATTACATTTACAGTAGCCAGAAGAACATTTACTGGTGAAGTTAGCAAATATGAACCAGCAATTGTCAGACCACAGGAAGGCGATTTAATTTACTTTCCACTCAATAAAAAGATCTTCCAAGTTAAATTCGTAGAGCATGAACCTGTATTCTATCAGATGGGCGCTCTGCAAATGTATGATGTTCAATGCGAACTCTTCGAGTATTCTGGAGAACGTATGAACACTGGCATTTATGAGATTGATATTCTTGAAAGAAATCGCTCAATTGATCTAGTTAATTATGCATTGAAAACTGAAGATGGATTCATTATTACTGATACTGACGGATTCCCAATTATCCAAGGTCAGTTTGATATTGATACACAGGCTGGAGATTTCTTTGCTGACAATGATGAGATTCAAGTAGAAGCAGACACCTTTGTTGATTTTTCCGAAACTGATCCGTTCTCGGAAGGAGCCTATTAATGTTTAATCAAACATGGTACTATGGCACTATTCGTAAGTATATCATTCTGTTTGGTACACTATTCAATAATTTGTATGTGAATAGAGAAGATGCTAATGGTGAGTTAATTCAAACTCTCAAGGTTCCTTTGACTTATGCGCCAAAAGAAAAAATGTTGGCTCGTTTGCAAGGCGATCCAAACTTAGATAGACCAATCGCAATGTCACTACCAGCTATGTCTTTTGAGATAACTGGCATGTCATATGATTCAGATAGAAAATTAAATACTGTTAATAAGTTTGTTCAGGGAATTGATACGGCTGCAACAACAAGTCAGAGATTTCAATATAACCCTGTTCCATATAACATCAATCTAAACCTTAATATCATGGTAAAGAATGCTGAAGATGGTAATAAAATACTGGAACAGATTCTTCCTTTCTTCACACCAGAATGGTCAGCCACACTTAACCTTGTACCTGAGCTTGATATCAAACATGATATCCCAGTAGTTTTAAATACTATTGATGTTCAGGATGTGTATGAAGGTGCTTTTATTGAACGTAAAACTTTGATCTGGACTATTTCCTTTACTCTAAAAGGTTATATCTTCGGACCAGTTAAGAAACAAAGCATTATCAAAATTGCAAATACTGCACTATATCCTGTTGCAAGAGAAGAAGATTTTACTGATGCGATCGACACGCTACCAACCACTGCTGCTGAAACAGTAAAAGTGCAACCTGGCGTTACCGCAAATAATAAACCTGTTGGTATTGATAAAAATGGATTGTTGACTGGACTCCCAGCATCAAACAGTATACCTATTGGTCAAATTTCAGCAAACAGCAATTATGGATTTATTATTGATTTTGATAAGGGAACATAATGGACGACGATAAATTACAACGAGCGCTTTCACTTGTTCCTATGGATGATATTGAACCAATTGAAACTGAAACTCAACAAGACTTTCAAATTGCTAGATCAAACCTTCATGGTATTTTAATGAACGGTCAAGAAGCACTCAATCGTATGATTGATCTTGCTGATCAGTCACAACATCCAAGAGCTTATGAAGTTGTTGCTACATTAATTAATGCACTGACTCAAGCTAACAAAGATCTTCTTGATCTGAGTAAAAAGAAAAAAGACATCATTGGTAACGCTCCAGAAGAAAAGAAAACTGTAACCAATAATCTTTTCGTTGGATCAACTGCTGAACTTCAGAAAATGCTGAAGAGCATGCGGGACGAATAATGGCTGATACTTATCTTGGTAATCCAAATCTTAAAAAATCAAATGTTGCTATAGAATGGTCTCCTTTTGAACTTTCTGAATATGTAAAATGTTCGAAAAATTCAGTCTACTTCATTAAAACCTACTGTAAAATCGTTAACGTCGACAGAGGTCTTATCAACTTTGCGTTGTGGGACTTTCAAGAGGAAATGGTAACGACGTTTGAAGCGAATCGTTACACTATTTGTAAGATGCCACGTCAGGTTGGTAAAACAACTACTGTTGCTGCCTACATGCTTTGGAAAATTCTCTTTACTGAGAACTTCAATATAGCAATTCTAGCCAACAAGATGATGCAAGCACGAGAAATTCTATCCCGTATTCAGTTGATGTTCGAATACCTACCCAGATTTATGCAAATGGGCGTAAAAGAGTGGAACAAGGGTAATATTGAGCTTGAAAACGGCTCAAAGATCCTTGCAGCCGCCACTTCATCGTCTGCAGTTCGTGGTGGATCGTTCAACCTTATCTATCTAGACGAGTTTGCCTTCGTTCCAACTAATATTCAGGAAGAATTTTTCGCATCAGTGTATCCAACGATCTCATCTGGTAAATCTTCAAAGGTTGTTATTACTTCAACACCAAATGGGCTAAATCTTTTCTATAAATTATGGGTTGATTCAGAGGAAAATAGAAATACCTATGCCCGAGTCGACGTTCATTGGTCAAATGTGCCTGGTAGAGACCACAACTGGATGGTTGAACAGGTAAAGAATACTTCAGAGGAACAATTCAGAGTTGAATTTGAGTGTGAGTTCCTTGGATCGTCAATGACTCTGATTCATCCAACCAAACTCAGGTCACTGGTATTCAAAACACCAATTACTAAGCAAGAGAACATCAACATCTATCATCAA
>Ga0114974_10004293_pt1 | contig 10662 bp, 11 predicted proteins | sample S_130206_EF_Meta_FD_87318 | JGI IMG/M metagenome (GOLD analysis project Ga0114974, IMG submission 87318) | Freshwater microbial communities from Lake Simoncouche, Canada to study carbon cycling - S_130206_EF_MetaG | ecosystem: Environmental > Aquatic > Freshwater > Lake | place: Lake...
CCACCTTCCCTAAGATATTTAGCCATATCGGCAGTATTGTCTCTGTAAAGTATGTCTAAGATTTCGTTCCTTGTTAAAGGAGCCATCTAATTGTGTAAAAGAGAAATAATTAAGGCTCAGTTAACATGGTCTTCGACCATGTTAATTCGCGTTAGTGAAAATTAAAGATTTTATACTTAAATATATATAACCTATATAATATATATGGATTGTATATATCATAAAATTTTAGAAAAATTAAATGATATCATATGGGAAATTATTGAAAATGAATATGATTCGCGATATTTTTCTTTATGGTTAGGAGATGAATCTTATCTAGGAAGGATCTATAAAGAAACATTTGAAGAAATACTTGAAGGATCCCTTACTGATACTCAAATTTCTATAATTGAAAAAAATGGGGTTAATTTAGAAATAATAATCAATAAATGGTGTAAAAAATGGAAAACTAATAATCCAGAACTACAAAATCAAAAATTACCAAAATCTTGTTTAAAAATAAAGATATATGAATACATTATTTATCAATTAAATAAAACAGATTTAAGTGAAATAATAGGAAGGCCCTGTTAATAATACTCCCCCTAATTCGCGTATTTGAACCGCCCACGCCCACCCTTTATTTGATAAACAGCCCAGCCCTCCACCACACTTCTGAGCTCAGATATCCGCTCCTTAAGAACAGGATCAACATCAATATTCAACAAACTTATATTGAGTTGCGGCCTAACAGCAGTAGTAAAATTTATACCACCATCTGGCTGCCGTTCTGCAGGAAAGGAATCGCCCTGTCTCCAGCCCTTCCCCCAATTCATTATCGATATGCCAGTCCCACTCGCCCTCTCCTCCTTAGCATGCTGCACAACATCCCCATAAACGAACGGCGCCCACGGACCCTCGCGATCCTTTCCAGCGATCACCAATTTCAAAGAATCATAATATAAGTTCCCAGAAACATCTTGCTTGAAATTGTAGAGCTGGTTAGTTCGAAACCGTATGCGAGATCGAAAGAAGTGGACGACACGTTCGCCCAGGAATTGACCGTCCAAAAGTCTCGTCCGCAAGGCCACCGCCCCTCGGTCTAGCGGCTTATAATCAGAATCGTTAAAACTGAAAACATTCTCATAATATCGGCGAAAGCAAATGATGTGCTCCTCTTCCTCAAGAAGTTCTCTCAGGCGGTTCGTCGTATAAAGCTGCTTCGTCTCGAGCAGTAAAACAGGCTTCTGCATATCTATAAGTTTTGTGCACGTAAATGCCTCCTTATCACCCCCATTTTTCCGTGTAATATACATGGTGCTCGACCAGGGCGATGGATTGAGTCTGCCGTCAGAAGCCTCCACCAATTCCTCGAGCTTTCTCAAAGTTACTCTCAAACTGAAATTCTGGTTTCTAACAGCCGCTATAGGAAAATTCCCAGTATCACCAATATAAGTTCCTGGGAAGGGGAGACGAAGAACCAGTTGTTCAGGCGTCGCCGCCCGCTGTATACTGAGCGCAGATCCGTCGTGGAGGCCAGCGAGTTTATCTTCTAGAAAAAGGCCGCTATATGAGCCGCGTGTTCTGGAAAGCGCATAGAGGGCGTCCCCACTGATTTCCTGTATTAAGATTTTATCTTGTAAGATCTCAATCTTTTTACACAAGAAGTATGCCGCGCCGTTCGTGTAGCCGAATGCAACGCCGCTAATATCCCTGACAAGCGATGTCCCATTCGCTTCCGCTGCCGAAGGCGGCAACCACGTCGGCAAATTTATGAGGAGGTTCGTCTCCACGAGCAAGTCGCCAGGAAAATCGTATTCAAACTCGACAATTGATCCGAATTTCTCATCTGTTATAGGAATCATACGACGAACTTCGGGTAGAATAGCAGGATATGCTTGATATCTGTAGTCGAATGGCTGCACACTAGTCGTCTCGTCTTTAAAGAAGAATTTGTCCTTTTCGCCACGAGCAACCAATTCATATAGGCTGCCGTCGATACTTGTCTCTGGTCTACGAGACATCCTAATTGAAGGCCAGTAAAATTGAATTACAATAATTATCCGCCGCCACCTTAGAAATGCCTCTTGTAATTGTTGAAAGTCCAGCGAAATGCTCGAAGATAAAGAGCTTCCTCGGTCCAGGCTACGATGTAATAGCCTCTATGGGTCATATAAGAGCACTTGAAGAGGGACTCGAAGGAATCGGCCTAAGCCGCGATTTCGAGCCGAGATATGCCTTCCAGAAGGAGAAGTCGAAGGCGATCGCCGCAATAAAGGACGCGGCGAAGAATCACAGCGAAATTATTCTCGCCTCAGATGACGATAGGGAGGGCGAGGCCATCGCATATTCGATCTGTGTTCTATTGAAGCTCGATCCAGCGAAGAACAAGCGAGCGGTTTTCCACGAAATCACGAAGCCAGCCGTCCTGGCCGCCATAAACAGCCCTCGCCTCCTGGACATGAACAAGGTAAATGCACAGCAAAGTCGCGCTGTCCTGGACATGCTTGTTGGTTATAGTATCAGCCCACTTCTATGGAATCACGTCGGTCACGGCCTATCTGCTGGGCGTTGCCAGACACCAGCACTGCGTCTTGTTGCAGAAAAGGAGGTCGAAGCGACGAATTTCTCGTCGACATGTTCGTGGAAGGTCGAGGGCAAATGGCATAAGAATAATCACGTATTCGACGGCAGCTTAACAGATGATCTAGAGGACATGGACTCGGCTACCGCCTATCTCGAGATGCGCAAGACAGATTTCACCGCCACCATTATAAGTATTCTTACAAGACAGACGACAGAGGAGCCACCGAAGCCTCTTATTACAAGTTCTCTACAGCAACAGGCGTCGTCCTTGCTCCATATTGGTCCGAAAGATACAATGAAGATTGCGCAGAGACTCTATGAGGCGGGTTATATTACTTATATGCGAACTGACAAGGCTGTTCTAGGTGAAGAGGCGACGAAGGAGGGAGTCGAATGGATCCGTGAGAATCATGGCAATGAATATGTGAAGTCTGAGGACTCGGCCAAAATCAAGACAAAGGCCACAAAGACGAAAACCAAGGTCGAAGAACCAGCCAACAATGCACAAGAGGCGCACGAGGCGATTCGCCCCACGCATTTCGACTGTTTAGAACTATCAGAAGAGGAAGACTGGTCGGCAAGGGATCGCAAACTCTACAAGATCATCTGGACACGTGCCTTGCAGAGCCTCATGTCGGCAAAGAAGGGCGAGAAGCGAGTTGTCGATTTCAGAGCTACAGAGGACGACGATGACTGGACATGGCGTTCGACGTGGCTAAGGACGACGTTCGAGGGCTGGCGTATTCTCAACTGGAAGGATATTGATGATGACAAGGACGAAAAGGATGCACTAGAAGAGGAATGGCTCGCTTCAGGTAAACTCAAAGAGCGCGATAAAATCCAATGGATTTCTCTCAAGGCCGCTCCACATTTCACGAAGGCTCCAGGGCGATTTACAGAGGCGACTTTGATCAAAGAACTGGAAGAGAATGGAATTGGCCGACCGTCCACATTTGCGAATCTTATTTCGACAATTCTTGACAAGGCCTATGTGGAAAAGAAGACATTCGAATCAAAGACAGTAAATGTGGATGTTCTTACACTCGAAAAGGGCTCTGAAATCAAGAAGGAGGCCAAGGAGTTAAAGCAGGGTGGAGAGAAGGATCGCCTTGTTCCAACAGTTCTTGGCAAATCAGTTCTCGCCTACCTTCTACAGAATTTCCAAGATCTCTTCGCCTATAAGTTCACTGCAGAAATGGAGACCAGGCTAGATAAGATTGCAGAAGGTAGCGAGCCGTGGAAGAAAGTCTTGAATGACACCTGGTCCTCTTATAAGGATCGTTACGAGACACAACTTTCTGAGAAGAAGACGAAAGATGACAGGGCCTCGGCATTCAGAAAGGAGCTTGGTGAAAATATTGTGGCGATTGTTATAAAGAAGGGGCCACTGCTTCTTAAAGAGTCTGAAGACAAGGCGAAGACCGTGTTTTATGGGTGGCCTGATAAGATCAAGTTTGAAGATATTACCTTGGAAAAGGCGAAGAAGTTTATTGTAGAAAATGAAAAGAATAAGGTTGGTGAAATCATGGGTGTCGTCGACGAAAAAGAGGTTGTGCGAAAGAAGGGTCCCTATGGCTTTTATGTTGAGTGTGATGGGAAGAGGGTTTCTTGCAAAGAGGAGTCGACTTTTGAAGAAGTGAAAGAACTTCTGCAAAAGCAGGAGGCGGCGGCTGGTAAACGTATTGGACAGTTTGAGATCAAGAAGGGACCGTATGGCTTGTATATGTATAAGTGGGCTGCGGCAAAGAAGGAATTTGTGAGTGTTTCTGCTGGAACGAATGTGGATGAACTCACAGAAGGTGGGTGTATTGCTCTGTTCCAGTTTGGCCTTCAACAGAAGGCTAAGTCGAAGGCTTATGCTAGCTCAAGCGGCGCCAGAGGCGGTAGCCAAAGAGGCGGAAGAGGTCGAGGCCGAGGCGGTAACGTCTAGTGCTTAAGTTAAGAACTCCCCATGTTTGAGGCCACGAAGTGGCCTATATCATTGGAGTATCATAACCTTATCGCTCTAGCATTAGAGCCAGTCTAAATAAAAATTCTTCTTATTATAAAGAATGGAAGAATTCCTAGACAAGTTCTGTGGCAAGAATAAATGGTCTTCATATTGCATAAGCCTTGAGAGATGCACAGAACGCAGACGCAATTTTACAGAATGGGCTGCCTCTATAAATCTCCCTTTTACCTTTTTCGACGCAATTGATAAGAACAACCTCGAAGAGGCAACATGTATAGTCGGCAAAGATCCTAGTATAGGTGCCACGGCCTGCAGAAGAAGTCACGAGGCATTATATGAACGTATCCTGCAAGAGGACAAAGACTGGATCATAATTTTCGAAGATGACGCTGGATTCAAAAACTCTTCTAAAGAAAAGCTCTATCATTTTTTAGATAAACTTATAGAATCTAAATTGAGACCACAGATGATTCAATTCGGTTACCATACTTCTTTAAAATTAATGATGAATATGATTTGGAAATCCATCGATCCTTGTATCTATAAGTATGAGTCTGCGGATCAAGCACATGCTATTATTTATAGAAAAAAGACAATAGAAGATCTTCTTAAATTGTGCAAAGATGAAAAGCATAAGGGGCGGCCAATTGATGCAATTATAAATCTTTGGCAGACTAAGAATAGTTGTATTGGCCCAGAAAAATCAGTAATTGAACAAGTCGATCCTATAAGTTATATATGGTCTTGAAATATGCTGTCACTACCCGAATTAAAAAATCAACAATAATTAGAGATGCCATCGCCTAATAATAAAACTCGAAAGTTATCAAAAAATGAGCAGATCGCCCAATTAGCGGCGAAGGCTGCCGAGAAGGCTGCGGCTGAAAAGGCGAAAAAGAACGCCAAAAAGAATACTAAGAAGAATAAGCCTTCAGCCTCCGCTTCTTACAGTTCAGCCGTTGCTGCAAAAAAGGCTGCTGCTAATGCGGTCAAGGCGGAACAGAATGCAAAGGCTGCGGCTAATGCGGCTGAAGAGGCCAAACTAGCTGCAAAGGCCGCTGCGAAGGGAATGACTGTCCCGCAATATCGTATATACTCAGAAAAGAAGAAAACGGCCAAAGCTCTATCTTATACGAGTGGTCCTTCTGTTGGCAATTCTCAAAGAAATGCTTTTGCAAAGAGTGTTGCTAAAGCGGAGGGTTACAATTAAGTGCCTAATCAGCACAAAAAGAAATAAGATCTTATTAAAATCTCATTTCTTTTTTATTCTTTTTATTGGTTATTATTTTTCTAAGATTCTTTACGCCTTCGTGGCCTTGACCGCCTTCTTTACCGAAGGCACTGAAGGTGCAGGAGAAGGAGCTACCGAAGGTGTAGCAGCAGCCGCCTTGGTCTTCTTGGCGGCGACTACAGGGACAACCGCGGGCGCGGCGGCACCCTTGCGGCGAGCAGAGGCCTCGGCGACGGCGCGCTTGTAGGGCGTCTTCGCATCAGACTTGCGCATCTCCTCCCAGACCTTGCGCACCTCGGTGTGCCAGGCAACGAGCTGGGCGGGCGTCTCGCCCTTCTCACCCTTCTCGGCACCATCCTTCTTTACACCGCGGCGGCGGCGGCGGTTGCGGAGCTCGTGGCGCGCAGCGCGCTTAAGATCCTTGAGGCTCTCCTCGATCTTGGAGATGCGCTCTACGAGACTTAGTTCAAGGGCAGAGGTAGTTAGGTCGGCTGACATTTTATAACTTATAATTATATATGTTTATTTGTCTTTAAACGCACAAAAAAGTGTTCGGGCTTTTTATAAGGGTTTTTTCGCTAAACGCGCTCTTGTAGTTCTAGCACTAGACGTCAAGCCGAAATAGCTACCTGATTGACCGTCGTTTCCTCATTGATTTGATAGCACAGAAGCTGTTTATTGTAAATATCTTTCCAGACAATACTAATTGACACTTTCCCTGAAACATAAGGCCACGTATTTGTAAAGTTATTTACTACTGAAGAAGAAGGAATCGGACAAAGAACACGACTACAAAGATAAACTACATTATAACTAAATGGCTTAGAATTACGGGTAACAGTAGTAGCAATGGTTCCATTAAGAACAGGTGCACCTGTATTATTAAACTTTAGATAAAGCATAATATCTTCACCGAAATATGGGCTGTGAGGATTGAAGATAAGCTTATCGATCTTGAAAGTCGAATTTGAATAACTACAGTCATGAACAAATGAATGCACGCTAGAAGCGATGGCGGCTAGAAGAAGGGCTAGCATTCTTATCTGAGTTTAATTCAGTCCGTCGACGCTTTTCAATTTTTAGTATTGCTGTAATATAGTATGAGTGATCGAATAAGCGAAGATGAATTTTTCAATTTCGGCGATGATCAAGTAAGTAAACAATACTACGACGGAATGCTTATACCAGAGCTTGGTAAACTATATCCCTATAGAGAACCAAGCCCTGGATTATACCAAGGAGAAAGAAGTTATTCTGACTCAGAATCTCATTTTTCTCATTATTATTCTGAGCGTAAAAAATGGATAGCTAAAGAACAAGAATTACTTCATAATGATGAAACACCTTCTCAATATAAAAGTATAATAGAAGGAGAAATACGTAAACGTTCAGAAAGTAGGCCGAGTGTTCAATATCCATATTATATTGATAGAGTCTATAGAGCTAGAAATGGGTTACCTGAGCCAGAAGGAGTAGGACAATCGCCTATATTCAGAGTAGAGTGTAGCTGCAGAGGATATTACCAAGGTGAATTATGCAGACTTTGTTCTGGTCGTGGTTATCTTACAAAAGCATATTGCAGATGTTGTCTAGGTTCTGGAAATGGTTATGAAAAAACCCAAGAACATGGATATGTTAGTTACTCCAGAATAGCATGCGAATGTTGCAACGGTTCTAAAACTGTATATATAAATGAACAACCCGTTTATCGCTCAACTATGGTCGGCGGAAAAAGAAGCACAAAGAAGCGTAAATATTCGCAAAAGAAAACAAAGCCTAAGAGTCGCCACACATAAAATCTAAGATGGAAAATCCACTTATAACGATATGCATTCCATTATATAATGGAATAGAATATTTGAACGAAACACTTATGAGTATAAGAGGCCAAGTCTATTCAAAATGGCGCGTAATTATTGGTGTAAATGGCCACGGCCAAGACAACGAAGTCTTCAAGAAGGCCAAGGAGGCCGCCGAGATAGACGACAGAATACGCGTCGTGAATTTACCAGAAGTCAGGGGCGTCGCGCAAGCAGACAATGCACTTATAGCGATGGCAGAAACAGAATGGATCGCGCATTTAGACGCAGATGATGTGTGGCACCCACAGAAGCTCGAATTCCAAGTCCAGACTATGAAGTCCCTCTACAAGGATAATCACCAAGTATCTCTTATAGCAACTTTCTGTAAGTATTTCGGAACAATCGACTCACAGCCGAATCTTCCATCAGGTTTCTTATGCGAAGACGATTTCAAGAAGACAAATCCCATAGTCCACAGCAGTATACTTTTCAAGAAGGGATCTATCATATATCCAGATGAAGAAGGAGGCGTCGTTCCACAGGATTACGCAGCCTTCCTAGATTTGCTGGGCAAGGGCGGCAGATTTTACACTATTGACCAGCCTCTTACTCTACATCGCCTCTATCCACAGAGCCATTTCAATGCGAGTGGCAAACAGAACCCAAAACTCGTCGCCAGCAGATTCTGGGGGCCAGATTATTATTCGCAAAAGTGCACCGTCGTCTCGGCCTTTTACAGAATGCCGAGCAAGTTCAAAGAGGAAGTCTATATCCAGTGGGCCAGAAACTTCTTTGGGTCGATCGCGTGCCATCTAGTCATCTTCACTGAAGAAGATTGCGCACAACTTTTCAAGGAAATACGCGCACCATTTGCAGATAGAACACAAATAATTATTCTACCGAGGGCAGAATGGACGGCCAATAAGAAATGGGGGGCAGGCCTATGGGAACAACAGAGGGCGCTAGATCCAGAATCGAAAATACATTCTGCAGATCTCTACAAGATTTGGTATGAAAAAAAGGAGTTCGTTCTCAAGGCAGCGGAAATAAATCCCTTCGGTCATAACAAATTCATTTGGGCAGATTCAGGCATAGTAAGATCCCAAGAAGTTCATGGATGGATGTCAAATTTCGCCGTTGCAGAGCGTATACCAGAAGATAGAATGCTCTTATTGGAGATTGACAAGTTCACTGAAGAAGACTGTGTCAAACAAGATGATGGACTCTATGGCAATTTCTTAAAGAAGAATCGTATTGGTGGAGGAATACAAGCGGCCACCGCAGAAACATGGCGCAAATGGTCGGCGAAATACGACGCGATGATGCAAAGATATATCGCGGCCAATCGTTTCATTGGAAAAGATCAAAGCATCATGGCCTCTGTAATCTTAGAAGATCCTGGTGCAGCTCTTCTTATAAGTCCAAACGGCTATTATAGAAATCCTATTAACCTCTGGTTTTTCTTGTGTCTATGGCTAGGAGCAAATGAGGCAAGATTTAAGAAACTTTTAGAGGGATATAACTGAGTTATTAGTCATTATATCATTTTCACTTATTGTATATACACAAGGATATCTATCTGCCCATCCGCCTACAAGTATATATTGACGTCTTATATCATCCCAAATAGTATTGGATGGATAATAATAGACATCTTCTTGTTTTTTGTATATATAATCCAATGATATATTAGAAACTTTAAATCCAGAATTAGAAACTTCAAATGACATATATGATACATTATAATTATACGGCCCATGAGTAAAAAAATGGAATTTACCATTTCGAAAGATGGGACTTGTATTACATAAAAATGATTTATTAATATTTTTTCTCTCATAATAATTATCTACTGATGCATTTATTACATTAAAATCTATTGGATTGAATTCTAATATATATAATGGGGATGGTATATAAACACAAAAAAGTCGTTCTTCATGTTCAAAAAATACCCAATTTTTTTCCCAAGCACTATTATTAGAATTAATATTATTTCCAAACGGTGGAATCCATTTTTTTGTTATTTTGAATTCTGAATCTAGTTTACAGACTGCAAGTTTAACCTTTGCAATACTATCAATTAAATGTGAATGTGATAGATATAATTCTCCCTTATAAATAAAACAACGAGGATCTTCATAAATTGCAACATTATTATCTTGTATTTCTATTATTTTCATTTCTGATAAATATTTCCATGTATATGGTTCAATCTGGACAACAATAAATCCATTATGAGAATCATTTCTAAATGTTCCAACTATATACATTTGATCTGTAATTGATTTTCTTGTAAGTTGCCATTCACCATTTATATTTTTAAAAATAGAACCAAAATTAGCTCCTAATCTACAGCTATCAGCTGTAAGTTTAATAATATCTTTTCTTTGAGGAATTAATGTTTTACAATATGTAAATTTATATATGTATACATTATCTATAATTTCAAAATTTTCAAATCTAACATTATAATCAGTTAAATTTATATTTTTATTAGTTTTTAATATAAATTTTCTAGAATAATGATAATATAAAATCCACATAATTTCATTTTCTTGTGTTTCATTTATATCTTTAAGTTCAAAGATATAATAATCATCGGACACTATTTTTTCTAACTGCGTTACAAGATTATCAATATCTTCTGATTTTATTATCATATTCATATTATAATATATTAAAATAAAATAATATTATATTTAAAACGATATTAATTAGGAATGGAGAAGTGCACTACGATACAGAGGCTAAGAAAACCGAAAATCGCGGATATGTCTATTTTTGACTGGGTTACGTCGCTTATAGGAGCATTCATCATAGGTAGAGCATTTGGCATCAAAAGTTTTCTTGAATGGCTAATATTTGTTATTCTATGGATCGCATTTGGCGTCGCCGCGCATTGGGCCTTCAATGTGCCAACGATGTTTGGTTATTACTTAGGCATTAATGAGAAGCCTGTTAGAAAGGAGTGTGTTGTTTAACGTCTAGTGCTTAAGTTAAGAACTCCCCTTTTGTAAGGCAACTTCGTGCCTTACCATTTTGAGGCCACGAAGTGGCCTATATCATTGGAGTATCATAACCTTATCGCTCTAGCTGTAGCTGCGCAA
>Ga0114974_10004296_pt1 | contig 10659 bp, 11 predicted proteins | sample S_130206_EF_Meta_FD_87318 | JGI IMG/M metagenome (GOLD analysis project Ga0114974, IMG submission 87318) | Freshwater microbial communities from Lake Simoncouche, Canada to study carbon cycling - S_130206_EF_MetaG | ecosystem: Environmental > Aquatic > Freshwater > Lake | place: Lake...
CATGCCCAATCGTCATCACTGCAGTATCCATCAAGTGTATTTGTCAGACCCTTAGCTATTCCCATTATCATGTTTCTTTCTACAAATCCTTCTACTGATGTGATAACAAAAGTGTCTCTTCCCGCTATGAAGTCAAAGAATGCACCACCAACCGTTCCTCCAAGAAGTCCAGCTGCTGTTCTCTTTGCGATAGGAATTCTACCATATTTAGCAAAATATCCTGCAGAAACGTTAGCTAATTTAGAAGCTACTTTTTCAGTTCCTAGTGTAGCTGCTTTAGTTGATGCGCTAGCTGCCAATTTAGTAGCTAATTTTGTCATTCCAGCTTTAGAGGCTCCCTTGATACCTAATGATTTAAGACCCGTTGCTCCTGCTTTTAGAGCGTATGTTCCTCCTGGTGCCCAGAATGTTAAAGCATCAATTATTATTTCTTTGGTCCAGAAACTTAAAAGACTTTCGTCGAATGAAACCGGATAAGATCCACTATTAACATATTTAAGTCCTTTCCAATCTGCTTGACCCGGTATTGGCTCTGTTCCTCCTGTTGCTCCTGTTCCTCCTGTCGGATTTGGTACTGGTACGGGAACAATTGAGAAGCAATTTGGATCTATATTTCCAGATTGATATGTTGAACATATACAAGATGCTATGTTTCCTGAGATATGAGGATCACCATCCTCGCTTAAATATGTAGCTTCCGTTAAGATCTTAGAGAAGTCACCAAATGATAAAACCGGTGTTCCTGTTTGATGTTCTTTTTCAAATTTTTTGTTTTCTAAAACTTTAGAAACGTCTAATGAATCTTTCACGGCTGTTGGTGGCTGTTGGTATGTTACCTGGCCTCCTGCCATTATAGCATTATACATTTCTTGGGTTAATTCTCCTGCTGCATTAAATGAATTTGACTTCATCATATAAGCATAAGTGATGTTTGCTAACTTAGCTGTTACTTTACCATATCTTCCATCTGCTCCCCCTGCTGCATTTAAGATATCAGCCATACAAGATCCCATACTAATCAATTTACCTTGAAGTGCTGCTACCTCCGAGCATTTAGATGCTCCTATAGCAACTGGAAAAGTACATCCAGTTGTAACTGGTGTTGGCTTTGGCCTTGGTGGTTTAGTGTCCCCGCCTCCTCCTCCTGTATTAACTACAGGAACGGTAACAAATACGCAAGCATTTTTTGCTACATCAAACGCCATACCTGTTGGGCAAATCACGATTGGATTTGTTGGGACAGGAATATTAGATAGTTTGTAATTTAATTTTCTAAATTCTTCTCTTTGTCTGATTATCTCATTAACAAGATTTTGAGCCTTTACTCTATAATCTTTAGCTTTCATAGGACCTGAAGCTGTTTGGAGTTTTCCTGTTTGGAATAATCCTCTCCTACCCCCTGATATTGCTAATTGCTTTGCTTGCTCCAGATATTGCTGAGAAGATTGAGAAAAATTCTGAACCTCGGAATTGCCAGCTAAATTTTTGCTAGCCATGGCAGATGCTGTTTCTCCTTTAAAAGACGTTGCGCTGTCTAAAAGATTTTTAGATAATTGGGTATACCATTTGTCTGCTAATCCATCTTCAGAATCTGCTTCCTCTCCTGTTAATTGCTCATTATCTTCCATTAAGTATCTGCTAACTAAGCTTTCGTTCTTTTGAAGTTCAACCTGAACTGATTGAAAACTAGTTATTGTAGATCCCATTAAAGATGTCATTTTATCTATAGCTTTTTGTAGACCTTTGGAATCTTCACCTACTGCAGATTTTAATGATGAGAATAATTGTCCAATATAGGATTTAGATTGGTTTAATGCTTCTGCTTGACTTTTATCAGTAGCAGCCATTAAATCTATTCTTTTTTCAAATTCAGCCTGAATACCATTTAAAGAGCTGGCTTGTAAAGCCTTTTCCATGTATGCTTTAAATCCATCAGGAGTTTTAACTGCCTCGTCTGTTCCATTAACTATTAGGTTAACAAAAGTGTCGTAGATAGCTCTAATAAGTGCATCTACGTCTATTTTAGTTTCCTCCTCAAAAAGCTCTTGCTTCATTGATTCGAAAATAGGATTGTATCCTTTGTAAATTCCTGACATCTTTTTAGTTTTTATTCGTTATAAATTTTCTCGTATGACCTGGATATTAGGTCGATAAGATTCTGTATATATCCTTCGTTTCTGAGCTTTTTAAACACTAAATTTTCTACAGAGAATTCCCCCCTCTCTGCAAGACCCTCTTTTCTCATTTTCATGATTCTAGATTTAACCTTTTCTGAATGGTCATAAAGCTCCCTCGGAGATATAGCTGAACTTCCGCTTTTAAGATTAGCATTTAATTGATCTATATCATTTACTATTCCCTCAAACTTCTTTTGCACATCCATTTCATCTATTTGGGGCGGATTATACTTAGGGATTCTTATCCATTCGTTATTTAAAAGAGAAAATAGACCAGAAGCTATGTGAGGCTCGTTTACGTCTTGAAGATATAATTCAACATCATGTCCTCTTATAACTATATTATGTCTTAAGTTCCAGATAAATCTTTGTCCGTCTATTCCCTTTTTAACTAAAGCAATATCTGGATTAAGTTTAGAAAAATCTATTAGGACGTGAACGTCAAGATCTGACTTAGGTGTCCAGTTATAGTTAGCTAAAGATCCAGTTAATTGAATATCGGAGATTGGGATTTCTAATTTGAACGTTTGATAAAATTCATTAGCGATCTGAAGTAGCTTTTCTCTTATAGAGGGATCAAACTGAGAATTGGTCCAAAAAAGGGTATTAAGCTCATTCTGATAGAATTCACCCTCATTTAAAATCCACTGTTTAAAATTTTTAATACGATTGACCACCCGGATATTTTATTGTATATATCCATAGTGTGTGCTATGCTATTCGAAAGAGAATGACTCGTAGCATTTTATAAGATACTTAACGTCCATTTCGCAATATTTCTTTATTTCTTCTATTCTTCCTGAATGAAAATATGAATGGACAAGAGATCCGTCCATTTCATCTTTAGGTGATTCATGACCAAAGACTGAGCACATGAGATCCAAAGAAGAATGAGTTTGGCCATATCCACCAAAAGCAAAAATCTCTGAAATATCTATTACTGGAGAATCCCAGGGTTTTCTGTTTAATTGGCCAATCAAAGGCGAGGGATCTATTCTGTTTATGATCATTCTTTTTCCAACGAAGGGTATGTCAAAATTTTTAATTGTATGACCCCCGAGTTTCCAGCCTTTTGATACTGCATTATTAAAAATCTTATTAGCATTTGCAAGAATTTCATTCTCCTCTCCTATAACTGATTGGATTTTAACATCATCGCCATTATATGCTCCAAAGCTAATACAAACAACTTTAGCAAATTCTGGATGTAACGATGATTTGTCTGCCCATAATTGATCTTCTGTTGCTTCCTTGTATTCATCCCCAGAATTCTTTCTTAGCCAGACACATCTTTTTTCCCAAATCTTTGCAAGTCTAGGATCTGAATTTTTTAGATCAGAAAACGTTTCTTTAATTCCGGCAGTTTCTATATCAAAATATAGAATTTTTTTAAGTGTGTCTTTACTTATCATATTAGCCATTTTTTATCAATCCAAAAATTACGATCGTTTTTATCTTTGATAGGAACGCAACTATCTTTATTGAAATAGAATTGCATCCATGCTTGAAATTCTTTACTTTTCTTTTTTTCTAAATCTGCTTGATTATACCAGTCCTTAAATTGACCTCCCCCAAGTTCATATGATTCAACAATTATTTTTTCTGTCATATTAAAAAATTTATCTCCCGCTCGAGTGATATAATCACTAGCAGATATTCTCGGATCTAAATCTATCCTACCCAGAATCTCAGCTCTTAGATAATTTCCAACGCCATTAAAATATTTCTGATTCATCATGACTTCAAAGATAGGTTTTTGAAATACCCTGTCCTTCATTAAATTTTCTAAGATATTTTTTTTAAAAAGCTCTGTCTCCTGAACAGGATCATTCCCTCTTTCTTCGTTCCATCCTCTCCAATCCCAACGGGCAAATCTTCTGACATCATTCATTCCTAATACACTACCATCAGAACCCATAATCATAAAATGTGTGTGCTTAGGTATTTCAAACATATTCTTTGAATAATTCCAGTTGCCACTCATACCCATAGTAAAAACTAGGGGCTTAGAATCGGTTATGTCAGAATATGAAAAATCCAGATTTATAAACCGAATCATCAATTCCTTTCCCCTGGAATATGCTTTAATCTGAAAATGGTCAAACGGAATAACTAGAATTGTTTTGCTTTTGTGCTCTGGGTTTTTAGAGATCCCAATAAAATAGTCAACCTTAGAAGAGACTTTATTGATAAACTCTGACATTATTCTTACTTCGCTGATTTCAGGCATATCCTTATTTGTTTTCACAAATATAAAAGAAATCCTCGAGACAATAAAATGCTATGGTTCGGGTAATCTGTTATCAAAGACAAAATCTAATTCTAAACCAAATGGCTTAGTTTGATCCCCGTTGATTTGGGTGTTCCCTGGAAGGTAAACAAAAATAGGATTGATCGTTCTCTTCCACGTGGAAGCTGCTAGGAATAGTGATTCATTAAGTGTCAGGTTCCCTTGATTAGTTGGATATGACGTTGATCTAAAAACTATAGGGATTCTTATTTTATAGAATACGCCGGGAAGAAGATCTTTGACCGAGAAAAGACTTGGCTTCTCGTCATTAACAACAGCAAGACTTAGGATATCGTCTGGATTAAATAATTTTTCTATTTTTTTACAAAAATCTTCCATGGTACCTCTCCTATCCCCCTTAGCACCTCCAACATGTAAAATGATAGGAAATTCTTGAGGATCTGATATAGTAAAGTTTTTAACAAAATTCAAACACGTAGTTATTTGACTGTGTGCTTCATTTATTTCGTCAATAGAATCGGATGTTAGATATTTTTTTACCTTTATATAGATTGCCAATCTTATTCCTTCCCGTATGTAAGAATTTAGTGATTGCCTAATATCTCCGTGTACCTCAAAATCAAGGACATCGAAATCATCGTCAGATACTTCGAAGATAAAACATTTGTACCCCAGATTAATTCCCTCAGCTATTTTTCTTTCCATAAAGCCGTAGAAAGAAACTGTGTATGTAGATTTTTTCCCTTTCTTTGGGCTTAGGGGAAATCTTATTAATAATCCCGTCTTTTGATCACTCATAAGTATTATAATTTTTAAACCCTATATAGTTTCGAATTCTTGCAGTGTCATTTTGGGCCACGACTCAATAAGACTGTCTTTTGACAGGTTTGCTATTTTAATACCTTTTTCCGTTAATGCTTTTCCAAGAACCGAATATTGTTCCTTCACCCTCTCTATCTCTCTCATTATCTGGTGTTTTCCTGTTTCACCAAAGAAGTGATTCATTGTAAAATCGACTCCAACCAATGCTATTTTTCTAGCTCCCATTTGATATGCTATAACTATAGCCATATATGGTGAATTGGTAGTGTAATCTATAAATCCATAATTGTCTAGATCTACGCCTTCATATTTTCCGAGATTTACCTTTATTATTCTTCCTTCCGGATTATCAATAGGTAAAGTTTTCATGTGGGTAAAAACAAATTCTGAGTTATTACTTTGAACGTCTGGCCATCTTTTAAATTTAAAGGTGCTTGGCTCGTTAACTACAACCAGATATTTACACCAGACTTTCTTACCTGCATCATTTACCCCAATAGTTATGTGGTTATCAAAATTGTCATAATCGTTTAGTGAAACGCCACATGCACAAATTATAAATGATTCATTAGAATGCTTACTGACAAATTTACTATACTCCCCAATATCTCTGTTTTTAAATTTTTCTGAATCAATAGCTAGAGAATTATTATTCGTTATATTTTCCGGGAATGGTATTCTTCTTATTCTATCAATGGACATTACATTTCTTTTTCTGGTAGATGGTTTTTCATAGAGGGCGCTAATTCGTCAACTGCCTCCCCGTAAGAAATTCCATGCTTCTTTAAAAAATTGGAAGCTATAATCTTATATGCATCCTTGTGTCCTTTGTTTCTTAGAATTTGAGCAGCAAGGACGTCACTATATTTTTCGTCAACAGATGATTCTTTAGATAGCATCTTTGCAATTTCTACTGCTTCTATAACAGTTAAATGGTTATCATTGAATTTAGAAAAATTAGGATCTTCTTTGTGTATATAAATACTTTTATTCTCTGGGATAGTGTAAATACCTCCAAGCTTTTTAAAATTCTCTATATGAAGATTATAGTCCGGATGATTGGTATCTATTAGTACAACATTTATAGAAGGATCTATGATGCTAGGTCTTTCCGAAACAGAATCACCTTCTTTTAATAGCATATCAGTTCTCATATTATTATTTTTAGATTCTAAAGACCCCCAAATAAAATTACCATTATTGTATTTCAACGAGTTTAGGAATTTTTCTTTATTGCTAATAGTACTAGCTCCGGAATGACTTCCGTCCCTATGTCCTCTGTCCTCATAAAAATCAAGGGCATACGAAGGAACAGTGTAAATCTTTTTTGATACTAAACTTCTGATTTTAAATTCAGTTCCTTTACCATCATCAGTTCTTATTGATGATATAACTTCAGCTTTTATCCTCTTCTTTTTGCTATTTCCACTTAGCCTTGCTAAAACTATATCACCTATTTGATACTCTTCACCTTTAATATGGTCATAAGGATTTATTTCTCTTCCTTTAGCTTTTGATAAATCATCAAAAGCCTTATACTTAACTTTAAAAACCCCATTAGAGCTATTAAATCCATCACCGCTAAATGTCTGAGCAAATTGCTCGTTTAATTTTTTAATGCTCATTTTTTTCTTTTATTAAGTTCATCAAGAACGTCCCTTATCTTTCCAGCTAGTACATAATCTTCTTCTTCAACGCATTCTTTAAGTCTTCCTTCTAAAACTATCATATCATCCATCTGAAAAAATTCTTGGGGAAAATCAACTTCTTCTTTCATTGTTACACTCTGTGGTACAAAATGAACCTGAAGTTTAGATTCCATAATAGGGATTTGAATTTCTTCAGCAGGTTCGTCTTCGTTCACCTGTATGCTCTCTATAATTTCCCATTCTCCATTAACCCAAATAATTGCCCAAGGTCCATATGACATTTCGGGGAGATCCCCTTCAATAACATATTCTAAAACCTTGTACAATTCTTCTTTTGCAGAATCTATTGTTATTTTAGAACTTCTTTCTATGCCTTTTATTCTAACCTGCTCATATCCGATTCTTCTGTCTAGTATCTTATAGAATTTAACTATTTGACCCCAGTCAATAGATGATATTACACCATCTATTATTTTTTTATCTACCTCTGTTAATTTAGACATATTAGTACTGTCGTTTATTTTGCTATTTTAATATTACGCCCCGGTTCCACTGTTTAATGTTTTAACTAATGCCGCTAATCTGTCTATAGCTCCTTGTAAGGTTGTAGGTGCTGTACCATTCCAACTACTAGGTGTACCCGGTGTGTAAAGAACAGTTTCACCGTTAAAGAAATTTACCCATCTCGCTGTTCCATCTATACCTCCCGTCATATTACCTGAAGAAGGCGTAATTGTCATACCCGAAGCAGATACTGAAACTGCAACACTATTCATTGCTGATGCAAATCCAGGTAACGATTCGATGGTTACTGTATTTATTGAAGATGATGCCTTTATTGCCGGTCCGTTTGCATTTGCTATATCAGAGAGATCTGCTATTTCAGAAACTATTTTATTAGCGGTTGAATGCGCTGTTCCTTGCCAAGCTATTGTTAAAATCGCAGACCCAGCATAAGATAATGTGAAATTTCCACTTCCTGTAGATCCTATAGTGAAAGAAAATTTAGAAGAAACCTCATCTTGAACTGCATATCCCTGAAATGCGCTACCTGTAAATCTTATTTGACCAACTTCTGGTACCTTAATCTCATCATTAACTTTGTCCACCGAGAATTTAATTCTACCGTCACTACCAGAATCATTATAAAGCAAAAGATCTCCACCAACATAAGAATTTTTAGAAACATTTATAGAAGATCCAGTTATTCCTCCGTTTGTTCCATCTAGACTAATCTTAGTTGCTCCTGTTGCTGGAAGTTTAACTGAATTACCCTTTAGCACCCCTATTGCAAATGATGCATTTTGTGAATTTATAGCGGGATTGGGCTCGAATTGAATACCAAATGCAGATTGAAGCAAATCTATAGCTTCCTGTATTTGGTTAAAATTCTTTTCTGTTGATAACCTATAATCCGGCGAATTTAAAATGGATTGTAGATTTAATTCTGTTAGTTCTGTCATTTCTGGTTGATACTTTACTTATATATCCGCAGAAAATAAGCAGTACTAACCTAGTAGATCTTTAATCGATTTAGAAAATTCTTTAAACTGCTTTGGAAAATATTTACCTAGATCCTTGATTTCTCTACTGGAAATTTCATATCTGAATCTAATAAATTCTGAAACCTCTTCTTCGGGAAAAAATGATTCGGATTTTTCTTTCTTCTTAGTTGAAGTAAAAAACCATCCTGGAGGCGCTTTATATTTAGTGCTTAATGCTTCTTTCCAGTAATCTACCACTGAAACTGGATCTATTTTAGTGTTATTAAACGCATTGGACTGTAAAGGAAATGCAATTCCCATCATTCTGTTGATCATAAAGAAATTTCTAGATTTGTCATAACTAGATACTTCTTTCCATTTTTCATCATCAAAAAATGCTTTTAAAATGTCGAATAATTCCATTATTTAAAACTCTTAAAAGGATTAAATGCAGAAGGAGCTTCGTATTGATCCCATCTCGATCTGCCAATTAAATTTTTCTTATCTATTAATACGGGTTTAACCGCAAGATCTGTAGTAGTGTATGTAAATTCCATATCAGCTAAAACCTTCTCTGGAATTACCTGGTCTGATAACCAAACTAACTGTGCATTTTCTTGATAGTTATTAGATACCTCTTTACGATTATTTCCGTTGTCTGTGTAATTTAAAGATCTTAAAACATAACCAGAAATCCAATCTAGGAACTCGACTTCTTTCCATACATCTTCTAGTCTAGAATTTCCCCATCCTGATTGTTTAAAACTTTCATAGATAGATTCTGCTTTTGCCTTTGTCAATTTAAAAATCTTACCTGGTGTTTTTTCATAGGAAAAAACGCTTGGAACATCATCACCCTTATCTCCGGTTAGAATCTTTTCAAATAGCAATCTGATAGGATCAGTATATTCTAATGTAGCTGATGATATTAAATTCATTATTTTATCCTTTTCATTATCAGCTATAAAGTCCAAATTAAAAATAGACGTTTCTCTTTCTTTATCAAGATAATCTTCTTTCCAATTATTTGGGCAAAATATTTTATTATTTTTTGAATTAGCATTCCAACATATAGTCCAGGTATCTTCACACCCAACTAATTGATGACTATCCTTGTCTCCTGAATATACCACAACGTTATGACCTAGTCCTCTTAACTTTTGATTCCAAAACCAAAGTAAATCATCTCCTTCTGCTCCGTTAGATTTAGAATAAATATATCCACTTAATTCTAAGAATTTTCCAAATTCGTCCATTAGATCAAAGAATGATCCCCAATCTACTTTTTCGTCCTTTACCCTAGATCCTTTATAGTCAGCTCTCTCTATTTTCAAATCCTTTCTCCAAGATCTAGAATCCTTACAAAATATTACATGTCCATTTACCGGGATTTGATTTAGGGAATAACAAAGATCTGTCATTATCTTTCTCATAAACATACCCTGATCAGCTTCTTGAGAAAGAACCTCACCTGGTTGTTTAGCACCAAAATCTGAAAATATAGCAAAGGTCTTATGAAAAAGATAATTGCCGTCTATAATTACACTAACCATATTAAAAATCGTGATTTGTTACCCTCATATCATAGTTGGAAAATTCGAAAAAATCCTTGTCATCAGCTTCTATTCTTCTGTCAGCTGAATCTGCGTCTCTTCTTTCAAGAAGTCTTTTCTTTATTGTTTGTTTATCCGGATCTATAAATATAACAAAGCAATTTGCTCTGTCTTCGGGTTTTATGTGATTAACCCCTCTTGGGGTCATAATAAATAAATTTGAATTCTCAAAATCATCTATCAAAGTTCCGTACTTCCATTCATTGAACTCATCAATCTCATAGAACTTAAGAAAGTTATTCTCAAAAAATTGAACGTTTGTAAATCTATAATCCTTTCCATCTTCTTCGTTTTCCCTAATAGGTCTGCTTGTACACGAAACACAGTATTTAAATCCTCTTGATTCAAATTTTTTCCTCAGAAAATCTTTACCTGAACCTCCTCTGCCAACGATTACTATTTTGCTTCTCATCTACTGTGTTAATTTTTGTAAAGAATAGAATAAGGACAACAGACTAACAACTGGATCAATCACCTGGTTTCTTTGAGCCTGGTGCTGCGCAATAAGAATCATAGATGCTGGAATCATCTGAACTTTTCCAGGTTTCTTTTCTTTTACCCATTCTATGAATTCTCTTCCTAAAGATTCCATAATTTCTCCAACTGAATTAGAGTACTGTCCAACTATAACCTGATAGCTTTTTACTGGATCCAATTTTTGAA
>Ga0114974_10004298_pt1 | contig 10657 bp, 9 predicted proteins | sample S_130206_EF_Meta_FD_87318 | JGI IMG/M metagenome (GOLD analysis project Ga0114974, IMG submission 87318) | Freshwater microbial communities from Lake Simoncouche, Canada to study carbon cycling - S_130206_EF_MetaG | ecosystem: Environmental > Aquatic > Freshwater > Lake | place: Lake...
ACTGGGAATTTCTCGCCTTGTCCTGGAAGTCCGAGAACAACTTCAACGCCTTGTTTGGCGAGAATAATCAGTCCCTGTTCCATGGCCTTGATGTTTCCTACTGCGACGATTGATGCATCAACGCCGTTGCCGGTAATACGTTTTACTTCTGCCTCAAGATCATCTTTAGCAAGATTGATCGTGTGCGTGGCACCGAAATGGCGCGCCATTTCTAACTTGGAGTCGAGAACGTCGATACCAATGATTGGGTAGGCACCTGTAGCGACAGCACCTTGGATCGCATTCAGACCAACACCACCGCAACCAAATACGGCAACACTCTGACCCGCGCGCAAACCAGCGCTATTCACGACTGAACCGAATCCAGTAGCCACTGAGCAGCCGATAAGAGCAGCGACTTCCAATGGGAAGTCTTTACGAATTTTGACTGCTCCTGATTCAGGGAGGACTATGTAGGAACCGTATGTGGAAGGACCGTAGTGGTACACATCTTTGCCATCATGATGGAAGAGAGTGACGTCGCCAGTTGTCTTGCCGATAGCAGGAGTGTTCATGCAGAGTGCAGGAAAACCGAGGTTGCAGTACTTACATGCACCACATGTAGGAGCCCATGAGATGACGACATGGTCGCCTTTTTCGAGATTTGAAACACCAGGACCAACCGCATCCACGATTCCAGAGCCTTCATCGCCGAGCACGATTGGCATGGGAATTCCAGTGTGCGAGCCGTCGTATGCGTGAAGGCAGCTGTGGCAGACACCGCTTGCGACCATTTTGACTCGAACTTCTCCAAAGCGAGGCTCGTCAAGCTCAAGATCCAACATTGGCATTTGACTGTTTGCCTTGATAAGTACCGGTGCTTTGATCAACATGACATTTCCTCCTGCGGATTTGGGTAATAATATTTTATATCATATGCATCGAAAAATATAAATGGGATTGCCCCTTGACATTGTACCATTTATGGATTATATTATAATTCGGAGGTGCTGAAATGTCCGAAAAAGCAAAGCAGAGTTACTATTTGGGTTCCTGGTCGCAAAGTATCACTCGTCGAGAGATGATATTTGGGATGGGTGGAGCGATCACTCTTGGTGGACTGAGCTTGCTCACCTCGTGCTCTAACGACGGTTCAAGCGGGTCAGGGGGGGTAATTGGTGGAGCTCTTGTTGGAGTAATGACTCAACAAATCCCATCATCTCTTGATCCGATCACCAATGCTCAAGGTGCTGCCTTAAATGCCGCAGGTCCTTGTCATGACTGGCTTGAATATGTGGCAATCAATGGAGATTTATATCCATCGCTGGCTAAATCTGTTGATCAACCGGATCCTCAAACGATCAACTACACGATTCATTCCGGTGTCAAATTCCAAAACGGAGAATCGGTCAATGCTCAGGCTATTGCTGATCTTGTGGGCTGGATTCAGAATAAGGACAATGCCGCGTGGCTGAATTCGCGCTTCGAGGGAGTAAAGGCAGTAGTCGTGGATGAATTGACATTACGACTTGAGTTACCAAAGCCCGATGTTGCGTTTCGCTTTGCGGTAACACGTCTGCCAATAGTTGCAGTGTCAACCCTGGCAGACCAAGCGCTCACACCGAGCGGTTGTGGACCGTACTTGTTCAAGGAATGGGTGCAAGGTTCATATATTGAATACACGAAAGATCCGAACTATCGAGAAGCCGACAAGATTGACCTTGATTCGGTCCGGATGGAGCACTTTAACGATTCGAATGCGGGAACTCAAGCTTTCCTTGCAGGAGGCAAGAACTGGGTGTATCCAACATCCTTGTCACAGTCAAAGGATCTCACTGCGCGAGCTGAGTCTGGGGAGATCGGTTATATGCCGCTTGAACCAGGAGTCTGCTATCTGATTAACAATTGCAAGAGTGGTCCAACTGCCGATCCGCTTGTTCGAAAGGCGATCCGGCTTGCTCTAGATCGTCAAGCCATGGTTGATGGACCATTTAATGGACTCAGTCGTCCGTTCTTTTCAATGTTGAAGCCAGAAAGTTCCTTTTACGTCAAGGAACTTGAGTACAAAAGAGACATTGATCAAGCAAAGGCTCTGATGGCAGAGGCTGGATTGGCAGACGGTTTTTCTGAAAAGATCTACACGCCAAACGTCGATTATTTCATCGGGTTGTCGACGATTATGAAAGATAATCTCGCCGCGATCAATATTGACATCACGGTTGAAATTGAGGAAACTGCGGCTGTCATTGATCGAATGTTCAGTCGAAAAGAATTTAACATGGTTGTGTTGGGAGACGCTTTGTCACCAGATGTTTCCGAACTTCATGAGTATTATCTGCGTTCTACAGGGGGTCGAAATTGTGGCTTTTATGTGAATGACAAGGTTGACGCTCTTCTTGACGAAGGACTGAGAGAAGTTGACGCAAAGAAGAGTTATGAGATCTACAAGCAAGTTCAGATGATTTCACTTTTGGAAGATACCGGGTTCATTCCGCTGGTGGCAGAGGTGCTGCCGGCTGCGTTCAAGGACACTAACTACGCCGAATTCATGGGCGGCTTCATCCAATACATCATCTGGCCTGAAGCAGAACTCAATTAAGGTTTGGGTCCGTTGGGCAATTAGCCAATGAATTTAAGGTATTTATTGGTGAGAATTAGCGGCAGCTTTCTGACGCTAATTATCAGTTCCTTTTTGATCTTTTCCATGGTGCGAATGATCCCTGGCGATCCAACTACGGCACTTCTTGGTCGAGCTTTTGACCCCGAAATTGCCGAACTTATGAGGGAACGTTTAGGTCTTAATGGAAACTTTTTCGTTCAGTATTTTCAGTGGGTTCGGGCATTACTTAGTGGGGATCTCGGTTATTCGCTAATTAATGGTGCGCAAATCAATGAACAGATATTTGAACGATTCGTCCGAACTTTGCATCTCATGATCGGAGGAGTTTTCGTTGGTCTGGCAATTGCGTTTCCGCTGGGTGCCATATCGGCAAGGCGGCGTGGCCATCTAGATGGATCAGTCTTGGTCGGCATCAACAGTTTGTTGATTTCAGTGCCACAATTCATTTCTGGTCTGCTGTTCGTTTATATCTTTGCTGTATTACTTAAGTGGCTACCAGCCGGAGGATGGGTCGATCCAGCTAATGATCTCGGTCTTTGGCTTCGAGCTATGGTTCTTCCTTGTGTCACCTTGGGCGTGGCCCTCTCTGGTTTTACCGCAAGGATTTTAAGAACGAGTATCGTCGAAGCCTCATCTTCGGATTATGTAGTCGCCGCACGATCATGGGGACTCACTGGAAGACAGATTCAAAGATTCCATATTTATCGCAATGCCGCGTTACCGACGCTGACGACAATCGGACTCGAGATCGGGTATCTGTTTGGTGGTGCAGTGGTGGTGGAAGAAATATTCGGCTATCCAGGGATTGGTCAACTTATTGTTGATTCGATTAGCGGTCGCGACTATCCAATGGTTCAAGCCGCTGTGTTGCTTTTCGCTTTAGGTTTTACATTTATCAACCTAGTAGTAGACATCTCACTCTTTACCATTGATCCCAGATTGAGAAAACAGTGACCCCATACAGACTGCGTTTAACGCCGGAAAATCGACTTCGATTTAGCATGATTGTGCTTTGTTTGTTCTTTTTGGGAGCAAGTGCTGCACTTTTTTTGGGTTCGTATTCATTTGATGAACTTTGGGTCGGTGAACGATTGGCCACATCGAGTACCGCACATCTTTTTGGAGTTGATTCGTTTGGACGTGACTATTTAACTCGAGTCGCACTTGGTGTACTTATCTCAATTGGCGTGGGTCTCTCTGTTGCGATGATCTCACTGCTTATTGGTGCTCCAGTCGGTGTATACAGCGCAGTTCGCGGTGGCTGGATAGATTCCTCAACTGGTCGAATTTTAGAAGTGTTTTTTGCATTCCCACAGATTTTGCTCGCACTTGTACTCGTGACCATCGTTGGCTCTGGTCTTTTTACCGCGCTGTTGGTTTTGACACTGGTCTACATTCCGATTGTTGTCCGATTCGTCAGAAATGTGGCGATGATTGAAGCTCGTAAGGATTACGTGTTGAGTGCACAGTTGTATGGGTGTTCACGTTTTCGACAGTGTTTTGTACACGTCCTGCCAAATCTGTGGGGCAGTTTGCTGGTGCTCGCATCAAGCATCTGCGCATTTGCGATGATTGCCGAGTCCACTCTGTCGTACTTAGGTTTAGGCGCGCGACCTCCCGTACCGAGTCTCGGAATTTTATTGACTGAGAATCAAGGATTCTTATCAACAGCGCCACACTTGGTTCTTTTCCCAGCAGTTGTTTTATTCTTGCTCGTACTGTCAGTGAATCAAGTTGGAGATGCACTCATTGACAAGTTGGACATCAAACGGCACTTCGTTCGGGGTTGATGATGCTTTTACCTACTTCCGGCGTTGAGCCCACTTTGAAAGTCTCCAATCTCTCAGTTGCCTATCGAGGAGGAGGTTCCGCACCAGCGGTGAAAGACGTCAACCTCGACTTAGCCCCTGGAGAGATACTGGGAATAGTTGGTGAGTCAGGGTCAGGAAAGTCAACTCTTTGTATGGCTCTCGCTGGTCTGCTCAACAAAACTCAATGTTCCATCACAGGCGATTTGACGATTGGAGGAAGGTCAGTAACGATTTCCGATCCAGAAGACCAAACTTGGCTTGATATCCGAGGCTCAAAAATTGGATATATCTTTCAAGATGCGCATGCGGCACTCAATCCGCTTCTCACTGTTCAGCAGATACTTGTTCAGCCTCAGACATGTAGAGGCATCCCAATGGACGAGGCGAAGGAAAGAGCGAGTCAAGTACTTCATTCAGTTGAAATTCCGGATGTTCCACGGAGGCTTCGTCAATATCCACATGAATTAAGTGGCGGGATGAAGCAACGCGTTGTAATCGCAGCCGCTCTGGTTTCACATCCAGAGGTACTCATTGCGGATGAACCTACAACGGCGCTTGACGTTACGCTTCAATCACAGATCATTCAACTTCTTCAACGAATTCAGTTGGAGACGGAACTGTCAATAATCTTCATTAGTCACAATATTGATCTTGTTGCAGATCTCTCCCAGCGAATACTTGTGATGCAGTTTGGGCAAATCATTGAAGAGGGACCAACTGATCGAGTTCTCAATTCGCCTGAAGCTGACTACACGAAGTATCTTCTGGAATTCGTCCCACGGATAGAGACAATTGGCTTTCATCGTGGAGTAGAGCATTGGCACAATCATGAGTAGATCTAATGCCCATAGGTTGGTAGTCGAAAATTTGTCAGTCACTTACAAGGTGAGAACAAGTCTCCTCCAAAAGAGGCCGTTGCATGCCTTGCGCGGAGTTTCGTTCAATGTAGGGGCGGCAGAGACATTGGCGATCGTAGGTGAATCTGGCTCTGGCAAGAGCACAATTCTGCGTGCAATCTCAGGATTGACGTCCTACGATCACGGCGACATTTCAATTGACGGAGAACCTTATAAGCCAGCCAACTCCAATGCTAATGCTGCCGAGATTTCACTTGTATTCCAGAATCCCAACTCCAGTCTGAATCAACGGTTGACTGTTGGAAAGATTATTACAGACCCGCTGCACTCGCGAAAGTCCGACGAGAGTCAAATGGAAGTTCTTCACGACGTTCTATCTCTTCTTAAGCTCGACCATGATTTCATAAATCGATATCCTTTTCAATTAAGTGGTGGGCAAAAGCAACGTGTTGCAATTGCTAGAGCTCTGATAACGAATCCAAGAATCCTGCTGCTTGATGAACCCACCAGCGCACTGGATGTTGCGAATCAGGATCAAGTTGTTCAAATCCTTCTGGAGTTAAAGTCAGAAAGGCAAGTCTCCAGTATTTTTGTGACTCATGATTTACCTTTGGCATATAAAGTTGCGGAGCGGGTAGCAGTTCTTTATTTGGGTGTGGTGGTAGAAACTGGTACAAGAGACGAAATTTCATTACAGGCTTCGCATCCTTACACCCAAGCTTTGCTGCTCTCAATTCCACAGAGAAAGATCGGCAAACATGCTGTTTCGAAAAAGTTGCACATGGTCGGCGAAGTGCCGAGTCCGATAGATGTGGCGGCGGGTTGTGTCTTTCGGAGTCGATGTCCAATAGCAATGGCGATTTGTTCAGAGGTGGCGCCTCAGCCAGTTCAACTCTCTGCAACACAGGTGGTTGCATGCCACGCAGTTTCGGCTTGATGTGAGAGGGACGAAAAGCGACCACTTGACAGCGAATGGGTCAGATTACAATATTTTCTATAACAGGCAACACACAATTTCGAAGAGGTGAGTGAGGATCGGCAAGATGGAGATCGCTGCACAGATCGATCTCGTTGTGGATTGTCGCTGTTTGTTGGGCGAAGGTGTCACGTGGGACGATGCAACGCAGACTCTGCTCTGGGTCGATATTGAAAACAGCCAGTTGTTTCGGCTGCGTACCGATGGCACACACGATGTGCAATCGCTTGCGCAATCCGCAAGCGTGGTGGTTCCGACAAGAGATGGTCGTTTGCTTGCGGTGTCCGGTCTTGGGGTCGGAGTTTTGGGCGATGATGGCAAGGTAGGAGATTTGATCGCTTCGTTACCCGCTGACGGCGATGGACACGCAAATGATGGTCGTTGCGACCCGCAAGGGAGATTATGGATTGGCACGGTAGATCGAAGCGGCAAAAATGCTGCTGGCTTGTTTTGCGTAGACAGCGAGGGTGCAATTGTAAAAGTACGCGATGGACGAGCATTGTCTAACGGAATTGATTGGAGCCCAGACGGAAGTAAGTGCTACCACGTTGACTCGTTGCTCCGAACGGTTGAGGAGATGACATTGAATAGCGATGGTCTGCCAGAGGAAGTCCGCACTCTTGCAAGTTTTGATGCAATTCCCGATGGTATGTCCGTTGACAGAGATGGGGGCATTTGGATCGCACTATGGGATGGCGGTGGAGTTGTGAGGCTGACGCCTGATGGAAAGATTGATCGACGTATTGATGTTCCTGGAGGCTGGATAACTAGTTGCGCGTTTGGAGGACCGGACCTACGAACCCTTTACATCACGTCTGCACGAACTGATCTTGATCCTGAGATTGCAAAAATTTGCCCTTCGGCTGGATCATTATTTGCATGCGATGTTGGAGTTTCTGGACGTGGCTACACGCCATTTGGAAAAATTCCTACGATCTAGATTTTCGTTTGTATGGTGTTGCGAATTTATGCGCAAACAGGCGAATCGGCATTCCAACGATTGAACGGTGCCGAGTATTCGACTTCAGCCAAGTGGGCACGAGCTTCGATCCACAGGCGTTCCCATTCAGATTGCTCCTGCAATGCTGATTCTGGATTCTCTTCGCTCCGAACGACGAAGCCAGGGAATGCGCCGCGGCCAGTTGCTTGCCCAATTGGGTTGTAACGCAGGTCAAAACTAATTCGGATTTCATTACTTGTATTTGGAAGTGAGTTGTGAAGTGTCAATTTGGTGAGGAACAATACGTCGCCAGGATTCATTGGTAGAGCGATAGCGGACTCGCGAGGCGCAACCTTTTCTGGAACCTGCAAACCGCTAGGGCCGCCAGGGCAGTGTGTCAGGAGCCCTCGTAAATGTGATTTCGGAACAACTTGAAGGCAACCATGTTCGACCGTTGCACGGCGAAGCGGAAACCACACAGTGAGTATTTGTGTGTCGTCGGCTTCGGGGAGTACAACTCCGTTGTCTTGATGCCATGGGGTTGTCCCCAATTTGAGAGCTCCCGTATTGGGATCTCTCGGTTCTCGTGATTCAGGAACTCTGATTCGCACATGTTGCACCGGGTTTGAGTAAATCTCTGAACCTATGAATCCTTCTACGAGATTCAGCAACTCGGGGCAGCGGAGCATGTCAAATACTGCTTGACCATTCCACATTGGTGTGTCGGGCCGCACGTTTCCTTGTGGGAGAGAGAAGTCAAAAAACTGATGGTGAGTTTCGTTGGTTTCGGCGCAGACTTCAATGAATCTTTCGCTGAATGGCAAGTGGGCGTAGGTCTGAGAAAGTTTGCCTTCGGCAAAAAGCTTATTTGCAAGTCGATCGAGAACTTCTTCGTACTCTTGCAGCAACGGAGTTATCCAACGATCGGGGTCAAATGCTCCTCGAACGACTACGTAACCTTCGCGGTCAAAATGTTCTCGATCTTCCTTTGAAAGTGAACTTGGCACGATTTATCCCTGACTTTCACGTTCAAGGCTCGCAGCGCGAGCAGCTTTGAGAAGAGCGGCTGTGTAATCCGACTGAGGATTAGAGAGGACACTTTCCGTCAGTCCCGCTTCAACGATTTGGCCATGGCGCATGACGATAATCTGCTCACACATTCGACTGACGACTCCGAGGTCATGTGACACCATGACGAGAGTGAGACCCAGTTCGTCGCGTAAGTCCATCATGAGATTAAGAACTTGGGCTTGAACTGAAACATCGAGCGCACTGACGGGTTCGTCTGCGTAGAGGATAGTTGGCTTTACCGAGAGTGATCGCGCGATACCGACGCGCTGTAACTGGCCGCCAGAAAGTTGGTGTGGAAAGCGTGAGAGGACTTCGGTTCCGAGACCAACTCGTTCGATATTGGCGATGATCTCTGCATCTTCTGGGTTTCTGTCGTGCAATGCACGAATTGGTTCACTCAATGAACGGCGAATGGTCATGCGAGGATCGAGTGATCTTCGTGGGTTTTGAAACACGATTTGGTTCTCGCGTCGCAATTCGTTTGCTTTTTCTCCTTGGAACAGGGAGACATCCTGGCCATTAAAAGTAACGCTGCCTTGTTGGTGGTGCAGCAACGCACACATCACTCGAATCAAGGTTGACTTGCCAGAACCTGATTCGCCAACTATCCCAACCGTAGATTTCGCTTCAATTTTTAACGAGATGTCTTTCAATGTCCAGTTGATCTCGCCGCCTTTTGCTCGAGCGCGTGGATAATGGAAAAACATGTTGGAAACTTCAACGAGTGATGTCATGACGCACCTCTACCGCTCGGATTCCAGCAAAGATATTGATGATCGGAACCTGTCGTCACCATAGGGGGGACGGACGAGCATTCGTCTGTAACGAACTGACAGCGATTGCGGAACCGACATCCGCTTGGGAACTTGCCAACTGCTGGGACAGAACCAGTAATGGTCTGGAGGCGCTTGCCCATGAACGCAGAGAAATTATTATCCTTTGGCATTCCGGGGTTTGCAGCCAAGAGGGCAGAGGTGTATCGATGGAGTGGATTGGCCACCACTTCTTCAATGAGGCCGGATTCAACAATATTTCCGCCATAAATCACTGCTACTCGGTCGCAAACAAACCGAATCACGCCAAGGTCGTGACTCACGAAAAGCAAGCTCATCTTGCGCTTTTCGCTGAGCGAAATAAGGAGACGCAGTATTTCTTCTTGTACGGTGACGTCGAGAGCTGTGGTTGGTTCGTCGGCGATAAGTAGATCAGGATCTGCGGCGATTGCCGCTGCGATCATGACGCGCTGCTGCTGTCCACCAGAAAGTTGATGCGGGTAACGTCGCAACAACGACGCAGGATCTGGCAGTTGGACTTGACCAAGAAGATCAATGACTTTTTCGGTCACTGCGGATCCCTTGAGGTCGGTGTGGATTCTGATTGCTTCGGACACCTGTTTGCCGATACGCATCATTGGATTGAGCGAGCGCGCGGGGTCTTGGAAGACGAATCCAATTTTACTGCCTCGAACTTTTGCAAATTCACGATCATTCAACGAGAGAAGATCTTGTCCATCAAATTTCACTGAGCCAGAGATTCTTGTACCGTCTGGCAATAGACCAGCAATTGCCTTCACTGTCATGGTCTTGCCAGAGCCAGATTCGCCTACGAGTCCGAGACGAGAACCTGATTGCAAGTCGAGATGATCAATGTGGATAATCTCGCGCCCCTCAATTGAGACACGTAGGTCGCGTATTTCAAGCATCAGGCAAGTCCACTTCTCGATTGTTGTGGATCAAGAACAGTTCGTAGTCCATCTCCGAGCAAGTTGAAACCTAATGCTGTGAGCACAATAGAAATTCCAGGGAAAAACATGAGGTATGGTGCGGCTTCAAGAAGTGATTGTGTTTCGTTGAGGAATCGACCCCACGAGGATGTTGGTGGCTGAACTCCGACGCTCAGATAGGCGAGTGCGGCTTCAATCAAGATCGCAGCGGCAAACATTACAGAGCCGAGCACAATCAATAGCGGCCCAATATTTGGAAGCACATGGCGTTTGAGCACATAGGACTTACTGCGTCCATAGCTATATGCAGCTTCGACGTAGTCAAGTGCAAGAATTTGGCGAGCTGGACCAATTGTGACTCGAGCGGCAACCGGAATCTGCCAGGTAATGATTGCGAGGGTTGCAGTGGTGTTTCCAGGTCCAAATTTTGATGCAAGTACTAGTGCAGTAAGAATTCCTGGAAGCGCAAGTCCGGCATCTACAAATCGGGTGAGTGGGCCTTGAATCCGCTGTTTTGAACCCGCAATAGCGAGTCCAATGAAGGCACCGACTGACATTGCCACAATTGTGGAAACCACGCTCACGTACAAAGAGTTTCGTGCACCAAGCATGAGTTCGGAAACGACGTCGCGCCCAGCACGATCGGTGCCCAACAAGAATCCTGGTGTACCCGGAGGCGC
>Ga0114974_10004301_pt1 | contig 10654 bp, 11 predicted proteins | sample S_130206_EF_Meta_FD_87318 | JGI IMG/M metagenome (GOLD analysis project Ga0114974, IMG submission 87318) | Freshwater microbial communities from Lake Simoncouche, Canada to study carbon cycling - S_130206_EF_MetaG | ecosystem: Environmental > Aquatic > Freshwater > Lake | place: Lake...
AATAAATATTAAGAATAAATATTAAGAATAAATATTAAGAATGATTCATCATAATTGAATTCATCTTTTCTAAACGCTCCACGGTTTTATCCAAATTTGAACGTTCAACCCCAGCAAACAAATAATCCGTTTGGAGAGATTCTTCATTTTTTTTTACATCCTTATAAACCACGCCAATTTTTTTAACAATTTTATCAATTTCTTCTTTATTTTTAATAATTTCAACAGTTAAATCAACCGGGTCGGTCAATAATGAAATTGAAAAATACAATAAATATTTACGGCGTTTTTTAACACCAGAACTGTATTTAATACTAAATATTTCTAATAAAGAATTGATAATTTTTTTAATAAGTGGCGGTCTTTTAAATGTGTCTTTTGATATTTCTTTTAATAGTATATCCCATATAATCCAAATAATATCGTTTTTAAATTTATCTTGAATTGGTGCAAATTGACGTGTTTCACCTAAGCATAATTCTTTTTTTTGTTTACATAGTGTTTCATACTCTAATATCCATTCTAACCAATAACAAGCACTAACACTATTTTTTGATTCTTTTGATATGTGATAGGCAAACTCATTCATAGCAATGAATAATTCCTTTGGATCATCCGGTTTAAAAATATCATTGACATAATCTATTTTTGGTGCTTTTAGCCGAGACGACATATGAGTAATATTGAATTCATCCTTTTTTTGTATTTTAACCGGTTCAATACTATGTTTTTTTCTAGAACAGCAAAGAATACTAATAATTTCTGAAAAAAGTTGCCTGATTTTAAAATTGTTTCGTAACGCTAATTCATTTCCAATATATCCATTTGATATAATATCCTTGAAATTTTGTATTCGCATTGATATATAGATTGGCAATTTAGGATTACCTAAATGAATATACCTACTAATAAATAATATAATAATTTCCCATAAATCCGAAAAATGACCAGCGCATACAAGTTCTGCTGCCCAATAACAAGCTGGTTCTACCTTTGATGAGTCAAGACATTTAATTAATTCGCATTTTACTTTTGATTTTTGAAATTTAGAAAAAGTAATACCTTTAAATTCGGCACTACTTCTTTTATCATTTATCTCGGTATCATTCATAATATACTTTTATATATATAATACATATATACAAATGCCTATTACAAACACAATGAAAAATGCAAAAAGATCATTTAATGTTTTTATACACACAACACTATTACATAAATTTCTATATTTGTTAGGTTTTATTATTGCACTATCTCTTATGATTAATTATGGTAGACAACAAGTAGAAGGGTTTGAGGAAAAAACAAATGATTTTAAAATGAATACACAACTACCTGATATTTATGGGGAACTATATGTCTCCTTATATGATACACTTGTTTTTAGTAAAGCAAAAAACGATTTTGAAGTTGGTCATTTAATTCAGCAAACCAATCCTACCGAAAAAACATATATATTAGATGTGGGTTCTGGGACCGGGCATCATGTAAGCAGTTATAAAGCGCATGGGCTTGATAGTATTGGCGTTGATATCTCTCCGACAATGATAAGGGAATCTCAAAAAACGTATCCTGATTTAAAATTTCAATTAGGTGATGTTATGAATCAAGCAATGTTTCCAGACCAGTCATTTACACATATTTCTTGTTTTTATTTTACAATCTATTATATTCAAAATAAACGCCAATTTTTTGATAACTGTATGTATTGGTTAAAACCGGGTGGACATCTCGCACTTCACCTTGTAAACCGAGACAGGTTTGATCCGATTATTCCTGCTGGAAATCCATTTTATATCGTATCACCGCAAAAATATGCAAAAAAAAGAATTACGAATACAACGGTTCATTTTGATACAATAGAATATAAATCTAATTTTGACATAAAAAATAGTGTAAACAGCGCCGATAGTCCAAACGCATTTTTGGTTGAAACATTAAAAAATAAGAAAAATGGGAATGTTACCAAAAATGAACACGCATTTTACTTATCTACTCAGTCCGAAATATTAAATTTAGCAAAGGAAGTGGGGTTTATTATTGTTTCTAAGATTGATATGATGAAATGTCAATATGAGAATCAGTATATCTATTTTTTACAAAAACCGAATTAACTATATTATAAAATAGTAAAATGGTATAATAGTAAAATGGTATAATAGTATAATAGTATAAATAGAATAACTATTTTATATTATGATTATAGTATGACCTCCCACATTTTTTTGTATATAATTGCAATTATTATTATTGTATATCTAATCATAACTGCCTATATAAGAGTAAAATTGAATTTTTGGTTAACACAACCGGTATTTCATATTTACAATTTAAAATTTTGGATTAACCCCCCAGGATTAATAAATAAAGACTTACCTAAAATTAACAAATACGTTAATCTAGTAAATAACAAGTTGATTAAAGTATCAAATGAACCAGAAAAGGATGCAAAGAATGAGAGTAAAGATAAACTGATTGAATTGGAACACATTGGTGCTTTCATCAAAAACAATTATATGATTCATTCTTCTACTGAGTATAAACCGTCAGTTGAAGATATAACATCCTATTTAAAATGCTCTAATCATCCATCTTTTTTTAATATATATCAAGAACCAAAACTATTATTTGAAAAAGGCATACCCTTAGCGGTTCCTGACAAAGAAATTATTGGCGTGATATCTGCACGCCCCTTAAATATAAATTTAATTAAAAACAAACAGAAAATATCATTCCCAGTTTATTATGTGGACAATTTGTGTATACATCCCGCCTATCGTAAAAAGGGAATTGCACCCGAAGTGATTCAAACCTTGTATTATAATATTGTTCATGAAAACCCCAAAGTGAGTGTTTGTTTATTTAAACGTGAAGGACAATTAAATGCAATTGTGCCTCTTGTATATTATAATACTTATTGTTTTGATATCACACCGTTATTTCCGGAATATAGGTTACATCCTTCTATAAGTGTCATTGAGGTCGGACAACAACACTTCACTTTATTAACAGCATTTATTAGAGAGCAATTAAAACGGTTTAAATGCTCTATTCTACCTGATATTTCCAATTTAATTCATTTAATTAAATTAGGGAAGTTGAAACTCTATGGGTTGTTATTGAATGGCGAATTTGTTTCTATCTATGTATTCAGAGCATTAGAACTTTTTTACGATAATAAAAGAGCGATTGAATGTATAAGTATTATATCTAATTCGCATTTAGCTAGTATTGATATTTTAATTGCTGGATTTACAATTAGTTTATCAAAAATAAATGCTGATATACTACTTATAGAAGAGACCGCTGATAGTAAATGCGTGATTGATTACCTAAAAAATAAGGTAGGAGTTGATATGAAATTTAAAAACCCAACTGCTTTTTTCTTATACAATTATGCTTGTCATTCAATAAAACAATCAGACGTGTTAATACTTTATTAACTACTATATGGTAGATAGTAGATAGTATATGTAGATAGTATATAATAGATATTAGCGTGTATACTTTCCAGCGCGAGCAAATGAATCAACAATAAATATAATAAAAATGCCTAAAAATGAATATAAAATCACTTCTTCAATAACATGACCGGTTTTTTCATCTTTTTGCTCTTCTAATAAATGAATCATATAGTTTAATTTCTCCAACAATTGATCTTTATTCTGATTTGAATTAGAGGTAAGATTGGTATAACCGTTTTGATTAAAATAAGGAACATAATTTTTGTAAAATTGTTTGGAATAATTTTTCGGCATATCTTGGTAACCTTCATAACTGTCCATTGGTTGAGGATAAACACGATTTTGAACAACTTGTTGTGTTGTATCATTTTTTACTTGATCTATGTTTTGTGGGTTTACTGATACTGGTTGTTCAGGATCAATATCAATCGTGGTTTGATTTTGATTTTTATTTTTATTACCTTCAAATGTGGGATTTTTATTATTTAATGTGGGTCTTGGTGGTGGATTAAAATCACCTAATTCGCTTTCGTCATTGTTGTCTTGAATACTTTCATAGCCATTTGTATCATTAATTATTTTTAACATATCAGAAACATTTTGATTATTTGGTTTATTTATTTGAGGTCTTCTTCTTATAGTCGCATTATTACGTTTTGGTTGACTGTTCTTTTGCAACTCTCCTTCTTTATTTGTATTATTTGTATTATTTGTATCAATCTCAGAATATGCTAAAGATGATGACATTATCTATATGAAAATAAGATATTTTTATTTTCATAAAAACATAACTAATAAATCATAATCACCCATAATCAACATTAATAAATATAATATGTAAATTATAGAAAAGAATACTATAGTTAAAGTATTATTAAAAAATATCATCATAGTATAAATGTATATTGCACCCGAAATAATTACTATTTTTTTTATTGTATCCTTTTTAATTTATACCATGCCAATGGTTTTGGTAAAATTTAGTAAAACATTGAAAGGTAGATTTTTACTAGTCATGTTAATGATTGTAGTTACATTATACAATAAAACAGGTGGTTTTATGATGGCATTATTAATTATATTTTTATCTGAATTTAATTATGAGATTAATAATCAGATTGTATTTGAAGGGTTTGATAATAATACCATATTGGAAAAGAATGAAGAAACTACCATGGATGATAAGTTAACAACAGAAGAAAATTTGAAACCAAAAAAGGCATCTTCTGAAAGAGTTATAAATGTTGAAAATGACAATAATGGCAATAATGGTTATAATGGCAATAATTAATTATTGTAAATTTTATTATACTTTTATATAATATATGTCATATGACGATATTATATACATTATATTAATCATTTTATTATTAATTCTAGTAGAAAGAGTTTTTTTAAATGAACTAAATTTTACAGAAATAAAATCTAAAATAATGAATGGATTAAAAAATAGCATGAGTAATGGTAACACATTAAAAGAAGGTTTTAATGATAAACCATTTAAACATCGCGGCGAAGGTTCACTTGCAGATAATAAAAAAAAAGATACAGTTGGTAGTTATAAATTAAGTCAAGGTGATGAACGAATGATAGAAACCGTCCAAACCACATATACTATTGCAGAACAGTTTGCTTATATGACAATTAAAATGCCATACCAATTTTTGAATAAAATATTAGAACGTTTATTTGATTTTCTCCAAAACATGAAAGATATTATTAAACCCATTATTAATTTTGCAAAACAAATGATAAATATTGTGAAAAGAATATTTATGAAATTTTTCAATATGGGGATGAAATATTTTAAACAGTTTTTTGCTATTTTGGGAAATTTGCCTGAGTTTATACGACGTAACGCCGATATGATTATAGATTTAATTACTACTACGATTACAAGTTTTATTAGTTTTGTAGAAAGAATTGCATCCTCGCTTGAAAATGTTTTAAAAATATTTATTGAGTTACCCGCGATGTTGTTTAAAATATTAAATCAAATCGTAGATGTATTACTTAATATAGTAACACTTATAATAAAATTACCGAGTGCTTTAATTGGAATAATAATTAGTTTACAAGAACAAGGATTAAGTTTAATGGATAAATCATTTGGTATTCCATTTATGGATCTGTTTTTCAAGTAGATTGTAGATTTTTAAATGTGACCTAACACTTGTTTTGTGCTATTATTAATATTAACGGATTGTTTATTATTTTCGTTATTTGTTACCTCAACAAATCCAGAACAATCACAACACCACCATGCATTGGTTTGTTTATCAAAATGTAACTGTTCATTATGTTCTGTGCTTCCAAAAATAAAATAGTTCAGTTTACAACTACTCCCCATACACTTGACTAAAATTTTATCATATTTTTCTATTCCGTCCTTATTCGTTTTTATCTGCATATGTAAATTTCCATATTTTTGAATTTTTGTATAACTCATTTTTAATATTGTTGGTGAATAGGTTTAAAATGATTTAAATAGATATATACTAATTTCAATTTTATAAAATTTTATATTATATATCTATTTTATAGGAGATATATAATGATAACAAATATTTATAAAAATATTAATGATTTATATTTGAACAATATTAATACAAGCAAATTATTGATTGGTATTACAATGATTATGCTGAATGTTGGTTCAAAATATGTTGATTTTAAATTTACAAAAGGACAGGAAAAATTATTGAGAGAAGGTCTTGCACGTGAAATTCTTATTTTTGCAATTGTATTTATGGGAACACGTGATGTCGTTTATGCCATTTTATTAACTGCTGCTTTCATTATTTTATCTGAATTTGCGTTTAATGAAAAAAGCAAATATTGTATTGTGCCTGAACGAATGAAACAAATCACCACATTTATTGATACGAATAATGACGGTATGATTAGTCCAGAAGAAGAAGCAAAAGCATTAGATACTTTAAATAAAGCAGAGCGTTATAGAAAGCGTGACATGCAAAATAAATTTAGCACATATTTAACAAATGCAAACAATAATATTATTTCTTCTACCATAATATAATTATGAAGTGTGATATATTAATTTGTTAATCGTTTTAATAGTTTTAGTTTTTACTGATTGTAGTTGAATAATATTTTTAATTATATAATCTTTTATATACTTAATATAAGATTATAATGTCATTTTCCGAAGAAAATAATGACAGAAATAAAAACAGAGATATGAATAGAGATAAAGGCAAGAAGGGTAATAAAAATGATAATAAACGGGATATTCCAATTATAAATACAACGACATTGAAAATAAATGTAAAAACAATTGGAGATTTAACTACAAAAGAATATGATTTAATTCCGTTTCATCCAAATATGTCCGAAGTAAAAGATATTACCAAAAATAAAAACTATATTTTGTTTCCTTCTTTTGTAAAAATTACAATGAAGGATTTAAAACAAGCAGGCATTGGAACTGATTATCAAACTGCATTTTTGGATTTGGACAAATATATAAGAGTTATTAAATATGTTACTGCTCCTGAGAAAGAATATGATCCAACATTACTTGTTGATAAATCGGATATAAAAAATTATACTGTTTCTTTGGCACAAAACGCATTAGCAAGTTTTGCACAAGAATCGGACACTGATGTGATTACAATTCAAAAAGATGAACCATTATCGCAAGAAGAAATTATCACAAATAATATAGCATTAATTAAGAGTTTGTTTTTTCCAGTAAAAGGAAAATTTTTTATTTTAGGGAACGAGTATATTATTGGTAAAAGTAGCTATATACCAAAATATGTTCAGTCTACCGATACAAACACATCATTAGAAAAAGTAGATTCACATCAACATAACATTCCATTATTTTACACAATTACAGTTGAACTACAACTATTAGATGCAATTAATAATCCAGGTGTTGGCGATTTTGGTCGTATGAGTTGTAAGGCCAAAAAAGCGAGTATTGCCAAAGAAGCCCAAGAAGTGTTTGGGACAAATTTTGGTTATGTTGAAGAAAAGAAAGCAACTGTGCCGTCTATTTTACATACTTCGGAAGTTTCAAAAGATCGGAATTTTGGACAATTACAATTGGATTGGGAAAAACGCAATAAATATCAAAAGGAACCAACGAGTGAACGCGAACGTTTGGAAATGGAGCGTAGCATGACGCCATTGCAGAAAAAAATGGCCGAATTGGAACGAAAACAAAAAGAATTAGGCGAGGTTCCGCCGTTATGGGAGAAAGAAACAAAAGAACTAGATAAAAAATATGAGAATTTTGAAACAAAAATAAATGAATTACGTGAAGAATATAAAAATATTTCAGAGGATAATAAAGATGATAAATCATTACTTCGGCAGTTACAGGATAGCATAAAAGATAAAATGTATAATGAAGTTCTTGCATTAGGTATTGAGATTCCAATAAAACCTTTTATTGGTCCTATAAACGAGAATGAAACCGAAGAAGATAGGGAAAACAGAGCGAATGAGCAAATAAAAATTAGAAATGATACGATTGATGCATTAAAAACAGAATTAAGTGGCCTGACTAAAAAACCATTAGAAATAAAAGTTGTAGAAAAAAAAAGGAAGGAAGAAGAAAATCTAATCAATCAGAAACACGTTGAACCATTTTTAAAAAAATATAAGACCATTGATAATGCAGTTACACTGTTAGAAGACCAAGAGAGAAATTTAAAAGAAGAAATAAAACGCTTAAATGCAAGTTCTGATCCAGGTGATAAATACAAAGTGACATCATTCACCGATAAACTATTAAAACTTCAAACAGATATAAGAAAGAAAAAGGCAGATGTATTGCTTGACGCAAACAAATTTGGCACAAATGGCGAATTCATAATTAAGAAATGGAAAGACATTTTACAAAAAAGAAAAATGTTATTTTCCAATGTTGATAATGAAAAGAAAAGAGAGTCCATTAAGATTAAAAAAGATGCGGTAGAAAAAGAGTTAAGGGATAAATTTGACCAACTTAAAAAATTAAATAAAGAATTATTGATTGCTAAATTTTATGAAGGGATCCTTACTAATTTAACAAAAGAACAAGAAGCATCCTATGAGAAAGAAAAACGACCTGATAATGATTCAAACGGAATAACATTAAATATAGAATCATTAGAAGAAGATTATTTAGATACTGCTGGTAAGATTAATGATATTGAAAAAATGCAAGCACTTTTAAGGTTGTTTTCTGAATATTTAAATACATTAAAAAAAGAAAAAAGTGACATAGAGAGAGAGAAAAGAAAAATTGAAGGCGATATAAGTATTATTAATAGTGATATTTCAAGGTTTTTATCAAGTAGAGGAATTAAAGCTCTAAATACTAAGGTTGAAGCAGAATTAAAAAAAGACAGTGAATATAGTTTGAAAGATACTGAAAAAAAAGACCTTATTGCAAAATTAAGTGAAATAACGAGTAAATTAAAAGAAAGAAAGGATAAAATAGTAAAAATAGAAAAAATCATAAAAGAGAGTAAAAAACCGGGAACAAAATACGATTATTTAAAAAACAAATATCATGATAAAAATAATCAAACAGAAACTACATCTAGTGGTGGGTCTAACAACAACCGCAAACGAAAAAGTAAACGCCTCTATCCTCTTATTAAAAAACGTAAATACAGGTATAAGACAAAACGTATGATGAAAAGTAAAAATAAGAATAAAAATAAATCTAAAAAAGGTCACAAAACCTTACGGCGTTTAAAAAATAGAATTAAAAAGAAAAAATATACACTACGGCGTCGTAGAGTTTAATTATTTTATAAAATTATTATATTATAGCATAGTATAATATCATGTCTCAATTTGTTGTTAGAAATTATGGACGAACGAATAACCAACAATTTTTGCCGAATATGAGAGGTATCATTATGAAGAGTAATAATTGGTATTCAAATCCAAATTCAGGCAAAGGTTGTGTGGGTGCATCTTGCCAAGCAGGTAATTTAGGTGCAGTTAGAAGAAGAGTATAAACGAAACGAAATGTGAAAAGGTGTTAAAAAAATTGAATTATTAGTTATAATTTATGTAAACTATAACTAACGATAACTAACGATAAACTCTTCAATAAAATAAAATGACGCACAATGCTTCAAATCCCTTTTTGGAAGTATGCACGAATAAAGCATGTGATAATGCAATTGATCGTGTTAGTGTCAATACAGAATATGGGTATAATTCAAATCATCATTCTCAGTCATCTGAAGATGAACCATTATTATTTCATCCCAACGTAGCTAGACAAAAATTAGCAGATCTGGATCTGGATCAAGCCAATAACTCAATTAAATCAACCTTATTACAAAAAAGCAAGACGATCCAACCAAATTTACAACATTTTCCTGAATTATTAACAGGTCATCGTATAGTGCTCTTTCTAGCTATTACCATAATAGGTTGTTTGGTTATTGGACTATTTAATTGTTTAAATTCAATACATAATAACACAATTGTATATGGAACGATAGGCACTTATATATTTTTGATATATTACCTTATAAATATTCTTTGGTATACTATATTTACAATTATACATATATTCATATTATCAACACAACTATTTTATTCTATAAATAGGATGAATTATATTGAATGTATTGTTTTAAATTATCGGCAAATTAACTATAACTATGTAATTAAAATTTTATTTGTTTCTGCAATTATTGTTATTCTATTTCTGGATATTAATAACACAATTACTAGTATTCCATTGTATTATAATATTATTATGATTGAAGTTGTTTTATCAATTCTACTCTATCTCTGTATTAATAAAATTATAAATAATTATGATTTCATTAAAAATATGAATATTAACAACTATATCCCAATTTATACTGGTTCAATTTATACTGATCCAATTTATACTTCTAGACCTAGACTCTATCCCTATAATACCGAACAAATCTATAGTGTTTAATGTAACTTATCCCCATTTTACACTAACCCTAAAAAATTACGCCCAATCTTACTTGTAGCAAACATACCACATCCCGAAGTAATCTGTAAATAAAATATATTAGTTTTTTTTGTGCAACATAGTAAATAGGCAGATAAAATAATAAAAAGTAAAGAAAAAAACCAGAATAATTGAGTAAACTTATCCATTATACTATAAGAGTATATAAAATAGTTTGAATAATTATTTATCATTGAACTATTTAAAAATCTAAACT
>Ga0114974_10004303_pt1 | contig 10652 bp, 6 predicted proteins | sample S_130206_EF_Meta_FD_87318 | JGI IMG/M metagenome (GOLD analysis project Ga0114974, IMG submission 87318) | Freshwater microbial communities from Lake Simoncouche, Canada to study carbon cycling - S_130206_EF_MetaG | ecosystem: Environmental > Aquatic > Freshwater > Lake | place: Lake...
AGAACCGCATCTTCGGTGTGCCCTTCCTGGCCTTGTCCGAACTCGATGCCGCGCTGGCCGAACTCGATTGGGCGATGCAGCGCGGCGCGCGGGTAATCTCGATCCGCAATGGCCCGGTGTTCACCCGCGATGGCAACCGCTCGCCGGCCGATCCCATGTTCGATCCGTTCTGGGCGCGGGTCGAGGAAGCCGGGCTGGTGGTCACTGCCCATGCCGGTTACGATGATGGCTACCGCGATGTCGATCATGCCGTCGCACGCGCCTGGGGGGTCGATCTCGACAACACCAAGCGTTCGATGCATCTGGCGGGGGGGATGGATTTCTCCGGCACCCTTGTCACCATGCTGCAGAAGAAGCGGCTGGTGCACGATTTCGCCGCGATCCTGGTGACGCATGGTCTGTTCACCCGCTTCCCGCGGCTGAAATTCGCCTATATTGAAAACGGCGCGCAATGGGTCGGGCCGCTGCTGCACGATCTGCAGGTGGTGCATGGTCAGAACCCCGGCATGTTCGCCAGCAACCCGGTCGATCAGTTCCACCGCAACTGCTGGGTAGCTCCCTTCGTCGAAGACGATGTCGCCGATCTGGCGCGGCATATCCCGGTGGAGCGTATCCTGTTCGGCTCGGACTGGCCGCATGCCGAAGGCGTGGCCCATCCGCGCGATTTCTTCGGACTGGTTGAGAGCTTTTCGGAAGGCGACAAGCGCAAGATCATGCGCGACAATGCACATCAGCTGTCATTTGCCTGATCCAGGGCGAGCCGAGAGGAGCACTATGCCAAGCGAAGCCGAGCAGCGAAACCTGGCCTGCGTGCGCCGCCTGTGCTCGTCCTGGCCCAAGCTGACCCGCGAGCAGTTCGCCGAGGTGATGACGCCCGATTGCCATTACATCAACATTCCCTGGCCCGATCAGGCGGTCACTGGGCCCGATGCGGCATTTGAGTTCCTCAGCTATTTTCAGAAGGCCTACGACACCAAACTGGAAATTCTGCGCGAAGTGGTGGGCGGCGACGTCGTCATGTCCGAGCGGCTCGAAACCTTTGCCCGCGCCAGCGACGGCAAGGTGATGCTGGAGCTGCCTGTCACGGGCGTGTTCGTGATGCGGGATGGCAAGATCGCCGAATGGCGCGACTATTTCGATTCGGCGATCGTCGGCCCGATCATGCCGGAATAGCGCCTGCGCCCGGCGAAAATACCGCTTCGTGCACGTGATACATTGGTGCTGGCTGGGGCGGCAGGATTCGAACCTGCGAATGGCGGCATCAAAAGCCGCTGCCTTACCACTTGGCGACGCCCCAACAGGATTTGATTGCCTGCGTTGCGGGCGCGCTTAGCGGCAGTTCGGCGCTAAGGGAAGGGCGGATTGGCGCAGGCGCAAGATGCTGCGACGCATGCTGCACTCGCGCTGCACCAATGAGATAGTGTGGCGCACAGGCAACACCTGCTTCTGACAATGCACTGTTCCTCATGATGCATCTTGCATATCTGGCGACACGCGGCAGAAACCAAAATTGAAATAGGCTTATGGCGTGTCAAACGATCTGGGCTTGGGTTTAGGAGGAAAGCTACATGAAATCTGCGCTTATCAAACTTGCTCTGGCGACGACCACTGCCTTTGTCGGGATCACGCCCGCCATGGCTCAGAGCACTGCGACCAGCGAGAATGGCGGTCTCGAAGAAATCATCGTTACGGCGCAGAAGCGCGAGCAGAGCGTGCAGGACGTGCCGATCGCGGTTACCGCGGTGACGCAGGAATCGCTTAAGGCGAACCGCATTTTCACCGTGAACGATCTGGGCAGCATCGCCCCGGGCCTTACCGTTCGCCCCTCGGCGGGCGGCATTCAGGTCCCTTCGTTCACCATTCGCGGGCAGAACAGCTTCGGCGTGGTCGCGGGCTCGGACAAGCAGGTCTCGATCTATCTCGACGGTGTTTATATCTCCTCCCCGCGCGGTTCGATTTTCGATCTGCCCGACGTGTCGCGGCTTGAAGTGCTGCGCGGCCCCCAGGGCACGCTGTTCGGCCGCAATGCCACTGCCGGTGCGGTCAGCGTCACCACCCGCGATCCTTCGGGCGAAGCGGGCGTGAAACTGGTCGGTTCCTACGGCAACTATGATGCCTATCGCCTGCGCGCCAGCGTCGATCTGCCGCAGATGGGCCCCTTCAGCGCCTATTTCAGCTTCGTGCGCAACTACAAGCGCGGCGATATCCGCAATGCCGGCGCCGGCACTGTCTGGGATCGCTCGCTGTCGACCAGCACCTATCTCAAGAAGACCGCAGTCTCGCCCGATTATCTCGGTACGGTCGATTCCTATTCCTATTTCGCTGCCCTGAAGTTCGAGAGCGGCGATTTCAAGTTGGTCTACAAGTATGACCGCAATGACGACGCAGGCACGCCGGAAGGCACGGCGATCACTTATTACAACCCGGCCTTCCCGCTGCTCGGCTCGAGCGCTGGCCTGGTCGGGCCGATCCTCAATGCGCTCTATACCAGCCAGAACATCTATCTCAATCCAGGCAACCGCCGCCCCGATACCGTGCTCAATTCGTGGGTCATCCCGCGCGAGCAGCATGTGCAGGGGCACAGCCTGACCGCAACCTGGCATGCCAGCGACAGCGTCACGGTGAAAAACATCCTGGCCTATCGCGAAAGCCGCGTGTTCGCGCCTTCCTCGATCGACGGCACCAGCGCGCTGACTTTCACCCAGGCGGCGGTTGTGCCCTTTGCGACCCTGTCAGCGATTTCCACGCTGGGGGCGGGCTTCTTTGCTCTGTCTCCGGCTGCGCAGGGCGCAACCATCGGCCAGTTCGCTGCCGGCCTGCAAGGCTTCGTCGGCGGTCGCTTCCTCACCACGGCATCGGAAGCATCGTCGATTTCCAAACAGTGGAGCGACGAACTTCAAGTCAACTATACCTCGGACAAATTCCAGGCCACCGTCGGCGCGATGTGGTTCCATTCGAACGACGAGGCTGGCGGCCCCGATGGCCTGCAGAACACGATTTCCGTCACGCTGCCGCCGCTGCCAGCAAGCGGCCTGATCCGGCGGGGCAACGAAGGCCGCTATTTCAACAAGGCGACCTCGCTCGCAGCCTACGCCCAGCTTGAATACAAGCTTGATGAGCAGGTCACCATCATCGGCGGCGCGCGCGTCACGCATGACGACAAGACAAGCCGTTTCCGCTGGGACACGCTGAATTCCAACGGCACGATTACGCCCCGGCCAGACATCGTTCCCGATCCCTACAAGGCCACCCGGCCCAGCTTCCTGGTGGGCGTGAACTGGAAGCCGAACACCGATACGCTGGTCTATGGCAAGTGGTCGAATTCGTTTGTGTCGGGCGGCTCGGTCGCAGGCATCAGCTTCAAGCCGGAACTTGCCAGCTCGTTCGAACTGGGCCTCAAGTCCGATTTCCTCGACCGTCACCTGCGCACCAACCTCGCGCTGTTCTATGTCAACTACAAGAACTTCCAGCAGCCGAGCTCGACTACTTCGCCTGAAGCGGTTGCCTTCCTCAATGCGCAATATGGCAATATCGGCACCGCGCTGTCATCGAACCTGAGCACCTTCGTCCAGCAGGCGCTCGACGTGCGGGCCAAGGGTTTCGAGCTTGAAGTCACTGCCCTTCCGGCACGGGGTCTCACAATCGGCGGCAGTCTGGCCTACACCGACTCCGAATTCATCAATATCAATGCCAACTTCCTTGCCACTCAGGGCGGCGAATACCTACCCTATGTTCGGCCGAACTGGACTGGCAGCGCCTTCGTTTCCTATGATTCCAAGCCGCTGTTCGGCGATGCCTTCATCAATTTCCGCATGGATGCACTCTATACCTCGCGGACACTGATCTCGGCCACGCCCAACGTCCGCCTGGCGCAGGGCTTCCCCGCGGACTCGATCTGGGTCCCTGCAAATGTGGTGCTGAATGGCCGCATTGCGCTCAAGAACATCATGATCGGCGGCGCCAAGACGGAACTCTCCGTCTGGGGCCGCAACCTGACCGATCGCGACTATATGAACTCGAACCTGTTCCTGCCCTTCGGCACGGCAGTGAACTACGGTCCGGCGCGCACCTATGGCGTGGAGCTCGGCATCGAATTCTGATCTCTGATCGAATTTGGAACCAACATGCGCCCGGGCCGAAAGGTCCGGGCGTTTTTGTGTTTGCCGCGATCAGGCGGGCAACATGCTGACCAAATCGCTCCCGTCGCCGTTTTGCGGTTCAAGTTCTCAGGGCGGGCTTCACCTTGCGACGCTTCGGCGATGGCCGGAGGTTGAAGTGCGGCTTTGGCAAAATGCTGCAGTCATGCTGCGCTGTGCTGCAAATTGTGCTGCAAATGTCACAATCATCGGAATTCTCGCCATTCGCAGCAATTTCCTGCTTGCGTCGTGAGGAATCTGCTGGCCTACCCTGCATTGAAGTCAAAATGACGGTAATCTGATCGGGAGAACAATCATGAAATCGGCGCTCATCAAGCTTGCCCTGGCGACAACCACCGCCTTGGTCGGGATCACGCCCGCCATGGCGCAGGACACTTCGTCCAGCGACAACGGCGGTCTCGAAGAGATTATCGTCACCGCCCAGAAGCGCGAACAGTCTGTGCAGGACGTGCCGATCGCGGTGACTGCCGTGACCGAGGCCAGCCTGCAAGCCAACCGTATCTACACCGTCAACGATCTTTCGGCGATTGCGCCGGGTCTGACTGTGAAGCCTTCAGCCGGCGGCATCTCGACGCCGAGCTTCACCATGCGCGGCCAGGTCAGCTTTGGCGTTGTCGCCGGGTCGGACAAGCAGGTGTCGGTCTATCTCGACGGCGTCTATATCTCCAGCCCGCGCGGTTCGATCTTTGATCTGCCCGATATCCAGCGGCTTGAAGTGCTGCGCGGGCCCCAGGGTACGCTGTTTGGCCGCAATGCCACCGCCGGTGCGGTCAGCATTACCACCCGCGACCCAACCGGCAATGCGCGCATGCGGCTTGAAGGCACCTATGGCAACTATGACCAGTATCGGATCAGGGCCACGGTAGAGACCCCCGAATTCGGTCCGTTCAGCGCGCTGTTCAGCTATGTCCGCAACTACCGCCGCGGCGAAATCGAAAATTCGCAGGCAGGCACGGTCTGGGATCGCACCAATTCCACCGATACCCGCTATGCCATCAAGTCGGTCTCGCCAAGATGGCTCGGCACCGTCGATTCGAACTCCTACTTCGCCGCGCTCAAATTTGAGTCCGGCGACTTCAAGATGACCTACAAGTACGATCGCAACGACGATAAGGGCACGCCAGAAGGCACATCGATCGCCACTTACGACAAGACCGCCGGAATTTTTGCGGGCTCAGGGCCGATCCTCGGCAATGTGCTGACGGCGCTTTATACCAGCAACAATGTTCACTTTAACCCGTCTGCAAAGCGGCCTGACATTGTGGACAACGCATGGGTCATTGCGCGCGATCAGCACGTGCAGGGCCACAGCCTGACCGCCGTCTGGCGGGCTTCGGACAACATCACGGTCAAGAACATTGCGGCCTACCGCGAGGCGACACTCTTCGCGCCTTCTGCCATCGATGGCGTCGGCACCGTGACATTCACCCAGGCCGCCGTGCAGCCGTTTGCGCTGCTTTCGGCGTTTTCGGCGGTTCCGACTTTCGCCAACACCTATTTCGCTGCGCTGGCCGGCGATCCGGTGGCTATCGCGACGCGCAACGCCATTGTTAATAGCGTCGCAGCGGGCCTGCAGGGTCTGGTCGGGCAGCGTGCGGCGATCATCGATTCCCAATCGAGCTCAATCTCCAAGCAGTGGAGCGATGAAGTCCAGGTCAACTACAGTTCGGAGAAACTGCAGATGACGGCAGGCGCGATCTACTTCCATTCGAAGGACGAATCCGGCGGTCCGGTTGGTCAGCAGAACACGCTGCAATTCGGAACGTTCATTTCCCCGCTGGGCGTGATTCCGCTGGGCAAGGAAGGGCGCAGCTTCAACAAGGCAACGTCGCTTGCAGCCTATCTCCAGCTTGAATACAAGATCACGCCGGAGCTGGAAGTGGTGGCCGGCGGGCGCATTACCCACGATGAAAAGGAATCGTCATTCCGCTATGACGTCCGCTCGTCGACCGGCGTCGTATCACCGCGGCCGCTGATCGTCGCGCCGACCTACAAGAAAACCAAGCCCAACTTCCTGATCGGCCTAAACTGGAAGCCCAATCGGGATATTCTGGTATATGGCAAATACTCGACGTCGTTCGTGTCCGGCGGATCGACTGTTGGCATCGACTATGAACCGGAGACGGCGAGCTCATTTGAACTGGGTATCAAGGCGGACCTGCTTGATAACAAGCTGCGTGCCAACCTCGCCCTGTTCCACGTCGATTATAAGCACTTCCAGTCGCCGCAAGGCACCTCCAACGGACCATCGAAGGTTGCGGCTGTGGCGATCTGGACACCGATTTACGGCGCCGCAGTTGCCGAGGAACTTTCCCAGGCTGCAAGTACTTTTGTGCTCGATCAGGGAAATATCAGGGCCCAAGGCTTCGAACTCGAGCTGACCGCGGCGCCGACCCGGGGTCTGACCATGGGCACTGGCATCGGCTTTACCGACGTCAAATATCCCTTCGTCAACCCGGTGGCTATTCTCGGAAACAACGGCCCGCTGGAAGTGACGGCCCGCCCCAAATGGACCGTCAGCCTTTACGGCGCATATGAAACACAGCCGATATTCGGCGATACCACGCTGCAGTTCCGACTGGATGGTCAATACCGTTCATCGATCAAGTTTGCGCAAAGCAGCAAGACAGTGTCCCAGGGAGGTCAATTTTTTGATGACCTCAGCAACTTTGCTGCGCTTTCGGGCACCAACGGCTTCATGCTGGTCAACGGCCGTATCGCCTTGCGTCACCTGAAGATCGCTGGCGCAGAAGCTGAGCTCGCTGTCTGGGGCAAGAATATCACCGACCGCAAGGATGCAACATTCGCGCTGGCACTCGGAGCGCTGGGTACCTCGAACAACTTCCTTGCTCCGCGCACCTACGGCATCGATCTCAACATCGATTTCTAGGCAACGAGCAAAGTCGAAAAATATGCATACGCCCGGGGACCAGGTTCCCGGGCGTTTTGCATGGGGGCAGCTCAGGCGTTCAACCCGCCGTTCACGCTGATCACCTGCCCGGTGATCTTCGCCGCACCCGGCCCGCACAGGAACACCGTGATCGGCGCGATGTCTTCGGCACTGGGCAGGCCAAGCCCGGCGCGTTTGTCGGCTGTGGCCATGCGGTCCGAGCCCATTTTTGCCGCGCTGTCGCTGCCCTTGACGTAGCTCGGGCTGATGCAGTGGACGCGGATGTGATCGCGCGCGGCTTCGACGGCGAGATTGCGCACGAAGCCCATCACGGCCGCGCGCGCTGCGCCGATGATGGTCTGGCGGCGCGAGGCGAATATGCCGGCGTCGGAAGCAAAGGCGATCAGTGTGCCGCCGCGCGCTTTCAGGTGCGGGTAGGCGGCGTGGGCGAGGCGCTGGAACCAGGCGACGGAGAGGTCGTAGAAGCCGGCGTAGTCGGCAGGATCGGTGTCGGGGAAATAGCCGGTGATCTTGCCGCGCCCGGTCGAGATGCAATCGACCACAGCGTCGATGCAGCCGAATTTGGCTTTGGCTTCGGCCATGATGCTGGCGGCGGCGCTGGCGTCCCACATGTCGCAGACGATGCCTGCGGCGGGAGTGCTGGCCGCCAATTCGGTCACCAGCGCGGCAACCTTGTCGGCGCTGCGCCCCTGCACGATCACGGCCCAGCCCTGACCCGCCGCCTCGCGCGCAACTGCCGCCCCGATCGAGCCGGAGCCGCCGGTGATCAGCATCACCGACTGTTCAGTCATACTGGTCCGTGCCCCGCTCCGATTCCGCAAGATCCGAGAACTTGGTGATCTTCGCTTCGAAGCGCAGACGGACCTTGCCGGTCGAGCCGTGGCGTTGTTTGGCAACGATCAGCTCGGCGAGGCCATAGACCCGCTCCATGTCTTCGCGCCACTTGTCGTGCATTTCGTGGGTCTTGGCGTCATCGCCTTCGACCGGCTGTTTGGGCTCGCGGCTGGCGACGTAATAGTCTTCGCGATAGACGAACCAGACCATGTCGGCGTCCTGCTCGATCGAGCCCGATTCGCGCAGGTCCGAGAGCATCGGGCGCTTGTCTTCGCGCTGTTCGACGGCGCGGCTGAGCTGCGACAACGCGATCACCGGCACGCCAAGCTCCTTGGCCAAGGTCTTGAGACCGCGGCTGATTTCCGAAATTTCGTTGACGCGGTTGTCATTGGCGCGGCCGGTGCCCTGCAGAAGCTGGAGGTAGTCGACCACGATCAGGCCGATGTTGTGCCGCCGCTTGAGCCGCCGGGCGCGGGCGCGCAGCGCGGCGATGGAGAGCGCGGGGGTATCGTCGATATAGAGCGGCAGTTCGGCCAGCGTCTGGCTGGCGAAACTGAGCTTCTGGAAATCCTCGCGGCTGATCTTGCCCATGCGCAGTGCTTCGGAGCTGATGCCTGACTGTTCGGCGAGGATACGCGTGGCAAGCTGGTCGGCGCTCATTTCGAGGCTGAAGAAGGCAGTGGCGGCGCCGACCGACTTTTCGGGCTCAATGCCATCGGCTAGGTCGCGCAACATGCGGTGGGCAGCATTGAAGGCGATGTTGGTGGCGAGCGCGGTCTTGCCCATGCCCGGGCGCCCGGCAAGGATGATCAGATCGCTGTCATGCAGGCCGCCGACCTTCTCGTTGATCGAGGTCATGCCCGTAGTCTTGCCGGCGATGTGGCCGCCTGAATTGAGCGCCTTTTCGATGCCCATGATCGCGGTGCGGGTGGCGGTGTTGAAGCTTTGCGCCTCGCTTTGCGCTCCGGCCCCCTCGGCGACCTTGTAGAGCGCAGATTCGGCCAGTTCGATCTGTTCGAGCGGGGCGACCGATTCGGACGTATCCAGTGCGCCTTCTACGAGGCCGCGCCCGACACTGACCAGTTCCCGCAGCAGCGCGAGTTCATAGATCTGTTCGGCCAATTCGCGCGGCGCCAGAAGCCCCTGGCCGTCGGCGGTGAGCCTCGCCAGATAAGTGAGCCCGCCCAGTTCCTTGAGCGCCTCGTCGGCTTCGAAATAGGGGCGCAGCGTGACCGGCGTGACCACCGCCTTGCGATCGAGCAGTTGCACGATGCGCTCGAAGATGCGGGCGTGGACCGGCTCGAAAAAATGCGAGTGGTGCAAAGCCACCGGCAGTTCTTCCAGCACCCGGTTATCGATCAGCGCCGCACCGAGAAAAGCGGCTTCGGCCTCGATATTGGCGGGCAGCGCGCGGATCAGGGGCTCAGCGTGGGGCTCGGCGGGGCGGAGGAGGAGGGCTTCTTCGGGCATGGATCGCGGACAATGCGCGCTTGCGAGACTCTCGGCAAGCGCTGGCTGCATTGATGGGCCTGTGGATAGCGGGGATGATTGTCAGCCCTTGCCCGACACCCGCGCATTTGCGAAGACTGGCCGCCATGGCCGATCCGCGCATCTCGCATATTGAACTCGACGAGGCGACTTTCCTCAAGCGCAATGCCGATATCGAGCAGGAGCGGCGCGTTGCGATCTATGATCTGATCGAGGAAAACCTGTTCAAGCCTTGCCGCGCCTTCGCCGCGGGCTATGAGGGGCCTTACCGCCTCAAGCTATCGGTGCACGACGGGCGTCTGGCGATGGAGATCGCCGACGACAGCGGCATGCATCTCGAAACCATCGTGCTGGGCCTCGGCCGGTTCCGCCGCCCGATCCGCGAATATTTCGCGATCTGCGACAGCTACTATCAGGCGATCCGCAAGGCCACCGCCGCCGAGATCGAAACCATCGACATGGCCCGGCGCGGCGTGCACAACGAAGCGGCAGACATGCTGCTGGAGCGACTCGAAGGAAAGGTGGAAACCGATTTCGCCACCGTCCGCCGTCTCTTTACGTTGATCTGTGTGCTCCATATCAGGGGCTGACGGGAACCGGGCGGGCGCAAGGCAGATCATGGCAAGACGCAGGACAAGCAGCCGCACACAGCTGCGCTGGCTCGGCGCGATTCTGCTGATCGTGCTGATCGGTCTGGTGGCAGGCTGGTGGCATTTGCGCCATTGGCAGCCGGACCGTTCATCCTATCCTGTCCAGGGCGTCGAGATCGGCGCGGAAGATGGCCAGGTGGATTGGCGCGCGGTCAAGGCGATCGGCGCCGATTTTGCCTATATCGATGCCAGCGCCAGCGCCTTTGCCCGCGATCCGGCTTTTGCCCGAAATCTGGAAGATGCCCGCGCGGCCAAGCTGCAGGTCGGCGCGGTGCACCGCTACGATCCCTGCCAGCCGGCCGAACGGCAGGCGGCCAATTTCATCACCGTAGTGCCGCGCGAAGCATCGCTTTTGCCCCCGGCGGTGGAGCTTGATATGCTGGCCGAGAACTGCCCGCTTAAGGTCGGCGATGCCAAGGTGGAAAGCGAGCTGATGACATTCGTCAACGAAGTGGAAACCCACACGGGCAAGGCCATGATCCTCAAGCTCTCGAGCACATTCGAGCAGCGCTATCACATTGCCCATGCCATCGATCGCAACCTGTGGCTGCAGCGCGACCGCTATCAGCCCGACTATGCCGGAAGGCCCTGGACCATGTGGACCGCCAATTC
>Ga0114974_10004305_pt1 | contig 10649 bp, 20 predicted proteins | sample S_130206_EF_Meta_FD_87318 | JGI IMG/M metagenome (GOLD analysis project Ga0114974, IMG submission 87318) | Freshwater microbial communities from Lake Simoncouche, Canada to study carbon cycling - S_130206_EF_MetaG | ecosystem: Environmental > Aquatic > Freshwater > Lake | place: Lake...
GGCGAGGGTCTTGCTGTGAAGTTCAAGGCTCACCGCAAAGTGTCTGGCAAGATGCCCCAGCCCGCAGACATCTTGAGTGGCAAGGTAACTGACTTGAATGTGAAAGAAGTCAGTGCCATGTACTCCCTGGTGATCTCCATGTGCTACGAGCTCAAAGATGCCATCGAGCAAAAGAAAGTTTCGGACAAAGAGTTCCATGAAATGTCAAACAACTTTTTGACATACATGATGAAAAACTTTGAAACTGAGTTGGTGGTATTGGGTGCTCGTATTGCGTTGACAACTTACTTGTTGCCAATGCAACCCACCAAGATCAAGTGCTTTGACGAGTTCCACAGCCGCTACGGCAAGTACATTTTGCAAGCCAACTGATTGGGGGTGGGTGGCGCAGTCTGCAAGGGCTGTGGCTGCGCCACCCTTTTTCTATGAAATACGAAATTGTCAAATTAAATGGTCGCAATGCTTGGAGCAAGATCTACCGGTACACCATTGAGTTTCCCAAAGGTGATTACAGCAGTGGTGTGTTGGAGTTTGATCGAGCCCGACGTTGGTTCAACCGCACGTATGGTTACAGCACAGATGTCAAAACACAGAATGAAATTGCTGAACAACTCAATGACCGAGTGCCAGAAAGCCATCAACCAGATGACTTAAATCTACAGTGGGCTTACAGCACTGAGTATCGCAACTATAGAATCTACGTGGCGTCAGACAAGGAACTCATGTTTTTTGAACTAGCACATTCAGGCACTGCATGACAATCTACCGACATGAATATCACGTCCGGGTTGATGGCACTAGCCGGGTGCGTTGGTGCAGACAGAACTTGGGAGATCGCGGAGACCGTTGGGATTTTATTGGCGGAATAAGAACCACAATATACATCCAGAGCGACGAGGATGCCCTACTGTACGACAAGCATTGGAGGTTTTGGAATGTCTTACAAGGTAACCACAAAGAAGAATCTCATCATCTTTCACAATCCTGAAGACTGGGCTCGGGTGCTGGACCGCTTGGAACAGGATTTTGGCACTGCCATACGCATGCGGCACATCATGCGGCGTGAACTGGGGTTTACTGCACGTGACCATCGTGGCTTGGTACGCAATCTCAAAGTAGGAGATGTGATGGATGGACATGAGAGTCGGGCACCAACAGGCTACCACTATGAGTATCAAGTGCATTTGGACTTCTACACCGAGTCCTCGCAGTCGTGGTTCATACTTAAATATCTATAATGAAAAATAAAAAATATTTTTGCTACGAAATTTATAAAAATCTTGCCATATGGTCTCACAACGGTGAACTAGGTTATAATCCTTGTTCTTTTTACAATGGATATATCAAAACATCATCAGAATTTGAGTTGGCCGATGTGTGGAACAGCCCAGAGCATTTAGAGCTAAAAAAATGTGTGGAAACTGATACCTTTATACCAGGATGTCAAGCCTGCTACAGTGCCGAAGATGCTGGACTAGAAAGCCGACGACAAGGATCAAAAAAACTTTACGAAGAATACCATGAAGATACCAATATTGACTTGGCCGGTCCGACAGGCATTGACTACAGTGTTGGGAATTTATGCAATCTAAAATGTGTCATATGCGGTCCAACAAATAGTTCACAATGGGTTCCTGATTATCAAAAATTGCATCCTACATTTAATATTGCACCGTTTCAATACAAAAAAAATGATCAATTGGAAATAGTTGACACCGACTTATTAAAAAATATCAAACACGTTCATTTCCATGGCGGTGGCGAACCACTGTTGTCTGAAAATCATGTTAGACTTTTGCAAAAAATCCAAGAAGTAAAAGGACTGTCAGATGTTAGAGTGTTTTATAATACCAACGGAACACAGACGGTGTCGGATGAAATTTTGCAATTATGGGAGAAATGCAGGTTAATTGAACTGTATTTCAGCATTGATGATGTTGGTACTCGGTTTGATTACCAGCGCACCGGAACAAATTGGAACAAAGTAAACTCTGTGTTGAACTGGTGTTACGACAACATGCCACATAATCATATGTTCAATGTAAATTGTACATGGAGTTACTTGAACTTTTTCTACTTAGACGAAGTGTGGGATTGGTGGAACAAAAACTTTTTTTCAAATAGATATGGCGACCCAACTAATTTGATTTTTCAAAAGGCAGTTGGAGATTTTGAACTTAGACATTTGTCAAAAATCAGTCATAAGACTCTACAAAATAAATTTCAAAACTACAATCAGTTACTCCTGTTGTTGCAATCCTTGAAAACAAGCAACCAACCACATGATCATTTTTGGAAAAATATATCTGCATTGGATCACATAAGAGGTACAGATTTTAAGGTGTTAAATCCTGAATGGAGTAAACTTATATCATGAATATACTTTGCACAGGAAATCCTACCCATACAACTGTGGCTTCGGCCATTAGAAGAAAATTTCCCCAGGCAGAGTTTGCCAGCAGAGCCACTGGATACGATTTGAGATTTTGGGATTCAGGTAGTGAGGACTTTTTTCAAGCCAACATTAAAAACTACAATGTTTTTGTCAACAGCAGTTTTATATGCAATGGTGGACAATTAGCACTGCTTGAAACCACCTGGAATGTTTGGTCCAAGCACAATATCAAAGGACACATCATAAACATCGGAAGCACTGCTGAGTGGATGGGAGTTGATAATATTGATGTGAGCAGTGTGTATGGCAATTACAGCATACAGAAAAGAGCATTGAGAGACCGAAGTCTACAATTGAACAACAAACACGGAATCAAAACTTCGCACATAATTGCTGGCGGGTTGAATGACGGCAAGCCCGGACATGAAAAATGGTTGGCATTGGACAGCCTTGTTACTGTAATTGATTACATCCTGCATTATCCTGACCATATTCCTTTGTTGGAGCTCAGGGCCGGTACAGAAAATTTGTAATACTCAAGTACTATATTGACCATTAATTCACGATCTGCTATAATACATGAAACAAACAAGGAATCGCATGCACTATTTTAACCCTGACATTTTACATGCCACAGCAGGCACCACTGCCACAAAAGATGACGCAAAGAAGTTTGCCAACTTGATCGGTCCCATGGATGCAAAACTGGATCGTGTTGTGCGTGAAAAATTGATTTCAGCCCGTGTGGGTTTGTTGTTGAAGGCTAGTTTCTTTGGCAACCTTGCAACACGTTTGAAACTGGTCAATGCTGATGAGTGGTGTGCCACAGCCGCCACAGACGGCAGAAACTTTTACTACAATACTCGCTTTATTGAGATGTTGCGTCCCAAAGAAATTGAGTTTTTGTTTGGACATGAAGTGTTGCATTGTGTGTATGATCACTTTGGACGCCGCGGTGATCGCGACCCACAGTTGTGGAACATTGCTAACGACTATTGTGTGAACGGTGACTTGGTGAAACACAATGTGGGTGAGAAGATCACTAGTGTGCCTTGTTTGTATGACCGCAAGTATGACGGCATGAGTTCGGAAGAAGTGTATGATCAACTGTACGAAAATGCTGAAAAGATCGACATTGGCAAACTGCTGGAGCAAATGATTGACGAGCACTTGGACGGTGACGGAGATGGCGACGGCGATCAGGATGGTGAAGGCAAGGGTCGTCCCAAACTAACTGCTGAAGAAAAGCAAGCCATCAAGGACGAGATCAAAGAAGCCATGTTGGCGGCTGCCGCTACTGTGGATGGTGCTGGCAACTTGCCCGCAGGTGTCAAGCGCTTGATCCAACAACTCACTGAGCCACAGATGAACTGGCGTGAATTGTTGCGCATGAACTTGGAGAGCACCATCAAGGCCGACTACACATGGATGCGGGCCAGCCGCAAAGGTTGGCACATGGATGCTGTGATGCCGGGACAAAAACCCGATGAAATGATTGATGTTGCTGTGATGTTGGATGCGTCTGGTTCCATCAGCCCGGACATGCTGAGAGACTTTTTGAGTGAGATCCAAGGCATCATGGACTCGTTCCCAGCATACAAGATTCATGTGGCAACGTTTGATACTGAATGCTACAATCCTGCACAATTTGACTCGGACAATCTTGACAGCATGATGGACTACGAAGTGTCTGGTGGTGGTGGTACTGATTTTGATTGCATCTTTACCTACTTGAAGGAAGAGGAAATCACACCACGCCGACTCATAGTGTTCACAGACGGCTACCCGTTTGGTTCTTGGGGCGATGAGAACTACTGCGACACCACTTGGATCTTGCATGGTACCACAACCATTGTGCCACCCTGGGGCACACATGCCTACTATGACGAGAGCAAACAAGATTAAGGAGTTGAAGAATGAACCAACGTATTCAAGCACTGATTGATCAAGTGGGCACAGATGTCAGCGGCAAATGGATCAGCGTTGACAATGCAGAAACATTGTCTGAGGCCATCATCCGTGAATGTTGTACAGCATTGCAACCAGCATTGCGTGACATGATCAGCCGTGGCCAAGGTCGTGAACTGATACTTGAACACTTTGGTTTCAATCCAAGAGAAATCACAACGTTCATGCTTGATCGTAAAATCAAACAGATGGAAAAAGAGTTGGCGGAACAAAAATCAGGAGTTAAAAATTGATTAAAATTATCATGGCATTTTTGTTTGTGTTTGGTCTATTCTTTTTTGGTATCAAAGCCGTTAGGAATATGAATGGTCAAGACCAATTGGCCTTGACTAAATTGTTGATGTATAGTATAATGTGTGCATTGATGACCGTGGTGTCGTTGATTGTAATTGTTGTTTTATTTTAAAGGAAAAACATGAAACGTATTTTTACTCTGTCCGTTCTTGCCGTGGCTGTGCTGGCAACAGGTTGTACTCGTATCGAAACTGGAGAAGTTGGTCTCCGTGTGGGCTTTGACAAACAGGTCAAAACTGAGGAATTGCTGCCTGGTAGTTTTAACCAAACCCTTATTGGAGATGTTATCACATTCCCAACCAAAGAGATTTCAGTCAAAGTTGAAAACATGACACCCTTGGCCAAAGACAATTCAACCATGAAAGACTTTGACGCACTAATTACCTACAATATCAATCAAGCACAGGTGGCTGAGATCTACAACACCAAGAACAAAAGTTTCCACGCCAAGCACGATGGCGATGTGTACTTGATGTATAACTATGTGTTCAACGCCACACGTAATGCCATCTACAAATCAGCTCGCAAGTTTGAAGCATTAGAAATGGGCGATGCACGACAAGCAATGGAAACTGAAATCAAAGAGCAAGTGATTCGTACACTGGCAGAAGAAAAGCTGGACGGTACTATCGTTATCAGCCAAGTGTTGATTCGCAACATTGAACCAGCTGACTCAGTTGTGGCCAGTGCTAACGAATTGGTTCGTGCCAAGAACGAGTTCAAGACTGAAGAAGTCAAAGTGGCCACTGCTCGCAAACGAAACGAGTCCATGCAGGCCAACCCAATGGCAATTCCCTTGCTCAAGGCCGAAGCCGAAGCAGATGCCATGCGAGCTCTGCCAACCGCTATTGCAGCCTTCAAAGGTCAGACTCTGGTCATCAACGGTGTAGTTACTCCAACTGTTGCTACTAACAAGTAATATGTGGGCCTTGATCATTGCACTTACAATGGATACGGCTCCATTTGAAATAAAGTTCACTCAACTAGCTGAGGTCAAAACATATCAAGAATGTAGAGACCTTGCTCGAATCTTAAAGGATCGTGGCCTGGATGCGCACCTGTTTTGTGTGGAGCAACAATGAAAATCTATCTGCTGTATTATGACCATGACTATGGTGACCGTGAGAATTGGAACACATTCTACACACCATGTGAAGTTTTTGATAGTGCCGAAAAGCGTCAGGCTCGCATTGATTTTATTCAAGCACAGGTTGACGAGGATGGTGAGCCCGTGGACTACGAGTTTCATGAAGTTGACACTGAGTTGATGACTGACGCCATGGCACAGAAATGGGAAGAATAGCATGGGCAATCAGACCGAATACTTTGAACGCACAGGATACCAGCCTGAGTACTCAATCGGTGACCGAGTGTTTGGTCATTGGAACGGCATTCCTTTTGCGGGCTCTGTGGGCAATGATACGCTAATCAGTCCGGCGCAAGGTCCTAGGATCAGCATACACTTGGATTTGCCTGTCAAGCACGAAGGTGTTGTAAGAAATGTTGTAATTGTCAAACATGAAGATATTAGACGCATGAAGGAGTTTTAAATGCCAACAGTGTACACCGAAGTAGAAGTTGATGTAGATCTAGTAGATTTTGACACTGATGATCTATTGGAAGAACTAGAACGTCGTGGCGCATTGCCTGTGGAAGAGCATGGTGATGCCCGAAACATTGTAGAGCAAATTTACTACCTGCGCAGACAAGGACAATCATACCAACACCTGATGGATTCGTTGATGTATGCTGTGATGGGACGAGTGGTATGATCGAATTTAAGTGGTTTGTGTACGGTGCTATGTTTGGATTTGTGGCACCGTATGCATGGCCCATTATTACCCGTTGCATTGAAGAAGCACGTATAGCACGACGAGATTGGCGCAAGCGTGATGAACACCATTGAACAAATCATAAACAGGATCAAGCGTCTGGAACCATTTGTGGTCAAGGTATCTGTTCCTGAACATTTTGCGTTTTCGGGCGCAGTGCCTTTTGACATGGAGATCATGGGATCAACTGCTATGGTCACAGTGTGGGCCGCAAGTGAAGCAGAAGCTGTGCGCAGGGCTGAAGAGTTTTTCCAAAATACACCATAAAATATTGCGTCGGTAAATCTCTGCCTTAAATATTTGCATGGAAAATGTATCACTTACCCTGGCCGATATGGCATCACTCAAAAACTTAATTGAAGCCGCTACTGCACGTGGCGCTTTTCGTGCCAATGAAATGAGTACTGTAGGCAACATCTATGACAAACTGGATGCTTTCTTGACAGCCACTCAAGCTCAATTGGCTGCACAAGCTGAAGCACAAGCGCCAGCTGAACCCACACAAGGAGAATCACAATGAAACACATAGGACGACACGGTGACCGCAAGGTTGCAATCATATTTAGAGAACTACCTGGCCAAGAACACATGTGCCTGGTGATTTATCCTGAGACATTGCCATCACATATTCACAACACCATCATGAGCATCTTGGAATCAGCGCCCGGTCAACAAAGTCCTAACTTGGCTGATGTGTTGCATCGCAACCTGTTGCCAGATGGTAGAGTTATTTTACAAGCCCTGCACAATGAAGGCATGTTAAAGAAGATCAACACCAACCAGGTGATTGTCACGCCCACTGCCAACAGCAACGTCAAGCTGGATGAATTGAATCGAATTGTGAAAGAGATGGAATCAGGTGCTGATGCTCTCAAACGCATGCAGGAACTTGACGCCAGTGCTGGTATTGTTGACCCTGTTACCAAACGCAAAGCAGAGAAGGCATTCAAAGAAGGCCGCATTAGTGAAGCCGAAGCATTAGTGGCACCATTGGTCGCTCCTGCTACTGGCGCACTGGATGATCAGTCACTGGCAGCCAACATGCTGGCACAGGCCAAGAAAATGGAAGCAGACGCCAAAGGCCTGGTTGCCGAAGCTGCCAGAATGAAAAAAGAAGCACAGAAAATGTTTCCTGCTGTGAACATGAAATCTTCTAAGTCTGCACCTGTGGCCACTGCTGTTGAACCCGTTGCCGCTAAAACACGCAGTCGCAAGAAGGCAGCGGCTGATGCAGTTCAGTGATGAGTTTTTAGAACGCTGGGAACACATCATTGACGATGTAGACATCACAGACGTTCCACTTGAGTGTATCAAAAAAGTTGTGATCAAGTTACATGGCAAGCGCCAGCGTACCATCAATCTTGATCTACTACGACGACAAGGTCTTGACATTGAAGAAATTGAAACTGTTATGTCAAGAACCCTGTCTGATTTTGGAGAAGCAGTGCGTGACGTTGATTTTATACTAGACGTCGGTGCCATTGCCACTATTGTACAACCTGAAACAGACAAACTACTAAAAGACTTATGAATGTTCGCTTACTCAGCTATAGTCAACCTACCCAGGAATTTGCAACTCAAGGCATTGGCGATGCACAAGAACTCATTGCGTACTGCGCCCGTGTCAGCAATCCCTCCAACCAATTCAACACAGACACTAGCGAAAAACTCATTCGGTACCTGGTCAGACACCAGCACTGGAGTCCCCTCGAAATGGTTTCAGCTTGCATGGAAATTACGACAACAAGAGATATTGCACGGCAAATGCTCCGACACCGAAGTTTCAGCTTCCAAGAGTTTTCGCAACGCTATGCTGACCCAACAAAGGATCTTGAATTCGTACTACGCGAAGCCCGACTGCAAGACACTACAAATAGACAAAACAGCATAGAGTTAGTACAGGACAACCCTGAAGCACGTAACTTGGCCATGGGTTGGGAACGTGCTCAACAGCGTGTGAAGATGGCAGCCGTGGAAGCCTACAACTGGGCTATTAAGAACGGCATTGCTAAGGAACAGGCTCGTGCTGTGTTGCCTGAAGGCATGATGTCAAGCCGACTGTACATGAATGGTACCTTGAGGTCATGGATTCACTTTATTGAATTGCGATCAGCAAATGGCACACAAAAAGAGCATCAAGAAGTGGCCCGAGCCTGTGCCGGCGCCATTGCCGCAATCTTTCCAATGGCCTCAACCTTAGAAATAGAATGATTACGGTATATGTTGGGGATGTTGGTGAATATCTTTCGACGTTATGCCACTCTGTTGATCCTTACGCAAAGCTAATTACTGACAAAAATTTTGCTAACTTGGTGCCGGGCACCTACTACACCAGTATTGCAGACGTAAAAACTTTACTGAATTTTAGTACGGTGCTTAGACAAGCAGATAAAATTGTATATGCGCCGCCGCATCAGTGGTCTGACCAACATAAAAAAACAAGCAAAATGCAACAATGGTCTGAGGACTATCTAGATGTGTTTAAGTTTAACTGCCAAGTTGAAAACTTTAAGCCCAAACAGGTTAAAATTAATAAAGATGCGGCACTGAATCTAGTAGATCAAAGAAGAAGTCAAAACACACAACTGTGGATTGCAGGATGTAGTTTCAGCCACGGCATAGGTGTTACAGAACAAACACGATATGGGCAATTATTGGCCAATCAATTGAATATTCCCGTTAGTTTTTTAACCTGTCCAGAATCGTCAATAGTGTGGGCAGCTGATCAAATTTTAAGATCTGACATACGATCTGGAGATATTGTGGTATGGGGTGTTACCTCTTGGTCTAGAACTTCATTTTTTATTGATAATGTGCTGTCGCATGTGACTGCAAACTCACTAGCAGAACATTCAACACATCATACACTGATAAATGCAGACACGCTTGATAGTGATCATTTGTTTTATCAATCATTGATCAGTATTTTTCAGGTAATAACTTTTTGTCAACAGATTGATGCAAAATTAGTAATTGCATCTCTACTGGACGATTGTGTTAGTGAGCATTTAAAGGATCAGGCAAACTTTTTAATGCTGTACAAGTTATGGGGGCGTGATCCTGGTCAACTGTTTGCTGATCTGGGTTCTAACGGGTTTCATCCAGGACCCATCACTCATCAATTTTATGCTGGTCAAATCTATAAAAAATTGCAAGACTTGCTTGCATGTTCCTAGTTAGTGTGTTACAATGTTGCATGTCAACAACACGCAATCAATACTCCGAATACAAACAATATCAAGACCCAGAATACAAAATCATCGACGACCACGTGGTGCGTTTTAGTGATATTTGTGTGCATGAGTTCTTGATGGGCGATGTAGAAGATCCAGACTTGTATGCAGCACAACCAATTTGGGAATGGCAGGAAAGTGAAGCAGGAAAATTTGTGATGGCTCATGCGGTAGAAGCACCTTACTGGATTCGTCAAGTGGATCACAGCAGTTATGGACACAAATACAAAATCATAGCCCGGCTTAGCGAGCCGAATCAAACATTTTTTAAGCTGAAATTTCAATGACATTTTTAGTAACAGGCGGCCTAGGCCTCATTGGGCACAACATAGTACAACGACTGCAAGCACGTGGTGAGAAAACTGTGATCATGGATACCAAGACCACATATGGTATCATCCCACAAGCAGAAATAGATTACTTGATGACGGAACGTCTTGCCAAGATCAACAATCATCCTGTGTACAATACAGACATTGTGAACACAGACACTGTGGACTATGTGATTGGCAAAGAACAACCCCGGGTAATCATTCATTGTGCCAGTTTCCCCCGACAGAAAGTTGTCAATGTCAACCCTGCACACGGGGCAGATGTCATGATGCGTGGCCTGATCAATTTGCTTGAGAGTGCCAAAAAACACCGGATTGAACGGTTTGTGTACATCAGTAGCAGTATGGTGTATGGAGACTTTGAAGATGATGTGTTGGAAGATGATAAATGCCGTCCGCAAGGGCAGTATGGAATAATGAAACTATGTGGAGAAGACCTTGTCAAAGATTATGCTAGCCGTTGTGGTTTTGAGTATGTTATTATCCGCCCCAGTGCTGTTTATGGGCCACTTGATGTTGAAGACCGAGTCGTTGCCAAATTCATGCTCACAGCAATGCGCGGCGGAGTGCTCCGAGTTAATGGAGCAAACGAAAC
>Ga0114974_10004307_pt1 | contig 10646 bp, 14 predicted proteins | sample S_130206_EF_Meta_FD_87318 | JGI IMG/M metagenome (GOLD analysis project Ga0114974, IMG submission 87318) | Freshwater microbial communities from Lake Simoncouche, Canada to study carbon cycling - S_130206_EF_MetaG | ecosystem: Environmental > Aquatic > Freshwater > Lake | place: Lake...
AATTTAATTCAATTCGATTGCCGGCTGGGTCATTGAAAAAAAGTTGAATTTGCCCCGTGCTTGAAACTTCTGATTGTTTATAGGCAATACCCTTAGTAATTAAGTGTGATTCAATGCTTTTAAAATCATCACATGAAAAAGCAATATGATCAAAAGTGGTTAATACATGGTTTTCACGAAATTCATCGGGTGCTGTTTGCGAGAGATGAAGCACATCTTTTTCTCCCGCGTATAGCCAATATCCAATACTTTTTAGGGGAGGGCGTACTCCCATTTCAAGGCCAACTATATCGCAATAAAAATGGCGAAGTATTTCAAGTAATTCGCTATTTGCGCGTAGGTTATAATGATCAATTCGCAGCACGGACATAAGTGTACTTTATATTTTGAATGCGCCTAGTTATTCACTAGGCGCAAAATTGAAAAAAAATTATTGGAATTGTATGCGAACTTTGCGTCCTTCTTTTATGACGACCATTAAATCAGCTTTAACTTTTGCTAAATAGGCATTAACTTCTTCTTCGCTTTCGAGGAAGTTTTTACCCCTAGGTTTGATATTAACAGTTCGAATTAATTTAGACGGTGGCGCATTTTCTTGGTTTTGGTAGCCAATAGGTGTGGTATCGATAATTTCTTTTTTGGTTCCAAACAGGCCGCGTTTGTATTTCTTTTCTTCTGTATTTGATTTAGTTTCTCCAGCTTTACTTTTGGAGGAAGAACTCGATCCTGCGCCCATTAAACATTCTGTTGGAATGGTGACGTTAGATTCGCATGTGCCATTATTCATAGAAGAACGAACACAGTCCCAATAACGTTGTCTAATTGCACCACAGGTATCTGCGTTTGAGATACTGGGTAAACTCACTAAAAATAAAATACCTAAAAATAGCAAGGCTTTCAAATTTGATCGATCTTTATTATTCATTTGGCTCTCCTTTTGCACGGAAAAATAACAATAACTTAAATATTGTATTGTAATAAAAAAATAAAGCTACCGTCAAAATTATACCAGTTTCAATTCACTTGATTTGCATAATTGCGCAAATGAATCTGCGAGAGCGGTTGATAATTAATGCTTAATACATGCAAATTTGATGTAGTTGATTTTGAGTTCGTCGTAGCTACCATCCTCCTTTTTCCCTAAAAAAACAGGGTGATCAGCATGAGGGCGAAAAATACATTCATTTTGGGGGGTAAGTTGAATTTCTGAGTTTTGATAAACGCGCCTAATTTTGTTAAATATTTTGCCATCTTCATGTTTTAGCGCAAACACCTTATGAGCAACTAGTTTTCCAAACCGAGGCGCTATGTTGCCTAACATATCATAGGCATAACCATATATATCCCCGTGTGCGAAGTATTCGGCATTCGCCGGTTTCGCGTTGAAAAAGATTAATAAGCAAAGCATCGTGATACGTTTCATTGTCTATTCTCGCTAACATGATGGAGCAGTTTTCAAGCCTTAACCTTAAGAGCACATAAAGCACTCTAGTGATTGAAAATAGTTACGTCATCACTCATTTGAGGGATAAGCTTTTATCGTTAACCAATAAAAAATGTTGATATCAGATTGTGGAGTTGCTTTTTGTTATCATGTTTATAGGGAAAATAGGTGTCATCAATTTATTTAAAAACGAGTCTTTCATACTTATACCGCCGTTGAATAGCAATGAACCTCAAAATGCTAACGTTTTTATGGGTGGAAAATTGCGTCATTTCGATATTGCTATCGGTAAAGGTAATGTTAAAATTGACGGCATAATAAATGGGTAAAGGTAAAATTATCGCAAAAAAAGTTCTGAATCATGAATTTTTGGTCAATGACTGCCGGTATTTTTTAGATTTTATGCGTTTACAAAATGTGTTGTATCGATATTATGAAATGTTGTTTAGCGCTATGCTCTTAAAATAGCGGTCAGAAACTATCGTAATAATAATGATTTTTAGATTTGAAAATATCACCTAATATATTTTCCTTAGGTGGTGATAATTGATGTGATAAAAATAATGAATAAAGTGGGAGTTATATAACCTTTTGCCTTTTACACTTCTTTTCATTCTGAATTGGTTGAGGAATACGTAAAAGGCGTAGGCATAAGTTGTTATTCTCTGCGCCAGCGTGTACTGCCGTCAGGCGAATCTTCTAAAATGATGTTTTGCGCTTTGAGCTCATCTCGAATGTGATCCGCTAATGCCCAGTTTTTAGCTAATTTAGCATCAATTCGCGCTTGAATTTGCGTTTCAATCGCGGCATCATCGTTTGTTTCACCTTGCAGAAAATTATCGGGATTTTCTTGAAGCAATCCAAGAAAACTGGCTAGATATTTTAACGTAGTTGCCAATGCAGGTGACTTTGTTTTGTTAAGGTCACGCGCGAGGTCAAACAAAACAGACAATGCTACAGGTGTGTTGAAATCATCGTTCATTGCCTGCTCAAAGCGTTGTTTGTATTCAGCTTCGATAGCTGTTTGAATGATTTCTACGTCGCGGAGCGCAGTATAAAGACGCGTTAAACCTGCTGCCGCATCGTTTAATGATTCGTCAGAATAATTGAGCGGACTGCGATAGTGGCTTGATAAAATGAAGAATCGAATAATTTCAGGGCGATATTCTTTTAATACTTCGCGCACAGTGAAAAAATTGCCCAGTGATTTAGACATTTTTTCTTCGTTGATGCGCACAAAACCGTTGTGCATCCAAAAATTGACGAATTTTTCACCCGTTGCGCCTTCTGATTGCGCGATTTCATTTTCATGATGGGGGAATTGCAAATCCATGCCGCCACCGTGAATATCAAAATGATTGCCTAGGCAGCATGTTGCCATTGCAGAGCATTCGATATGCCAACCTGGGCGACCATTTCCCCATGGTGATTCCCATGACGGCTCATCAGCTTTTGCCATTTTCCATAACACAAAATCCATGGGGTTACGTTTGGCTAAATCGACATCAATCCGTTCACCAGCTTGCAAGTCCTCTAAATTTTTGCCAGAAAGTTGCCCGTAATCTTTGAATTTTTCGACAGCATAAAACACATCGCCATTCTTCCCAACGTAGGCAAAATCGCGCTCAATAAGTGTTTCAATCATGCTAATAATGGCATCAATAGAGGACGTCGCGCGAGGTTCAATGTCAGGTGGGAGAACAAAGAGAGCGTGTTCGTCTTCGTGCATGGCATCAATAAAACGCTCTGTGAGGACGTGAAAATCTTCCCCGTTTTCGTTGGCGCGATGAATAATTTTATCGTCAATATCGGTAATATTGCGCACATACGTCACGTCATAATCTAAATATCGCAAATAGCGCGTGACAAAATCAAACACCACCATCACGCGTGCGTGACCGACATGACAATAATCGTAAACGGTCATGCCGCACACATATAAACCTACTTTACCGGCGACGCGTGGCGTAAATATTTCTTTAGAGCGTGTGAGTGTGTTATATATTTTCAGCATGTGTAGTTGTATTTAAGACATTAAATGTAAAAGATAATGCAATTTAACAAGCGTAGACTTCTATTTCAAGTTAAAACCGCCTAAAATTCATTTCTTCAAAAACAATCATAAGGAAACAAATGCGTAATATTTTACTTTCACTGTTGTTTCTTTTCACAGCAACAACTTCTTTTGCAACGGAAAATAAAATGTCAAATGAGCACCCAAAAGTTAAATTAACGACATCACTAGGCGACATCGTCATTCAACTTAATCATGAAAAAGCCCCTATCAGTAGCGAAAACTTTTTAACGTATGTTAACGAAGGCTTTTATAATGGCACCATTTTTCATCGTGTAATTAAAGATTTTATGGCACAGGGCGGCGGTTTTGACACCAGTTTCAAACAAAAAACGTCCCACGCAGAAATTCAAAATGAAGCAGACAACGGTTTGAAAAATACACGTGGCTCGATTGCGATGGCAAGAACCAATATGCCACACTCCGCCTCAGCCCAATTCTTTATTAACTACAAAGACAATAGCTTTTTAGATCATTCAGGTAAAAATGCGAGTGGTTGGGGTTATGCTGTATTTGCTGAAGTGATTGAGGGCATGGAGATTGTTGATAAAATGGCAACACAACCCACTGGTTCACGCAATGGTTACCAAGACGTCCCTAAAACAGACATCGTGATTGAAAAAGCGGAATTGATTAAATAATTAAGAATGAGGATTTAACCATGAAATTAACACAAAAATTCGCTTCATTTTTCAAAATAGTATTTTTAGGGCTTGTCATGACGTCATCTGCACATTCTGCAACAGCGGAAGAAAATAAAACGGCTGGAATCACTTTTCTAGCGGAAAACGCAAAAAAACCGACTATTGTCACCACGCCAAGTGGCTTGCAATATGAAGTGTTAATCAAAGGCAAAGGCTCAAAAAATCCAATCGCAACAGATATGGTTGAAGTGCATTATGCTGGCAAAACCTTAGATGGTCATGAATTTGATAGCTCATATAAGCGCGGTACCTCAGCATCATTTCCATTAAATCGCGTCATTAAAGGCTGGACAGAAGGCGTTCAATTAATGACCGAAGGCTCAAAATACCGTTTTTATATTCCGTCTGAACTCGCTTATGGCTCAACAGGTGTAGGTCGTGATATTGGTCCTAATGCAGCGTTAATTTTTGACGTTGAACTGATTAAAATAAATTAAAACAGACTCAAAATTATCGGTGAAAAGTGATTGCTATGTACTTTTCACCGTATTTTTTTGATCTGCTCGCCTATGATTCTATTCATTTCAGATTTACATTTGTCTTTTGACAAACCCCAAATTACGCGTCATTTCATTCATTTTATGCAAACAAACGCTCGTCAAGCCAGCTCCGTTTATATTTTAGGCGATTTATTTGATGCGTGGGTGGGGGATGATGATTTTACGGGAACAAGCGCGAAAGTTCGCCGCGAATTAAAACAATTAACAGATACCGGTGTGAATGTGTATTTGCAGCGGGGTAATCGTGATTTTCTGATCAGTGAGCGCTTTGCGCGTGGCACGGGCGTCGTGTTACTTGACGATTACACCGTGATTGAGCTGGAAGGTCAGCGCACATTACTCACGCATGGTGACTTGCTTTGCAGCGATGACATAGCCTATCAAGCTTTTCGCGTGAAATCCCGCTCGCAAGCGTGGCAACAGAATGTGCTATCTAAACCGTTGTGGCTGCGTTTACTTGCGGCTAGGTGGTATCGATTGCGCAGTTTTTGGTATAAATTTAAAAAGTCGAGTGACATTATGGATGTCAACCCCATTACCGTTAAACACATAATGGCACAATATGACTGCTCACAACTCATTCATGGTCACACACATCGCGCTGGAAAGCATGAATTTATGCTTAATGGGGTAAAAGCAACGCGAATTGTTTTATCGGAATGGAGTAATCATGGTGGTAGTGTGTTGAGTTTTGGAGAAACGAGTGAGTAAACGAAAATCGGGACTGAATGTTCACGGTATTATCTTGCTCGATAAACGTCTTGGCGTGTCGTCAAACAAAGCCTTGCAAGAAGTTCGGCGTTTATTTAATGCTAATAAAGCAGGGCATACAGGCAGTTTAGATCCGCTTGCAACAGGACTTTTGCCTTTATGCTTTGGTGAAGCAACCAAAGTATCAGCGTTAATGCTTGATGATGATAAACGCTATCAAGTTACCATGAAATTAGGGGTGATGACGGATACCGGTGATGCAGAAGGGCAGGTGATTGAAACAAAACCCGTACCCGAACTCTCTATTGAACAAATTCAGTGTTGCCTCGCAAAGTTCATGGGACTGCAAGCGCAGGTGCCGCCGATGTATTCTGCGTTAAAGCTCAATGGCAAAAAGTTATATGAATTAGCACGCGAAGGGATTACCGTTGAGCGAGCACCACGTCAAATTACGATTTATGAATTGCACTTGCTTGAAGCGACATTCGATACATTAACGCTCGATGTAGCTTGTTCAAAGGGTACCTACATTCGCTCACTCGCTGAAGATATTGGTCATGATTTGGGGTGTGGTGCCACCGTTACCGCTTTACGGCGCTCGCAGGCGGGGCAATTTTTGTTGGAAAATGCCAAAACCATTGAGCAATTAAGTGCCCTGACAAATGATGAATTACAGGCGAATCTAATTGCTTGTGATAAGCCATTGGAAAAACTGCCTGCTGTTCATTTATCTGAGCAGCAAGCAAAGGCCATTTCATACGGTCAAGATATTGATATCGATAGTCAAAAAAGTGAAAGTGACTATCGACTTTATGCGGAGGGTCTATTTTTAGGGTTGGGGGAATACGGAATAAATGGTAAACTACACCCGAAAAAATTGTTCAATCTGAATGATTAGGCGCAGGTAATAAACTTCGCCTCATACCTTGGGTTTCTACACCCTATCGTGGAAACTTTTTATTTTATTTTAATCTTAGGGATTATTGATTTTATGCCATTTACCGCAGAACAAAAAAAAGCCGTTGTTGAAGCGTATCGTTTAACTGAAACCGACACCGGATCACCTGAAGTTCAAGTTGCTTTATTAACCGCACATATTCAACATTTAGCGCCACATTTTGCCGCACACAAAAAAGATAACCACTCACGTCGTGGCTTATTGCGTATGGTTAACCAACGTCGCAAATTACTTGATTATTTGAAAAATAAAGATAGCGCACGTTATCGCTCGCTTATTGAACGTTTAGGTTTGCGTAAATAAAACCTTAAAAGAAAACGGCACGGATTGTGCCGTTTTTGCTTTACATCTCATGGAATGAACTTATTTTTACATTACCATTCAAACACAGGAAACCTCATAGTGAACCCTATTAGGAAAGAATTTCAGTACGGCGATCAAAAAGTTACGATAGAAACAGGTGAAGTTGCGCGTCAAGCGAGCGGCTCTGTCATGATTGATATTAACGGTACCTCTTTACTCGTTACTGTCGTTGGTAAAAAAGAGCCATCGAGCGGCGATTTTTTTCCATTAACCGTTAATTATCAAGAAAAAGCGTACGCTGCAGGTAAAATTCCAGGTGGATTTTTCAAGCGCGAAGGTCGCCCATCTGAACAAGAAACGTTAATTTCTCGGTTAATTGATCGTCCCATTCGTCCTTTATTTCCTGAAGGCTACACCAATGAAGTGCAAATTATTGCTACCGTGGTGTCGCTCAATCCTGATGTTGATACAGAAATTCCCGCTTTACTTGGCGCATCAGCTGCACTTGCCATTTCAGGCTTACCTTTTAATGGACCCATTGGCGCTGCGCGTGTTGGCTATAAAGATGGTCACTATTTACTCAATGCAACGCCTAGTGAGTTAAAAGAATCTGATTTGATTTTAGTCGTTGCAGGGACTGCGCACGCTGTGTTGATGGTAGAGTCCGAAGCGAAATGTTTGTCTGAAGAAATCATGCTTGGCGCGGTACTTTTTGGTCATGAGCAAATGCAAACGGCTATTCATGCCATTAACGAATTTGCAGCACTTGCGAATTGTGCACCGGTTGAATGGAAAGCACCTGAAACTAATCATGAATTGAACCGTGCTGTGAGTAGTGAAATTGAAGCGGCTGTGAAAGACGCTTACTCTATTCCTGAGAAATTGATTCGCCAAGAAAAGCTTAAAGAAATTCGCACTGCTATTATTGGAAAATTAACTGCGGATGACCAGTTCGCAGAGTCGGCCATTAAAACGGTGATTGAGCAATTAGAATATGACGTTGTACGTGGTGCTATTTTAAACGAAGGCAAACGTATTGATGGTCGTCCACTTGATCAAGTTCGTCAAATTAGCATCCGCACGGGCGTGTTGCCTAGAACGCATGGATCAGCACTCTTTACACGTGGTGAAACACAGGCCTTAGTGGTTGCAACACTTGGTACGGCTCGCGATGCGCAAATCATTGATGCACTTGCGGGTGAATACAAAGAACCGTTTATGTTGCACTACAACTTCCCTCCCTACAGCGTAGGGGAAACAGGATTTGTGGGTTCACCTAAACGTCGTGAAATTGGTCATGGTCGTTTAGCGAAACGCGGTGTTTTAGCGGTATTGCCGAATATGGAAGAGTTTCCTTATTCTATTCGTGTTGTATCAGAAATTACCGAGTCTAACGGTTCGAGTTCAATGGCGTCAGTGTGCGGTAGCAGCTTAGCGTTAATGGATGCAGGCGTTCCTCTGAGCGCACCTGTTGCTGGTATTGCGATGGGCCTTATTAAAGAAGGCGATAAATTTGCCGTGCTTTCTGACATCATGGGCGATGAAGATCACTTGGGCGATATGGATTTCAAAGTGGCAGGTTCACTTGAAGGGATTACTGCGCTTCAAATGGATATTAAAATCGACGGCATTACTGCTGAAATCATGAAAGCCGCTCTTGCGCAAGCAAAAGTTGGGCGTTTGCATATTTTGGGCGAAATGAACAAAGCGCTTGCCATGTCGCGTGATGAAATGTCCGATTTCGCACCGCGTATTATCACGTTCAAAATTGATCCAAGCAAAATTCGTGAAGTCATTGGTAAAGGTGGTGCAACCATTCGCAGCATTACTGAGCAAACCGGTGCAAGCATTGATTTGACTGATGACGGTGTTGTCAAAGTAGCGTCAGTTGATAAAGCGGCTGGTGAAGAAGCGCGTCGTTTAATTGAAGAAATTACCGCTGAAGTTGAAGTGGGTAAAATTTATGAAGGCAAAGTGGTTCGTTTGATGGACTTTGGTGCTTTCGTGACGATTTTACCAGGTAAAGACGGTTTAGTGCATATTTCACAAATTTCAGATGAGCGTGTTGAAAAAGTCAGTGAACGTTTAAATGAAGGTGATGTTGTGAAAGTAAAAGTCTTAGAAATTGACCGTCAAGGTCGCGTAAGACTAAGTATTAAAGAAGCAAATAAAGAGCTTGAAGAGCAACCAAACGCATAATCGCTCTTTTTACGTCGCATCCAAAAAAGCCCTGTGAATATTTTACAGGGCTTTTTTATTGTCTAAATTCTAGCTCGAGTCGCAGGATTGTCATCGAACGTTTTTTGATCACTTTACCATCATTTATCAAAACACGTTGCGCAAGTCACGCACTGCTAAGCGACTCATCGTCTGGATGTGGCGCAAGTATTCATAATCGCTCGTGTTTTCTAGGTTCAAAAAGATAGCGGTGTTTGTGCGTGAAGTGTCGAGGAAAATAAATTCATCAGCAAACAGAAACTGTAAATGAATATGTATCGTTGAATCCATTATTTCTTTGTGATGATGATAAGGCCAAGCAGCATAAAACACGCGCCTAAAATAATGCGTAATGTAATGATTTCTTTGAGTATTAACCATGCGAGGAAAATAGCAACTATAACACTGCCTTTATCAATTAACGCAACTGTCGCAACATCCCCTAATTTGAGTGCTTTATAGTAGAAAATCCACGATAGAGCAGTTGTGACACCCGATAACCCGAGCCAGATAAAATTTTCTTTGCGCAGCAAACTCAATTCACTCGATGTTACTGCCATCATCGCAAAAAGAGTAACAAAACAGAAAACAAAAATGGTTCTAATGGTCAGGCCTAATTCGGCTGAAATCCCAACTAATCCCTGCTTTGCGATGACCGATGTAAAGCCAGCAAAGAACATCGAAATAAAAGCATAAAAAATCCAACGTTCCATTCAAACCCTCTATTTGTCTTTTGAAAAAAACCACATTTGATAAATACTCAATAAAATTTGAAGTCCCATGGAAATGCCCATCAATGCGCCACTGAAAATGACCACATACGCAAACTCTGGAATGGTTTTGGTAATGAACCATGATACAACGTCTAAGAGCATCGCGGCAAAAGGAATAATCATTGCCGCACGTTTGACGAATACGTTAATTTCGCAAAGTAGAAAAATTCGACCGATAAAATATAAAATGAACGCAATGCCAAACAAATGAATATGTGATACGCGAATGAGGGTAGGGATGGTTGCTCCACCAGAATGAGCCATTTCTGACACGCCTGCATAATTGGTTAAGTCAGGCAGAGAAGGGTTGATGCTTGGCGAATGACATAAAACACAATCACGATTTAAAATAGGCGCTACTTTTTCATTATATCCCGCTTCATCAGCGCCGGAATGTATCCAGCTCAAAATCACATCTTGATCACTTTTGAATTTTAAATTGGGCGCCATAATCCCTTTAACCGCTGTTCCTAAGCGTGTTTGCGTCGTAGATCCATAGTAACTAATCACCACGTCATCCACTGTCAATCCCGCTTTGCCGTCTAGGCCTTGATGCGTGTAGTACATATTGGCAAGTGCCGCTAGATAACCTAGGCCAATCGTTAACAGAAAGACCGTATTTAAAATACGCTCACTAATCGAAATATCTTTAAAACGCGCATAACTTGGATACTTATCATCTTTCATAATGGTTACATCCTAAAAAGCGACATTTTAATGTTGGCTAGTCTATGTCACGAAGTGGTATTGAATTCATTTGTCAGCGGCATTAAACTAAAAAACGCCCCGTTTAGACTATAAACGGGGCGTTTTTATGGATTTGAATAAATGCTAAAAAATTAACTGTTAATCAAGTAATGCATAAAGATACTACCAGCGTAACCCGCAGCAATGGCAGGAGTCCATTTTAAATGGCTAAAGAACGTATATTTATGGTTTGATTGACCCATTAATGCAACGCC
>Ga0114974_10004309_pt1 | contig 10644 bp, 16 predicted proteins | sample S_130206_EF_Meta_FD_87318 | JGI IMG/M metagenome (GOLD analysis project Ga0114974, IMG submission 87318) | Freshwater microbial communities from Lake Simoncouche, Canada to study carbon cycling - S_130206_EF_MetaG | ecosystem: Environmental > Aquatic > Freshwater > Lake | place: Lake...
AGGATTGCGATGTCTGTGCTCCGGTCGGTGTCATGAATGATGAGAGATCCCGAGTCATACTTTGTCCATTTGACTTCGATGATTGATCCGACATCGGCTGTGCGCTTAAAGCGGGATTCCCTGGCCGTAAAGTCAGCGATGCCGAAGTACCTAGCGACGGCATATTCAGCGCCTATCGATTCGGCTGTCTCCATAATAAAATCATGAAAGTTAAGAGCTTTGTTATATCGGCTTATGTGATCGGCCGATGCTGAAATCTCCTCGACGCGTTCAAGTGCTACCCGCGCAGCTTCCCACTCTTGCTCATGTGAGATCTTGAGCTTCATTTACATTTCTCACAGAACCAAAGGATTGTCAGCCCGCCGGCCTTTTCATGGCGACCAAATTCCAATGGCTGCCACCGCTCGCATTTGTCGCACCATTCAATTTGAATCGGCTCATTGCGAATCTCTGTCCCATCCATTTGGATGATAATTGATTCGCCATTTGGCTTGCCGATGTATAACTCTCCCATCAGACTTGAGACTTCCACTTGCCATCCGATGCAAGCGTTAGCCACATCGGTGAGCATTGCTTCGCCTTGATGCGCTCCGTGCACACATAGCCGCGATACTCCTTGTTTGTTTTAGGGGAGATGCCGCTCTTAAGAAGCATGTGGCCATGAGCGCAAATGGGGGATTCAGCAATAATCTCTGCACCTAATTGAGCCCCGAGCTCTGCAATGGCGTCTGTGGCCTTTGTAAAGCCTTCTTCACGGGTTGTTACAGTCACTTCACCAATTGGCTGTGACCATGGATCATGTTCAACCTTGTTGACAAATGCAGCCGGCAGCACTTCAACTTGTTGCATGTTTTGCAGCGTTGGCCGTGTGTCTGTGCCTAAGAGAAGTCCGGCACAGCGACCAATTGCGGATGTGACTGTATCTTCGACAAACCATCGCTTCATGCTCGGGTTATAGGATTCGACCCGTCCGAATGCGTAGTCAATAGCTGATGGCTTCTCATCTTCATATTCACGATAAATCCTGCATTCGACCAGGATGTAGCCGGCAGCTGCATTGAAATCGATGATTGATGTCTCAACGCGATTGCTGGGATGTGTGGAATGTAGCCGTTTGATTCTTGTGGCCACATCTTCATAAGTGTCAAGGAAACTCATTGGCTCACCGCCTTACGTGATGCTGCAATTCGACCGCGAATAAATCCTTCGCGCTTGCCTTCTTTAAAGCCTGATGCGTATCCGCCCGTAAATCCGGTGAGCACGCCCAACAAAGACCACGCCACAATCTCACTAAATGCATACATATTTACTCCCGAGTGCTAGGGTCATCCCTAAGGGAGCAAAGAAAGGGTAAAAATATTATGTTAAGTAGCTTAGAGCCGTTTACGCTCAAATTTACTTTACATAATGTAACAAATCGGAGTTTGATAATTATCACCCACCGATTTAACCCTTGACCGCTCCCCAGTCTGACGAGTTGAATGAGTGCAACCACTCATTTGTGGAAAGTGTAAAACAGGGTACTGACACTTTTCAAGATGACACGCGGGTGATTTTCTCGGGAGCGAAAATGACAGCATCAAAGCAACAGCCCACAGGAATGGTCAATGTGACCAGCACGGCACGAATGCAAGGAAAGCTTGAAGTCTTTGGATATGGCTTCGATGATCGGGCGATAAGCCCTGGGGATCTTGTAATCGTCACCACGGATTACGTCATGGAAAACATGCACCGGCAAAGTATCGAGTTCGTCTTGAGACTTCGTGGACGGGATATGCATCTATTTGAAAAAGAATCACACACGGCGCGATTGCTGTGGGATGAGAATAGGCATTGGCTAAATGCGGCCGTTAATACTCCAAACCTCGACCAACGTGGAATGAGTGAGATTAGGCTTTCGGATCAGATTGATACTCTGAACGCTTTTCGCCGGCCGTAGATTTATCCTTCAAGCCATTGGATGCAAGGACTGATCCGAGAGCTCCGGTGAGGAATACGGTGAGAGTCGTGAGAATGTCAATGAAAGCTTTATCGTTTGGCGCTTGAGCACCAATCGGCTGTGTGACGAATATGAGAGCGTAGAGCATTCCCATGACAGAGAATGCAAACACGAGCGCGAGACACACTCCGATGAACACAATGAGTCTTGCTTTGAGCTGCTCATTGCTTAGGCGTTGTCGCGATTTGGTCATTGATTGTCTCTCCAATAATGTCTTGAGTGCAGATTCCTTGAACCTTACATTGCGGCGGATTACATTCAGGCTTTTCCCAGTTTTCGAATAGCTGACATTCATATCTAGTCCATCCCTGATATTGACCACATCCGGACAGCCCGAGACATATTCCCGAGACTAGGGCTATCCGGAGTAGTTTCCGAGTCACTTCCCCTTTAACCCGAAAGCTGCATCGTTTGGATTTAAATAACGCAAGATGACAGGGAGCACAGCTGCAAGCCCCGCGTAAGCGATTGCCTTTGGATCCGTAATTCCTGCCATGTACACAGCGATTGCCGCTGCTAAGAATGAACGCGCCCAGGATGCTGCGAGAGCTTTGATATTTGTCATTTCTTCTCCTTTTTGAGAATCGATTTCTTCGGTGCTTCGACTTCGATGATTGGATAGTCACCCTTATATGGGACGTACTTCGGACGGCCAAAGCCGACGACTTCTTTCCCAATTGTGCGTGACTTGACCATCACCATTCCGCCGTTGCGTTGGTCGCCGCTGCCGGATGTATTGCCTTCGATGGTAACTATCGTCTTTCCATCGATTGCCGCGACGATTCCCACATGGCTGATGCGATCAACGCCGTCATGTGGAAAGTCCATGAATGCAAGATCACCAATTGCCGGTGTCTCACTCCATCGTGAAGTCTCTTTGAACTTATGCGCTCCCACAGCTGTTGAGACAATTGAATGCACCTTGACGCCAGCTTGTGCCAGCACCCAATTGCAGAATGATCCGCACCAGGGAAGTCCATCGGCTTTTGTAAACTTTCCGTACTTTGTGAGATTGTCGCCTTCTTCGACTGTGCCGATTTCAGCTTGTGCAATCTCGAGTGCAAGTGCCGCCGTGCCGGTCGGATATGTCATGCTAGCAATGACGCAGCTTCTTCGGGCGTCAATCCCAATCTTTGAATGATGGCATTACGCGATGCAATTTCATCTGCGCGCTTTTGCATGTTGATAACATCCTGCGCCTCACGTTCTTTCAAATCCGCGAGTTCTTTTGTATTCAAATCTCGTTCGACAATTTGACCAGTTTCGACATTGTGTATTGTTATTTTTGTCATTAGTTCACTCCATATAATGTGTATGTGCCGCCGGCGTATGTGCTCGACGAAAGCCCGACATTGATTGTAGAAATTGCGCTTAGTGTTCGCACTCCATAAGTATTATCGGACATGGTCGGAGCACCTGCTCCCGTACCGCTTCCGTCGGCGCAACTTCCTTCTCCGCGTATTGAGATTGTTTTGAAAGCCGTGGTTGATGCATAATTTGGAAAATTCATTGTCCAAATATTTCCGTTATTTCCCGTTACAGGTCGGTAATATGTATATTCGATATTTGACTCACTTGTTGCCGCCGCACTTCTTACCGCTCCGGCTCTTCCATCATAAGTAAGATAATCATAAATAGCCGAGCTTGAGCCATTTATTGAAATCCGAAGTCCAACAATTGCATTCACTTGCACATTGTCTAAAACAAGATATAAAGACTTATAGGTCGCCGCTATTGACGAAAGATTGACTCCAGTGCTTGAAAGTGTGCCGGTTGCAATTGAAGTCATTGATCCACCAGCTGTTGCCCAGGCAAGTCCCGTGGCTGTTGTTGAGTCAGCGACAAGCGTTTGTCCATTAGTTCCCACGGCCAATCGGGCCGGAGTGTCATTTGCCGTTGCCGTAATCAAATCACCCTTAGCATCGACAATTGCATTTTGAATTGCGTTTGAATCATCTTGAGCAACCCAAGTGAATGCCAAATCGGTCGCGGATGTTTTGGACAAGACTTGACCAGTCGTGCCGCCTTTAAGTCCCACAAATGATGCATCAATTGAATCGCCTAGCGTTTCAATTGCTGTTGCACCATTCTTTACTAAGTCCGTGGATGTCGGGACTGACCATCCAAAGTTTGGTGTTGTCGTTGCCATTTTTGCTCCTTTATGCGACCACGGTCGCGTCTAACCATTCCAGGGTTGGATTGATTGTGTTCCAAGTTTCCCCGACAGGTACGTCATTCCATCGGAAGGCTTGCAATGAATACGCCACGGGTGTGACATAAAGTGAAATTGTCAGCGAGTTGATTCCTGCTTGCATTTGCCAGCCTTCGACAAAACCTTGAAAATTGATTCCCATGTTTGTTGGTAGATTGTCAATGTTGATGGGCATTCCCATAAAAACTCCGAGTAGAGAATCACGATTTGCATTGTCAAGCTCCGGTGATCCAATTGGGAATGAGATTTGATTAAAATTGGCTTCCGGAAATGCACGAAGCTCCAAATAAAATGCGGCTTGAGTTGTGGCATCTGCGCTGTTTTCTAGGCTCGTTGTAATGTTTTGAGCCAAAGTGCCATAAAGTGCTATTGAAGTGGCTTCGGAATTTGTTACTTGTGCCCCGTTTTTATATGTGATGGTGACATAATTTCGAACGTCTCCGGCACGCGTGGCTGTCTGAAGTCCGTTGGCATAAGCATCATTTGCCGAAAGATTGACATATCCGTTGGCCGCAAGGTATTGCGTGCGATGAGTGCTATCAGCGTAGCTAATCTGACCAGCTGAATTTTCATAAAGATAGCCGAGACCCGATGTGGCCAGGGATGAGACAAGTGAATAAATGTCAATAACTTCACTAGATCTTGCCGCTAACTCGTAATTTCCGGTATCAATTTCGCCCAATCCTGTGTTGAATGCTTGATTCCATTGAGTTGTCGGATCAAGTTCATTCCATGTTAAAGCTGCCGGTACGGCATTCCATCGAGAAAACAGCGCTTGACTTAAAACATCTTCAATTTGAACGCCGTCCAAGTCTTTTGCCAGCACTCCCGTGGTCAATACCTTTGGAAGCCTGGAAAGAGCCCCGAGCGCTGTGATGGAAATTGTCTGTGTGATTCCGATTGAGCCGCCGGATTGGACTCCAACGATTAGATCGGTGATAGAGCCGCCAAAGATTGCAACGGGAGTCCCTGCGGAATTGTTGATGTAAACGGTGACGCTTGAATTGATTTGCGCAACGATAGGGGAGTCATTCAAATCAATAAGAGTCAGATTCAGATATCCGGCAATTGCCTGTGTGTATATATCGGTACGACCCGAGCCGAGATTGAGATTGGCCAGAGTCACATCTTTGTATTCGACTCCATCAATTTCAATGCTCCATGTTGGAGTCCACAGCGTCATGCAAATGTCAATCTGTTTGCGCCTAGAGTTCCTCGAGCATTTGAGCGATTGAGCACATCGACGATTGTGCGTGCTGTGCCTTCGGCATCGATTGCACCATTGACCGTGATGTTGATTGTAGATCCGCCCATTGCGCTGTTCGGGACAATCGTGCCGTTTGATCCAGGGACAAACAGCTCCGCGCCCTGCTCGCCTACAACGTAGGGAGTACCGCCCGTTACTGATCCGCCAGCTGCTCGAAAGCCGCCAAATGCGGAGCTTATAGCTCCCGAAATTCCCTTGACAACGGGATTATTTGCCACGATTGAGATGAGATTTTGAATGGCATTCACAACGGAATTGATAATGTCAAAGAGAGTTTGAAATCCCCGAATAAGCAAACCTACAACATCAATGATAACTCCGAGAGCAATGCCAATTCCTTCAATTGCCAACTTAAAAACTCCGCCCATAAACGGTGCAACAAAATCTTTCAAGAATCCAAAGAGAGCTTTAAATTCGTCTTTGTTATCCATAACGGCATTTTTTATCTGATCAAAAGCAAATTTAAAGCCCGAAAGTACCGGCAAGAATATTGACTTTATGAGATCAATGTATGTCTTGAAAGTGTTTGTCAATCCTTCTTTCCCGCCAATTGAGCCAATAAATCCTGATACCGCTGGAATGACAGTCTTGACAATTGTGTCAATCATTGGCGTGATTGCATCTAACACAAAGGATCCGACTGTCTCTTTGCCTTCATCAATTGCAACTTTTAAACGCTGCATTTTGCCGGCAAATGTGTCAGCTTGAACGGCGGCTTGACCTTCAAATGTACCAGCTAAAGATTTTGTAATTTCATCTAGCGACATAGTTTTGAGCTGTGCCGAAGATAGTCCAACGCCTAATTTTGCGAGAGCTCCGGTGTTGCCTTCGGCAGCCTTTGCCATTGCATTAGTGACGGCCTCAAGTGACTTGCCACTACCGGCAGCGACATCAATGGCAACAGATTGCAGCTTAAGAGCTGCGTCAGAATCTTTTGTGGCACGAATAAGTCGATCTAGCGATGGGCGAAGCTGCTCATCCGTCAAGCCTGTCAATAAAGAAGTTTGAAGTATTTGGGCTTCAATTGCGGAGATTTGTGAATCGGTTGCATTGGTAACGTTTTGTAATGTAGTCGCTAGTTTTGCTTGAGCGACTTCATCGGCCATTGCAGATTCGACGCCTTGCTTAAGTAGCACAGCGCCATAGGCAAGTGCAGCCGCTCCAGCGACCGCAAATGCCGCTCCGGCCATCTTGCCAAACTTTCCAACCTTAGATCCAAAGCCTTCCACTTCATCGGTCGCGCCTTTGACTCCGCGCTTGAGTTCATCAAAGTCCGCGTCAAAGGTAATCTTTACTTTTGGAATTCCGGCCATTAGTCGAGCCCCAATTTCCTCACGACGGTTTGAACCATCTCGGCATATTCACGCGCCACGATTGGGACGTAATAATCGACGGCGGGTGTAATCCAATACCCGCGCTTATTTTGTGGAGCTTTAAATCGGTCGGTGTACGCACGTCCTAGACTGTCCACGCCTTTATGTGAACCGAATTCTGTTCCCCACAGTAGAGCGCCAGCGGGTGCGGATTGCTGGCGAACTTTTGCGCCTTTGCCCGACTTCGATGCTTCGCCGCCCCATTTACGTCCGACCTTTTTTGAGCCGCCGACGTCCACGCGAATCAATCGATCTCGCTTTGCTGTAATCGTTTCGGCGACAAGTTTAGTCTGTGGAGCCGGAGCGGATTGGCTAAACATTAACAATTGACCCGCAAGTCTGTTTGACAATGGGAGCGCACCATCTCGAATTTCTTGCTGTGAATCTTTGTCAAGCTTATTGAGTAAGCCAATGAGATTGCGAAATTCGACAGGATCAACGGTGATTGAGAATGTTCCTCTTCCCGCTTTATTTGCCATTTCTCTTCTCCAGGATCTCGATTGCTGTGACTATCTGCTCCGCCGTCTGCCATTCGCTCATTGGGATGTTGGTCGCAATGGCGAGCTCGACAAGTAATCGATTCAGACTTCCGACGGCGTAACTTTTGGGCTTTCTGTTTCTCCCGTTTGAACATCGGAAACTGTGTCGCACCATGCGTCATAAGGCTTGACAGGCTTGCCAGCCGCTTCGCGCTTCATCGCGTGATACGCCAGGAAGAGAAGATCGGAAATTCCTATCTTCTCACTTGCCTGTTGAATCGAAAAGCCTGTCTTAGATTCCCACTTTGCCCACTCCGGTGGAGCTGCAACATAGGTTGCAGACTCTCCGGATGAGTATTCAATTGTGATTTGTGTGCGCATGCTCCCGATCTCCTTTTAACTAAATGTTTCGGTTGGTGTTCCCACTACTTGAAAAGATAGTGAGACTGTTTGTGCGTCCGGTGCTGATCCGCCGACTGATGGATATGTCGGCAAGATATTGCAAGCAAACACGGCGCCTGTGGCAGCTGTAAGTGATGCGGCCAGGGTTGTGTTTGGTGCGCTCTCTGTGGCTGTCCAAAGTGATTCACAGAGAGATCCAACAGCGCCCCAATCTGCAAGCATTTCCACGTTGAGCATCCATGAATCATCAATTGCCTTGTATGCGCGTCCATCAAGTGTTTGATAAGTTTCGATGACGTGATCTGCCTCGAGTGAGACTGTTGTCGCTTGTGCGTCGTAAGTAACGGTCGCGATCGTCAATGCGAGATCGCGTCCTGTGATGACGGTCGTTGCCATTATTGCTCCTAGTTTGTTTGTGTGTATTGAGTAGAGATGTCTATCTCACAAGCGAGAATTTCTGACCCGCTTGCAAGTGTCATAGGGATTGGATTTGACACGGATCCCACCGTGTAACCTGCCGGAATAACCGCCAGAATGCTCATGACTAGTTTCTCGATGTTGTCGAGAGCTGCATTGTTGGAATACATTGCGACTCCAACGGTGATTACTAAATTTATTTTGACCCGCGTCGATGTGCCAATGAGATTGGGCTCGAGATATGGCGTGTTTGGTACGATGGCCGCAAATGGTACTTGTGGCGCTTCCGGCACGGCATCGTAAGGATTGATTGCAACGCTTGAGATTGCTGTTTTTAAAACTCCGCGAATATTGACGGCGATGGATGATGCTGTCATGCGAGCATCGCATCCTGGTCAAGTGACTTGCCGAGAATACCAATGACGCGATTAAGAAGTCCACGTCCCATGCGATACGGAGTTGGCTGGAAATCAATGCCTTCAATTTGTCCGCCGGCAGCTGTAATTGATTGAAAGACTTCGACTGACACGACAATGATTGCTTCATACACGGCCGGATTCGACGCGTAAATTGTAGCTGCGTCATAGCCTGTGAGATAAGTCGTCCCATGCGGAATGACAGCATTGCGATCAATGTCCGCGTTAGTTTTGGCGTAGGAAAATTCATAAGGTGACGGCACTCGAGTCACACTCTTAGTCCCATCAAATGTTGCGTCTCCAATTGCGACGACGACACTTGATCCCACGATGTAATTGTGAGGAGTGTTGGTGACTAGCGTTGCCACATTGTCGCGAATGCCTCTATCGGTGACGGCCGATGAGTACGAGACAAGTAGCGGCAATATGACAAGCTCGCTTGTATCTATAACCTTTTGGAGATATGCATCAGAATAAAGAGAAGAGCTCACCTGCAAGACATCCCGTAGCTGCGTCGGAGTGACTAGCGACATGAGCTCTTCCCTTCGTCTGCTCGGCTAGCTCGGGAGCGAACTAGCCGATGTTTGAATGTGGCGAATTACGCCTTGTTATTCTTGAAAGCGCCAGCGCCGAGCTTTGTAGCAATTGCGCCGTAGCCGTACATCATGATGCTTATGGATCCGCTGGCGATGACATCGGCTCTTAGCTGATAAGTCGCGCTCTCATACCATGTGTAAGCTTCAGGATCAACGATAAGAATTGAGCCATCGGTATCTGTGCCGGCAGCTGTGTTTGCTGTGACATAAAGATCAAGACCAGCAACATTTCCACGGATTGATTGTGGAGTTACTTGTCCGCCTGTGAAGTTATTTGTACCGGCAGACACATTGTAAAGCGGTGCTCCGTTGTTGTTGAGTGTCATGAGATTTGACCATTGTGAAGTGTTCACAATCATGTTGCGAGCAAATCGCTGTGTGCCGTTATAAACGGAAGCTGCGCCGCGAGACACAATTCCGAGAAGTTCGGCCGCTGTTGGATATGTTGCGACTGTTGTTGCGTCAGCTGTTGCGCCGGTAATTATTGCTGCATTTACAGCTGTATCTGTCACCTTTGCGTACTGTGCTGCCATGTTGCGCATCAATTCTTCAATGAATGCTGGAGAAGAGCGATCGAAAAGCTCGACGCTAAATGTCTGCTGTCCGGCATACTTCTTGACATCAACAGAAATAAAAGCTGCATTCTGATCTGTCTCTGAAGGTGCTGCCGCTTCAGCTGTAAGTGCCACAGTTGGAAGAGCTGTGATTTTTGGAATCTCGAATGTCATACCTGCATCCGGCAATGTGCCGCGTGAGATTGCATCGATGTTTGAGCGGGTTGCATTTGCAAGGCCGTTGATGACCTGTGTGAGCTGGCGTGTAGGAATAAGACCAGCGTTGTCTGTGGTGTCAGCTGCCGCGCGAACATACTCGCGAGCTTCATCTGATCCGAGAGCTGCCTTGATTGTCATTTCAAGCTGCTTGTGTGCAGAGAAATCCATTCGTGGCTTTGTATATGCAACCGCTGTTGCGGATGCTGTTACTGACTGTGCGGCTTCTACCGTCTCGACGGTTTCCGCGTTTGTGACGGTGTTATCCACTTCGTCTCCTTCTGTTGTTGGTGGTACTTCTGCATCCGCTGTGGATTCAGAAATTTCCTCTTCTTCCGTTGCCGCTACTTCGGCGACCCTTGCAGATCGCACGGCCGGCTCGCTGACAAGTGCGACGCCTGTGAGCTCTCCCATGAGCACGCGCATGGTGCCGTCTTTTTCTTGCACATAATCTTCGACAGCCAATTCAATTGAGAATCCATCGCGAAGTCCGTCCATCGCTTCGACAAGTGCATCCGTGCCGGCTGTGGTGTTTGCAATTTTAAATGTTGCATTGATTGCGCCTGTGCCGTCTAGTGACATTTCCATGGTCTTTCCAATTCTGCGAGTGCGATCATGTTCGAGATTTAAGAAAACATCTTTCGGTTGAATTGAACCTTTTGCAAATACGACTCTGCCGGTTGATGCATTCGCCGGCTCTTCAAATGCCACGA
>Ga0114974_10004310_pt1 | contig 10642 bp, 13 predicted proteins | sample S_130206_EF_Meta_FD_87318 | JGI IMG/M metagenome (GOLD analysis project Ga0114974, IMG submission 87318) | Freshwater microbial communities from Lake Simoncouche, Canada to study carbon cycling - S_130206_EF_MetaG | ecosystem: Environmental > Aquatic > Freshwater > Lake | place: Lake...
ACGCCGTTCAGCGTCGTAAATTAGCTTACAAAGCTATCCAAACGACCATGCTCTGTTCACCGCGTGCTTTGCCAACAGAATTGTGGCAAATTATTACCGCGTTTGTTATCAATAGTGTTAACCGCGTACTTTGTTAACCGCGTACTTTGTTAACCGCGTACTTTGTTAACCGCGTACTTGTTTAATTTTTTATATATAATTTGTGTTACAAATAAATCTTGCTTTACTTTTTATGTCGAAATGTTTTTCTTGCGTTTGCACCGCCGCCATGAAATGGTTTGCCTTTCGGCGCTGGATAAGTGCCTGAAATAATATGCGGATTATCTATTTCATATATATCCAAATTGGCCGGTTTTACATAAGTGCTCGGCACACGGTTCGGATAATTTATATAGGCATTCTGTTTCGCCGCCTCATTCAAGTAGGCAAACGGCACCACTTTGTGCACCTTATTATTGTTTTCATCTAGTAATGTGATCCGCCACTTTTTATAGTTGGCGCCCGGCGGTCCCGGTAATAAATCTTGTAATAAATTATAGTCGGCCGCTAACGACGCCGTGATGCGCGCTGCTTCATCTGCCGAACTGTTGTAATCCAGCAGAATTTCGTCGCCGTGTTTTAGCACTTTGAACGCTTTTATTACGGTTTTGGCCGACGGCGCATCATAGTAAATATACGCGTTACGTTCGCCTAATTTGGTCGTGTGGTTCGGCAAACTGCCAATGCCGCGGTAACATGCCGCATCCGCATACGAATGGTCATCTGCCGTCATGACGACATACGGCGCCGTATACTCGCCATAGCGTTTTTCCAAATTGTGTTGCGTCAACCGTTTGCCATTATAATTACAAATAAAATCATTCGGCAAAAACACCGGCACACCATTCAACCTTTTTGTCTCATCGTACGCAAATAAACCATTGCCGGCGCCTGGTATACGGCTCTTAAAGATAGCCACATGTAGCTGTTTGCGCGTATGTTGCCAGCACAAATTTTGGCCAAAAATGACACGATGTTTGCATTGACGTGAGCCAGTTTTATATTGACACCGTTGGCTCACTAGTTGGCACGAATAATCTTTATTTTGTCCGATGGCCGGATACGTAGTTTTAAAAGTGAATTTGGTTTTACTCTTTTTCTTCGTTTGTACCATCCCTATATAAACTATACTATATAAACTACATTAAGTGTATATATTATTAAATTTTTTGGCGAAAAAATAATATATATTGTCGAAAAACTATTTAAAGAAGGGGACCATAAACCAAAAATAAAAATATGTGGTAATTGTATAACATACATTTTTAGTTTGAATTTAAGTAAGATGAAAATGAAAATGAACGCGTTCACCATTAAATATTTCCTCTATTTTCTCCTCTCTCTGTTTCTGCTTGGCTCAATAATTACTTTCTTTATGTCGGTCAAAGAAGGCATGGATGATATGAATGGTGGTGAATCAACCATGCCCATTACTGATGCGCCAGGCACATTAGACTATGGCACACGATCCGAATATACTTATGGAAATGCTAGTAAAATGCCAAAAAAAACTGGCCATGGTAAATTCAGTAAGAGGCCATTGTATTCGCCTACCGAAGCCACCACTATGTAATTTTTTATGAATTTATGATTTATGACGCGCACTATTATACCACAAATGCGCGTGATATAAACCTGCTAAAGCGCCTAAAACAACAAGGGTGAGGGCGACCGGCACTCCTATTTTTTGTTTCATAATCACTTCATAGCCGACATAAATGAAAAAGAGGCCCATCAGGATATGCGACGACCAAATGAGTTCATTGCTGACGCCAAAATGGTATTCGTTTTTTTCACTCATGGTTGTTTGTATATTTTATGTTATATTAGATTAAATTTATATTTTTTTTTAGTTGAATTATTAGCGACGACGAGTTGTTTTTTTGTGTTTTCGGCGGCTAACACGACTGTGGCGCCGACGATTTGTTTTTCGCCCACCTCTTTTTGCGGGATAATGTCCTTGTAGTGAATGATGAACATCTTGCGCATACTGTGCCTGTCTATAATGATCTATCATTTTTTCTCCAAATGATTTTTCACCATCAGACCTTTCTTTAAAAAAACCGTAATATGGTTCATGTTCTTTTTGCTCAAAATGTTTTGGATATTTTTTCATTTGTTTCACTAATTTTAATTCCCTCTCCTTTTCAGCTTTCCATTTAGCTTTGGTGTTCAACGTTCGTTTATATGCGTCTCTTTCTTCATCATCAATAGATGTTTTTCCCAACTCATTAAAAAAATCTGCATTTAAATCTCCGTTTCTCTCTTCTATTGCTCTACGTCCTCTACTATGTTTTTCACGTTCGACCCTATTATTAAAATCTTTTAATGCTTCTCTTTGTTCCCATTCTAACTGCGTTCCTGTCCAGTAACGTGGTTTTTCATCATTTACATATTCTGGAGCAGTTCCAAAAAGAACGTGTGTAGGCATAACAAATGTTTTTTTTTCTACCCAGTCGGCCATTTTTCAAAAAAGACCTTGTTATATATAATAGTACGAAAATAAAATGATAAAATTTTGTATTTTAGTTTTAAACGCGAACAACTATTAATTCTCTAAAAATATATTTAAATTTTTCTAAATAAATCAAATGTTTGATTTTTTCGAATTTTTCAGACCTCTTTTTAAATTTTTCACTTTTGGACATTTATTTTTGTCCATTTTCAAAAAAATGAAAAAGAGCTGCCGAAAAAGGCCTCAAAACATGACTTGTGACCATTATGCTCTCATTTCCAATTTTTAGTCGAATAATTTTGTGACCATAATTTTTTCGACATTTTTAAGGACGGCTTTAGGCATTTTTTTTATTAGGCATTTATATAAACTTTCCTAATAAAAAAATGGCAAAAATCATCGCGGAAAAAGGCAATAATTTTATTTGTGAATTGTGTAACTTCGTATGCTGTAAAAAGTATAACTACGACATGCATCTATCTACTAAGAAACACCAAATCTTGGCGAATCCTACCGAAAAACCAGTTAAAAAATGCTTGGACTGCTCTCATTGTGGAAAAATATACAAACATTCGTCAACGCTTTGTGCTCATAAAAAAATGTGTAATAAAAACAAAAAAGAAAATATAGAAATAAAAGTTGAAACAACCGACCAAATGAATGTATTAACCAACATGGTTTGTGAAATGTTCAAAAGTAATAATTTATTACAAACACAAAATCAAGAATTTAAAACTATGATAGTAGAATTAGTGCAAAGTAATACCGCGTTACAAACGCAAATGCTGGAAGTGTGTAAAAATACTTTACCAGTCAATCAACATAATACCGTGTAATAGTCAGGTATGGGCGGTTCAGGTGGCCGGCATAAAAAACAGAATTTTTGGCAACCTTTTTTGAATTTTTCGATTTTGGACATTTATTTTTGTCCATTTTGAAAAAAATGAAAAAGAGCTGCCAAAAAATCCTTCAAAAAACGACCTGTGACCATTATGCTCTTATTTCCATTTTTTCAAGAAAATGTTTGTGACTATAACTTTTTTGGGCGACAATGAGGCGTTAAGTAGCCCGTCACGAATTCCGCCGACACAAATATACTGTATTATTTTCTGACAACAGATGCTATTTGATGCGATTCTTAATAATAAAGTATAGAATTATGAGAATGCGTCACGGATTCCGCCAACGATGTCATGGATTCCGCCAACGCAGATGCTTGCTAGAAAATACATGTAATAAATGCTCAAAAAAAACGCATATTTTTGGCCGCGGTTTAGACGTTCCCTTTGGCGCCAGAATTATAATTTAAAAGTATATACCATAAATACAATCTAATACGCTTTAAGGGATGTCCTCGAGTTTAGCCAAAAAAGAATTTAGTCATGAATGTATTAATTGTCAGTTTAGTTGCCAAAAAAATATTGATTGGATAAGGCATGTTGCATCCCAAAAGCATAAATATTTAAGCGAACACGACCAAGTGAACAGTATCTACTCCTGTAAAAAATGTTTGAAAAATTATAAAACCAGAAATGGTTTATGGTACCATTCGCGCAAATGTACTACAGAAACGACAGATACTAATGCCAATGTTACGACTGATGAAACTTTAAAAACTTTAATTGGCGAAATTTTAAAAAGTAACGCGGCTTTACAACAACAAAATGCAGATCTACAAAAAACTGTGATGCAGCAGAATCAAGACCTGCAAAAAACTGTTTTGGAAGTCCTGCAAAAGTTGCAGGTGCCCACGACCAACATTAACAATAACAATAATAATAATAAAACGACGACATTCAACATGCAAGTCTTTTTGAATGAACACTGCAAAGACGCGATGAATTTAAAAGAATTTGTGGACAAAATTCAGCCAACTGTGGCGGATCTGGAAATGGTTGGCGAAAAAGGTTTTGTTGATGGCTTAACCAACATTATTGTCAGCAGTTTGCGCGCCACCGAAACGCATTTACGGCCGATCCATTGCAGCGACGTGAAACGCACGGTCATGTACGTCAAAGAGAACGACAAATGGGAAAAAGATGGCCCGCAGAACGAGAAGGTGCAATATATGGTGAAAAATGTAGAATACAAGAATATCCGCCAATTGAGCGCGTATGGCGCAGAACATCCCGACTGTTTTGACAGCGAGTCGCCCACTAATGATTACTATTTAACTTTGTCGCAAATTGCGACCAGCGGCACGGACGAGAAAGTGGAGAAGGTTATTATAAAAATCGCAAATGAAGTGCAAGTGGATAAAATAATAAAATAATAATCTATTGAATTTATTATAATGATGAAGAGAACAAAACGCAGAATTAACAAAAGACCAAAAAAAACGGCGGTAAAAACGCGTTGTCGTCGACCAATAAGAAGGATGATGCGCGGTGGCGAAAATTGCACTGAATTTTTAGAAAAGTTGCCAGAAGACTTTGAAAAGTTGAAAAATATTAAAGTATTTTATAATAAATTGAAAACCTTACATACACCGTTGGCTCAAGCACATAAACTTATTTTACAAAAACAAAAAGAGTTAGAAGACATTCTTACAACAAATAAAACAGATCCAAAGCAAACAGTAGGAGACTATATTTATAACCTTAGAGAGGTAACTGAATTTCAGATCATAGATTGTAATAATATAATCCAGGAAATTGTTAAACTAGTTTTAGCCGAATGTTCAATTGAACAAGGTGAGGTTTTAGAAAGAAAGAAGAAACGTACTGGAATTCATTTTTGGTTTAAAAAACAAGATTTGAAAAAGAAATCTTATAGTAACAATATTCCTTTATATTTGCCGAATTTTGACGAAAATGACCCACAACATGAAAAATTGAATAAGTATATAAAAGGCAAGGGGATTACTTTTGGTGATCAATATCTACAAGGTGACACAAAGTATCCACAAGAATATCGTAATGAACATAATTACCGGGTTAACGCAAGTGGTGCAGTTTGGCGCCATGCAGATTTTATAGAAGGGTGGACAGTTGATTCTCTTGAAGTTATTGACGACTTTCGTGAGGCCTATATTAATGTTATGACTTATAAATTCAAAGGTGTACCCATGTTCAAAATAAACTGTTACCGATATGTGGTTAAACCGCATATAATTATTTATTTTGAAATTCTTCAAGAGGACATGTCACCACAATAAAATATCAATCATTTGTTAAAATTAATCTTCGTGTTCGCGTTTTTTGGATTTGGCGGCGGCATCCTCGTTCAGAAAAGGCGTGACATCTAAAGTAATAATTTTGTCGTCACTGGTGCAAAGAATAAGAGAGTACTGGTTAGGCGAAGAGCGGATCGACTTTAATTTTGTTTGTAAGGTAATTTTCGTTAAGGCGCGAATCTTTAAGGTAGACCAAATAATAATTGAATTGTCAATATGCAGGCTGGCAAAATAAAAAATCGATGAAATCCCAAAATTCGTAATAAAAGCCAACGAAAGAACTGGAATTAGTGGCTTGCTAATAAATCGACTTTTTTTTTCGTAAAAGGAACGATAATGTTGATGGTTATAATCAATGTAGCCTTTTGAATCAGCCACTATTGTTTTTATATAGACTCCATCGTTAACAAAATCAAACGCAGCGTGTGGTAACATCAGTTGTTGGTTAAACATATCTCTGCCACATTTATGCTGAACTTTATTTTTACGGAAGACATACATGCAGCATTTTCCGCACGGGACCAATGCGTTGGCGGAAGGACACGTTTGTTCGTGCATCACTTGATCTTTTTGTAAGACGGCTGATCCGCAGCCGTAGGAACACGAAAACGTCATGCCGGCGCAGTGGAGGAGATGTTGCTGCAAGTTGCTGCGTTCAAAAGTTGTCTTCACACCGCATTCATCTTGGTGAGGACAGGTCACTTTGAGTTTGTCGGTCATGGATTTGACGGTGAAATTCGAGCGGAAATCAGCAACGGAAAAGGGGTGGCGGCATTGAGGACATTTTCTGTGTTCATTAGCCGCGGCATGTTTGATGGAAAGACGCGAAAACGTGTGGCCGCACGGCAAGTTGACGGGATCGAGAAACGGTTCTTGCGAAATGGAATCGATTAAATCCATATCAGCAACACCATCGTATTGGAAATCACACAAGGCATTTGCGTCGTGATGGAATGTGCCGCACGACGAGCAATCGGGTGAAACGTGTTTTTTGGTGGTGGCGGCATATTCTTCTTTCACCAACATATCGTGGTCGCCTTCTTCGTCGCTGCTGGAATTGACGACAATGGTTGATCCATCATCATGGTAAGCTCTTCGTGTCGGCACATTAAAACCAGGTCTCGAAGTAATAAATTCATCCAAATGTGCGCTGGCCATCTTTTGGCAAAAGGAAAAATGAAAATGTGAAATGATTAGAAAAAACAATTTAAAGAAACAATTAGAAAAACCATGTGTTTTGTTCCGGAGCCCGTTTACCACAACAATTGATCCGCGAGCCAACCCCGGGAGCCTTTTTTTGAGCGGTCTTTAACGTGGCGGATTCGGTAGAGTCGGCGGCGCGTTTTGGCGAACGCCAACCCTTTTTTCTGGATATACGTCGGATAATCGTTCATACCGGCTGCGCCGACGGACGCGATCTTTTTAAGTTGTTTATTGTAAACATCAATCTTTTTGGTTTTATTAGTCGAGGGTTTCACTGTTAAACCGAGTTTTTTGGCTTTACTAAAAGTGTATGCGGTGATGTGGTACGACATGTTTTCCTTTTTATATATAATATGGTTGTAATATTTTTATAAAATGGTGTGTTCAAATTTATATTCTCTCTAAATTGTATATTAATTAAAATGTCAGCTTGTCCAATCGATAAACCGATATGTATTGTAGAAAATGGTAGAAGGGGCTTTAAAAAGCATGATATAGCTTTTCAAAAGGATTGTGCGGGTAACAACACAAATACATATGAAGAAATGGAACAAATCTTTTTACGAATGTATGATCCGAAAAACCCTAAAAATAAGGAAAAAGCAACAGATCAATATCCGTGTTTAATAGATGATTCGTGTTACTGCACCAAATTTGATTTGGCGTGGCTAACCTGTGTCGGTGATTTTGTGAAACGTTTAGAAATGATTGAAAAACAGATAGCGGCACCGGTTCATTTGAACGAAATTAAAAAAGACGATATTGACCAACTCTTAGCGGAAATAGTAAACGCGCCGTCGTTCTTTGATTTAGAAAGTTATTTTGAAAAATTAGTAGTAATTGCAACTGATCGGTGGACCAACCATGTTAATAACACACACGTGACAGAAATATTACATAAATTAACAAGCGTTCATAAAAATCCGAATTTGAAAAAACTGTCAAAGCTGATGCAGAATAAGGATTTATTTGTAAATATGATGGAGGAAGCCAAAAAGAATTTACATGTAAATATGATGGAGGAAGCCAAAAAGAATTTACATGATGGTAAAAAGATGGATCCAGAAATAATGAAATTGGTACAGGACATACAAAAACAAACGACGGAAATAATTAAAAATGTAATTAAAATCGGGAATTATGTTATTTTAGATAAAAATCAAATTGGAAATGTTGAACGCGAAACAATACTTTTCACTTTGCATAATTTTGAAAAAATACTAGAAATGTTAAATACTCAAACAAAAGGAGGAGGAGGAGGTGGAAAAAGAAAAAGAAGAACAAAACGAAATTATTATAAGAAGAACAAAAATAAGAAAACATATGGCAAAAGAAAACAGCGCGCAGGTGGATTTTTCAAAGTCGTAAAAGATATCTTTTTTGAAAATCCAATTTTACCTATATTATTAGTAGCAGCCCTTCCTGTTGCAATAGGAATTACTGCATTAGCATTTGTCCTCAAAAATTCTGGTGAAACGGTAGGTCATGTGTGTTTGGGTGTTGCAGCATTAGTTCCATACGAAGACAAATCATATAAAGAAGACTACACAGAAATTTTAAAAAGTTATAAAAAACGCTTATGGTATCCTTTTAAAAAGCATAATGAAGAAGAAGACTAATACTAAACTCCGCTACGAACTTGTTAAAGTTCCACTGTATGTATAAATTGTATCATAATCATCACTAAGAAAACTACCATAATTTACTTGTTTTCCAGTTCTAGTTCCTACAAAGTTTATATAAAACATTTCTTTTTCACCAACTTTATAAATTTTGGTATATAAAAAATTGGCAGAAATTAAATCGTACGCAAACGTTTGGCTTCCGTGTCGCTTTCGCCGCCACTCCCGCTACCGCTCTCAACATTTGTTTTCATGCCGACATTTTTAAAAAACGTGGCGAATTCACTATTTGCCGTAGGCGTCTTAACGGTGATGCTGCTGATACTAGTACTACTAATGCTACTACTTGGCGTCACTTTTACCGCACTTTTCTTTCGACTAGATGGCGGTTTTGCCACGGATGCAAACTTGTCGCTGAGATACAAGGCTAAATTCGGCAAGGTCAGATCATCGAGTTGTACTAAAAGTTGTTTGTGCGTATCTTTGGCGAAGACAATGATTTTCTCTTTCTTTTGCAAAAAAGTTTGCATATCGCGGTTAATATTGTCGAGGGTTTCTTTGTCGACGACAATATTTGTGGTGGCGTCCAAATTGGCTAATTTGGCGGCCAAATTGTCAATCACGTCGACCGCCAATTGTACTTTTTCCGGGGTGTAATCGACGTGGTGTAAATAGATTAATACATTCCCATTGTTAATTTCGATGAAAAAGTTGGGTTTGCCGACGATGCCGGATTTCTGCGACATCATAATTCCGCTGGTGCGTTGAACGGAGACATCGCGGACAAATTTGGCGGTTTCGTCCAAATTGACGTTGCGTTCATAATTCTTGTTTTCGATCAAGATGGTGGTTTTATTGTCGCGTTTCAGCATAAAGTCGCCGTTGGCTTTGAGGCCGGTGGTATTGAGAATTTCGGCTGTAGGAAACATTTGGTTAAGCAGGGATTCGAGTTGTTTTTCCGAGTATTGGCCCTTGAATTGTGACGACGAGTTGTGTTTGGCCAGAAAGTCGTGCAAGTCGGTACTGAGGCGATCCTGAATATTTTTGGCGCCGACGGTTTCGTCGCGGAGTTGGACTAATTGGGTCTGGACCTGGGTTTGGTTGGAAACTAATAGGTGGCATAAGGGTTGTTGGAGTTTATTTATCAGGGTTTCCAGTTCTTCTTTTGCATGGTTCTCCGGGCTGGTGGTTGCTTTGCCGTGAAGGCGTTCTAGTTCTTCTTGCAATTGTTTTTGGAATTCGACGATTTTGCGGTGGACGGGTTCATTGGCTTCTTTTAATAAATCGTGTAATTTGCTGGTAAAGATATCCGTTTGTCGGTTAATATTTTGGTTGGTATCGTTGTTGATACGGAGCGTCATATTGTCGACAAAGAGTTGGTTGTAGTCTTGCAATTTGCGCAAGAGTTGGTCCTGGTTAGTATCGCGGTTTTGCGTCATGACGCGGACATGTTCGAGGATTTCGGCGGTTTGGTTTTTGGTGACGGATTCGGATTGGTTTCCTTTGACCATTTCCATGAGATCGATCATCCGGAGATTGACTTCTAAAATGTCGACGTTTGGATTGGCGGCATAATAGTTGAAGATGCGTTCGTTCACCAAGGTTAAGGAAAAGTCCATGTTGGTAATAATAGTTTTAAATCGTTTTTCTTAATTTATAATTAATAAGAAGAATTCTTTAGATTCGTTTGTTTAATGTTTTAAATAATATTTGGAGTACTTTAGGACAACATTTCTGCGTTAAATCTGGCGTTTTCTTGCCGGGTTTTTCTGCGGTCATGGTTTTAATCTGGTTGGATGGCATTCTTATCTAGCGGTTATGGTGTGGAGAATATTTGCCGATGTAATTGTGCATGTTTGAAAATATTATGGTGTTGTAATTTTTGGTTTGAAATTGAATTCCTTATCTAGTGGTTATAATGTCGGTTTATAGTTTGATCATGGAAATATTTTGTAGAAATATTATGGTCACATATTTTTATTTGAAATTTTAGTTCTTATCTAGTGGTTATAATGTGAATATTTTTATTTGGATTTTAAATATTTTAAAATATATCTAGAAATCCGATAATATTTTTATCTAGTAGTTATAATAAGGATTTATTTTTTTATTCAAGAAAAAAATACCTAGATAAAATATTAACAAAGT
>Ga0114974_10004313_pt1 | contig 10641 bp, 11 predicted proteins | sample S_130206_EF_Meta_FD_87318 | JGI IMG/M metagenome (GOLD analysis project Ga0114974, IMG submission 87318) | Freshwater microbial communities from Lake Simoncouche, Canada to study carbon cycling - S_130206_EF_MetaG | ecosystem: Environmental > Aquatic > Freshwater > Lake | place: Lake...
ACACCATAAACACGGCACTGCAATCGGCGCACAAATGCCACACCATATATGGTAACAAATTTATAACAATTTTTACAAAAAACGCCGCACAATTTGCGCGCAATGCTCTCACGTTTAATGCGGATTGTTAAAAATGTCGCATCATATATGCTGCAAACTTTATAACAATTTTTACAAAAAACGCCGCACAATTTGCGCGCCATGCTCTCGCGTGTAATGCAAATGTATAAAAATACTGCATCATATATGCGGCCACATGAATTCATTAATCAATGAATAATAATCAACCCTCTTTATTATTTGCCTATCTTATTTATAAAAAAGGAAGAAACTTGTAAATACACTTATAGACTGTCTATATACAAATTATTTAAGTTTTTGCTCAAAATACTTAGCACTCACTCCACATTTCGTATTATCCATTCGACACATCGCCGCATATGCGTTATCTATTTCTCCAGTAATAAAATCTTGATCACCAAACTTTTTACACTTTCCATATAACTTATCGTTTGGTAATCTCTCATATGGGTAATTCGTTTTGTCTTCAATAAAATTTACACAGTTTATACACGATTTGAAATTTACATTTTTTATAACCACAAACCTCTTTTGAATTAAACTAAATTTTTGAATTAAACTCATATTACTTAATAATATTTCTTTATATTTATATTGTTTTTAATCTATATACAATAAACGCGCACAAATCAACACTCATTACAGACCCACCGTATGTTCTCCATTATTTATTTTACTTTAATACCTCTCACATTTTCACTTTCGTATTTATTAAAAAGGAAGAATACATTTTCTTCCTTTTTTTCACATTATTCAACCACTACATACAGCGCATCGCCCCATCCATGGTGGGTCATATTTGTTAACACTCTTTTAAAATTATATTGCAATAAAAACTCATCAATCTCCGTAATTAGACCACAACCCTTATATAACTCTTTTTCATTTACTTCTAAATATAATGCCTTCGCATATTTGATGGATTTAGTCGCGCCTTTTAGTGCTATCAGCTCTGCACCTTGAATGTCAATATTCCAAAAATCATATCTTGATGCATCCAAATTTGTTCTTTCAAAAAATGTATCTATTGTCACACTTTTTTTAATAACCTTATCCACATATACCACCCACGGATGCTCATGGGAATGAGTACCAAACTCTAGCACACTTGAAGATTGCACATTATTTGACACATTAAATTCAACATATTCATCATCCTTATCCGTTATTACTGCATTAAACACATTTGGTATCCCCCTATTCTGTGCCTCAAACACTTTTTGACCAATCGCATCTATCCATACTAAATCTTCTACTGATAAACCTAATTGATTATAAAAACCTAACTCCTCGCACTCATGTGCGCCTACATGAAACGCGCCATTAATTTTAATATTTTTTGATAATAATATATCATTAACCTCTGCAAAACTAATTAGCATATATACATTCATTTATTACAAATAATTATGGTTTTAAACGTATCTGCCATGCCATAACCATTATTTATTTTACTTTAATACCTTTCACATTTTCACTTTCGTATTTATTAAAAAGGAAGAAACATATTCTGTTCTTCCTTTACTTTTATTATCTTTGATTTATTATACAATCACTAATTATGCATAATATATTTTACAACTATATATTATGCATAATACACGTAAAAAACATAAGAAACATACACAAAAACGTGCGCGTAATAAAAGAAGTCGCGCTCATAAACACAAACTTAGACGCACGCGTTATAATAAGCGCCATAACATCACTCATAAACAAAGAGGAGGCATTAGCATGCCTAGTTTTCCTAGATTATTTGGCAGTTCTGAAGCCGATAAGACAGTAACACAAAATGCACAGGAAAATGTATCGCTCGGCAAGTCTTCACAAAAAAACGCAAATATTATAAAAGGCGTTGCTAAAGCTTCCATTGTATCTACTGTTGCGAAAGTCGCGGTTGTCGGGTTATCTGCATCTGGTGTAGGACTACCACTTGCAGGAGTTATTGCAACTGCTTTAGTAATTGCACACGTTTTTGCAGAAATGCAAATTTCAAACATTCATCTTAGAACAGTTATATATGACACTTTAAATATTGTCAGCAATTGTTACATTTTAAACGATTACATTGAATTTATAGAATATCATATGAAAACATATTCAACATCAGCTAGCTCTGTTGATAACACTACGGATACAGTCAACCAACATAATGATGCAATCAACGACCTCAAAGAACGGCTTAAAACAATATTAGAAGAATTAATCGCATATCTTTTATCAATTGCAACGGAAGAAATGCTTAACAGCTTAGACAAGTCTCCATCAGCCACTCCAGCTATTAAAAATTTAATTAAAACCGAATTTAACAATAGGAACAAATGGAATATTATCAATATTGGCAGCCGCGTTGTTAACCGCACCATAAAAGCAGATAGAACGATTGGTTATATTATCAGAGACCTTTCAATTATGAATGGTTTTTTTATGTTGATTAAAAGTCATTTTGATTTTTCGGTTAATGTATTTGAAAGGTCTTTAACTAACGATAACGTTATAAAATTTTGGAATACGGTTGCAACTTCAGGCGATATCACTATGGACGAAACAAATAAACCTACACTAAATGAACCAACTAACCCAATAAATAACCCTTATACACGGTACTTACACGGCAACACTAATAAAGCGGCAGTCGCTGCTGCGGATGCCGCCCTTAAAGTTGACCAAACCGCAATCAAACTAGTTGATACAAGAGTAGTTGATGCAAATGAAGTGAACGAAACTAAATAACCTATTTCCTCTCCGTAACTATATTTATCAACTTTGCAGGCTTTAGCAGCGGCTTTTTTACAACCGTAACTTTAAACCTGTAATTCTTCACCTCTATCGCGCTCGTCTTCCCTTTCAATCTCACATAACTCCCCTCATCCAAATACTCCATCAACATCTTCTTAAACTTCTGCGCATCTATATCCTCCAAATAATCCTCGTTATCCGCTCTAAACCTATACCATATATCCGTTGACTTTATCATCAAACCTTCTTCCTCCGACCGCTCCATATTTGCCTTCCACCAACCATCCAAGAGGTCATTCGCATTCACTATTATATCATTGGTACATGCGTTCGCACTCACAATTGCATTCGTAGACGCATTCAACCCGCCTACAATCGCCTGCGTATCCTCGCTCAATGTATCGCTCATTGACATCTGCATATTGTCCAACAACTTTTTTAAATTATTTATCGTCGCGTTAATCTCTCGTATGCTCTTAATGTACCCTCTTATCTTGTCCACCTGCTGCCCACACCTCTTTTTATACTCCTTCAACTCATCACCAACCCCATCGTCATCTTCTAAACTGGACGCTTCATCCATGATTAGTCGCTTCAACTCCTTACAATTACTCCATAATATCCTCAAAAACTGCTGCGGATTATTATACTGTAGCAAATTATTCACATACACCACATACCTACCATCCACCAACTCATACGTCACCGGCGATTTCTTACACGTATCTATATCCGTATTCAATGAGATCAACCACGCAAAATGTATGTGCGAATTCGCAATCAAATCCTTCTTTATCTTCTCGCGCTCCTTGCTCGGCACATTGTTCTTGTAATTCTTCGCATCCACCAACACGTCAAACTCCTCAAACCGCAAATGGTAGTCCCCTTTCTTACTCTCCGAATGCTTGTCTATTAATTCAAACCCCTGGAAATCGTTGAACGTCGCCGCCAACTCCGCAAACGTCAGCTCCCCCTCCTTTCCTATCTGCGACATGCTTTTGCCAGTCGTTAATCCCCCTATTAGCGCCGTCGCCTTCTCAAAGGTGTCCCTTGTCAGCTGGTTTTGGCGCTCCTTCTCGTTGATTAATAATTGCATCTTCTCCTTCTCCGCCTTCAACGCTTCTTCTGCAGCGGTTTTATGCTTGCTCAAAAACTCCTGCTCTGCTCGCGCCAATTGCGCCTTCAATGACACAATCACCTCTTGCGCCTTTGCAACCGCTTTATCCCCGTCCTCTTTCGTCCGGTCATTGCACCGGCGCTCCACAATAAGGTCCATCTCCAGCTTGCGGATTTGCTCCCTGTTTTCTTCCTTTATTCTTTCACTTATCTCTTTTTGGGTCAATGCCGCCACCGATGTAATCGCCTCCCTCACGCTATTCGCGCCAATAATGAGCGCGCATAAAGTTTGCGCCGGCGTGAAGGCGGTTAGGTCGGGAAGTTGGGAGCCAGGGGGCACAGCCAATGTAATGGTCTGCCAGGGTTGAACTAAGGTAGTGCTCATGATGATTTATAAGAGTTATTATAAGGCGGCAAATAGCTTTATATCTTGTAATTAAATGTTTATCGCGAGCCTTTTCTTCCTTTGATAAATCTATTAAAGGAAGAAAACCTTTTACGCGTCCCTTCAAGATACCGCCTCTGGTTATATACATTTCATAAACCATTTAAACGCTATTTGCCCAATTATAGTAATCTTCATAGACCACGCCACACCATACATGCTACTAATCCAACTCGTAAACAACTTCTTCCCTGCGTATAAAGACGCGCGTTATTTTCAAAAAGAGTTTTTATTGAATGTACAAAACGCATATTCCCTTATAATTCTGACCTATTTGATGAAACAATTATATCATTGCGCATTTTATGACCAGTGCGCAGACCTCATTACAACGCCACAAAAATTTAGTTATTATTTCTTAGGCGATATGATACTATGCGACCCAGGCATGTATTTTCATCACATCACATCTTTTGTAATGGCATACATATACAGCAGTAATATTGAAATAATGAAACAATCGTGTCATTTAACATTTGGTCTCGGTATTATTGAAATTAGCACACTGTTTCTAACCATTCGCGCGATACTTAGAAGCTACAAAAGCGCCCACCCATATATCACAATAATTTATAATATCAATAATAACATTTTTGCAGTCACCTTTTTATATACACGCGTATACTTATATTGGTACTTATTTGGCAATGAAAATGTCACCCAAGTTATTACACAATTCACTCCTGTAGAATACCACATTCTCAACACATGCCTATATTTAATTTACTTTTTAAACCTGTATTGGGGTTATCAAATCCTACAAATATTCGTAAAACCGTTAATTACACGCATTATTAATTAACCGCCATCGCGTCCCTTCAAGATACTAACCCGGCGTCCCTTCAAGATATTATTTTATTACTCCAAAAATAATAAAATAACAATCCATATATATATGCCCGACGTGCTCATTGACAACAAAACCATCTACAAATTTGAACTCGCATTCATCCAATTCTTTAATTTCATCACTAAAATATCCATCTTACTTTTTATGGTCGGGTTCTTTCAGGAACTTCCTATTTCCGTTCTTAAAATCAACTACGTCATCAAAATCGCCATCGCGTTCTTCCTTATCTACCGATTCAACCCATACAGAAAATCCCAAATTGTCTTTACTAAGCTTGACCAAAAAGTCACGTATTCCGCTGGACTTTACATTTTAACCATCTCCTTTATTGACATTTTAGAACAATACGTCAACATGTTTCGCGCGCAAATCACCTCATATACTCTTCCCGTTATTGCAGAAATCAAAAGTTATATAAATTATACATAATATAAATTATAAATAATATAAATGTCTAGTTATATAGTTATAAATAATGAATGTCATATTATTTAATACCGCGTGCATCTTTAAAAATAACGAAATCATGTTATATGGCCAATACAAAAATATCTTTAATAATGTAAATATACTTGTAAACGACGATAAAAATTATGAGGTAACCATCCATTTTTGCAATAATAGACCAGATTTTTTCATTAAAATTAAAGACCACATTCAACCCAACTATACAATCAAACATTTCGCATTTCACTACAAGGATGGGAACACTGACACGTTTACAGATTTACGGCTTGACTTCCCATTTGAAAATTGCAAACTAAACTTGAACAAATCAACCTCCGCGATTATCTCAACTATGTGCAAAGATTACTCTCATAGACTAGATGAATGGATACAATATAATTTAAAATTAGGATTTTCGGGAATTATCATTTTTAATAACACACAAAACACCGGGAAGTTGAATGAAAGCACCGAAAATTGCATTATGGTAAGCTCCATTGAGGAAATCGCGAATAAATATCCAGATAAAGTTTTATTAATTAATTACCCATTTTTACATTTTGTTGGTTCCGTATATGACACTATTCAACGAGTTGCATTATCCATAGCAGTAAATGCATTCATGCATAAATGTACATATATTTCTTTAATTGACGCAGATGAATTTATTTATTTGCCAAAAAATCCAAATATGCATATAGAACAATTCTTACAAAAATATAATAACACAATAACAATGCAAAGCAACATATTAACAAATAACAATAATCATGACATTATCATGAATAACATTATACAAATCGCGCAATTTGTTGGAGAAAATAAATATACCAAAACAATATTAAACACAAATATGATTGAAGAGAATGAATTTATTGTTTCCCCTCATGACCATCCAAGACAATTATTATTAGATAAAAATACTATCATACATTATCATTGTTGGATTAACGCAAGATGCGAATATTCTCAAAGTATGCCACCATTTAATGGATTGCAAACATTTTTTAATTCTTAATTCTTAATTCTTAATCTTTTTGTATATTGCTTTCAAACTTCCCATTATGGCTCCCCTGAACAAAGAAATATTTACTTGACCAGTACTGTTTAATATTCGGCGTCAGCTCCAGCATATCCACGATATAATTGTCCAATGGCAAATAATAATTGGGATGCGTATTAAAAAAATCTAAACATTTCGTTACCCCGCCATAATTCCACACGAACGCATCTGTACATCTTGGATAATATTTTCTCACCATGCGCACCTCATCTTTATCATTCGTAATGTCCTCGCGACACTCTGAAATTTTATAATACTCGCTCGGACATTTAGACATCGCACCATTCAATTTCTTGTAAGGCCCCGCGAACACCTCTCCGTTAAAGTTAGAATGCCCCTGACCAATGTGCACAAAATCCCACTTCGCCCCGACACCTTTTAGTTTTTGTAAAAACTCCGGCAATAAACCCAGGTTTTCATTGGGCACAATATCGCTCTCAAATGTCATAAAATTACCACCCGCATACCGTTTCTCTATATTCTCCAACGTGGCCTTAAAATTACAAATCAATGAAATCTCGCTCTTTCTCATCGCTGGACCGTTTGTTCTTAACTGAAGCACCGAATTATCTTTCACCATCTCGCTCATCATTTCATCCGTAATAGTATGTTTAAATGTCGGGCATATAAAGGTAACATTATCTGGAGACACCTTTAATTTATTGAAAAACAAATCACACAAATGTTCGTGTCTATCCGGCTCAAACGCCGCGTTATTAATCAAAAAAATCTGGTCTATCGTAGGAAATACCCTACCAAAAATAAGATTACGAACATCGCGCGCTATCATCTCTATGGTTATCTCATCTTTTACAGCTGGCTTGTTCACAATTCTCAAAAACTCCGCGTCCCCTTCTTCTCCTCCATTACATATACGCTCTAACTTATCTATCGCTTTATCTATGACGGCATCACGTGTATCGCGAAGGTCAATAAACCGCTCTGTATTGAAATAATCGCCTACTCTCGGCGACCCCCAATATATGGGAATATTGCCGGTCAACAATCCGTGCGTAATCTTCTCAGTTATGTAGGTGTCTAGGCGCGAGTTTTCTAAAGACAGTACAAACTTATATTCCCCGATAATTTGCCTGAATTCGGGCGATTTATAATGAAACTGAATATTGGGTTGATTATTCTTATATCTTCCAAAATGGTCAATTGGAATTCGCTTCTCTATTTTTTCTAAAATCGCGTTTCTCAATGGCGCGTTAGAATTTGAAATAACGGCGCAAATCTTTTTGGCCGGCACCACCGTCACTTGCTTAGGACATTTAATCCCATTCATTAAATTCTCGCAATACAAATACACCACAAAGAGGGGGCAATTCACTATATTATCTCTATTGCGATGACCCCATAACACACAATTGTAATGTTTTGAATACGGATTTAACCCTTGCTCGCCAGAAAATAAAAATGTATACTTCCAGTGTTTTGCAAACACTTTAATGTCATTCGTAAACACGCTTTCCAATAATATGTCGCACTCGCTCATATTAGAGGACGGTTCAATGTCTTCATTAAAAACTTGCGCGAATAAGGCCTTAAAAAAACTATAATTATCCGCATCTGTATTTTCAATAAACCCGGGCCAAAATCCATTCACAAAACATTTCATTGGCTATAAACTATATTTGATAATAATACCCTCTCTTTAACTCATTTGGCATTCATTTATTCTTCCTTTCCTTATTCATCGCATAATTGCAAGCAACTCACATACTCGTCCACTATCGCCGCCATCTCAACCAGCTTGCCATATATTTTATTCGCCTCCTTCTCATTACCACCCCAAAACACCAGCACAATGGTGGAACACATTGCGGTCCCCGCTATTTTATTCTTATTTGAAAACCCGATGGTAAAATGCGACCCCCCTTTTTTTCCCCAGTATTCGTCGCGCCTTCTGTCATACCCGAAGGCATGTAGCTGACATTCCATCAGCAGGTCGGGTAATAAATCGTCCATGTTGTATTTAGGCGACTTGCACACGATATTATGCAATGAGCATTGCAATTGTTTGCTATAGATTGACGTCATTTTGTTTATTTGTTGGTAGGTTTGTAGGTTGGTTAGCTTTATTACATATATTTTATTTTCAATGAACTACATCGCAAATAAAGTTTTCAATTTTTCATTTTTATTATCTTTATGTTTAAATAAACGTAAATGTAATAAACACTTCATTGGATATAACATTTATCAACCATGCAACCCGATGGCTGTATATTATGCCCGGACCAATGCAAGTTCATATGGAACACCTCTTGGTCTTCCCTCGCGTCTATAACTTATGCAATCTATAGAGGCCACTATAGTTTATCTATGGTGGCCGGCAGCGTGCTATTGTCTTCACTGAATTATTGGCGCCTGCCAAACTCTTCCTTTCGCAAATATTTAGATATGTCCGTGGTTGGCGTCTCGCTATCATATCAATTGTTGCGCTCTATTGGCGCACAGCATGCCTCGCTACATTACCTATTAATGATGATTAGCCTAGCGTGTTATCCAGTGGGCATTTATTTTTACAATATCGGCGACTATTGGGCATCTACATACATTCATAGCGCGCTACATGTGATTGCAAATATTTCAAACATGGTGTTGTATTCGGGCGACATTGTCTCATTAAAAGAAAACTCGTTTGTAAAATGGCTTACGAATGATGCGACCATTGCAGAACAAGAGACGCAGGAGAATGCAACAAATGAATTGCCAAAATAACATAAACGCAATTTCAAATATAAATATAGACATAGATAAATTCCAAATGCAAACCACAATAGATGACCAGGTGGTGAAGCAACCAATAGAAACTATACATGATTGCATTGCACCCTTGATAAGACCGGAGTTCCCCAAGCCATTTGAAGAAACAAAATGGCTAGTTATGTCCTCGTGCGCATTTTTAATTCCGATGACATATGCATTTGCGAGCTCATTGTATTTATATGGTTGCGTGTCATTGTTTGCCTTGTTGCTTTCTATAAACCACTGGAGAGACGCAGAAGACGGGGTTAGACGTGCGATTGATTGCTATATGGCATATATATGTTTTGTTGTCTTTGTTATTTCAGGATTTATCTATTGTCGTGGTATTTTCTTTTATGGAGGTGGAGCGATTATCAGTATTATTATAGGGTTTTTTCTTATGTCAGACTATCTATCCATACAACATCATCATCGCTGGTATGTCGCTCACATGTTCTTCCATTTGTTTGTGACCATTGGGGAATGCTTTATAATATATTGCGTTGTTCAACAGCGCGACCCGGTTGAAAATTGCATTGCGCCAAGTAATCCATAAATTCCACAGTATACATACTTTTAGAAATAATAATTAATATTTGGATAATATAATGACAACGTGTAGAAAACAGATGGGTGGAAAATGGAGCATGAAATACAAAAAGAGTATTAATTGTCGTAATCCAAAGGGCTTTTCTCAAAAGCAGCACTGCAAGTATGGGCGGACGCGTAAAAACCGGGGTAAAAAAACCCGACGTTTTTAGGTGGTAACATTTGTGTCAATATTTATGTCAATATATATTTAATATAAATTATGTTTTTATTAAATTTTCCTTACCATTGTGCAGCGAGAAAATGCGCAACGTTTGCCACTTTCGTGTAAATGTTAACGCTAAAAGTGGCACAATGTGACATAAATTTCACTGCATATTGCAAATAATATTATTCGCGAGTTGGTAACTTTTTGCATGCAAATGTTTACGCTTATAAATGTAAATAAACAGATTTTTTCTATGACTCTCATAATTTTGGGGAAATGGAATGTTAGGATTTCATTGTTTTCGAATATTTTACTGGAAAAAGGGAATCCAAAAAAGGACAAAAATAAATGTCCAAAATAGGCCTAGGCCGACCCTTATGAAAAACGCG
>Ga0114974_10004314_pt1 | contig 10640 bp, 11 predicted proteins | sample S_130206_EF_Meta_FD_87318 | JGI IMG/M metagenome (GOLD analysis project Ga0114974, IMG submission 87318) | Freshwater microbial communities from Lake Simoncouche, Canada to study carbon cycling - S_130206_EF_MetaG | ecosystem: Environmental > Aquatic > Freshwater > Lake | place: Lake...
CAATCAACTAATCGTGAAATCTCTGCGCCATATTCTTTAGCGCGCACCGGAACTGAATAAATATCAGTCTCGTTATATTGACCGAGGTCTGCGGTATAAGTACAAGGGACGGCGCCTTTTTCGCGCATCCACGCGACTGCGACAGATGTATCGAGGCCACCTGAAAAGGCGATACCTACTTTTTCTCCGACAGGAAGGGATGCAAGTACTTTGGACATGCGAGTAAGTCTAACGGTTGAGCAGGGAGGCTAGCGCAGGCTTTACTTTCCAGAGCGAGATCATTGCGTCATAGCGTGACTGCTCTGCCGAATCTGCGATTGCGCCAGTCTTTACTGAACGAATCATCAGATTACGTGGGGTGTGCTCTCCCCCGATAAATTCAATCGCTTCGACGCGATATCCCGATAACTTCAAAATCTGCATCCGCAGGGCATCGGTGATCAGATCACCAAGGCGTTCTTTCATAATTCCATTTTTAGTGATCATCTGCCAAGGCTCTGGCGTATCAACCATCTGCGCTTGAATATCGTGGTGGCAACAAGGTGCGATCAAAGCCAACTTAGCACCTGTATTTACCGCCCAGGCAATCGCATCATCGGTTGCGGTATCACAGGCATGTAAGGCAATAGCCACATCTGCTGATTCTAAAGTGGTCTGTGAAATCTCTTCCGCGAGGAAAGTGATGGACTTTGCAATTCCTAGCTTTTCAGCGATCTGGTTATTGCGCACACGTGCACTCTCGCGCACATCGATACCAATTACTTTTACCGGAATTCCTTGCTCATTTAAATATTGATGTGCAGCAAATGTTAAGTAAGCATGGCCGCAGCCCAGGTCAACGATCGATAATGGTAAGGCCGCAGTTGGTTTGGCAATATGACCAGCTTCAATCGCCGAATTTAGTGATGGGACTAATAACCGTAAGAACTCTTCAACCTGTAAATACTTGTCGTTCTTACTCGCCTTAACTTTGCCAGATGCATCTGAGATTCCAATTTCAATTAGGAACGGATCACTTGGATCTAAGAGCCTGGCTTTGGCGCGATCATGCGAAAGGTCTGCTTCGAATGAGTCATTGGTTCTATGGACTATAGCTTCGCCTTTCTTGGTGATGCGAAGAGATATAGAGCCACTCTTTTGCTCCAGCAAGATATTTGCAAAACCAGCTTCAAGAAGGTTTAGCGCTATAAATTCTTTTGGTGAATAGTTCTTTGTGGTCATGGCCCGACCATCGCTCTGCGAAAGTTGGTATTTAATCTCGCCCTTTATTAATACTGGTTTGAGATCAATTCGCTCAGTCGGTGTCTGCATATTGCGGCGGCGACCGGAAAGTACCAACCTTACAAAATTCTCCGACTTTTCTAAGCCAGCGACTATCTCTGTTAGCGCGGCTGAAAGGGTCGAATCCATGTATTTAAAATACCTTAGTTTTATATCCATTACGCTCTTCCAGTGATTACATCTAACGCTTGGATCTTAACCTCCTCTATCTTGGCGATAGTTGTCGCTTTTGACTTCACTTGGGCAGTAATCCGGAGAAATCACAATACTTCGCTAAAAGAGGCGACGCTTTGGAGCCTGCTTTATATATCGCTTGCAATAGCTTTTGGCATTCATCTGGGTACCTGGACTGACTCACAAACGCAACAAGAGTTCTTCGCCGGTTGGTTAACAGAATACTCACTCTCTTTCGATAATCTATTTGTATTTGTAATTATCTTGAGCAGGCTAAAGATTGAAGAGAAGAGTAAGCAGTTGGCGCTACTCTTTGGCATTTTGATCGCTTTAGTATTCCGAATCATTGCAATCACATTGGGCGCTGCTGCCATTAAGCAGTTTGAGTGGGTCTTCTTTATCTTTGGTGCCTTCCTGATCTACACAGCGGTCCATCTCTTTTTAGAAAGTTCTCATAAAAAGGTTGAACAAGAAAAGGAGAGTAAATTAATTTCTTACCTTAGCGCCAAAGGAATGAAGCCATTTACTATTGCACTTATTGCTTTGGGTGCCACAGATATCCTCTTTGCCCTGGATTCAATCCCAGCGATCTTTGGTCTAACTGAGAATGTGTATGTCGTAGTAACGGCGAACGTCTTCGCACTAATGGGGCTACGTCAGCTCTACTTCTTAATCGGTGGGTTGATGCAACGCCTTATTTATATAGGTAAGGGGCTTTCAGTAATTTTGGGATTTATCGGCATAAAACTTCTCTTCCATGCTTTCCATGCTATAGATATTCACAAATTAGGCGCCTTCAAAATCCCCGATATAACAATCTCACAGAGCCTTTCAGTAATCGTTGGAGTACTTGCGATTGCAACTTTCTCTAGTTTATACGTTACCTCAAAGCGTAAATAGTTACTTAGCTAGCTCTACAACTACTGCCAGTCCACCTAAATCGCTCTTGCGCAATTCCAGATCACCGTTATGTTCCTGCACAATCGCAGCAATGATGCTCATGCCAAGCCCCGATCCGCCACTATCGCGCGAACGGGATGGATCAAATCTATTCATCACCGAGATCTCACTGCGATAAGCACTCTCAGGAAGTCCAGGACCACCATCTTCAATTACCAGATTGACCTTCTTGCCCTTACTTTTGAGTGAGATGGAAACTGGTGCACTTGGTGGGGTATGGCGGACAATATTTGAGAAACAGTTTTGGATTAAACGATTTAGATGCTCGCGCGAGCCATTGACCGTGCAAATATCTTCTAGCGAAATTGCTAATTTACGATCCTTATTAAAGAGTGCAAAATCATTGGCATGCGCTTGAACCAGATCGGTCAGATCGATCTCCTCAAAGGTAGTTGGACGACTCTCTCCGAGTTCGGCAAGTAATAAGAGATCATGGATTAAGCCTTCCATCCGTTCAATCTCAGAACTAACGCGCGAGAAAGCCCGCGTCCGATCGCTTTCTTCGCTCAACTGTCCCTTGCTAAGCATCTCGTTATAGCCCTTAATTACAGTTAAAGGAGTTCTTAACTCGTGTGATGCATCGCCTAAGAATTTCTGCATACGATCCAAGGCCTTGGCATCGAGTCCACGATTGTGGCGGCGAAGAAAGAAGATATAGAAGAAAATAGCTACACCATCGGCTACAAGAGTAAACCCGCCCAAATTCTTTAAATTAGATTTGAAATTGCTATTTAACTCATCCAAGGATGATGCGATTATCAGATAGTCGCCGCCAGCAATCTCTATCGCCCTAAAACGATAAGAGTTATTTGATTGCACCGAGATCGGTGCCGCTAGAGCTTTTCTAACTTCTACAATGGAATTAATCCCTGGATAGATTAGGTGCGATTCATTTATTACCGTTTCAAGACCTTCTTGGGTTATCAATGAGAGAGTTAAATCCAGACTCTCTTCTTCAACGCTTAATATGGCAGCGCTAATCGCTTCTGTTGGAAAGGTGTTAACTCTCTGCGTTACCGTACTTATCGATTGGTCGATGTGCTTTAGATCAGAATTTCTGGCTTCAATCGTCGCGTAGCCACCGATCAGTCCAGAGAGCAAAGTGGTAACAAAGATTGAAATTATTGCAAATTTACTACTTGATTTCTTCATCTCTACTTAGGTTCCTGGATTACAAAGCCAACGCCTCGAACTGTCTTAATCCCTTCAAATCCATCCTTATGCAACTTCTTGCGCAGGTATGAAATATAGGTATCAGCTACCGTACTTTCTGATTCAAAGGTTATTCCCCAGACTTCATCCAACAACAAGCTCTTACTGAGTACTCGGTTCTTATTTTCGATTAAAACTTGAAGTAACTTAAATTCAGTGGGAGATAACTCCACTCGCTCTTCGTTAAAGAAAACTGCGTGGCTAGATTCATCCATAGTGATCGGGCCACAGCTCAAATCTGCTGGATCTACCGATGAAATCTGAGATCGCCGTAAAATTGCCTTCACGCGAAGCAATAGCTCTTCCAAACCAAAGGGCTTAGTAACGTAATCATCTGCGCCCAACGATAAGCCGCGGGTTACATCAACTCGATCAGCGCGCGCACTCAACATCAGCGCTGGTGTGTTATCACCGGTTGAGCGAAGTCTCTCAACTAATTCAAAGCCATCCATCAGAGGCATATTGATATCCACGATCAGTAAATCAGGTTTGCGATTGCGAATTGATGTCAGTGCTGACATTCCATCTTGCGCTGTTGCGGTTTCAAAGCCGGCGATACGCAGGGCATCTCCCAGAAGCTCACGGACTCCGGCTTCGTCATCGACTATGAGAATCAGCTCGGCCATGGGCTTACCCTTGCATGTTGGCGCGTAAATAGCCAAGGTGTTAAGCAAATTCCCATGCGCAACTGGGGTTTTCACCGAATTTTCACAAAGTATTGACCGATACTAATGACAAGGAAGAGCGAGGTTTGAAATATGAAATTAAGGCGCGTTGCTTTAGCAACAACGGCTCTATTTCTCGCGCCCTTAATTTCCATCTCAAGTGCATTTGCCGATAATCCTTCTCCTCCACCTACAAATCAGAGCTATTCGGATTCAATGGCTGCCTATAAAATTGATCTAGATAAATTTCGCGAAGCGTTTAAAGTTTATGACAATAATCGACGAGTAATTAATCAGAGTTTCAAAGATGCTATTGATAAGGCGATGTCGGATGCACGGAATATAAATGCGACACCTCAGACTCAAATGCAACGACGTCAAACTATGAGCGTTAAACAAGGAGCGGTTATATCTGCAACGGCCGCTCGTGATGCAGCCATTGAAGCGTTAGGTCCACCACCGGTAGCACCAACTCCGCCAGCAAAACCACCGCGTGCTGACAGGAGCCGTAAGTAAGTTAAATCGCTCTGGCAACTAGTCGTTAACTGCGAGTGGGCGATTACGTAAAGTTTCTCTGTTATGTGATTTAGCGCGTTCATGATGTTTACGAATTTGTAATTCAAAGTTCTTTACTGCTTCATCAAATGCTGCCAGGTCATTAAATCCAGCTGCTTCGGCGCGCATCAGTGGTCCAGCCCCATGCGAGGTCAGGATTACCCGGTGCGAGCGTTTTCCCTGTCGTGGATTTAATTCATGCATTATTTCTACTTCAACTCGATCGATTGCCACGCTAAAGCGTTCCATCGTGCGCAACTTTTCTTCAGCAATCTCGCGGAAATCTGCGGCGAGTTCTGCATGGCGGGCATGAATAACAATCTTCATATTCTCTCCCTAAAGGTTCTTCTTACCCACTAACAATGGCACTGATGCCAAGAATTAGATAGAGAAAAGAAGAACTAGAGGGGTAGCGCTACGACAGCTAAGGTGAGAAGGACCGCATAGAGCGAGCTCTGGGCAAAGATAATTAGAGCGGTACGACGATCTGCCGAACGCGCAGCCGAATCAGATACCCGGGAGATTTCTCCCATTTTTCCAAAGTTAAAGCTGCCAGCAAAACCGAAAGCTAAGCAGAATTTCTTACGTGATTGCACCCAACCTACTGACATGACCATCAGTGGAATAAATATTCCAAAACGTGCGCCGCGGGCAGTGCCTGTAGTTATAAAAGTTGCAAGTGCTGAAAGTGAGAGAATTAAACCGATTAACGCGACCATGCGGCGGCGGCTAATTTCACCGGCGCCAATATTGCAGGTACCAGGGATATAACTTGAATCAGACAACTAGGCATCCTCAAATTCATCTTCATCTTCATCGATCCAAGCATCGGCTGGTGCATCATCTTGGCGTTGCGCCCAAGATAGGAAGCTGCCGACAGCTTGAAATGCCACAGCAAGCAGCGCAAAGGCGGCGAGGATGCGGCGGATGGTTTTCATAGGATAAAAATACCGCTTATTAGAAATCTTTTCACTTTTTAGCAGCGTGCAACGCCGCATCGATATCGGCCCAAAGATCTTCTACATCTTCGCACCCGAGGGAAAGTCGAATCAAGCTTTCGGGAACGCTGGCACTCTCAATCGGCCAACGGCGGCGGCGCTCCCAGAGAGATTCAACTCCGCCCAAGCTAGTTGCAAAGGTAACGATCTTGGAAGATTCGCAGACTTTATCTGTGGCTGCAGCATCTCCATCAAATTCAAAAGAGACAATTGCGCCAAAGCCTTTCATAAAGGCCTTCGCCTTGGCATGTTGTGGATCAGTAGGAAGTCCTGGGTAGCGAACGCGGGTTACCAATGGGTGTGCGCTAAGTCGCTTAGCAATCTCTAAAGCATTCTCGCTGGCGCGTTGAAAACGTAGCGGGAAGGTACGGATTCCGCGTAGGGCTAGCCATGCTTCAAAAGGCCCCGGAATCGAACCGTTAAATTTACGAGCATCTTCTACTACCTTAAATAGCTCTGGATTATTAGTCGATAGCGATCCAAGCACTACATCACTATGGCCGGCTAAATATTTGGTTACCGAGTTCATGACGATATCTGCGCCCATTAAAAGCGGCTGCTGGGTAAGGGCTGTTGCAAAAGTGTTATCTACCGCAACGGTGATACCGCGAGACTTTGCTTCCTTAATTAGCGTTGGCATATCTGCTACGTCAAGTGAGGGATTTGTAGGTGATTCAATCCATAATAAATCTGCGCCATCTAGCTCCGCAATTACTTCAGCGGTATCTGCAATCGATACAAATTTCGGATTAAGTTTCTTAGCCGCCGATAAATTACCGAGCAAGGTCATTACACCGGAATAACCCTGATTCGATGCCACAACTTTTGCGCCAACTGGAAGAGTGGAAAAGACTGCGGTAACCGCTGCCATGCCCGATGAGTATGTAAGCGTCTTGCCACCTTCTAGAGCTGCGATGGCAACTTCTAGCGCAGTCCAAGTTTCATTTCCGTAACGACCGTAACCAATTGCGCCACCTGCAACAAAGGTTGAGTTAAGTGAGATCGGTTGATTTAACAAACTATCTGGACCCACTTCAGGACGTCCTGCTGTGATTGCGATTGTTTCCGGACGATGTGGTGGCACTTTGGAGTTCATGGGCTAAGCCTAATCGCTGGCAAGTAATGCCATCGCCGCATTATGGCCCGCGATTCCGCTCACGCCACCGCCGCGTCGGGCACCTGCACCAGCGAGATAGATATGTTGATCAGCGGTTTCAGATCCCCACGTTAGATCAAGACCTGAGCCATCGATAAATGGAAAATCAAGATCGCGATGGAAGATATTGCCACGCGGTAGACCGATGTCGTTTTCTAGATCTAGCGGTGACTTTGCTTCAATGGCCAATGATCCATCTTCGCAAACGGCCAGCACAGATTCGATGGGATCTACCAAATATTGATTTAAACTTTCCAGCGCTGCCGCCTTTGCCGCAGCTTTTGCAGCATCAGGTGATTTATCAAAGAGCGCAGCAGGAGTATGTAATCCAAAGAGGGTAAGTGTTTGATATCCAGCAGCTGCTAATTCGGGCGAGAGAATGGTTGGATCTGTCAAAGTGTGGCAGTAAATTTCAAGTGGTAAATCAGTTGGGATTACGCCAGCTTTTGCACTTTGATAAGCCTTCTCTAACTGTGAATAACTCTCGTTTATGTGGAAGGTGCCGGCGAAGGCCAAACTCGGATCAACGCCAGATTTGAGTCTTGGCAATTTCGATACCAACATATTGATCTTCAATTGCGAGCCTTCTAATGACTTTGGTTTATCTACACCACGAATCTGCGCCAAAGTTTGTGGGGCTCCCGCAAATAATAAATTCTGTGCAGTGAACTTTGCACCATCTGTAGTCTTTACAGAGACTCCAGTTGCGTCGGTGTCGATCTCGCTCACGCGTGAGTTAAGTAAAATTTCGACTCCAGCAGCGATAGCAACTCGCTTTAACTCAATTACTAGAGCGCCCATTCCACCTTGGGGAACTCGCCATTGGCCAGTTCCGTTACCGATTAAGTGATAGAGGAAACATCGATTAGCTTGTAGATCATCAGCTGATGCGAATGTGCCGATCAACCCATCGGTTAGCGCTACTCCTCTGACAATGTCATCACTAAAGCGTTCTCGAATAACTTCTCCTATTGGGCGTTCCATTAAATAGCTCCAAGTATCAGAAAGTCCAATTTCGCTCTTTAAATCTTTTGCACTTTTTAGCGGCTGCAACATAGAAGGTGCAATTCGTTTGGCAAGCTCAGCAATCTCTCCATAAAACTTCTGCCAAGCATCACCTTCGGCGCTAGATCCGGTTAACTCTTGGAAGCTCTGCGCAGTGCGTTCATCCCAGTTTTGCGAGATAAGAAGTCCACCGTCGTTTGTGCTCTTCTTATTTAAATATGGCGTATATGAAGCAATTGATCTCTCTAAAGTTTTAAAGTTAACTCCTAAATCAGAGACGATCTGATCAGGTAGCAGCGAGACTAGATATGAGTAGCGAGATAGGCGGGCATCGAATTCTGGGAAGGGGCGAACGCTAGTTGTGGCTCCCCCGAGCTCACTTTCAGCTTCAAGGAGAACGACCTTCTTGCCCGCGCGAGCCAGGTAAGCAGCAGCGACTAGACCGTTATGGCCACCGCCAACGACAATCGCATCGTACTTTTTCTCTAGTGACATCGAAATTATTGGGATCTTAGAGAACTCTTGCGATGCGCTCGATTGCTTCAGTAATTATTGCTGGGCTAGTTGCAAAATTTAAACGAACATAATCTTTGCCAAGCGGTCCGTAGATTTGGCCAGAGTTAAAGGCAACCTTTGCTTTCTCAATCAGCGCAAGGCCGGGATCTTCACCTAAATTTAATTTGCTCATATCAAGCCACGCTAGATATGAAGCTTGTGGAAGGTGATAGCCAATTGCTGGAATACGAGAGGCAATTAAGTTGGCGATAAGTTTGCGGTTTTGATCCAATATTTCAATTGCCTCATCTAACCAAGCATCGCCCTTTTCAAAAGCGGCTACTGTGGCAAAGGCTCCCAATAGCGATGCGCGATAGTGCAGCGCAGGTGCTAGCTCATTTAGTTTCTCATGCAACTTCTCGCTCTGCGAAACAATGATTGCGCACTTCAAGCCTGCGATATTCCAGCCTTTGCTGGCAGCAGTTACTGCTACACCAACATTTGCAGCATCTTCATTAAGTGAAAGATAGGGAATAAATTCTGCTTCTTTAAAGGTCAGCGGTGCGTGAATTTCATCAGAAATAACAATAACTTTATATTCTTTAGCAAGCGCGGTAATTCGCTCTAAATCTTCACGGGTATAGACCTTGCCAAAAGGATTATGTGGGCTGCACAGTAAATGCACGACGATGCCATTCTTGTAAGCCTTTTCGATCCCCGCCCAATCGTGGCTCCAACCAGTGCCATCGGTTGCGGCAGGATCAACTGTTAGCGGCACATCAACCATTTCAACTTTGGTTTCCCGCATCCAGGTGTAGAAATTTTGATATACCGGTGAGCTAAATAAAACTTTATCCCCGGCTTTTGTAAATACGCGAAGTAGCTCAACTACAGCAACGCCAACATCAGTTGCGGCGCGCACATATTGCGGATTAACGCTCCAGTTCCAGCGGCGCTTAGCAAACCCAGCAAAGGAAGTTCCAAGCTCTGGAATTGGCCCGAGGTAACCTAAATCAGATGCGGCAACCATTTCAGTGAGAATCTCACGGATTGGTGCAGCAACTGGAAAATCCATTTCAGCAACTGGCAAAGGCAAGATGTCATGAGTGAAGCCACGCCATTTTTCACTGCGATGAGTCTGCAGATCAGAAAGTGAAGGGATTTTAATTAGGTTCTGGCTCATGAGTGCGAGTATGCCAGTTAAGCCTCGTTTGGCGAAAGGCGGCGCGTTGAGTTACGAACCACCAAAGTTGTGGGCAGAACAAGTGAGTGCGGCTCCGCGCTTGGTTTACGTATTCGCTCCATAATCGACCACGCAGCCATCTCACCCATTAATTGCACTGGTTGTTCCATAGTTGTGAGATCTGAATATTCCGCCATTTCATGGCCATCAAATCCAATAATTGAAATGTCATCTGGCACTTTTAGCCCATGGCGACGCGCTGCCTGCATTGCACCAAAGGCCATCTCATCAGATTCACAGAAAATTGCAGTGGGGCGATTTGGGCGGGCGAGTAAATCATCCATCGCGCGCGATGCAGTGTGCATCGTAAAGTCACCGTGGACTTCCCGAGATGGAACCCATTCCAAACCATTCTCGGCAAGAGCTTGCATAAAACCTTTGCGGCGATCCTGCGGAACGCTAAAGTTAAATGGATCATCAGGGCGCCCAGACATCAAGCCAATTTTCTTATGTCCTTGATTAACTAAGTGTTGCGTTGCAGTTCGCGATGATGCGACATCATCGATAGCAACGCTAGAACAGCGTTTATGGTGCATTCCAACAAGAGATACCGGAATTCCTAGGTTGAGCATGGAATCAAACTCTTCTTCGGTGGGAGGCAAACTAATCACGATAAGCGCATCAACGCGCCCCTTTAAGAGTTGGTGCTGAAAGAGGCGTTCGCGCCCTTTCATCTGGCTAAAGTTATAAAGCAGCAGATCAAATCCGGCTTCACGTAGCGCTTGCTCGGCACCGCTAATTACCTGAGCGAAGTACCAACGAGAAATATAAGGTGCAACTACACCGATGCTATTGGTGCGGCCCAGCGCACTCTTATTCTGAATTGGCGCGATTGGATAATCTAGCTTTTCAGCAGCAGCCAAAATCTTGGCGCGGGTGGCAGCGTTGACATGATG
>Ga0114974_10004317_pt1 | contig 10636 bp, 15 predicted proteins | sample S_130206_EF_Meta_FD_87318 | JGI IMG/M metagenome (GOLD analysis project Ga0114974, IMG submission 87318) | Freshwater microbial communities from Lake Simoncouche, Canada to study carbon cycling - S_130206_EF_MetaG | ecosystem: Environmental > Aquatic > Freshwater > Lake | place: Lake...
AGCCAACGTCTGTACCAACGGGTAACGCAAACGGCAGAGCCGAGCAAGTTACAGTAGCGGTAGAAATGCTGGTGTAAGTCACAGTTCCAAGTGAAACAGCCGTATCAGGCACCAAACCAAGCACGCGAACGGGCAAGGATGATGTAGTAGCGGGAGTATCGCTAGGTGCAAGAATGGCGTTCTTAGAATTGCCAGTTGTAGTGCTACCTGTGTTGTTAATCATGGCCAAGTTTTGACCAATCATAGCGCGAGCGCCAGAAGCAACAGCGGTAGTAGCAGAACAAACAACACCCTTGAACACTTGGTCAGGATCATCAGCAACAATAGCTACTGCATCACCAGCCGCAGTTGATGCGGGCCAGTATTGCGAGAAAGTCAACTGTTTAGTGACGGGGTTTGTGTAACGGCATCCCAAGAAGATACCTGTTTGATTGCCTGCTGTGCCAGTAGACACAGACAGACGCACGATTTCACCACGAGACAATCCTACGTAATCGCCGTAGAAAATTGCTGTGCTGTAACCGTTAGTGATCGGGTAATCACGAGTAGAACCCGCAAATACCTGACCGCCGATCAGGTTGATCGGTTTTAGCCCGTAAGGGGCATCAATAACCGGATAAGCCATAAAGGACTCCTATATTTAAGTACCAGAACCGAAGGTAACCTGAGATTTGCGATCTGCGAACAGAGGCATTTTCGGATTACTATCACGAAGAAAATTATTGTCTACTGATTCCATTTGAGCCTGATTCTGCTTAGCATAATATGCTTCGCGTTGCTTCATAAACTCCGAAGGAATACGGCATAACAACAGTCCACCAATTTCGATGTTGCCTTTAAAGCGTCCATCGGTAATAGCGTGCACCATAAGCTCAGGATAATCTTCCGCTTTCACGGGTTCATAACCTTCGCGTAACTTGCCAGAGATATTAGAAGGATCAGATTGACCCATCATGCTGATGCGGATGTACCTATGTGACCAACCGGGTCGGTCATTAGGTTGTGGAAGCGTTTCTGGGGGACGCCAAGTATCTGGACGGGCCCACTCATTACGTACATCCAACTCACGATCCAAACGATTTTGTTTAGCTTCAGCCATTTTTAACCTCTTTTAAGTAAAGCAACCTGACGGGCGTATTCTTCCAAAGGAACCCCAAGACGGCGCGCTTGCGCTGCTTCTGATGCCTTCAGCCTAATACGAGTAGGCGATGTGCTACGTGCGGCGGGTGCCACAACGGTAGCTCTAGTTGCACGGCGGGGCGTTTCTTCCTCCTCCGGTTCTTCGCTCTGAACAGATTCAAAATGTTCAGGAAATCTTTTGCGCATCGTTTTGTCGATGGTGCGGAAATACTCTTCAGTACCCACATAATCAGGACCATACTCTTTTTGTAACTTCCTGTCAATACCCATAGCGGTCATGGTCATTTCATCGTCTTGACCCCACCAATCAGTATTAGCATCAATCCATTTTTGAGTACGGGGAGTAACATTTTGCGGCGGTGCAGCATTTTGTGCGGGTTGACGCTCCTCTACTTCAATAGGGCGTAGGTCTTTGGCCTTATCTATACGTAAAGTAGCCTCAGCTATTTGAGTTTGAGCGTCCGTTAGGGCATCTACATCCCCATTTTCGTAAGCTTCTTTGTATTTCTTCTTAGCGTTGTTGAGTTCAACTTCCGCTACAGACTGGGTTTGCTGAATAAACGCCTTACTACCAGTAGATAACTGCTGCTGGAGTCGCCTATTTTCATCAATAACTTGTCGTGCATAATCTTCAGTTGCCTTTTGTTCCCGTAAAGCCTGCTCTTTAGCGCGTCGTTCATCGTGGTATCCACGAGTAAATTTCTTAATCCGCGACTGAACTTTCTCGTCATAAGATGATAATTCTTCCTCCGTGGGGTCATCAGGGGGCGGCGCGGGTTTGCGGTTACGGTCTTGAGGAGGGGTATCGTCCTCAATTTCTACTTCAAACTTTTCTTCTTTTGATGGTTTAGACGTATCTATCTCATCAGGGAATTGAAATTCTTCACCTTTAAATTCAGCCATAAATTACTCCTTATGCAGCGCGGGAAATACCACGCGGGTCTTCTACAGTTGCCTCTACTGAGGTATCGGGAATGAGTCGGAATTCGCGTCCATGAATCTTCAAGCGGGTGCCTGAATTAGGGCGCACAATTACAAAATCACCAACATCGCACGACGGCCCACTAGGGAACCGGGTTTTATCTTGGAACGCATCAGGCCCCATCTTTACTACAAATAATACTGGGGTCAGTACTTCTTCATAATGCATGGTTTGCGAAGCCTTAAGAATACCGTTCTCGGCATACTCTTCCATTGCTTCTGGGACGACGCACAGTAGCTGGAAAGTTTTAGGTTCAGGCAACTGTTTGGCTTTTTCTTCCGCACTCGTATTAAGAATGCCGGATAAATCTACCGCAGCAGTGTCAAATTCACTCATCAATTTTCTCCAATCGTTGCACAAGGTCTCTGACTATGGATTCTGCGTGGGTTAGACCCCGGATAACCCCGCAGGTATGCCGGTAATCGGCATAGTCCGTTGCTCTGCCACTGGCGATAAACGCAGCCTGCTCAGAGCGTAATTTAGTAATTTCGCTGACTAGGTAAGTTAATAACCGGTCGTTGTCCATGCTCACCCTTTCTTAGGTGGTTTTTGTTGAGATTGTTGCCGTTGTGCGGACTGCTGCGCCTGCTGCATCGCCATCTGAGCCCTGTGTTTAGCCACATCTATGCCCATACGTGCGCCTTCAGCCTCTTGGTTTTTGTTCAATTTATCCCGTGCAGCGGCGGCTGTAGCCCCTACCTGCATAGCCGCAATCTCTTTCTGGGCTGCGATCCGCGCCTCTTCCACACGAATCTGGTCAGCTTTAGCTGCTGCATCTGCTGCTTGTTTTTGGGCTTTAAGCTGCAAGTCTTGCTGACGTAGCTGGAGTTCTTGCTGCTGCATTTGAACCACTGGGTCTTGCATTTTCTGCTGTGCCTGTTGATTCTGTGCTTGCTGCTGGGCTTGTTGTAGTATCTGCTGTGAGGCTTGTGCTGCCAACATAGCAATTTTGTCTGCCAACTCTGGAGGAGTCTGCTTATTCTGATCTTCTGTAGGCAGGGGCATACCCATCGCCTGCTCAATCTGCTTGCGATATTCAAACGCAACGTGTTCATTTATATGCGCTGCTGCCGCTGCCATTATTGCCTGCGCCTGTGGGTTCATCTTCATAATCTGCTGAATATGCGGGTTCTGGATAGCAGACATATGTACTTGGATGTGCGCTTGGTGGTTCTGCTCAACGAACGCCTTAACCGGCTTACTGGTCAGGATGTTCTGGTTCTCCTGTATGGGGTCTACAGGTATCGCATCGTCATCCACCGGCACGAGCTTGTCAGCGTTCTTTATACCCAACACCTCAATCATCTGACGGTGCAAGAGAGGTAAGTTATAGAGTTGTGGGGCAGACTGAGCCAACTGAAGCACCGCTTGGTACTGCACGATTTTTTGTGCCATCGTCGCCGCGTTAGGGTCACTGACCGGTATCACATCCACAGAGTCATAGTCCGTTTTCTTGGCACGACGCGAGGCATCCTCTGGGTCATACGCATACTCGTCCGGGGTGTAGTCAGCAATGATTACTTTGAGGAGCTTGAACTCCTGCTTCATGGAGTAGTGGATACGCGCCTGAACCGCTGTCATCACCTTCAAAGTGCGCTCTAGCAAAGCCAAAGTAGTGCCCACCGGAGCGTTCGTGCTCATATCGGACACATTCATATCACCGCTGGATGCAAATGAACGCCCCTCTTGGACGATGTTCTGGAACAGAGCAAACAGAACCTGACTTGGCTCCTTGTACGGCAACGGTAAGATGTTGTCACGGATCGACCCGCTAGGCACATCAACGTCCCTAAATTCACCCGGCTGGATGGGAGTGTCATCTCCCTTGATACGCAAACCACGGGACTTCAAACCACCGGGCAGATTACTCAGCGTGCCAGCATCTACAAGCTGGCGAATAATCATAGTGGCGCTCTTGGCGTAGCCACCAATTAAGTGGATCAGGCCATACCCATAGAAGCCAAAGCCCGGAATGTACTGGTAGTGCACAAAGTGCTGGCGCTTGGTGTGCAGCTTGTCGTCCTCGTACCAATTACGGCGGACAGCCAAAATCTTACGTGTCCCCTTCTCAACGGTCACCACGTACGGCAGCGCAATCCCCGTCTTTTCACCCTTCTTGTTCTTGTGCTCATAGCCGGGCAAGTCCAAGTCAACGTGCATCTCGAGGATACGATAGCGCTCATCCTGTAGAGCAGTCATGCCCGTTTCTTCAGCCTTTTGCTTCTCAATGTCATCAAGGTCGCTCGTAGGCTCACCAAGGTCTACGTCACTGTAGAACCCAGCTTCTTGCAGTTTGAGCACCTCGTTCTCGGTCTTACGCATAACGTGCGTGACCCTCTCGGCAGACTCTAGGCTACTGGCTCCATAGGGCACAACCATGTCTTCAGCCGTTACAAACATCGCAACTTGACGCCCTCGGGCCGGGTCGTAATACACTTTCTTGAACGCAGAGCCTGCCAAGGGCAGCGACCACAACATCTTCTCGTGCTCTGGGCGATACTCAACCATAACCTCAGTAAGCTGGTAGTTCATGTCCTCGCGCACGCGATTTGCTGATTCTTCCTTCTTAATGTCCGTCTCACCAACAATCTGCGTCTTAACCGGCCCCATAGCGGGGAAGGTCTCCATCATTGCCTCAGACTGGAAACGCACAACTGATTCAGTCAGCATCGGGTGGAACACTCCACACGCGCCTTGCCACGGCTCAGTACGCTCTTCGTACTGCAAGCCCAGTAATTTCAAACCATCAATATAGGTTTTAATCCAGTCCTTGCGATCCATGATGTCTTTGTTAAAGTCATCAATCAAGTCATTACCTAGGGCATCTAGGTCACTGTCGCCCATGTAATCAGCAAGATTAGCATCAAAGTCCTTACTGGTTTCCTTATGTGGCGCAAGGTCAATGTCGATATCACCCATACCAATATGAAGAGACTCAGGGTCTTCAATCTCAATCTCAATATCTGGTTGAGCCCCCATATCTGATAGCCCCATAGGAGCTTGGTAGAGTGCTTTATCCATTGAACTTGTAGCCATGATTAGTCCTTAAACTGTGTAATACCGCTCGTTGCGGTGACCTTTGAAATACTTAACATCCTCAGGCTCGTCACTAGGCAGGCGCAGGAACCCACCTTGTCTGAACCTCATTAGCGCTAAAGTGGTCGCATCAACCAAGTCATCGTGCTGGCCTGACGGAAACTCAGCTATCTCGTCTATTAACTCTTCTGCCCAGCGTGTCTCGGGCACCCACACTTTACCCGACGCAATTATGTCTGATACTGCGTTGAGACGGGCAATTTTGTCTTGGCCTTTGCCGGGCGTAAAGTCCTGCACTGGTATACCCATCGCTCGAAGGTCATATATAAGAGGTGCACCTGACGCCTTTTTCTCAATTAACACCCCGTCTGGCTCAAAGTCCCGGTACTCCTTGAGCACATCGCGCTTCAAGTCAGGGTACTCCACCCGTTTGCGGTACGTATTTAGCAGGATGATATTGGGCATCCCGTAGTCTTCGTCGTAATTAAATATGCCCCACGTAGTCCCCGCAGAATAGTCGGCCCGGTTGTTCTTCTCAAAGGCCGTATCCCACGTTTGTAGTATGTATTCGCAGGGTGGTGGCCTATCGTTGGTCCATATCTTCCACCAATCTCGCTTTACGATGGCTGACTCGTTACCCACTGGGTTCTGCTGGTACTGGGCCTGCCATTTTGAGTTAGGCAGCTCGTTTCGCAGTGCTTCTAGCTCGCTAAGTGACCAAAATTGGGGCCAAAGTGGGTTCCCAGAGGGCAAAATAGCGGGAAACTCAATGACTTCCCACTCTTCACCGTTACGTGCAGCGGCTGCTTTGATAACTTGACCGGTTAAGTCCCTCTGAGACCACCTAGTCATCACTATAACTATAGAACCACCGGGCTGGAGACGCTGGCGGGGCCCAGATGTGTACCACTCGTACACCTTATCGTAGACTTCTGGGTTACTTGCCGCCATTGCAGCCTCTTGCTCAGAGTGTGGGTCATCAATAATGAGTACATCCGCGCCTTTACCGGTCACCGTACCGCCCACACCAATAGCAAAGTAGTCACCACCCTTGCTGGTGTTCCACCTTCCGGCTGCTTTTGAGTCCGCTTGGAGTTGCAAGCTGGGAAAAATCTCGTGGTATGCCTCAGAGTCAACCAAGTTACGCACTTTTCTACCAAAGCCTACGGCTAATTCGCCCGTGTTAGATGCTTGAATGACCTTTTTATCAGGAAAACGCCCCAAAAACCAAGCTGGGAGCAGATAAGAAGCAAATTCAGACTTAGTATGGCGGGGAGGCATATTAATGATAAGCCGCTTGCAAGTACCATTTGCCACACGCTCAAACGCATCAGCCATCCTCTTGTGGTGCGCCCCTGAAATAAAGGTAGGCCAGACTCGTTCGACGAACTTAATGAATTTGGTTTGGCAGAGTTCACGGTCTTTTAGCTTCTCTAGTTTGCTTAGCTGTGCCTCAAGCACGCGCAGATCAGAATCGGTCAGTTTCCCCGACGCTATTAGTGCTTCAATATCCTTAAGGGTGATGTCACCCATTATCTTGCACCTCAGTTTGCTGGATTTGGTCGTCTAGTTTAGTACTTATTGCCGCTTTTTCAAACGCTTCTTCGGGGGTTACGGGGTTTGACGGGCCTAGTTGCGCATCCAAATCATCCAACGGCGTGATGTCTGTTACGTCTGCGTTAAGTAAACGCTTGACCCGCTCCTTAATAGAGTTCTCTAGGGCAGAGGAAGTTGTGTGGTGGATGGTTATCTCGCTGCGCTCTGTAAAGAGGCCGATGTCCGAGTGCTTACCTAATAACTCTAGTGCCTTGAGTTCTACCTTAGGGTCGCCGTTGTTGGCAAGCTCTACTAAGCGATTGGTAATGAAGTTGCGGGCTTGGAGTTGATCCGCAAACGTATTGAAATCAAACGTCTTAACTAAAGAAGATATCGCTTGTGCCTGCGCAGATACAGCAATGGTCTTTGGTTTGGCTGGCTTGTTCTCACCGAGTATTAATTTACCCGCAGCTTCAAGATCATCTTCGTTGAAATTTATGCTGGGCCCAAGCTGGCTAATAAGGTCTGCTGTATTAGCGGCAATAGCAATGCTATCCGCATGAGTTTTTGGTTCCTCATCGGACAGGTCAAACGGAATTGGATGTTCCGCAGTAGCGTGAAGTTCAATCATAGGCACCGAGTAAACGGGGAGATGCGCAAATGTAACAGAAAAATATATGGGGGTGGGGGTCAAGCGTTACAAAACATGACGGGGGGTTAAGTAGGAATAAATGTGGTCTAGCAAAACTGGAAAACAGAAAGGGGTATAGGGGGGTACAAAATAATGGGGGGGGGTAAGTAGGGGAGTTAAACCCCGGCGGATAAATAGAACGCAGAAACAAGAAAAAGTACCACAAAATATATGGGGGTGGGGGGCAAAGTATAAAAATTGATACCGGGTGTGCTCCACATAGTGCAGTGGCGCGGGAGTCCCTTTTCTGGTTTTGGGGGGGTGGGGGTTGGATTAAAGTACGCATTGGCACTTTAATAGGTGCTGAATGTTTGACAGTCGTAGCACATTGTGTTACATTATAGGCATCGGTAGGGAATTAGCCTTATCGGTATTAGTGTAATTAGATTTTTTTGAAGGACTTTATTATGTCAGCTATTATCAAACCCGCCGCCGTGGTGCATGCATCACCCGCCATTGTTGCCGCATTGTCCGGCGATGTCGCTAGCAAAATCGTGCTCGCCGTTGGTGCTCAGGAAGTTACCGATGGAAAGTGGCTAGTCGCCGCCGATGCCCTCTATATGAAAGGCGTACGTTGGGGGATGTTGCAGGATAAAAACAAGGGAGGCGATGAGGCTATCATTGCCAAAGTGGATAGCATCATTGTCACGGCGTTTTCCGAACGTGTTCAAAATCTGTTAGCGGCTACGTCACTAATCGGTATGTTGCAGGATGATAGAGATATTCGTTCTGCATACGTTAAAAAGGCGGCGAAGCACCGCAAAACCCTACGCATGCATTTGAAGGCGCACGAAGTACGGGAATCAGGCGGCGCGCAGGAACAGAAAACCCTAGGGGAAAGTATTGCCGCCGAATTGCAGGGTCAAATTGACCGCATCAAAAAGGCGCAAGAATCTAAAATAGATTTTGATGCGCCTGAAGTTATTACTATGCTACGTGCAGTTATCAAAGAATTGACCTAAGCACTAGGGGCAGGGTTTACCCTGCCCCGTTTTAACCATTGGAGATACCATGCAAGTAAGAAAAATCAAGCATACCCTGAAAGTGCGCCGTTTACGTGTACGCCGTTTGTACGTAGGAATAGGGCACAAACCCAATTGGTATAGACAATTCCGAATCCGCTAAGGGTTTACCCTTACCCCTAAGAGCCCGCACCATGCGGGCTTTTTTACGTCTATTTAAGTACTCATGTGCACTTTAATCCATCGATTTTTCGCGGGACTTGCACCAGTTCCCAAGCCGGTGCGTTCTGTTACGTTTATCGTGCTAAGCGCATGCGCTTTGGTTTTTGGGTTTTTTTGGGGCGCACCAGTTCCCTGCGCGGCTGGGGCAATCAATTTAGGCAATGTTACGTAACAATAGGCAATGTTACGCTTTTAGGGGTAATGTTATATCGTATCACACGTAAGTTGTTGATTTATAAGCAATGTTATATGTTACAATGTTACAGTGCATGTATGAAGTTCCACCAAGTTGAAGGACGCAGCAAGTGCTAAGCATTTCGTACCACACAACATTTTTAGGATTGGTGGACTTTCTTATACCCCTGTAACATTATAACTTTATAACTTTATATATATAGTTACATTTTTTTATCTTTAGAATCAACGACTTAGCTCATTTTTCTTTTGTTACATTCTACTTTCTATAACGTAACATTTTGCCCATAAACGTAACACCGACCACACCGAATAAAGTTCACACTTGCACTTAAATGCAACAAAACGTAACAAAGCACACACAACCCTAAATGCTTGACAGTTGTATCACATTGTGGTATACTGGAGCTTGAAGTTAGGGAGTTGGAAGTAAGAAGAAGTTTATATCTTTGTATTACGTTGTTATCTTTATATCAGAAAGGTTAGTGTTATGTATATACGTCAACTGGATGAAATCAATTGGAGCGGGTTCAACCAATCCCGCTATCTCAATCAAAACCTAGTCGACCCCGACATGGACATCAGTGGTGTGCATGAGTTCGGTGACTATGACGATGCCCTTGCGGGCCTCACCATCGTTGAGCCTATCAGCGTACTGGAGACTGTGCGCTATCTGAACGGCTACGCAGTCTAGGAGACAAGCAAATGAGCAACATCAAACGCATGCTGTTTATTTGCCGCGAGTGCGGCGATGACATTGAACCCGAGCGCAACAACCTCGGCTACCGACTATGCCTACTGTGCGGTGAAGAGTCCGCTAGGCAGGAGCGCAGTTCTTGGACTGTAATCCAAGAGTACAACAAAGGCGCTTATCAGCTAGTTACGCCTACCGCAGTACATACAACCCTCAAACAGACTAATCCCAAGGAGCAGCGCACATGAACACGAAGTATCAAACCACAAAGAGCCAAACCCTTGCCGATATCGGCATAGGCATACTAGCCACTATCTTCCTTTTCACCTGCTGGGGGCGCGAGGGCTGGCTGTTCCAAGCTGGCCTAGTTTGGGCTGGCGCGCAGTTTGGCTACTTAATCACGGTTTACCTCAACAAAGGAGAAGACGAATGAAATACATAGCTAAGGGTATGCGCGTAACAGTAGTCTTTGAGTACGACAGTATCAAGTCGCTTGACAACGAAGATGCTGCGGACATCATTGCCCAAATAACAGACGCGACCAAGAGTATATGTGCCGACTTAGGCGCAGACCGAGCATACATAGATGACGTACAGGAGAACGAGGATGAATGAAATCAAAGTAGAACCACGCACCGTCTACGGGATGACCCGTATCTACCCCAAGTGCAACAAAGCAAAGATATTTGCCGAGATGCTTGGGCAGGAGACGTTTACACCGCGCAACATACAAGCAATCATCAGGCTTGGGTACACAGTATCTGCTGAGCACCCGCCCGTAACCTTTGGAGTAACAACATGATAGGTGAATACAAATGGATTGTTGCGCTTGGCGACATTGAGTGTGGCTTTAGTTTTCTCGGGCCGTACGATAGCTGGGACGAAGCTAATACTGCAATGGTCAATGACCCAACAGTCGAGGACGGATGTACGTACACCATCCATTCGTTAGTCAAAGAGTACACGCAAGAGACATGGGCTGCGGCAGTAGCTGCGCACAAAGCCCGACAAGCACTAGAAGGAGGCCCCCCGTGAATACTAGCAGATACTTTGTTACAGGCTGGAGCAAGCGGTTCTGTTGCTGGATGCCCGAGGCAATCGAAGCGTTGAGCAAGAAAGCGGCGAAGGAAAGATTTACAACCAAGTACCCGACACTTATCAAGGTGAAGGTATATCAA
>Ga0114974_10004318_pt1 | contig 10636 bp, 11 predicted proteins | sample S_130206_EF_Meta_FD_87318 | JGI IMG/M metagenome (GOLD analysis project Ga0114974, IMG submission 87318) | Freshwater microbial communities from Lake Simoncouche, Canada to study carbon cycling - S_130206_EF_MetaG | ecosystem: Environmental > Aquatic > Freshwater > Lake | place: Lake...
CAATCTTCTATAAATAAAAGTATTAAATGTTTTTGTCATAGAGTCTTTTGTTTTCCAATGAGTATGAATACAAATGACTGGTATATTTTTTACGGTTAGACCCGAATTTTCATGGGTTTTGTGAGTCTTTATAGACCATTCATCTATACGCTCAGTATAAGTTACAGGAGCTTGAAACATACGCCACCATCCATAGTTAATATGTCTTCCAAAAATATAAGGCTCAGGTTCAATATACTTTGCTAGTTGATCTAGAGCAAGTTGTTCAAAAAATTTACTGACTAAGGTTTCATTATACCATATTTCCACAATATCAATAGTCTGTATATATAAGAATCCAGCATTATATTTTCCAAAACGATCTTCATACTTTTGTTCTATCTCATGGGGACTTAAGGCGAGTTCAGTGTTTTCTGGTATTTCTGGAAGTGGACCTAGCCATAGTATATCTGCATCACAAAATAATACACCCTTCTTATGTTCTTCTATAGCCCACTTCATAAGATTAGTTTTTTCTAATGTAAAATCATGAAATAAGTTTGATAACTTTTTCCGACTCGGCAATTGTTCCATTTCTTTCCGTGTAAGATTCTTGTAGATTTCGAGTTGTTTGGTTGATGTATAGATGAATCCTTTATAATTCAATGAAGGTAGGATTATTTTTACCGACTCTGTACAATATATATACAAGGTGGGATAAGTAGTATTCCATAACTCTAGCGTGTATAAGAAGATTTTGAGATCATCAAGGGCATTTTCATTGACAAGTAATGCTATTGCCTCTGGTTTCAATAAAATTGATCGTTCAGATGTTAAGTCCATTATTATATACTAGGAGTATGGATAATCAATTCTTTACACTCCATCAAGCTCAAGCTAAAAAACCTGAAGACCAATTCCTAGATTTACTCTGTGATGAATTCAAATACATGTCAACAATAAGCGAAGAAAAAAAGACATTCAAAAGCTGTACAAAATGCAGTGCAGGAGAAGATAAATTACTTCAAAATGATACGATATTATGTATGCAGTGTGGAGAAGTCTTAGCTCGTCATATTGACTCTTCTGCCGAGTATAGATATTTCGGTATTGAAGATCGTGGCGGTGGTGATCCTAGTCGTATTGGTGCACCGTCCGACCCTCGTCTTCCTGAAAGTTCACTCGGCACTGTTATATTACCCAAAGGAAATTCACAGCACATGGGAAAAGTCCGTCGCTATCATCAATGGAACATGCTTCCGTACAAAGAACGTGCCTTACTTGGTGCCTTTGACCGTCTAAGCCTTGCAGCAACAAATCATGGTCTAAGTCTATCCGTTGTTGAAGATGCTAAGGAACTCTATGTAAAACTCAATGGCTTATGTGATCGTCGTGGTCTTTCAAGAGATAGTCTCTTAGCAAGCTGTGTCTATACTTCTCTTAAACGTGCTGGCTCACCCCGAAAGCCTCAAGAAATCGGTGCTATGTTTAGTCTTGCTCATCATACTTTCACAAAAGCCTTCAAATTCTTTCAAGAAGTTCTTGCACAAGCAACACAAAAAGGTTTATTGAATAATAATTGGACACCTAGTAACTTAACTAGCACCCGTGCAATTGACTATGTCACAGTTCCATTAAGCAAACTTCCTATTAGTCGTGCTGAATATCATAAGTTTCTTCTTGAAGCCCAAGAACTTGCTGAACGTGCTGAAAGTCAAGATATGAGTCCTGAAAATACTCCACCATCATTGGCCGCTGGAATTGTTGCCTATGTATGCGAAAAGGCTAAGAAAGGTGATATTCCTCTTTCACGAATTGCCGCCTCATGCGATGTAAGTCTTGCCACACTTCAAAAATGTTTACGCAGACTACAAACTATTTTAGATACGTGATTATTAGGATGGGTGGTACAGTTAGTACAGCCAGAGGAGTAACTCGTGAACAATTATTACAAAGTACACAGAGTAGTCGTGATTTTATAAGCAAGTTATTTCAAGTTATGATTACAAAGTTAACACCCGAAGATTTTATGAAATTATCCAAGTCTCAGACATGCAGTAGTTTTGTTTTTTTAATGGCCGATTCTATTGGAAAAATCTTTGATGACTTACGCATACGCCCTAAACGTGACCGTGATTCTGGTATTGTCTTCTTTCAAAAAGTAGATACTCTTCGTGCACAAACGGCTGAAAGTCGCCAATTATGTTTGATTATTGCCTATTTTTATATTCGCATTTTCCAAATCTTTGGTGCTCTTGCTATGACCGTTATTGATGATCCTTCTGCTGGTGCAGTACTTGGCGTACTTAGATATCAGCCTGGTGCTCCTGGTGCTCCTGGTGGTCCTAGGGGTCCTGTACAAGTTGTCTTTGATAAGGGACGTATTCCTGGTGCTCGTGGAGCAATGTTAGGTGGTGCCGATTCAAGTCATTTTGCTGGAAGTGGTACAATGAGAAAGTTTTTATCTATCAAAGACTTACTCAATGATCCTGAAACTTATTCTATAGATGGAGAACCTGATAGAAAAGGTTTTCAATTTATAGATTCTGAAATTCGTTTATTTCCTAGTCGCGCAGATTCAAGGAATTTATACCTTGAGATTGATAGTGGAACAATATTTTCAACTCTTGAATTATCTGACCCTGTTCGCAAAACGGACTCAAGTTATTCAATGGCGGTTAAATTGCGAAACTTCAAGTTTGTAGATGCTTCGGTTGATAGCCCCATACTAACTGTAGCAAATGCGGCTGTAAAAACAATGAGTTCTGAGTTTAAAGTAAGTTCAATTGATGGAAAAAAGACCTGGTATCGTGAAGGAAGAAACTTTGTAGAATCACTCGAAGATGAATTAGCAAAAGTAGTACGTCGTGTTCGTGACTATATTGCTCATCCTGAAAAAGCAAAAGGAAAGGTTGTCGAAAGTGGTGTTGTTGCACAAACAGATGTAGGTGTACCTCGTGGTTTAGTCAACCAATATATTATCCAAACCTTGAAAGGTATGGTAGGCTATAAGGCTACGTCGTTCTGTGTGGCTCGTGCTTTACAACTTTTAGATGCGAATTCCTTATATCAACCTCGTCCTATGGAATCTACATCTGGTATTTGCACAACACGCTTTGATGCCTTGCCCATTTCTGTTCCTGAATCCAAAAAGGCCATTAGTAGTGTTCCTGGATTAAAAGCCCTTGACCAACTCTATTATGTCAATCCGCATATTGGACCCAAGGAAGAAGTATTATTTGATAAGGTTGACCCTGATTATGCGAACTTTTTGTCCACTATGACTGGACTCTTTGGAAGTGGCGGTGCAGGAGCGGCGGCAGCAAGATTTACTTCAATTGATTCTGTTTTAGCAAAAGATCCGAATTGTGCTCCTAATGCTATCAAACATTATTTACGTATACAAGATCCTAAGGCCATTCAGAAAGTATTAGCTATTGTACAACAACTGTTTGCCAAACAATTGGATCATACGAAAAAGGTACTTGCATTTTTTAAACAAACACTATTTGTGATGAAAAAGAGTCGTGATCCTGGAAGTGGTGCTGTTGGTAGTTATATTGAAATACATCCTCGTATTTTACAAGGTGGTCTTGATGAACTTGCAAAGATTAGTAAGATTGCACGTGATATGCTTGTAGACTATTATAAGGGATGTGAAGAATTATATCAGAAAGGTGTGCAGGAAGTCCTATCATCTAAGTATACGGTAGTTGGTTAGAATTTTAGGATTCTTAGACTCCGAAACATTTCATCCCGCCACTAAAAATTGAAAATGGAAATTTTATAATAATATTTAACAACTAAATCAAAAATGTCTTGGCCTGTAGAGGATGGTGAGGCTGGTGTTTGGGTTAGAACAAGGAGAGGCAGAAAGAAGACAATTCGTCAACTGACCTTAGAAGAGATGACTATAGAGGAGGAAATGTATAGGTTTAGATATCCAGACCCTTGCGGATTATATTTGTGAATTATATATTCCTTATATTTATATGCCAGCCTTAAACAGAGCATTTTTATCTCTTTTACAAGATGATTACACCAAATATCCTTGTTTTATTGAAACAGGTACATATGTAGGAGATACGATTTTTTCTATGGAACCGTACTTCAGTACGCTGCATACTATTGAAATTAGCGACTTGCATTATAATCAAACAAAAAACCGGTACTACGGATCAAAGATAAACTTTATTAAGGGTGATAGTAGCGTAGTGTTCAACAGTTTATTGCCGAACATCTCTGATAAGTGTATATTCTTCCTTGATGGACACTGGAGTTCTGGTAATACAGGAAGAGGGGATGTTGACTGTCCTTTAGTAGAGGAAATAACTAGTATTCATGAACTATATAAACACGAAGCTATAATTGTGATTGACGATTTCAGATGTTTTGGGCTTGACTCTTCTAGTGGTATTATTGGAGGAGATTGGAGCAACATTAGCAAGGATAAACTGCTCGATATAATAAAATCACGGACTACAAATATCTACCATCTCGATAGTGAGTGTGCTCCGAATGATCGATTAATCATACATATTAAAGCAAAGTAATACGTTAAATAAGATTATTGAGATAATATAGTCTGCAGTCTCCTTTGTTATTGTATTTGTCCAGAAAGTCTTTCTTTGATGGATTTTGGTGATGAGTCTGGAGAGATTCTGGACGTCTTTCAGAATATAGACAAATAATGTGGTATGAAAGAAATATAGATAAAGATAATACACCTACAGAATGTCTAATATGTATTGAGGCAGAAAATGAGATGTACACAAAATATGCTCATCCCAAAGCGCACTTAGAGGCACATAATTATGCAGAAATAATTGCCGAAAAAATGGCAATTAAAGAAAAATATAGACAATTATCTTGACTATTATACATTCTATTATGGAAGAGAATATATGAAAATATATAAATATTTATATAAAATAGAGTATAGTAGTATTGTCTTGGAAAAGACTTATGAAAAAAGTGATAAAATATGTAATCATCACAACGAATGTATCCAATATCATTATGAACTTAAATAACTGGTGATTTGAAATATTCATTGGTCTAATATTCTTAAGATGCTAGTAAAGAAAGAATAGGTCGTGTAACAGGAGTTCCAGGATCTAGACCATAGGTTGTCCATGATGTCTGTCCTCCATGTTTCCAATTTGATACAATATGAGGCATTATTCTAGGAGCTTCTATATAATCATAGGGAAGAGCATCAATCATAACTTCAAGATTAATTGAAGTTTGATATACATTATTATTTCCAATCCAATATAAAATTTCACACCAATGTTTTGGAGATTTTGAGGATTTTTCATGCTCAATTTCAAAAGTTGGCTGAATTATGAGAATATTTGATTTATATTCCCATACTTCAACAAGTGAAGATACATCCTTTTCATATAAGAAAATTCCATTTGGATTTTCTTGTAACCATACTGATCGTATAGTTTCAATATGTTTCTCAATGGGAACTTTTTGTATTTGTATACTTGATCTATAAAGATTTGATTTTCTATAGATAGTTGATTGAGTATATAGGGGTGGTAGTGGGCTTTTTAACCAACCGTCATTACGGAAAAAGTGGATAGGTCGTTCTTTTGTAAATAATTCAATCGCAAATAAAAGACAGTCTGCAATACCCTTTTTACGCCATGAAGAGTGCACACAGAGCCATGTAATAAGACCTGATGGTGTGGTTGTGGTTGTGGTTGTCATGACCTTACCTGTATACCAACTAAATACAACACCAACAAGATGTCCATCATGATCACGTAATTCTACTCCAATTAATGTTGTTTGTAAATATTTTTCAAGGACTTGTGGTGGTATACGGAGTTTTACACGACCTGTATAATGAGTATATAAGAAATCTGAATATTCTTGTGCATGACTACTTGTCGCTTTTTTCGGAACATTATCTAGGCACGATTTAGATATATTTTGAGGTGTGTGAGCGATTTGTTTCATAGGTTTAGAAAAGGGTATGAGTCTTCTTTGTATCCATGTAAACCATCCTATTGTTGGAGCTTTATCAAAAAAATGTTGTTGCTCCATTATTAATTAGATATAGAAAGAGTAGTTTAAATAAACCATACTTTAAATAAATAGTATGTCTAAGATAAAATATCAAACATATTGTTTATCATTTAATAATAATGAAAGAAAAAAAGATATGGAAGAAAGATTTAAAACTATTGGAATAGATTGCATATTTTATGAAGGTGTTTCATTTGAAGATCTAAGAATTAAAGATAGAGAAATTTGTGATCATACAAAAAAGGTGTGGTCTTGTATGTATGGTCATTTAGATATGATCTATAACTTTTATCATAACTCAGATAAAGAATATGGTATATTTTGTGAAGATGATATATATATTCATAAAGACTTTGCTAATATAGTATATAAACTAATTGAAGACACAAACACAAACACAAACCAATTTGATATTATACTATTAGGATATTTATTAGGATATAAACTAGAATTTAATCATGCACAATTAGAAATTATATATCAAATTTCTGATTTACCATTCTTTGTAAGAAATTATCCCTTTGATCTATGGGGTACACAAATGTATATGATTTCACGATCATTTGCTAAAATACTACTTGATAAATATTATCATACTTATGCCGATCAAACAATTGTGAATAAATCACTTATTCATTTTTCAGCAGATTGGACAATTACAAAAAATACTACAAAACGAGCTTTAGTATATCCACCCTTAGCAGTTGAAAATGGAAAATATGTACACCAAGATCATTCTCAACATATTTTACATTATCATACATATCTTTTATATTATGATCCGAATTATCATTTATGAATTTACTTAAGTATCTAGATAATTATCTAGGTCTAAACATATAGATATAATCTAGTTAGAAATTAATAATGTCAAAAACAGATTATTTTGAAACAGGAGAAAATCCTTTTTTGATAAATATTGAAGATAAACAAGAATATACAATAGATGATTATATAAATATACAAGAGAAATTAGATAAGAAAGATTTGAATTTATTTTTTGAATCTTTATATCCAGAAGGAGAAATACGAACAACACTAGATGAAATGAAACGAAGATGTACAAAAGGAATAAAAGGAAAGGTTATTGATATTTCGAATCCAGTCTTACCTATAAAGCGAATATTTACAGTAGGAAATGGAGGTGATAGAAAAAAGTGTTTTGTATGTTGTACTGCATTATTAGATAATCGTTGCGATGCTTCTCAAACTATTTTACAATCTTTAGAGGAAGTTGGTTTCAATGGACATTTTTTATTATTAAATGGAGGATTTCCTAATCCAACTGGAACAGAATTAAAATATTGTGGAATACCTTATAACTTTAAGATTTATATGATTTTAGAAGCAAAGAAATTAGGATTTGAAAAAGTTATATGGATTGATGCTGCGTGTTATGCTCTAAATAATCCTGAATGTTTATTTGAATTATTAGATGATGGTTGTGATACTGTATTTCGTGCATTTCCTCCTAATTTCTTCGAACCAAATACATATAAAAATATATGCTTTCCAAAGACCATTGAATTGATGAGTAAACTTGTAGATCGTGATGTAAAAGATGATACAACTGTAAATTCAATTGTATTTGGACTCAATTTAAAATCTGAGAAGGTTTTAAAAATAATTGAAGAATATTATGAGATGGTAAAAGTTGGTTTGCCATTTTTATCTGCTTTTCCAGAAGAACTTGTATTTTCATGTATAATGAATAAACCAGAATACAAGTATGTTTTTTCAAATAAGAATAGTATGTATAAATTATATATTAATGAAATCTACTTGAATAAAGAAGATGCAAAAAATCATGGATACTACTTTCTTCAACGGAAATATTAATTTTTGATAAATTTGAAGCATAGTTTTTGTGTTTTTATGTACAAATGAACGACTTTACAGATGAAGAAGTTATTCAAAAAGGCGTTCCAATATATTTGGGTGTTCTAGGGTGCCGAAATGACTTATCACAACAACAAATTGTTGAGGAAGTTCTTATACCAGTAATTGGAGAGTTAGGTAGAATACCTGATAAGTGTATTTTACCTTCTGAGGGTTCAAGTAGCATATTTCTATCTGACTGGGCGGAGTCTTTGAAAATACCTACAATGGTCTATGAAGCAGATTGGCGTCGTCACTTGAAACGAGCAAAATTGTTTCGTGATTCAAGAATTCAGAAAGAGTCTACACACTTTATTATCTTCTTGAATAAGCGTAGTGAAGCGAATCAAAAAATTGCATATCGTCTACATAATCTTGGTAAGAAAGTGTTTACAATTTCTTATAAAGATAATACTATTGAGGAACTGGTTACTCAGTCTTCGGGGCTTGAACTTTGTCAAGAAGAGCACGGGAGCAAACTAGATACTGAAAAAGAGCAAGGGTTGCGGCGATGGATGCAGTTAGAAGACCTTGAAAGCCGATGCTTACTGATAGACCCTTAGGAAGCTTGTAACTGACTAAGATACCTACTGTTCCGATAAACGCAAGTACAGCTACGGCAAGGTAAATCCAATAGATTACATAATATGTGTTGCATATCGTATTACTGCTGATCTTCTTCATCCATTGAGGCTCCATGTTTCTACTACTGTGTGCGATTTTTTATACACCTCTTTTAGAAATGGCCAAGTCTCGTAAATCACAAAAACGTTCTAGACGTTCTAGACGTAGTCCTAGACGCATTGTAATGTATGGTGGTGAAGCTCCTGTAAATTATTCAAATGCCGGTCCCATGAAATTAAGTTTAGCTCAAGGTGTTGACTTTGAAAGATATCACAGTGGTCAACACGGTGGTATGGCTGGACCTTACCCGGCTTCTGTTGTAGGCTCGACGCTACCTGCCGAATTAAGTGCTTCTGCTCGTATCAATCCTACCTTAGATGCGTACCGTCAAATTGCTGGACTAAAGGATCCTGGTCAAGAGGGTGGTCGTAAACGTCGGAAGACTCGTCGTTCTAGTCGCAAGAACATGAATAGTGGTCGTAAGGGTCGCAAGGCTAGTCGCAAGAGTCGCAAGGCTAGTCGCAAGGCTAGTCGCAAGAACATGAATGGTGGTCGTAAGGGTCGCAAGGCTAGTCGCAAGAGTCGTCGCAACAGTCGCAAGAGTCGTAAACAATACGGTGGTGACTTTGTTCGCTGGGGCGGTGGTGGCTACGATTCCGATGTAGATGCTCCTATGACTGTAGCCGAATCATCTAAAATGCTCATATCCCCGAGCATGGTAGCTCAAGCTGGTCTACATCGTGAGTGGGCGGATGCGGCCAATCCTAGTTCTATGACACCCAAGTAAATAAACTAGTGTACTCTATGAGCACTAAACGCTGTTAGCTTATCACCCGAAGGCTTATCTGGATTTGTAAATAGTCCTTGAAAATACTGTAAGTTATTTTTCAGAACTTCTAATTCAGAACTTGTCGTCTTTATATAAATTGTTAAATGAAGCTCACCAAAACGCTCATTATCAATCGGCATTCCCAAACCATTAAAAACAAGAGTTTCTGTATTTTGAATTCCTACAGGAATATCAAGTATAATTCCATCTGAATATCCAGGATGATCCATAAAACTGATCTTTGTTCCACAGAGACTTTGGCCAAGTGTAATTGTAGTTTTTGCTCGTAGATTAGGACCTTCACGAGTCCATGAAAGATCTTCATCCGCTGCTTGAACTTCTACAATCACATCACCTGCTTCTTCAAATTCATCCATATGACTACTTTCACCCGAAAAAGTGATTACATCACCCGCCTTCATTCCCTTTTGAATGACAAGTTGTAGGCTCTTATCTTGGCGGATAAACTTGGATCCTGAGCATCCCTTGCACGAATCTCCACGAGTTTTTCCTTTTCCTGCACATGAGTTACAAGGAGCTACATTTTCCATAACAATCGGACCCATTTGCACAACTTGACGTTTCATACCTTGACCATTACAATCACTACAACTGCGTGTATTTATAGCCCCTTCACCCTTACAATCTGAACAAAAACGATTTCTTTCTAAGTTGATTTGTAGTGTACGACCATAGTATAAATCTTTTAGTGTTAGAGGAATTTGTGTCTTTCGCGGAGGAGCCTTTCCAGGTCTACGTCCTCGTTGTTGTTGATTGTTCGGCATACCTCCACGACCAAACATACCAAACATTTCATTCATATTAAACGGAAACGGCATTCCACCTGGCATTCCATTGCCCTGAGGAGCTTCACCAGGAAGTTGTCCTGTTTGGTCATAGTATGCACGTTTTTGATCATCACTTAAAATTTCATAAGCCTCAGACATAGCTTTAAATTTTGCTTCAGCAGATTCTTTTTGATCATTTGATACTTTATCAGGGTGGTATTGCCGACTTAGCTTGAGATATTGTTTACGGATTTCACCAGAGTCAGCTCCACGAGAAAGTCCTAGAATACTATAAAGGTCTTTTGACATCTGTATGTAAGAATGTAGTTAGTGTTTAGATAGTTAGGCTTTTTAGGGTATGTACATCCTAAAGAACAATGCTGTAAGTATACTAAATGGAAACTTCTATCATCTGTCAAAATGACGTTGTAGAAATCTGCAATCGTGCATTGAAAAATCCTACACACTTATTCATGTACGGTCATCATGGTCTTGG
>Ga0114974_10004320_pt1 | contig 10634 bp, 7 predicted proteins | sample S_130206_EF_Meta_FD_87318 | JGI IMG/M metagenome (GOLD analysis project Ga0114974, IMG submission 87318) | Freshwater microbial communities from Lake Simoncouche, Canada to study carbon cycling - S_130206_EF_MetaG | ecosystem: Environmental > Aquatic > Freshwater > Lake | place: Lake...
TCCTTGACGACGAACTCCCCGGCGTCGTCGGCGACGACCGGCACTACCGGGCCGAAGGGAGAGGCATCGAGTGTGCCTGCGGCGGCGAGGATCCGGTCGCGGACCGCCTCGGCTTCGAGCCGGCGCACCGGCATCCGGCCGACGAGCCGGTTGTCTGTGTCGACGCTGTCGAGCTCCGGGCGTCGCATCGAGGCCTGCCGCCAGGCGGTGGAGAGGAGGAGCATGCGGTGGAATCGCTTCAGGCTCCACCCCGAGTCGGCGAACTCGACCGCCATCCAGTCGAGCAGGTCGGGATGGGTGGGACGCTCCCCGAGCCGGCCGAAGTCGGCGGGGGTGCCGACGATGCCGCGGCCGAAGTGGTGCATCCAGAGGCGGTTGACGATCACGCGGCCGAGGAGCGGATGCCGTCCGGAGGTCAGCCGCCGCGCCCAGGCGAGGCGGCGGCCGCTCGTGGGGAGGGTCGAATCATCGGCCGCAATCGCCGTCTCTCCCTCGGGGCCGGTCACCTGAAGATCGGCTGGGCCGACCTCTCCCTTCGGCTGCCGGTAGTCGCCGCGGTGGAAGACGCGCGTGACGGGGAGATGGCCGGGCGGCTCCGCGAAACAAAAGAGAAAATCCTCGACCGGCTTCCGCGCCCGGATCGCCGCGATCTTTTCCCCCAAGGCCTTGAGCTCGTCAGCGGCCGCCTGGTCGTACTGGTAGAGCACGCCGGGGGAGATGTTGACGCTCGGCCGCTCCTTGAGGAGCTGCTGCTGCTCTGGCGTGCGGTCCTTCTCGGCCGTCCGCGCTGCCGTGCCGAGCTTCTCGCGGAGCTCCTCCGGGTGCTTGAGCAGCTCCTTCTCGAGCGCGGCGGCGATCGCCGTGGCCTGCTTCGCCTCGAGCTCCTGCGAAGCTGCCACCGCCTCGGCTTCGATCTCCGCCGAGCGGGCCCGATCGGCATCGGTGAACAGCGACACGAGCCGTTCGTTCGGCGCCTTCCACGCCTGTGGGTCGAGGGCCGGCTCGAAGAGGGCGCGGAGGGCGTAGTAATCGGATTGCGGGATCGGATCGTAGCGATGGTCGTGGCACTGGGCACAGCCGACGGTGAGCCCGAGGAGTGAACTGGACAGAATCGTGAGCGTGTCGGTCACGACCCGATTGCGGCTCTCGGGATCCCCTCCGCCGGCCGTCCCGTCGGCTGCCATCCGCAGGAAGCCAGTGGCGGTAAGGCGGTCGATCGACTCCGGCGGGAGCTGTGCATGGGGGGGCGGAACGAGCTCGTCACCGGCAAGCTGCTCGACGAGGAAGCGATCGAACGGCAGGTCGGCGTTGAGGGCCCGCACGATCCAGTCGCGGTATTTCCAGGCGTAGGGACGGGGAGGATCGTCCTGCGTGGCGCCGGCGGAATCGGCGTAGCCGGCGATGTCGAGCCAGTGGCGGGCCCACCGCTCGCCGTAGCGGGGGGAGGCGAGGAGCCGATCGACGAGATGCTCGTAGGCCGCCGGATCGGGATCGGCGACGAAGGCATCGACCTCCTCGGCGCTGGGGGGGAGCCCGAGGAGATCGAACGACGCCCGCCGGATGAGCGTCGCCCGGTCAGCCGGCGGTGAGAACGAGAGGCCGTCACGCTCAAGTCGAGCCAGAAGGAAGGCGTCGATCGGCTGCGCGACGAGTTCGGGGTGGGCCACGGCCGGAAGCGGGGGGCGGGCGAGGGGGCGAAACGACCACCACTCCCGCTCCTCTGGCGTGATCCCCAGGCCGGGGGGAATCGTCTCGGGCTCGGGACGCGCCGTCGTCGCCCCGGCAGCCACCCAGCGTTCCAGGATCGCCAATTCCTCAGGCGTCACCTTGAGCGTCGAGGGGGGCATCTCACCGGAGCGGATCCGCGCGACGATCAGGCTCGCCCCGGCGTCCCCCCGCGCGATCGCTGGCCCCGAGTCGCCGCCGCGCTCCATGGAGCGCACCTGGCGGAGATCGAGATTTCCCTCGAAGGCATCCTCGGCTCCGTGGCAGTCGAAGCAGTGGGCGCGGAGGATCGGACGAATGTCGCGTTCGAAGGAGAGGGGGGCGTCCGCTGCCAGTGCCTGACCAGCGGTCACCACCCAGCCGATGGCGAGGAGGAGGAGAGGGGGAATCGAAGAGCGCGAATGGTGTCCCGGCATGATCGGCCCTGGGCTCTCGGCGGGGAGTGGCACCCCGGATGGCTCCGGTGGGGAAGACATTATCCCTCGATCGGCGGTCGGGGGGAAACCCGGTTCATGGGGGGCGTCCTTCCGTGGAGCCGCCCGCCGTGGCAGAATCCTCGGATTGCGGGGCTTCCGGGACCGGCCCGGGGCCGCGAGGGTCTCTTGAGGTGTCGAAGGGGGTAGCCATGCGTCGGCGTGTTTTCGGGCTCCTGCGGAGCGTGGTCGTGGCGGCGTCGGTGTTTGTGGCGGGAGGCGCGGTGAGCGCCGACGAGCCGCCAGCCGGATTCACGGCGCTGTTCAACGGCAAGGATCTCGCCGGCTGGCGTGGCGGCGAGACCTTCGACCACCGCAAGCTTTTGGCGATGTCGGCCGACGAGCGGAAGGAGCAGATCCGCAAGTGGACTGCTGCCGATCAGAAAAACTCGATGCTCGAAGTGAGTGACGCGACCAAGAAGCCGCACTGGTACGTCGAGAACGGCGAACTGGTCAACGACGGCTTCGGGGCGTATGCCACCACCGAGAAGGACTACGGCGACTTCGAACTCCTCGTCGATTACCGGACCGTGCCGAAGGCCGATTCGGGGATCTACCTCCGCGGCGTTCCCCAGGTGCAGATCTGGGATTCGAGTCTCCCCGACCCGCAAAACCTCGGCCTCGCGAAGGGCTCGGGCGGCCTGTGGAACAATTCCCCCGGCGCCCCCGGCAAGGATCCGCTCGTCAAGGCCGACAAGCCGCTCGGCGAGTGGAACCGCTTCCGGATCGTGATGCGCGGCGACAAGGTGTCGGTGTCGCTCAACGACCAGAAGGTCGTCGACGATGCCCGGATGGAGAATTACTACGACCGCGCCGTGGCGGTGCCGGAGAAGGGCCCGATCCAACTCCAGACCCACGGCGGCGAGATCCGCTGGCGGAACATCTTCATCCGCGAACTTCCCGCCGCGGCGAAATGAATCCTGACACGACTACGGAGTCATCCCCTCGAACGCGAGCACGATCATGAACCTCGTCGAGATGACATGGCCCGAGGTGTCGGCCCTTTCCAAGGACACGCCCGTCGTGATCCCGGTGGCGGCGATCGAGCAGCACGGTCATCATCTCCCCGTGGTCACCGATAGCCTCCTCCTCGGGGAGATCGTCGCCCGCGTGTCGGCGCGGATGGCCGATCGCGTCCTCTTCGCGCCGCTCCAGTGGCTCGGCAATTCGCACCATCACCTCGACTTTGCCGGCACCGTCTCGGCCTCGCCACGGGTCTATCTCGATCTTCTCAACGACCTCGTCGAGTGTTTCCTTGTCCACGGATTCCGACGGATCGTTCTCGTCAATGGCCACGGCGGCAACGACATCCCTGCCAAGCAGGCGATCTTCGAGGTCCGGCAGCGCCACCGCACGCGGAACGATCTCCTCCTCCTCATGACGACCTACTGGGGGCTCGGCACCCGTCCGTGGGAGCACGACGGGGATTTCGAGCAGCGTGAGATGGGGCACGCCTGCGAATGGGAGACATCGATGGTACTGCGGGCAAGCCCGCACCTCGTCAAGCCTCACGAGGGCCTCGAGACGGTCCCATTCGGCAACGCCTTCCTGCCGGGGTCGCGGGGCTGGATCACGAAGGAGCGGACGGTGCCCGGGCACATCGGCTCGCCGCAGCGTGCCAGTTCCGCCAAGGGGGAGCTGCTGTTTTCGCTGTTCGCCGCCGACCTGGAGGCCTGGCTCGAGCGAGTGCTCCGCTGGGACGGCCGTTCCTGGGAGGGCTGACGCATGCTCGGGATCGGAACAGGCGCGGGGCAGCTGCCCCGCCGGGTGGCGCTGATCGCCGGGCTGCTGCTGGCGGCCTCGGCGATCAATTACATGGATCGCCAGACGCTGACGAGCGTCTCAAAACGCGTCATGGAGGAGTTCTCCCTCACGAACGAGCAATACGGCACCATCGAGGCCTCCTTCGGATACGCCTTCGCCGCCGGTTCACTCCTCTTCGGTTTCCTCGCCGACCGTGTCAACGTCCGCTGGCTCTATCCGGCGGCGCTCCTTGCCTGGTCGCTCGTCGGATTCGCCACCGGCTGGGCCCGTGACTACGACGAACTGCTGCGCCTGCGGACCGTCCTCGGATTCTTCGAGGCGGCCCACTGGCCCTGTGCGCTCAAGACGACGCAGCTCCTGCTTACGGCCCGCGGCAGGGCGATGGGCAACGGTGTTCTTCAGAGCGGCACATCGGTGGGGTCGATCCTGACGCCGGTCTTCATGTGGTGGATCATGGTCCAGCAGGGGTTGAGTTGGCGGATCGGCTTCCAGGTCGTCGGTCTGGTGGGGATCGTCTGGATCGTCGGCTGGCTCGCCGCGACGCGGAACGAGGATTTCCACGTCGCCGGCCGAGGGGATGCGGATGGGAACGGGGAAGCGGTCGACTCAGGTCTCGACACCATCCGCCGTTGGGCGGCCGTGCTCCTCGTGGTGGTGGTCATCAACACCGTGTGGCAGATCCTCCGGGCCTGGATCCCTCTCATCCTCCAGAAGCAGTACGGCTACGGCGAGACAACGACGCTCTGGTTCAACGCTGCCTGGTTCGCCGTCGCCGACGTCGGCTGCCTCGCCGCCGGCTGGCTGTCATGGCGGCTGGCCGGGAAGGGGTGGACGGTGAAGTGGTCGCGCGTGGCGACCGTGGCCTGTTGCTGCGTCCTCTGTCTGGCTCTGGTGGCGGTGCCTTGGATTTCCGCGGGGCCGCTGCTCCTGACCCTGTTCCTCGTCGCCGGGGCCGGGACTCTTGGCCTGTTCCCCATCTACTATTCCTTCACGCAGGATGTCTCGCGTCACCACATCGGCCTGGTCACTGGAATTGCGAGCTTCTTCGGCTGGGTGGCGTCGGCCCGCTTCCAGAAACTCTTCGGGTGGCTCGCCGACGAGACGCATTCCTATTCCGTCGGCATCGCCGCCGCAGGCGCCGTGACGCTCGTCGCCCTCGCTGCCTGGGCACTGCTCTGGCCGGAGGATCGGGCCGACGCATCGGCCACCGCTGCGGAGCCCGTCGTCTGACATCCGAGGTTCGTTCCCGTTCTTTGTCCCCCCTCTCCCCGAGGTGCCGCATGGGTCCGCTGTTGCCGTCGCGAGTCTCCCGCCGTGATCTCCTTGCAGCCGGGGCGGCCGGCCTCATGGCTGGCGTTGCCGCCCCCTGCCCACTCGTGGCAGCGGACGCCGTCACCGCGGGCGGAAGAAAAAAGATCGCCGTCCTCGGCACGGTGATCTTCGAGCACTCCCACGCGCAGCACATCCTCGACCGCCTCTGCAGCGGCTATTCCTGGCAGGGGCGCTGGCAGGAGCCGAGGCTCGACGTGGCTGCGGTCCACATCGCGCAGTTCCCGGAGGGGGATGGGAAGGAGAAGAAGCCCGACCTCGGCAGGCAGCGGATCGCCCGCTACGGCCTCCGCGACTTCCCTTCCGTCCGCGAAGCGCTCACGCTCGGCACCGACAAGCTTGCCGTCGACGGCGTCGTGATCATCGCCGAGCATGGCGACTACCCGAAGAACGACAAGGGGCAGACTCGCTATCCGCGCTACGAGTGGTTCAAGGAATGCGTCAAGGTGTTCGAAGACTCGGGGCGGTCGGTGCCGGTGTTCAACGACAAGCACCTCTCCACCGAGTGGAGCGAGTGTGCCGAGATGGTCGCCGATGCGCGTCGGCTCGGATTTCCGTTCTTGGCCGGCTCGTCGCTGCCGATCACGGTTCGCCAGCCGGCGATCGACATGCCGCTCGATGTCCCGCTCCTCGAGAGCGTCTGCATGTGTTACGGCGGTGTCGACAGCTACGACTTCCACGGCCTCGAGACGGCGCAGTGCATGTCGGAGCGACGCCGTGGCGGCGAGGTGGGGATCCGCTCGGTTCATGCCCTCCGTGGCGAGAAGCTGTGGGAGGTGCTCGCCGGGGCCGATCGCGACGTCACGCGCCGGTTGATCGTCGCGGCCCTCAACCGCAGCCACAATCTCCCGGTCGAGGGGGGCTGGATGACGGGGCCGGTGACGTTCGACTGGGCGCGGAAGGCCCTCGCCGATTCGACCGGGTATCTCGTCGATCACCGCGACGGCTTCCGGACGACGATGATCATGGCGCCGCTTCGCGACTTCACCTACGCCGGGCTGCGGACCGACTCGGGCGAGATCGTCAGTTGCCTGATGCAGCTGCCGATGCCGCACTACGGGGCGACGACGGCCGACTTCTTCCATCCCCTCACGCGCCACATCGAGACGTGTGTTCTCGAAAACCGGGAGCCTTATCCGGTCGAGCGGACGCTCCTCACCTCGGGGATGGTGATCGGCGGCGTCGAATCGCTCGCCGCTGGAGAGACCCTCTACGAGACGCCGCAGATGGGAATCGCCTACCGGGCCCCGCGCGAATCGACCTATTGGCACGACTGACGGCCAACGCCTAGGCGGCGCGGCGCCGGTGGGCGACCTCGGGAAACGCCTCGGTGGAGACTTGTCCGCTCCGGCCGCGGATGCTCAAGCCCACGAGGAGCTGGCGGCGGAGGGTGCGGAAGGGCACGGCGAAGCGGCGGTGAAGCCGAATCCACCACGGTCGCCGGCGGTCGATCTCTTCGGCCTCGAGGCCAGCCTGGTCGGGGCGGTGGTGGAGGTGGTGCTTGAGGAGGTGGTAGTCGTCGCACTGCTGGAGCATCCGCAGCAGGCTCCGCAACGCTAAGCCGAGCAGCGAGGCGCCGCTCGGGAGCGAGAACGAGATCTGGAAGTCGATCAGCCAGGGGCGGCCCGACAGATCGACAAGGACGTTCTCCCGCTTGTGGAGATCGACATGGGCCACGTCGCGGGCGTGAACGTCGGCAAGGAGACTGATAAAGCGGGGAAAGAAGTTGTCGTCGACGCGCTGGTGGCGGTCGAGGACATGCCCTTCGATGAACTCTCGACTGAAGGCATTGGGGAGTTCAACGCCATCAACCGAGACAGGGCCGAGGTGGGCCGGGATGCCGACGACCCCGGCGAGCCGGGCGTGGAAGTGCCGTTCCCGGGCGGCGAGGAGCCGGCCGAGCCAGGCCATCGGGATGGCGAGGATCGGCTGCCGGCGGTTGAACTTGCACAGCGCCTTGCGCGGCATCGGGGCATCGGCGGTGGCGTAGATCGCCGTCGCTGCCCAGGAGTCGTGCTTGAGGATCTCGAGGAGTCGGAACGAGGCTCCGCCGATCTCCACCGCCTCCGGTGGTTCGGCTTGCCCGAGGGCACGAAATAGCGGCGGGCGGGGCCTGACGCCCGTCGGGGTAGGCCGGCCGGCAGCAGCGGGTAAGGAGGGGGAAAACATGGCGATAGCAGGAACGGCGTGGGCCGCCACGGCGACTGGCCGGAGGGCGACTGGCCTGAGGGCGCCTGGCTTGAGGGTGATCGGGGCAAAGTGCCCGGGCTCATCCCTGATCGACGCGCCACGGCGGAAACTGCGGGCTCGCTGAGCCCGGATGCCGTGGCTGGAATAAAGCAGACAATGCGTCGCAGCAAGGCTTTGCCAGAAGGCGTCCCTAGAAAGCGTCCCTAGAAGGCGTCGCCAGGGGATTGGCACAGGGCTCGGGGCGCAGGGATGATGCTCCCGCGGGGGGCCGCTTTGGCGAGCGGCATCACCCGGGCCCCGATCTTTTTCCAGAGGGAGTGTTCCATGCGTCGTGTCCGCGTTCTGCTGCCGGTGGTGATCCTAGCCCTGGGGATTCTGGCCCTCGTGGAGCAGTCGGGAGGGCGGGGCGTTTTGGCGCAGGCCCCGGTGGCCGCTGATCCGGCGGCGGTGTTCAATCGTGCCGCGGAGCAGGCGCTCGAGGCGATGGTGAAGGAGGCGACGGCGCGGCAGATGAAGGGGGTGGCGGTGATCGCCTTCGTGCCGGGTGACGCGACCCGGTCATGGGCGTCGCAGATGCGCGTCGTCGATGCGTTGGTCCTTGGGCAGGCGAATGTGCTCGGGATCGCCTACGCGAAGATGTCGGAGATGGCCGACACCCTCGAGAACAGCGGCAGTGGCAAGCGGCCGCCGCACCATGGGGAGCTCGGCTACAAGGGGGGGGCGATCCGGAAGGTGATCGGCGGCCACCTGCTCGCGGCATTCAGCGGCGGCAAGGACACCGACGACCTCGACGTCGCCAATCTCGGATTGGACCTGCTCGAGGCTGCGGCGAAGCAGTAGCCCGCCCGCCAGTCAACCAGTACGCCCGGCTGGACTCGAACCAGCGGGCTCGCTTTCCGCTCCGCCGGCCATCCTGGCCGGTCTCCGCTTGCGAACCTCCGGTTCGTGGCCCGGGGGCGGGCTTCCTGCCCGCCAGTCAACCAATACGCCCGGCTGGACTCGAACCAGCGACCCTGGGATTAGAAATCCCATGCTCTATCCACCTGAGCTACGGGCGCGTAGGGGGTTTTCGGGGTCCCAGGGGCCGACTGGCAGACGGTTGGCCAGGCGCCGGGGTCAAAAACCTCTCCATTTTCTACCACGGGAGGGGCGGGGAGGGCACCACCGGCGGCCTCGAACGCCTCCCAAGCAGAGCTCGTGCATCATTCCTTCCGTAAATCCCGTGTGGGGCTGGCCGGGGCGACATCCTCGGTCAAGTGCCGCGATGGCCTTCAACCCGTCGGATAGAGTTTCGGTTCCCTGAACCTGAACACCTGGAAGGAATTCGGGTCACCGTTGGGGTCTTCCACATGCCTGCCAGGCAACGTGATCGACAAGAGCTTTGCCTGAGCCGGAATCGCGGAAAAACTCAGATCGTGCATGTTGTCACCGTCGTTCAGGTCGCCGATTTCTAGCGGCGCTACGGTCACGGTTTTTCCCCGATGCAAGTACGTCAAGCGATAGGCCCGCGTCACGGCTACACCGACTTCGTTCCCTGTCGGAAAGTCCGTGATGCCGCCCGACCATACGACGCGGACAAAAGCGGAGCCGACAGTGCAGGCGTTGGCGTCGTTGGTGAGAAGCGCGGGATCGATCCGCCATGCGTCCACGATGGTGGGGCCGGCCGAGAGGCGGCTGATGGGGGGAGACACGAGGCCAGAAAACACCTCACTGCGTTTCGAGTGAGGAGGGCTCCCCGAGAGCTGTCCGACCAGCTGCACGCGAACAGGCCGGACGCCCGCCACCGCATCCCCGAAATCGCCGGTCAGCAAGATCGTCTGCGTCTCATTCGACTCATTGGCAGGACGGAGCGTGGCACACGTCGGCACGGTGACTGTTCCGTCGCTGCGGATCACGTTGAAGTCGGCGGGGTCAATCGATGCTGGATTGATGAGCCAGGAGAAGGTGATCGGCATGCCATCCAACTGCTGCGGCATCCCGTCATCGAGTCCCCAGAAAGCGCTCAAAAACCTCGGGGCTTCGGCGCGGACCGTCGCCACTTGCTTCAGCGTGCCGCTCGAACCGCCAATGATCGTCGTCACGGTGGCCTTCAGGGGCCCGGTTCTGGAGGGCGGCGTATCGATGCTCACCGTCAGCGACGTCGCAGTCGCCACAGCCACGGAGCCGACCGCGCCATTGTCAAACGTCACCGTGTTCGCCGACGGGACGCCCGGAACGAAACCTGTGCCCCGTATGGTGATCCGGGAAGCATCTTGTGAAAATGTCGCCGTGCTCGCCGTCACCTTCGGTGCAGCCACCCGTCCGGGCGTCCAGACGATCAGATTGTTCCAGAGCGTGCCGTTGGGGCCGTATCCCGTGAGCCCCGGAGCGCGGATCGCCTTGGCGCCAAACGGAACACCCTTGAAAGCATCGACGCCTACGGTTGGGGCTTTCGCCGCGAACGTCACGTTCTTGAGATTGTCGTTGCTGAAGAACGCGGCGTCACCGATGCTCGTGACAGTGCGGGGAATACTCACGGCCGTCAGGCCTGCATCAGCGAACGCGTGTTCGCCGATACTGGTGACGTGGTTGCCCATCTTCACAGTCATCAGCGAGGTGTTCGCACGGAACGCATTGTCTCCGATGATGATCACGCTGTTGGGAATCAACACCCTGGTGATCGTGGTGTTGCCTTGAAAAGCGCTTTCGCCAATCACCACGACCGGCAGTTTGCCAATCTTCGACGGGATGTCGACAACACCACCGGTACCCGTGTAGCCCGTGATCGTGCCCTGCGAGAAAACGAAGTCGCTTTCCGACGCGGTCAGCACGATCCTCCGCTCGAGCACGTCGCAGCCCAAATGGATGCTCGTGCCATACATCGCCGCACTCTGGCCGCCATCGAACTGGGCGGAGAACACCTCGCGGCTGCGCACGCCACGACGGCGGGAGGGCTTGGCAAAAAGAGAAAATAGAAATCGCATGAGAGCCTCCGGTTGGTGTCGCTGGCTCATCGGCCAAACCAGCGTCCTTGACCACCAAACGGCGGGCGACACCAAATTCTTCTGAGCGTAATGTGAGGCCTTCGACAGTTCAACGAGTAGGTGCGTCAGCGGGTTTTTCGTCAGAAACAGCGGCCGCAGTGGGATGGCTACCTTCGCCGAATCACATCGA
>Ga0114974_10004321_pt1 | contig 10632 bp, 17 predicted proteins | sample S_130206_EF_Meta_FD_87318 | JGI IMG/M metagenome (GOLD analysis project Ga0114974, IMG submission 87318) | Freshwater microbial communities from Lake Simoncouche, Canada to study carbon cycling - S_130206_EF_MetaG | ecosystem: Environmental > Aquatic > Freshwater > Lake | place: Lake...
CCATCACTTTCTAAAATCCCATATTGGAGAGAAATGAATGACAATCAACGCGGAGCACTTTTATCCTTTGCTTACAATTTCGGTGCTGGCTTTTACGGTGGAAGTGATTTTAATACTATCACTCGTAACCTTCGTGAGAAAAATTGGACAGCAATCCCAAAAACATTAGAGATATATTGCAATCCTGGAAGTAATGTTGAGGTAGGATTATTGAGACGTAGAAAAGCAGAAGGAAAACTCTGGTCTACACCATATAAGGATTAGCAATTCCTTCATTTATCATTCTTTCATTGATTGTAACAGGTTCTCCAATAAGATAAAGAACTCCAAGAATTCTTCCATACTTATCTTCCTTGAATGTTTGAATTGTCCATTCACCGTTTTTGGATAATTCAGTTTTTAACCATTCCTTTGCTACTAATCCTTTTGTCTTTTCTTCTAAATTTAATGTTTTTGTTTCGGCAGCATTAATACCTTTAAGACGAACTCTTTGAGTTATTGTAATTCCAAATCCTAAATCAATATCCAAATCAACAGTGTCTCCATCAACGACTTTGTTGATTTTTTTTATTTTGTAGTTATACATTATTTTTTGACTCCAGATATGCCAGTCGTAGTATATAGTAAATGCACCAAGCAGTAAAACCTAAACCTGCTCCAAGAATGGTACATACTCCCCAAGGAAACTCATTCATTCTCTTCCTTCCTCTTTATGAATAAAAACTTTCAAATCTCTTAGATATTGTCTTAGTATATTTGCCTGACTTTCGTGCCAAAAATCACCCGTCTTCAAATAAAGTCGGGTATGATTATCTATTGCCTTAAGAATTTGGTGAATGGGGGCATTCCAACACTCACGCTTCGGAGTATTCCATTCGCGTGCCATGATTAATTACTTTTTCTTACCACCATTTTTAGACTTCTTCGCAGTCGCATTACCTTGATTTTGTTTGGATTGCTTTCCACCAGCAGAACCTTTTTTACCTTTATTTGCAGACTTACTCATGAGGGCATTTCTATTTGTAAATATTTATACTTTTTATGGAAGAATTCCAAAAGATTGACAAATCCTAAATATTCTGATATTATGTTGAAACCCAAACACATTGGGTCATATCATGAGATTTTGATGTGAAACTTAGAGCCGTGGGCAATGCCTCCCGAGAGGGTTGGAACTTCTCCTTTGCCTATACGGATGTCGAATTCTATTAAACTAATGCTTTTCAAAAAAACAATTCAAACCCTTTCGGTCGTTGCTCTGAGTCTTGGTGCTCTTGCCCCAATTCCCTCTCAAGCGGCGACCTGTTCTTATGCTTCACACTATGGAGTCGGTGATGGTTACGATGGTCAACGAACCGCCAGTGGCGAACGGTTCAATGCCTATGGTAATTCTGCCGCACATCGTTATCTTCCATTTGGAACTAGGTTACAAGTAACTAATGAATCGAATGGTAAATCTGTCATTATACGAATCAATGATCGTGGTCCATATGTGGCTGGCAGGAATCTTGATCTTTCTTACGGTGCATTCTCAGCTATTGCATCGCCAAGTAGGGGAGAGATTAGGGTGTGTTATTCTCAAATCTAATTGAGATCTCCGTGGGGGGTTGACAGCCCCCCACATCTGTGGTATGATTGTTTCATGTCTCGGTAGCTCAGATGGATAGAGCATCTCACTTCTAATGAGTTGGTCGGGGGTTCGAGTCCCTCCCGAGACGCTTGACAATTTGGAGTTTATCTCTTATAATTGTCTCATGCGAAATTAATTCAGCGGTAGAATGTCTGCCTTCCAAGCAGAACGTCAGGAGTTCGAATCTCCTATTTCGCTCTTGGTGGCACTCGCTAGGTAGATAACCTAGAAAGAGACTACCATTCCCTCTGGTAGTCTATTGGTAAGGACAGGCGGACAACGCACTGGGAAACTGGGTTCGATTCCCAGACAGAGGACCATTCCTCTATAGCTCAATTGGCAGAGCACGAAGCTGTTAACTTTGGGGTTCCTGGTTCGAGTCCAGGTGGGGGAGTTGGGCAATTGGCGCAGCGGTAGCGCAGCTGCTTTACACGCAGACGGTCATTGGTTCGAATCCGATATCGCCCATTTGTGCATATATAATACGTTATGAAAAACAAAGCATTTAACAGACTCATTCAAAAATTCATAAGGTTCTATCACCGGGACATATATGAGGAGTTAGATGATATTAAACGGATGATAAATGATGTTAACAGTCAGATGCAAGAATTGCAACACCGAATTAGAAACACAAACCAAAACCCAAGTATGTGGTTGTCCGAATATGACGACAATAACTGGGTGTAAGATAACTGCTGAAGATCTATCTCAAGTTATTATGGTAAAGCCACAATCTGAACCTCAAAGGACTTCTCTATTTTCTCCGGAAGATTTACAGTTCCAAGAATCTAGAAGAGCTAGAAAAGTACGTAAGTTAGACTTTGAAGTTCGTTGATGTTGGAATTTTTATGGTGAGTTGGCAGAGCGGTTTATTGCAGTAGTCTTGAAAACTACCGTGTCGAGAGGCACCGTTGGTTCAAATCCAACACTCACCGCCTTTTAATCCACATCTTATGAATAACTTCCAACGGGAAAACTGGAAAAAGATTAAAGACTATATGGAGAGGGTTGACAAAACCAACAATCCATACTATCGTAGAGCGGTGAAGGTTGTTGAAACTGGAACCGATCCTGGAGAATTTTTTGAAAATGAGCCACCTATTATCCCGCCTTTCAAATGACGATGTTTTTGTTGCATTTATATACTACCTCTTGACAGTGGCTCCAATCTTGGCTATACTACTGTCATACAAGAAAAGCAACCGGGTGTAAGTCAGTGGTAGACGGCTGCTTTTGGGAAGCAGAAGACGTTGGTTCGAACCCAACCACCCGGACTAAACTTTTTAATGAACTTATAAATAAATTAAATTTTCGAACAATTCCATGACTGAAATTACTATTGGCGAATTCCAAGAATATTTTGATGAGTATTTTGAACGTGTTGAGAACGGAGAATCTCTACTAATCAAAGGTGGTGCATTTGATGTCGTTATGATTCCTGCAGAGGAATACGATGAATTTACTCGAATAGGTTTGAGTGATTGATCTTTTGCGAGTGAGACTTGGTAGTCAGAGGAGTTTTATAGGCTCTTTCCGCCAGATTAGCGGCTTTGACCTGGTTCGAATCCAGGCACTCGTATTCGTTATTTGCGAATATCGAATGCTCCTTTAGCTCTCTGGCGAAAGCACCGAACTCATAATTCGACTAAGGTCGGTTCGATCCCGACAAGGAGCACTAGTCACGGAGAGACTTTAAAAGCACTGGTCGGGACCCCCTCGAAGTCACGGATGGACTATAACAGCACTGGTGGAGTCAAATATGACCCTATTGTTTTATTGCTTTTCTCAAAAGCAATTGGTGCGGATGGGGAATTCTTTCTCCGCCTGGTTTCTTGCCTCCAGTCAAAGGGCAAGTGGCGAGCCTGAATTTTTTAAGGGGGTTGACAACAGCCTCCTTTTTTAGTATACTTATCAAGTAATTATTATGTCATATGATCGGAATTAATTATCTCGGCAAACGGCGAGAACGATTGGCAAATCAAATGTTTCAGTATGCAGCATTGAAGGGAATTGCTAAAAATCGTGGATACGATTACTGCATACCTCCATCAAAATATCAAGGCGTAGTAGATGAGTGGAAAGAGCATCAATTGTTTGTTCCATTTAAACTTGATACGATTAATAATCTAAACGTTCAGTATATTGATTTTGATCGACCAACGATCAATGAGTCTGGATTTAACTTCGATAAAAACTTATTTGATGAGTGTCCTGATTGGGTATCTCTTTTGGGATACTTTCAATCTGAAAAATACTTTAAAAATGTTAAATCTGATTTAAGGAAGGATTTTCCCTTTAACAACGATATTTTGGATCCATGTATAGATGCAATTTGTTCAATTGAAAGTCCAATTTCCCTACACGTTAGGAGAACTGATTATGTAACCAACCCTAATCATACAACATTGGGTTTTGAATATTATGAAGAGGCTCTGAAACAATTTGATTCCAAGCGGAATGTACTAATTTTTTCAGATGATACGGAATGGTGTAAGAATCAAAAAATATTTGAATCTGATAGATTCTATGTGTCCGAAGGTCAGACTAATTATGCAGATCTTTGTCTGATGACATTATGTGAAGATCATATTATTGCCAATAGTTCCTTTAGCTGGTGGGGAGCTTGGTTAGCAGAAGATAACCGGGTAGTCGCACCTTCTGATTGGTTTAGAGGCACGAATCTTGCACACCTAGATACTACAGATTTATTACCTGAAACTTGGGAGATTATTTAATGAAAGTCGCAATTAGTTTTATCGGAACTGGAAAATACTTAAATTTTTTACCTTCGTGGTATGAGCGGGTCAAGGAAAACTTTTTACCGGATTGTGAAAAGACTTTTTTAGTTTTTACTGATGGTGAGGGAGATTTTCCGGAAGACATTAAATCCTACAAGCAAGAACATCTTGAGTGGCCATATATCACTCTTAAGAGATTTGAAATTCTTCAAAAAGCTAAAGACGAAATTGAACAGGCAGATTGGTTTGTATTTTTAGATGCAGATTTAATGCCAGTCTCTAAAGTTTATAGTAAAGATTTTTTCGATAAACAATTTTCATATTTCGGAGTGCATCATCCATGCCACTTCTTAAAGATGCCACCACATGATAATCCCCCAGGAGCATTTGATGTAAATCCACTATCCTTGGCAGGAATTGAAACTGGAGATGATATCTCAGTATACTATCAAGGATGTTTGTGGGGTGGAAAGGTTCCTAAGGTTTTAGAAATGATTACTGAGCTGGAAGATAGAGTTAATAAAGATCTGGAAAATAATGTGATTGCTCAGTGGCATGACGAAAGTCATCTTAATAAATTTTTTGCTCAAAACCGAAGTGATGTAAATACCCTTCATCCCCAGTATGCTTTCCCTGAAGTATTTGGTCAGTATTGTGAATTTGAACCAAAGCTTCTGCATCTGGCTAAAAATAACGGCGAATATCATGTCTAATGTTGCAATTTTATATTCTGGTCAGCCAAGAGACTTTATTAAGTGTTGGCCTAATCATAAAGAATATTTAATGTCGTCATTTTGTGCGGGAACTACAGTAGCAATATTTGCACACTTTTGGAATTATAACTTTGAAATTGAAGAATTTGTAATTGATGTAGTAGATCCAACTATTGTAGATTTTGAAGAGCCAAAGATCTTTTCGCATCCATCAATTATATCAGATCCGAGGTACTATCACCCACTGAATAATATTGTATCTCAAGCATATAGTTTGCACAAGGCTTCATTATTGGTGGATAAATACGTTCAGGATGTGGGAAATGGGAAATTCGATTTTGTCATTAGAACTCGCACAGATAATTGGTTTACAGAACCGTTAGGTAAGCTATCTGAGTATGATCCACGAGGACTTCATATTACAGATATTCAAAGTCATACAGATTATGCTCTAGGAGATACCTTTGCTTTTGGGGATTATGATACTATGATGTCCTACTGTAGAATGTATCCCGATTTTGAAGACATTTGTAATGAGGGTGCAGTCGTAAATCCAGAATGTATTTTAGGTTGGAACGTAAAGAGAAATAATCTTATTGTTCACAAACATCCATTTTATCCTAAACTTTATAGAGATGTAGTATGAGTAAGTTAGTAATTTTTGATCTTGACGGAGTTCTAATAGATAGTAAAGATGTTCACTATGAGGCTTTAAATCGAGCTTTGGTTAAGGTCAATCCCGATTTTGCAATTACCCGTCAGGAGCATGTGAGTGTTTATGATGGACTTCCGACAAGTGATAAGCTTGCAATTCTTACGCAGAGGAAGGGGCTATCCCCAGAATCATATAGTCAGATTTGGAAAGATAAGCAAGATGAGACCCTAGTTATTTTTGGTGAGCAGGTTAATAAGGATTATGAGTTGATGAGTTACTTCTCACAACTCAAGGATATGGGTTATAATATTGCTGTTGCTAGCAATAGTATTCGAAATACCGTTAAACTAATCTTACTTCGGTTGGGAGTATTGGAGTTTGTTGATATTTTTGTGAGTAATGAAGATGTCACCCGCAATAAACCCTATCCAGAAATGTACTGGAAGTGTATGATTGCATTTGGAGCCATTCCGGAAAATACCGTTATAGTAGAAGATAGTCATATTGGTAGGCAAGGTGCTCTTGATAGTAAGAGTCATTTAATTCCAGTAGATAACCGAAAGGATCTAACACAAAGTAAAATTGACAAGATTAAAAATATTCTCAGTAAACCCACTAAAACAAAAATCGCTTGGAGATCTGAAAAAATGAATGTTCTTATTCCTATGGCTGGAGCTGGTAGTCGCTTTGCTAAAGTTGGCTACACCTTCCCAAAACCTCTGATTGAAGTTCGTGGTAAACCCATGATTCAAGTTGTTGTTGGAGGCTTAAATGTTGAAGCTACTTATACCTATGTTGTGCAGAAAGAGCATTATGATAAGTATAATCTTCAATATCTTCTTAATCTATTGACTCCAAATTGTAACATTGTTCAAGTTGAAGGACTTACCGAAGGGGCATGTTGCACAACTCTTCTTGCTAAGGAATTCATCAACACCGAAGATCCACTAATTATTACGAATTCTGATCAGTTAATTCTGTGGGATAGTAATGAAACTCTATATGCATTCAGTAATGATAATGTAGATGGTGGTATTGTTACATTTCCAGCAACTCATCCTAAGTGGTCATTTGCAAAATTGGGCGAAGATGGATATGTTTCAGAAGTGGCTGAGAAAAAGCCTATCAGTAATCATGCAACTGCTGGAATTTACTACTGGAAGCATGGTTCTGATTACGTTAAGTATTCTGAGCAGATGATTCGCAAAAATATTCGCACAAATAATGAATTCTATGTGTGCCCAGTATATAATGAAGCAATTGAGGACGGTAAGAAAATTCGTATTAAGGAAATTGGATCTGATGATATGTGGGGTCTTGGAACTCCAGAAGATCTGAATTACTTCTTGGAGAATTATAAAGGAGAAGTTTGATGAAAGTAGCACTATTATTTTTTGGTCAACCAAGATTTATCGACAACCCTGAGATTGAACGGGTTTATAAGGAATCTATTATCACTCGGTATGATACTGATGTCTTTGGGCATGTTTGGTGGAAGGAATCTAATGAAGAGTATGATTATTCTTCTTGGTCCCGCATTTCTAACTGCCCAATTCCAGAAAATGCTTTGGAGTTAATTTGTACAAAATATAATCCAATTCTGGTTCAACATAATGAGCCGAGAACTTTTGAATTGCCCCCAAATGCAAAGGCATTTGTCGATGCAAACTTCACCGGTAAGCATCCAGAAGGGCATTGGAATGAAAAAAATTATAGCAATATCATGTCACAGCTATACTCAATTAAAGCTGTATCCGAATTATTTGATGCATATAGAAGGGCTCCAGAGACTAATCAGACATATGATTGGGTAATTCTTGCCAGGTATGATACAATACTTACGAATTTTCCAAATCTCGAAATGTGTGATCCTAATAAATTCTATCTTCCTGGGCATCATCCAAGATTCCCAGACACTATACAATTTTTCGGAACTAAGTTTCTTAGTTGGTCTAAAAATGCCTTTGATGATGTTGACTCAGTATATGAAAATATTTGGGAACCTTCTCCTGAGGCATTCAAAATGGGTTCCTTTCTGAGGAGATTTTCTCAGAATGATTTGGCACCATGCCCAATGGATGCTCATGCCGTAAGGGGTTAATATGCTAGAGATTAAACTCTGTATATTTGATGTTGATGGAGTCCTGGTAAACAGTAGGCTACTTCACTATCCAGCAACTGCAAAGGCACTTGCGGATTATGGATATGAATATTCTCAAAAAGAGGATGATGAGTTTGGTACTATCCCAACATTGACTAAGTTGGAACAGCTAGCAAAGAGTGGAAAAATTCACAATGATGATATTGATTCTATTTGGAAATTGAAAGATACCTATTCATGTATACTCTTTGATGAAAATATAATGGCAAATGGACAAATCAAATCACTTTTCAAAAAACTAAAGGATTCTAATATTGGAATTGTCTTAGCATCAAATGCTAGATATAGTTTTGTGGAGAAGGTTGTAAGCTTGTTGGGGGTTTCTGAATATGTTGATCATATTTTAAGTGCTCAATATTTAACCCCAAAACCCGATCCAGAGATCTACTTAACTGCAATGAAATTGATGGGAGTTTCTCCAAGCGATACTATTATCTTTGAGGATAGCGAAGTTGGAAAGGCCGCAGCCTATGCAAGTGGTGCCAGCGTATATGAAGTTGAAAGTTATGATGAATTAAACAGTTCTATTTTTTACACCAATGAAACTTATAGCACATCGAGGTAATTTGGACGGGCCTAATCCCCTACTTGAAAATTCACTTGAATATATTGATCATGCCATTGAATGTGGTTATGACGTTGAGGTTGACGTAAGAGTTGATAAGAAGACTAAAAGTCTATTCCTTGGTCATGATGAACCCCAGTATCAAGTAAGTTGGATTTGGTTTGGGCAGAGAATTAATAATCTTTGGATTCACTGTAAAGATTTGGAAGCTCTCTATGAGTTTTCTAGAACTACTAGTGGATTTAATTATTTTTGGCATCAAAATGATGATTTTACTCTTACTAGTAAGGGGCACATATGGACATATCCTGGCAAAGCATATACCCCAAATTCGGTGTTAGTGATGCCAGAAATGAATCTTAGTTTAGATATTTTATATAGCCTAACCTCGTTTAGTTGCTATGGTATTTGTAGTGATTTTGTGGAGAAGTTTAAATGAAAGTAGCGTGTCTATACTATGGTCAACCTAGATTTACTGCAAATACATATTGCTATGAATCTCATAAAAAATTTATTTTTGATCGATACGATACTGACATCTATGCACATCTTTGGTGGGATGACGAGAATGAGAAGCAGTGGGATAGGTCTCACGTATCTTCAGATTGGGAATACTCCACCTGGCTTCAGATGGAGAAGTGTCCTAAGGACCGTGATGATTTAGACCGATTTGTATCTAAGTGGCAGCCACACTTTATACAAACTGAGAAGCCAAAAGAATTTTCTAACGAAAAACTGTTTTCCGAAATTGAAAAGAGTTTTGATACTGAAAGGTTTCATCAAAAGAATTTTCATAATCAACTTTCCCAATTATACTCTATTGAACAAGTTGGAAAACTTTTAGAGTCTACTGGAAAAACTTATGACTTTATTATCACCATTCGAAGTGATCTAAATATCTGGGACTATCCTAATTTGTCTGAGTTGAATTCTAGTAAGTTTTATCTTTCCTCTCATTCACATCATTTCCCAGATTTGGGATTTATTTTTGGGCAGAGATATATTAAATTTTTAAAAGCATATACTCATACAATGAATGGCCTAGTGAATATCGATGAGTGTTGGGCACCAGTTGCTGAAGCATTTAAGTATTCGTGCTATAATAGATACTATAGTCAAAATGACTTAGTAAGAATACCACTTCCACTTAGATTGGTTCGTGGAGTAGATTGTAAAGGACCCACCTGGTAACTATGAAAATTACACTTATTGGCCCCGGAATTATGCCCATTCCCCCAACTGGTTGGGGTGCAGTTGAGATTCTTATTTGGGATACCAAAACTGCTTTAGAAGCTATTGGACACGAAGTTCAAATCATAAACACAAAAGACGCTAGACAAATCATCAATGAAGTAAATGAGTTTCGTCCAGATTTTGTTCATATTCACTATGATGAATTTATTGAGATTTATCCATATATTCAATACCCAAAGGCAATTACCAGCCATTTTGGGTATTTGGAACGTCCGGATATGTTCAATGGATATGTGGACATCTTCAATACCTTTGGACACGTTCAGCCAAATGTATTCTGCCTATCTGAAGGTATTTCAAACATCTATAAAATTCTATTGAGTATTCCTCCAGAAAAGCTCTTTATAACTCCAAATGGAGTATGCTCGGATGTGTTTAGTTACACTGAGGCTCCAGAATTTGGAGACCGTAGTATCTATCTTGCAAAGATTGACTATAGAAAGCGACAGCATATGTTCCAATCTATTGAAAGTCTTTGGTTTGCTGGAAATATTGCTGACAGTAGATTTAATCCAAATAAAAATTATCTTGGGGAATGGGATAAGCCAACTCTATATAAGAATCTTACTCAGTATGGTAATTTAGTACTTCTATCTGATGGTGAGGCGCATCCACTAGTCTGTATGGAGGCCTTGACAGCAGGGCTAGGTGTGGTAGTATGTGAATGGGGTAAGGCCAATCTAGACACCACTAAGGAGTTTATTACGGTCATTCCCGAAAATAAAGTTAAGGATGTTGAGTATGTAGAACGAAAAATTATTGAAAACCGAGAATACTCTTTACAAAATCGTAAAGCTATACTAGAATACTCAAAGAATTTTGACTGGATTAAAGTCATTACCAAATATTATTTACCGAGTGTAGAAAAAATCATTCATGGACAAAAATAAATCAGCATATAAACTTAACGGAA
>Ga0114974_10004323_pt1 | contig 10623 bp, 10 predicted proteins | sample S_130206_EF_Meta_FD_87318 | JGI IMG/M metagenome (GOLD analysis project Ga0114974, IMG submission 87318) | Freshwater microbial communities from Lake Simoncouche, Canada to study carbon cycling - S_130206_EF_MetaG | ecosystem: Environmental > Aquatic > Freshwater > Lake | place: Lake...
GCAGCCAAGGCTGCAAACTTGGCCTCGATTTCTCCGGTGCCTTGGATATCGAGTCGTCCAGAGAGGCGAATGTGTCTGAGCTCGTCGTTAGAATCTTCAAAATCAATAGGCATAGAGGCAATCGCTGAGTGATGTAATTTGGAGAGCTTCTATTTTATGAATTCCATGTGACAAAACCGTTACAGGCGCTGTATTGGCTGTATTGGCGAATGCGTAGCCCCTTTTACACAGGGCGTCGCACAAGTGGACAGGCCACTGTTTCTTTCGTCGCACGAGGTGCGGCTAAAGGGCGCGACCACGATATTCCAGGGATGGCGCTGGATACGTCGGGGGCATAGCCGGCGCTTTTCCGCCAACAAGTAATGCCCGCGGTTGGCCTCAATCTCGGAGCTTTCACATCGCCCATCGTTAATGGCCCGCGCGCTGCAAACGGTTGACAGCCCCTGCGCCTTGGCCTAAATACTGTGGGTTGCGCGCATGCGTCACGGTGCGCCGCCATCAATCCACGGAGAACACCATGAGTGACATCGATGTGCTGGTCAGCGAGGTCGGGCCCCGCGACGGTTTGCAGAATGCCAAGCAGTTCATGCCCACCGAATTCAAGAAGCGCTGGATCACGGCTGCGGCCGCCGCGGGGCTGCGTGAGATCGAGGTCTGCTCGTTTGTGCCGCCGAAGCTGATTCCGCAGATGGTCGATGCTGCAGAAATTGTTGCGCATGCGTTGACCATCCCCAATTTGACGGTGGCGGTGCTGGCACCCAATCTCAAGGGCGCGATCCGTGCGATGGAGGCTGGCGCGCAGAAGATTACGTTGCCGGTGTCGGTGAGCCATGAACACAGCCTGGCCAATGTGCGCAAGACGCCCGATCAGATGATGGACGATGTGCGCCGCATCTGCGAAGCGCGCGATGAGATGCCCAAAGACAAACGCCCCAAGATCGAGTCGGGCCTGTCGACGGTGTTCGGTTGCACGATCCAGGGCGAGGTGAAGGAGAGTGAAGTGCTGCGTCTGGCGGTGGCGAGTATGGAGGCCGGTTGCGATGAGGTCGGGCTGGCCGACACCACGGGCATGGCGAACCCGGCGCAGATCCGCCGCGTCTATAAACTCGTCCAGGCAGAGATTGGTCAGGTCGCCGGGCTGCACATCCACAATACGCGTGGCCTCGGGCTGGCGAATGTGCTCGCCGCATTGGATATCGGTGTGCGTACTTTTGACGCTTCGCTCGCCGGGTTGGGCGGCTGCCCGTTTGCGCCGGGGGCGAGCGGCAACATCGTGACCGAAGACCTGGTCTATATGCTTGAGTCGATGGGTTTTCGCACCGGTGTCGATCTCGAGAAACTGCTCGCCGTGCGTCAGATCCTGAGCGAAGGCATACCCGACGAGCCGCTGTATGGTTACGTGGCGGCGGCAGGCATTAACGCCTGCGCTCGTTAGCCTCGTTTTGAAACGCCCTCGCCCGGCGATGCGGGGAGCGGGCAGGGGTGAGGGGCTGTGGCAGACACTTCTGACGCCAAGCGCACAGTGCGCGCAGATTGGGTTTACCCTGTGCCCCCGGCGTTCTCTGCGGCTGAACTTTCTGAGTTTCGAGGAATTGAATGAGTCAAAATCAAAAACTGCCGCTCGACGGTGTACGGGTGCTCGAATTCGTGCACATGGTGATGGGGCCGACCTGCGGTCTGGTGCTCGCCGATCTGGGCGCCGAAGTGATCAAGATCGAACCGCTCGACGGCGATCACACGCGGCATCTGCCGGCCTCGGGCGCGGGATTTTTTCCGACCTATAACCGCAATAAAAAAAGTCTTGCTGTTGATTTGAAATCAGCAGCCGGTCGCGAGATTGTTTTGAAGTTAATGGCCACCGCCGACGTGGTGAGTGAAAACTTTCGTCCTGGCGCGATGGATAAGCTTGGCTTCGGCTATGCGGCGGTGAAGGCGCTCAAGCCCGATATCATTTATTGCTCGCACAAGGGTTTTCTGCCCGGCCCCTATGAAAACCGCACGGCGCTCGACGAAGTCGTGCAGATGATGGGCGGGCTTGCCTATATGACCGGTGGGCGTGAACGGCCACTACGCGCAGGGGCGTCGGTGAACGACGTCATGGGCGGCATGTTCGGCGCCATCGCCATCCTCTCCGCCATCATTCAGCGTAAAACCACCGGCGAAGGCCAGTATGTGCAAAGCGGCTTGTTTGAAAACAATGTGTTTCTGATGGCGCAGCACATGCTCGAAGGTTTCATGACCGGTAAACCCGTGGTGCCGATGCCCGATCGCGTGCGCGCGTGGGCGGTGTATGACACTTTCACCACCGCCGAGGGCGAGCAGGTGTTCGTTGGCGTGGTTACTGATACGCAGTGGAAGGTGTTTTGCGAGTCGTTTGGCCTCGCGGAGCTGTTCAATGATCCTGCGCTGAAGACCAATCCGATGCGCGTCACCGAGCGGCCGCGCGTGATTCCCATCCTCACCGCGATTTTTAAAAAAATGAGCAAGCAGGAATTGATGGACCGTTGCGAAAAACTCGGTCTGCCGTATGCACCGATCTCGCGGCCGGAAGACCTGTTTGATGATCCGCATCTTAAAGCGTCGGGCGGTTTGAACGACATCACGCTGATGAACGGCATCAAGACCCAGGTGCCGGCGCTGCCGATTGAAATCGGCGGTCACCGGCTGGGCACGCGGATTGATCTGCCGCAGGTTGGGCAGCATACGCGCGAGCTATTGTCCGCGCTGGGTTATGCGGCCCCGGCCATCGACCAACTCATTGCCGATGGTGTGGCGCGCGCGACCAAGTAAATCCGCATTTAACCGGAGGCGATCATGAAAAAGCTATTCGTTGCTGTATTGCTGTCGTGTGCAACCACCGCGATCGCGCAGGGCTATCCCGCCAAGCCGGTGCGTTGGGTGGTGCCCTTCCCGCCGGGCGGCGGCACGGATCTCATTTCGCGCGTGATCGCGGCTGAACTCTCCAAGCTGTGGGGCGTGCAGGTGGTGGCCGACAACCGGCCCGGTGGTGGTGGCACGCTGGGGCTGGGCATCGCCGCGAAGACGCCGGCGGATGGTTATACGCTGGTGCTGGGGCAGGCTTCGAACATCGCCGTCGCGCCCGGTCTTTACGCCAAATTGTCCTACGATCCGCTGAAGGATCTACAGCCGATCACGCAGGTGATTGCCACCCCGATTGTGATTGTTGCGCATCCGTCTTTCCCGGCGAAGAACGTGAAGGATCTGGTGGCTTATGCCAAAGCCAGGCCGGGCGCGGTGACCTTCGGTTCGCCCGGCAACGGCACCATCGGTCATTTGTCGCTGGAGATGCTGAAGTCGATGGCGAAGATCGACATGCTGCACATTCCCTACAAGGGCGCGTCAGTGGCCATCACCGAATTGATTGGCGGTCAGATCATCATCTATGGCAGCAGCATGCCGCCAGCATTGCCTTTGATCAACGCCGGCAAGCTGCGTGCGCTGGGCGTGAGCAGTGCAAAGCGTCTCGCGCCGCTGCCGTCGGTGCCGACGGTGGCTGAGAGCGGCGTGAAGGATTACGAAGCGGTGAACTGGTATGGCGTGCTGGCACCCGCCGGATTGCCGAAAGAAATTGTGAGCAAACTGCACGACGATATCGTGCGCATCCTCAAACAGGCGGATGTGCAGGAGCGTTTCAAAGGCGAGGGGGGCGATGTCGTTGGCAACACGCCGGAAGAATTCGCCGCCTTCATGCAAAAAGAAGTGCCGAAGTGGTCGAAGGTGGTGCGCGAGGCAGGCGTCAAGGTTGATTAGCCAGTAGCGGTTCTGACAGGGGGCAAGGCATGGATCTCGGACTCAAAGGAAAGCTCGCGCTGGTCACCGGCTCGACCGCCGGCATCGGCTTTGCCATCGCGCAGGGCCTGCTCGCCGAAGGTGCGCGTGTGGTCATCAATGGCCGCACGCCGGTGCGCGTGGCGGCAGCGGTCGAGCGTTTGAGGGCGTCGGGCGATGTGTTCGGGGTGGCGGCGGATATGGCCACAGCGGAGGGCGCGGCTACCGTGGTGGATGCGGTTAATTCGATCGGCAAGCTCGATATATTGGTCAATAACGTTGGTTATTTCGAAGTTAAACCATTGGCTGAGCTGGAAGACGCCGACTGGGATGCGATGTTCCAGTTGAACGTGATGAGTGCCGTGCGCATGAGCAAGGCTTTCCTGCCTGGCATGCTCGAACGCAATAGTGGACGCATTGTTTTTATCGCCTCCGAGCAAAGTGTGAAACCCAATCCGGTGATGCTGCATTACGCCATGAGCAAGGCGGCCGTGGTGTCGGTGGCGCGCGGCCTGGCGGAATCGACACGTGGCACCGGGGTGACGGTCAATAGCGCGCTGGTCGGGGCCACCTGGAGCAGTGGTGTTGATGTGTTCATTAATAAGATGGCGCAAGAACAGGGTGTTTCAGTGGAACAGATGACGCACGACTACTTTAAAACCGAGGCCGGTAACTCGCTATTGCAGCGGTTTGCCACGCCGAAGGAGATCGCCGATCAAATTGTTTTTCTGTGTTCGGCCAACGCCTCGGCTATCAACGGCGCGGCGCAGCGTGTCGATGGCGGTGTCATCCGCGCGATGTTGTAAATGAAGATGTCCGCGGATTGAGCGCTGCGTTGATCCGGGTGCGGTGCCGTGAAAGCCGCGCGTTGCCACTGGCGTTCATCAAGTGTTTTGATGAACATACACCGCGCCCCGCCCGGGGCTGTTCATTGTGTTATTTTCCATTGTTATTTTTTTGAGATGTCCTGAATTTCATGCCGATCAAACCGATTATTGAACTCACCGCACTGGCTGCCGCCGCGCTCAAGGCGCATGGCGCCTCCGAACCGATGGCGCTGACCACCGCAAAGTATCTGGTGGCCGCCGATGTGCAGGGCTTGGCGACCCACGGCGTGATGCGCGTTGCCAGTTATTGCGGACACCTTGCCGTTCAGCGTGCGCATGGCGCGGCCGTGCCGAAGATCGTCAACGAGAAAGCGGCTGCCTGTCTGATTGACGCTGGTAACGGACTGGGTTTTGAGGCCTGTGAAATGGCGGTGGCGCAGGCGGTGGCGCGGGCGCGCACCCAGGGTATGGGGTTTGCCGGCGTCACCAACAGTCATCACTGCGGTGCGCTGGGTATTTTGCTCGAACCAGTGGCGGCGGCGGGCATGGTCGGGCTCGCTTTCAGCAATGCGTCCTCGGCCATCATGCCGCAGGGCGGCACGCGTGCGATCTTTGGCACCAATCCGGTGGCGGCGGTGTTTGGCCGTCGTAATGCGCCGCCCATCGTTGTTGATTTGTCGCTGACCCAGGTGACGCGCGGCCAGATCATGTTGTATGCAAAAGAAGGCAAGCCGATCCCCGATGGCTGGGGCATGGACAAGGACGGTCAGCCGACCAACGACGCGCAGAAGATACTCGTCGGCGGCAGCCTCTATGCGGTGGGCGGTCTCAAAGGCACCATGCTCGCCCTGGCGGTGGAACTGATTTGTTGCGCGCTGACCGGTGCGGCGCTCTCGCACGAAGTCGCCTCCATGCATACCAACGAAGGCCCGCCGTTGCGTTTGGGGCAGTCCTTCATCGCGATTGATCCGGGTGCGCTGGCCGGCAGTGAGGTGTATTTCGAGCGTGTCGAAACGCTGGTGGCAGCGATACTCGCAGATGAAGGTGTGCGTCTGCCCGGTGACCGCCGTCATGCGCTGGCGGCGACGGCTGCGCAGCAGGGCGTGAACGTCGGTGACGAGGTGTTCAAGCAATTGCAGACGCTGGCGCAAGGGCCGGCTTGACAGCCATGCGTGTGTCAGCTTTTTTTGTTTTCGCGCGGTGGTTGCTGGCGTTGCAAGCCTTGCTGGCGTTTCCGCATGCGTCGGCGGCAGAACCGTTGTTACAAACCGGCGATTACGTCACCGAACGCGGCTGGGGCACGCTCGTCATCAAGCGTGGCAACGGCGGGGCGCTGAATTTCAAGCTCGAAGCGATGGGCGCCAACGCCCATTCCTGCGGGCTTCGCGGCGAGATTCGTAACGGTCGTGCCACGCTCGATGGCATGGACAAGGACAAACCCTGCGTCGTGACGTTTACGGACAAAGCCGAGGGCATTGCCGTCGACAGCGTGGACGCGCCGCTTTGCCGCTACTACTGCGGCATGCGCGCCTCTTTTGAAGGCCTGTATATGAAGGCGGCATCCGGTTGCACGCCGGCGGCCTTGCGTGCCACGCGCAAGGAATTCAAGGCGCTTTATGAGCGCAAGGATTTTGCTGCTGCGCGGGCCCAACTTGAGCCGGCATTGAACCATTGCGCCAAAACACTCGACTGGCTGGAAACCGGCTGGATGCGCAACGATCTGGCGATTACGCAGTTTCGGCTGGGCGATCGCGCGGCATGCCTGCGCACACTCGAACCGCTGGCAAAAGACGCCGCGAAAAGCGATGCGCAGATCCGCGATGAAATGGTGGCGCCCACCGATATCGAAAACTGGCTGCCCGTGGTCAAGGCCGCGCGTACCAATCTGAAACTCTGCGCGGAGAAAGCGCCGCGTTAAGAAGAAAGTGTTTGCGATGAGCAATTCCAATCACGCGGCATCTCACGGCTTTACCGTCAAGGCGGCGCAACCGGCAACGCCGCTGAACTTTGTCATGCCCACCGATGCCTGCGATTGCCATACGCATATCCACGGTGCGGTTGAAACATTTCCGTATTTCGCCGGTCGCCTCTACACCCCCGGCCCGGCGCTGCCGGACGAAATGGCGGCGCTGCATGAGGCGCTTGGCATCCGGCGCGTGGTGATTGTCACGCCGAGCGTTTATGGCACTGATAACGCAGCCACGCTCTACGGCATGCGCGCACGCGGCGCTGATGCGCGGGGCGTCGCCGTGTTGGGTGAGCAGGTGTCGGCGCGCGAACTCGATCTCATGCATGCGGCGGGTATACGCGGCATGCGCATTAATCTGCATACCGGCGGCACCAGTGATCCACGGCTTGCGCGCGAGCGTTTTAAAGCCGCCGCGCAGCGTATGCAGGCGCGCGGCTGGCATATTCAAATCTTCACCACGCTCGACATGGTGGTTGCCTTGCAAGACGACATCGCCGCCTCGCCGGTGCCGGTGGTGCTCGACCACTTCGGTGGCGCCCAGGCTGCCGGTGGTGTGCAGCAGGCGGGTTTTGAGGTCTTGCTGTCGCTGCTCGGCTGCGGCCATGTTTACGTGAAAATTTCCGGGGCCTATCGCTGTTCGACGCGCGCGCCGGATTACGCCGATTGCACGCCGCTGGCGCAGGCGCTGCTCAAGGCCAATGCCGATCGTATTGTCTGGGGTAGCGACTGGCCGCACCCGCATTCAGCGGTGCAGGATGCCACGCGGCCGGCACCGTTTTACGCCATCGACGACGGCCGTCTACTGAATCAACTTGCGGATTGGGCACCGGACGCAGTGCTGCGACAGAAAATTCTCGTCGAAAACCCGGCGCGGCTCTACGATTTCTGAGGCGGCGTTTTCGCGTTGTGATTACGCCGGCTGATGCCACCGCCCACGGCAAGGCAGGCGGCGTTGGTGAGAAACACCGTCGCCATGCCGGCCACCGTGCCCAATGCGCCGAACAACAGCGGCACGACAAAGTGCATGAGTTGGTTGGCGGTGATGCGCATGCCGGCGGCTTCGCCGGTGCGGCCCGGTGGTGAGGCGTTGTAGACCAGGGTCAATGACAGCGGCTGTCCGCAGCCGCAACCGATGCCGAGAATGAACGAGGCGAGGGCCAGCGTCCACACCGTGTGAAACAGCGGGAACAGGCAGAACGCCACACAAGCGACGAACATGGCGTAGGTCAACAGCTCGGCGGCACCGCTGCGTTTCAGGCCCAGCGGCAATATCACGCGCACGAAAATGATCGAGGTTGCAAAGGCGCTGAGGATGAAGCCGATTTCGGTGGCCGACAGGCCGTGTGCGCGCGCGTAGATGGGCAGGAAAAACTGATAGAGATCCCAGGCCGAGGAGACGATGGCGCTGGCGATCATCGCATTGCGTAGCGGACGGATGCGCAGGAGGTCGAGCGCGCCGCTGCTTTGTGGTGTGGCCGGTGCTTGCACCGCCGGCATCCAGCGCGAGCCGAGTGCGGAAATAATGATTGCCGGCACCAAGGGCATGGCCAGCGCAAAGAAGGTGCGCGTATGACCGATTTGATCGATGAGGATGCCGGCCAGCAGCGGGCCGGTGAAATTGGCGGTGGCGAAACCCAGGCTGATCAGATTGAAGTTGTGTGCGCGGCGCTCCGCTGTGGAGATCGCGCCCACTAACGTTTGTGTGGCAATTTGAAACGCCATGAAGGAAATGCCGAGCAGCGAAGCGGTGAAATAGAGGGTGGTCAGCGCCGGCCAGATCCACGCCGTTAATAACGCCGCACAGATGCCGCAGGTGCCGAGCAGGATGGGAATCTTGTAACCGAGGCGGTCGGTCATGCGGCCCGCCGGCAATGCCAGCACCACGGGCAGCGCGGCATAGAGGGCTACCACGGTGCCGACGACGAATGGTGTGGCACCCTGATCCACCGCGAACAGGGCGACCACCACGCGACTGCCGGCGAAGCCGACGTGCGTTAGAAACGACAGGAATACGACGATATAAAGGGCCATGCTTCTTTCAGGCGAGCGTATGCGGGCAGGATAAAGTGGCATGAAGGCGGCAGTGCGCAGTCATGATGTTCTGGATGTTCGCCGCCGGTCTTGCATGCACTGCAGCAGCGGACAGGCGTCGATAAGCGTCGATAAGCGCCGATGTTAGCACGGCGCCCGCCGCGCTCCGCGCCATGCAGGGCCTTGCGCGATACGCAGGCTTGCGCCGTGTCGTGCGCTTTAAGCGCTTAACGCGGTCGTTGCATCGGGCTCTTCGGCAGGTCGTCGATCTGCATCGACCACGCCTGTGCCGAGCGGCACCAGCCCTGACGTTGCGGCGGCAGTTCGGCGCGCTGGCGTGTGGTGCCAACACGGATGCCGTAGAGATCGGGGTTGCCGACAGTGGTGGCATACAGCGGCGTGCCGCAACGCGGACAAAAGCCGTGTGCGCGCTGGTTACCGCTCTCGGCGGTCTTGATATAAATAGTGGGTTCGCCGCAGAGCAGTTTGAACGCCCCCTGCAACGACTGTACCGTGGTGCGATACGCCGTGCCGGTGAGTGTCTGGCAATCGGTGCAGTGACAAATGCCGACCGATGCGGGATCGACTTCGGCTTCGTATTTTATAAATCCACAATGACATCCGCCGTCGACATGCATGCCTTTCCTCCTTCACACGCCCACACAATAAGGTGCCGAGAATAACATTGAGCTGCACTAACCGCGGGCAGGGCGCGCGGATTTGCTAAGATTTCCCTATTCGTAGTGAACGTAGTGAATTTAAAAGCAGTGAATTTAAAAAGGCTCATCATGCATGTGCAGACGTTGTTGGCGATGACTACCCTCGTTACCGTATTGATGGTGGGCGGCGTGGCACGCGCTGTTGCCGCCGAGGCCAATTATCAACCGCTGGTCGGTCAGGAAGGCAAGGACGTCATCTGGGTGCCGAACCCCGCGGCGATGGTTGAGAAGATGCTCGACATGGCCGCAGTGACCGCACAGGACTTTGTCATCGATCTCGGTTCGGGCGACGGACGCAATGTGATTGGCGCGGCAGGGCGCGGTGCTCGTGCGCGCGGCGTCGAATTCAATCCGGAACTGGTTGAGCATTCACGTCGCCGCGCGGCGGCGGCCGGCGTTGGTGGCCGCGTCGAATTCGTAGAGGGCGACATGTTCGCCGCCGATGTCAGTGAGGCGAGCGTTTTGGCGCTGTTTCTGCTGCCCGATAATCTGCGCAAGCTGATGCCGAAGTTTGTCGACATGAAGCCGGGCTCGCGCATTGTCTCGAACACCTATGAGATCCCGGGCTGGCCCTCGGACAAATCAGAAACCGTGCGCGGCGACTGCGCGGCGTTTTGTATTGTGTTTCTCTATGTGGTGCCGGCAAAAGTGGCGGGCGTCTGGCGCACGGTCGATGGCGATATCACCTTCGAACAGGATTACCAGCGTCTATCCGGCAGCTATGTCTACAACGGCATCACGCTGCCAATCGAAAACGCGCGCATGAACGGCACGGAGATCCGCTTCGCGGTGAACGGTGTTGAATACAGCGGGCGCGTTGACGGTGATGTGATGCAAGGCGAGGCCAAAGGGCGCCGCACTGTGGCGTGGCGCGCCACGCGTGTGCGCACGCAGTAGCGCAGCCCGTCTAGAGCGCTTCCCAGTAATCGATGATGCGCTGGCGCAGCGCTGCGTCCGGCATGAAGCCGCGGCCGGCTTGCAGGTTGTCCTGCATATATTCGGGTTTGTCGGTGCCCGGTATGACGGCGGTGACCGCCGGGTGCGACAAAATGAATTTGAGAAAAAGCTGCGCCCAACTCGTTACACCGATCTCGGCGGCAAAGCCGGGTAACGGTTTGCCGGCAGATTTTTTAAACAGTGAATTGCGGCCGAAGGGCAGGTTGATCAGCACCGCGGCACCGGCGTCGCGCGCGGCGGGGAGCAGCCGCTCCTCGGCTTCGCGATCGCCCAGCGAATAATTGACCTGGAAGAAGTCCGGTTTTTCGCGCGTTAATACTTTGCCGATCGC
>Ga0114974_10004325_pt1 | contig 10619 bp, 17 predicted proteins | sample S_130206_EF_Meta_FD_87318 | JGI IMG/M metagenome (GOLD analysis project Ga0114974, IMG submission 87318) | Freshwater microbial communities from Lake Simoncouche, Canada to study carbon cycling - S_130206_EF_MetaG | ecosystem: Environmental > Aquatic > Freshwater > Lake | place: Lake...
CGCAATGTGGTTGTCGGGGCCATAGGCCGCAAGCGCCGAATGACTGTTCAACTCAAAGTACTGCTTGATGTAGTCTTCGGTCGAGCTAAAAAATTTTGGAAAACTGCGTTTGTGGGCCTTGATCTTGGTCGGCTTGAGCGGCTTGAGGCCGGCAAAGAGATCGCGCATTGACTGCGCGTGGGCCTCTGTTACAGTGGCTGTCCCTCGCGGGGCGGTCTGGAAAGTGATCATGTCTGCTCCTGTTGAGGCACAACTGTAACACGATCAAAAAGTTCTTGACAAGTTTTTTTTGGCCCGCTACAGTTCAGGTTCCATCAACCAAGGAGTACAGTAAAGTGAAGATCATCCTAGACGAGAACGACATCAAAGCCATCTTGACCGACTTCATCAAAGAGAACTACGGTCCTCTGATGACGCTGGACGAACTCAAGACCTACACTTACACGCCGACCGCAACGTTCGTGCATGAAGGCCAAGATGTCAGCGCACTCTAAGATCGTCGGCGGTAGCACCGCCAGCCGGGTCATCAACTGCCCCGGCAGTGTCGCGATGGTGGCCAAGATGCCACCGCAGGCTGAGAGCAAGTACGCCGCCGAGGGCACCTTGCTACACGATGTCATCGCGGCCATCATTGACGGCAAGGTGCCTAAGCAGATCACCGAGGAACTGCACAACGACAAGATCATGCCGGCACTAGCGTTGCTGGATGAGGTCGATCCAAACAAGGACATGGAACTGGCCGTTGAGTTGCGCGTCAACTTTGGCGATTTCATACCCGGCGTCTTTGGCAGCGTCGATGTGCTGGGCAAGATCGGCAACCGCGCCATCATCATTGACTGGAAGTTCGGCGATGGCGTGATCGTTGAAGCCCAAGAAAACATGCAGTTGATGTTCTACGCTGCGGCAGCGCGTCGGTCCCAGCCGTGGGCCTTTGAGGGCGTCACCGAGGTCGAGTTGGTCATCATCCAGCCGCCGATGATCAAGCGCTGGGTCACCACCCGCGCCCGGATATCGCGGTTCGAAGACCAACTCTTCGACGCGGTGCAACAGGCCGTCAAGCCCGACGCGGCGCTGAAGTCTGGCGAGCACTGCCGCTGGTGTACCGCCAAGCCTGTCTGTCCTGTCCTGACCGGCGCAGTTGACCGCGCCGTCAAGGTGCAGTTCGACGCGTTGGACAAGCAGCAGATCAGCATCTACTTGCAGCAGGCTGACCTGCTCGACAGTTGGATTGCCGGCCTGCGCGAGTTGGCGCAGCGGGCGCTGGACAATGGCCAGGTCATCCCCGGCTACAAACTGGTCGCCAAACGCGGCACAAGAAAATGGCTGGACGAAGACAAGGCGCGGGTTGCCTTGATCGAGGCCGGCCTGAAAGACCCCGACGTGACAACGCTGGTCTCGCCAGCAGTGGCCGAAAAGAAGCTCAAAAAGCTTCCCGACGGTCTCACTGTCAGCGTGTCGTCGGGCAACACAATGGCACCGGATACCGACCCCCGGCCTGCCGTCTTGCAATTGGGTCAACTTCTGAAAAAGGTACTCTGATGTCTAATCTCGTAGCATTCAAATCAGCCGGCTTGCCGGCAGTCGCATCCCTTGCTCAATCGTTGCGCGCCATCGCGCCGCGTGAGGCGCCTGGTGTCGCCATCCTCAAGATGGACCGCACAGGTCATTGGGTCTTTGGCAGCGATCAGGACGAGGCCGAGGCCGGCTCGACCTGGGCGGTCAATCCGTTTGCTTTCGTCCACGGCTGGATCGCGTGGGGCGATGGTGAAGTGTTGGGTGAAATGATGGCGTCGGTGTCCGAGCCGCTGCCAGAGCACGGGCCAGTTCCTGCCGGCGCCAAGAAAGGCTGGGAGCAACAGGTCGGCATGAGTTTGAAGTGCCTGACCGGCGAAGACAAGGGTCTGGAAGTGCGCTATTCGTCTACTTCGGTCGGCGGCAAGCGCGGCGTCCAGACCATCGCGGTGGCCATCGCTGCGCAGGTTGAGGCCGACCCGAGCAAGCCAGTGCCGGTGATCGTGCTCAACAAGGAGTTCTACCAGCACAAGAGCTACGGCAAAATCTACACGCCGCTGTTTGACGTGCAGTCGTGGATCGGCATGGAAGGCGAAGAGGAGCCTACCGATACGCCTGCCGAGCCGACCCGTCGCCGCCGGGCATAAGAGCGTTGGCCCCCGTGAAACACGTTATCGGACTGAGCGGGGGCAAAGACTCCACCGCGTTGGCGCTTCGACTGATGGAAGTCGAGCCGCGAGACTACGAATTGATCTGCAACGCCACAGGCAACGAACTGCCCGAGATGGTCGAGCACTGGGCAAAGCTAGAGCGCATGATGGGTCTGCCTATAAAGAAGGTCGGGCACACAACCGACCTGTACGGTTTGATTGAGCAGATGCAGATGCTGCCCAACTTCCGCGCCAGATGGTGTACGCGTATCCTCAAGATCGAGCCAACGATTGAGTACTTCGAATCGCTGGCTGAGGGTTCTGTCCTATACGTCGGCCTTCGCGCTGACGAAGAGGCGCGGCGCGGCATCTACGGGGAAGACATAACCATACGCTTCCCGATGCGGGAGTGGGGCTGGAACGAGGCCGATGTCTGGAAGTACTTAGGCCAGCGCAACGTCACGATCCCCCGGCGCACTGACTGCGCGGTGTGCCCTTATCAGCGTCTTGGTGAGTGGCGCGATCTCTGGCGCGACTACCCGGCCGAGTACGCCAAAGGCGTGGCTGTCGAGGAGAAGCTAGGCCATACGTTCAGGTCGCCGCAGCGTGACGCTTGGCCCGCTTCTCTAAAAGACTTGGCCGTAGAGTTTAAGAAAGGCCGCAAGATTCGAGGCGACGGCAACGCCCAGACATGCAGAGTTTGTTCTCTATGATCTGGGTTGATTTTGAGACGAAGAGCGCCTGCGACCTCAAAAGCGCAGGCGTCTACAACTATGCGCAGAGCCTCAGCACAGAGGTTCTGTGCATGGCATATGCGTACGATGACGGCGAGGTCCAGATGTGGACCGGTGGCCCACTGCCTGACTTCACAGGCCACCAGATACGCGCCCACAACGCCGCTTTCGAGCGGCTCATCTTTTGGTACGTCCTCCAGCAGGACTACCCGCTGGAGCAGTTCTACTGCACCGCCGCGCAGGCCCGCGCCAATTGTGCGCCTGGCAGTCTGGAAGACGCTGGCCGCTTCGCCGGCGCGTCTATGCGCAAGGACCATCGCGGTGGCCACCTAGTGCGCCAGTGCTGCATACCACCGTATAACCAAACACTTCTCCCTGAACTGTTCGACTACTGCGCGCAGGATGTCCGCGCCATGCGCGCCATCAGTCAGGGCATGCGCGGCCTGTCCGACGATGAACTGCTTGACTACCATGTCAACGAGCGCATCAACGACCGTGGCGTGCTAGTCGATGTTAGGCTAGCACGTTCGGCCGTGCGCTACGCCAGCGCCGAGTTGATCGAGATACAGGACACTGTCGCCAAGGTGACGCAGGGTGCCGTGCAGTCCGTCCGCTCGCCCCGCATGCGTCAGTGGGTGCAAGCCCGCGTCTCGCCCGAGCAGTTGGCGCTGATGACGGTCGAGGACAAGATCAGCATCGACAAGACCGTCCGCGCCAACCTGCTGGCCTGCGACGATCTCGACCCGGATGTCCGCGAGGTTGTCCAGTCGGCCGACGATCTCTGGGCGTCGTCAGTTGCCAAGTTTGCGCGGATGGCGGCGCTGGCCGATGAGGAAGACCATCGCGTGCGCGGCGCGTTTGTCTTCAACGGCGGCGCTGCCACTGGGCGCTTGTCCAGCTACGGCCTGCAAGTCCACAACTTCACACGCAAGTGTGCCAAGGAGCCGCAGCAGGTGCGCGACTCAATGGTAGCAGACGCACCCATCGTGCCGGCCTACGGCAAGCGCGTCACCGATGTGCTCAAGAGCATGCTCCGGCCTGCGCTGATCCCGGCTGCGGGCAAGCAGTTTGTCGTGGCCGACTGGTCGGGCATCGAGGCGCGGTGCAACCCGTGGCTGTCAGGCAACGGCGACGAAGTGCTCAATGTGTTCCGTTCTGGCCAAGACATCTACGTTCGCGAGGCGTCACTGATCTTCAAGACCGAGGATGTCACGCCTGACATGCGCCAGATAGGGAAAGTCGCGATTCTAGCCTGCGGCTACGGTGGCAGTGTGGGCGCCTTCGCCGCGATGGGCCGCAACTACGGTGTCCACTTGCCCGAGGCCGCTGCCAGGCGCACCGTGGACGCTTGGCGGCGCGCCAACCAGTGGGCCGTGCGGTACTGGCAGGCGCTGGAGTCGGCCTACATGCGCGCCATGCGCAACCCGAATCAAGAGTTCGCCGCTGGACGCGTCTTTTACCTGTTTGATGGCGTCCACCTATGGTACGCGTTGCCCAGCGGCAGGGTACTATGCTACCCCTATGCGCGATTTGAGCCCGACGGTGTTTCGTATGCCAAGTGCGCTTGGAAACCCGCCCAGGGCGCTACCGAGTGGCCCCGAGCGCGTCTCTGGAGCGGACTGGCGGCTGAGAACATCTGCCAGGCGGTGGCCAACGATTTGCTGCGGCACTCGCTGCGGCAGGTTGATGATGTTGTGTTGACTGTCCACGATGAGATCGTCATCGAGACCGCTTCGCCTGACGTAGATGCGCTGCGCCAGGTGATGTGTACCCCGCCCGACTGGGCGCCCGACTTGCCGCTGAACGTGGACATCAAGGTGATGGCCCGCTACGGCAAGTGAAAAAAAGGGCGCCGTGCAAGGCGCCCTAAAAGGAGTTTTCTACGTGCTGAACTATATCGCATCTTTGGCAGTTGAGGGCGAGACTGCGCTGGTGGTGAAACAAAAAGACAACACTTGGCCGGCATATTTACCGGAAAAATGGCGCGGTGAGGCGTCGTGGTACTGCAATACCGGCAGTTTTATCGTGTCGCGATTCGTCGACGGTCGAGTGTCGGCATCTGCGTCTAACTGCACGCATTGTCTTGCGATGATGCTGGACGATATCGGCACCAAAAGCAAGACGCCGCCGCTGCCGCCGACATGGATCATGGAAACGTCGCCGGGTAATTATCAGTATGGTTATGCGTTCAACGAACAGCCAACGGTCGGCGAGTTTTCAGCCGCCATCAAGGCCATCGCTGCCGCCGGCTACACCGACCCCGGCGCATGCAACCCGGTGCGCAACTTCCGGTTGCCGGGGTCAATCAACCAGAAGAACGGGTTTATTTCGCGACTCGTCGAGTTCACCCCCGGCCGCGAGTACAGCGTGGGCGATATCTGCGCCGCGTTGGGTGTAGTGCCGGGTGTAGCGGACACTGCCACGATGCGCCCGGTCGGCCTAGCGGACGATGGCGATGATGACGTGCTGGCGTGGATCGCGGAGCGTGGCGACCTGTTGGAGAACGCCAACGGCGAGGGCTGGTGCGGCGTCGTTTGCCCCAACGCGGCCGAGCATACCGACGGCAACGCGATGGGCCGCTACAGGCCTGTTTCGCGGGCTTATACATGCTTCCACGGTCACTGCGTTGACGACTGGAACTCTGCGCGCTACTTGACATGGGTGGCCGAGCAGGGCGGGCCAGACCACCAGCATGGTTTGCGCGACGAACTGCTAGCGGTTGTGATGGCTGGCGCGCTGGGCAAGATATCGCCGACGACTGCATTCCCCGATGAAACGGTCGAGATTATCCGCGAGGTCAACCGCAAAGAGATGGGCCGGCTTGAGAAGGCCGAATGGTACGAACGCTTCGCTTATATTATGAGCGATGACGCGTATTTCGACATGATGGAGCGCCGCGAGATCATGCGCAAATCGTTTAACGCGGTGTTTGCCCATATACCGTGCAAATCGATTCACGGCGAGGGCAAAACGAAAGTAGCCGCCAGCGTTTGCTACGATGAGAACCGACAGGCCAAAGGCGCCCGCACGCTGCAAGGCGTGACCTATGCCGCCGGCGAGTCGGTATTGGCCACAATGGACGGCGCCGTTTTTGGCAACCGTTGGCGCGACGCCAGGCCAGCAACGGCCGAGGGCGATGCGTCTCGGTGGCTTGAGCATGTCGAACGGCTGATACCCGAGCAGTTTGAGCGCGAGCATGTGCTTGATGTGCTTGCATACAAGTTGCAGCACGCTGACAAGAAAATCAACCACGCCGTGCTGCATGGCGGTTTACCCGGTAGCGGGAAGGACACGCTCTACGCGCCGTTCTTGTGGGCCATTGGAAGGTCGAACGTATCCATCGTCAAGAACGAAGAGCTATCGTCGTCGTGGGGCTATGCCCTCGAGGCCGAGGTGATGGTGATCAACGAGCTTCGCCAGGCGGAGGCGCGAGACCGTAGGGCGATGGAGAATGTCCTCAAGCCGATCATCGCGGCGCCGCCGGAATACCTGCCCGTCAACCGGAAGGGACTGCACCCTTATAACGCGTTGAACAGAATTTGGGTTCTGTGTTTTAGCAACGAGCGCGCCGCTATCTCGATCCCGTCGAACGACCGCCGGTGGTTTTGTGTGTGGTCCGACGCGCCTCGCATGAGCGACGCTGAGGGCGCGGGCATGTGGGCATGGTATGAAGCCGGCGGGTATGCCATCGTCGCGGGGTATCTGGCGTCGCGGGATGTGTCGGCGTTCAACCCAGGCGCCTCGCCACCGATGACGGAAGCAAAGGCCATCATGGTCGAACGCGGTCGGTCGGCGCACGAAGAGTACCTGCAATTGCTCATCGAGTCGCGTCAGGACGTGTTCGCGCCGGGAGTGCTGGCCGGCCCGTGGCATGCCATCTGCGACGCGCTGACGCAGCCAGGCCAGCATCGAATCCATCCCAGCGCGCTCATGCACGCTCTAAATGAGGCCGGGTGGCAGGATATGGGCCGCGTGCATTCGCGCGAGCATTCGACAAAACGACAGATATTCGTCGCCGCCGACATGTCCGTGAAGTACAGCAAGTCGCAGCTACGCGATATGGTCGAGGGCGAGCCTGAGCCGGCGAAATTGCGCGTCATATAAAAAAACCCGCCAGCGGCGGGTTATAGGTCTAGCAGGGCCGCTAGCAGCAGGGCGAGCAGGCCCACGAGCAACGCCGTTACCACTGCGTTGCCATAGCATCCGCTATGCCTTGGAAGGTGGCCGAGCGTATCTTCCATCGGTCGGCGCTGGGCGGCAGGTTATACCACTGCGGTAAGCTCTTCCCGCTCTTCGTGACATGCCGCGCCCCTTTGCCGACGATATTGGTCGGCACCAGCGGCGGCAACCCCTTGAGCCACAGGCAGGTCGTTTTGGTGGCTTCATGGCCGAACTGCCACGGCTGGATTATCTGGTCGGGCTTGCGAATGCAAGTGCTGATGATGCTCACGGGATTCTCGACGCATATGCGGGGGATAGGCGCGTCCATGAGCATGCGAACGAACTCCAGCGCGGCCGCCTGCCGACCGTCCGCTTGTTTTTGGGGGAACCATTTGGCGCCAGAGACAGCTAGGTGCGTGCAGGGCGGGTGCGCCACCATCAAGTCCCAGTCATGGGCTAGGATGTCGGCAATGTCGCCCCTGTAATGCGGTCCAGGGCGGTCGGTCGGCAGCAGGTCGCAGGACATAGTGTCATGCCCCTGCGCGATGAACGCATCGCGTACCGTCCCCGAATATTCGCACGCGATTAGCACGCGCATGACAGCACTTCGATAATGTCGCGGCGGGTCGAACGGGTCGGCAGCCATGCTTGCCGGGTCAACACATAGGCGCCCGACATGAGGCGCCATTGTTGCCACCGGATGCGCCTCAGCCCGTTGACCGTCGCGCAGTCGCCGAGCGTGTAGCGGGCTTGATCGTGATAGAACGAGCGTGTCATGATAGCTCCGGTAAAGTTGTGAGGTTTGCGACGGGTATCCATCGGATGCCCGTCGGGTGATCCGGGAACGACTGCCCGCAGTCGACGCGGGCAACCCGGTTATCGACGGCGAGCACGACACCACGCATGCCGACAGTAATCGGGTCGTGCATGGTGCGCCGGATGACGGCGCCGGTAAACGCGACGCGCGCGCCGATAGTGATCATTCTGCAACCCCTATGATTTTATGAGCGTACGCGATCGCGTCGACTTCCAGCGAGTAGATGCGCTGGCCGACGATACCGCCACTGTCGTCGTCGGTCATGCGCACGAGCCAACCGCGCGCGACGGGCGCGACGGTTACCGTCAACCCGTCGTCAGGGTTGACAATGGTCGTTGTGTCGAACAATTCTGATAATGTCATGGTAAACCCTTAGAGTGTAGGCGCGAGCCGTTTCACGCTCGTGTCGGCACCGTTGTCAAACCACAATTCGCGGCCATAGGATGCGCACAACAGCCACCGGCGGTTTAGCGTTTTCAGCGCCGATTGCATGCCGCTACCAACAGCGACGATATGCCAATGCGCGCCGTCAACGGCCGTTTGGTGTCTTGCGAGAATGCGAATCATTGTGATAATCCATAGAATAGGAAAACGGCGCCAGCGACGCCCAGGGCGATTGCAAACAATGCGTCGCGGATCATTCGACGCTCCAACTAGTCAAGTCGCTGACGCAGGGCCCAGCAAGAATGCGACCGTCAGCGTCGCGCATAACACGCAACATGCCACCCGGCGGGTAAGGTTCATCCGTCACTGTCGCGACGTTGTCAATTCTGAACCTGTAATAATCGAACCCGTTATCGATGGTGAAAATGGCAGTCATGCTTCCGCCCCATGTGTCTCGACAACGGTCCGCTCGATGCCGAAGTAACCCGGCTTGCGCGGGTCGTCTCGCATCACTTCAGCAAATCGCCACCCGTCTTTTATAAGTGCCTGCGCTGTTTTGCGCGCCATCACGAGCGTTGGGAAACTGTCGTGAAATGACGGGAAAGTTGAAAACCCGTAGGCCTTGACGGCGTAATAGCGTTTCACGCTTCGACCCCAATAAGATGCGTCGCGATCTCTTCCCAGTCGACATCGGCAAGGAAAGCCATCGCGTAGTCCAGCGCGAGACCTTTGGCCGATGGCTCGATGATTTCTTCGGCGTACTCTCTCAAGACCTTGCCAACTTTGTAAGGGTCGTCAAGGTCTCCACAAATCTCGACAGATGACATCCCGTCGAAGATTTCGAGGTTGACGCGCCATGTCGCGTAATTGGTCCAACCGTTGTATGTTGTGCTCATGTTGCTCTCCTTTGCGCTGGAATCCAGCCTATAGCCCCCAACGGGGACTAGGTGGCTAGACTCCTGCGCGGGTTAGCTCGTCGGCGGCTTCGTCCGCTATGCGAGCCATTCTGAGATAGCGCGCTGCTTTGGTCCGATAGTCCTGTGCGACGATTGCAAGGTCGTTCACTGCGCTGCGTCCGCCGGCTAGCAGAAAATCAATCGTGCCGATGTGCAAACCATCGGTATCGTCAACGCTGTACTTAACAGACGCGTATGCGTTGGCGCCGATGATGATGCGGGTTGTCGTGTTCATGCTGGAAAGAACCGAACCTCGACGAACGACAAACCGTCGTCCCGTAGTGCGCGCGCTACGTCATCGGCTGCGCCTAGCGTCATCGGGCCAGACCATTGCATGGCGCCCTGCGCCCAAAAACCGACTTTGTAAAAACCCATGATGTTGCTCCTGTGCTGTGAATTCAGCCCGTAGCACCCTGACAGGGTGCTATCGGCTGAACTCAGAGAGGGCCGACGAGGAAACCATCCTCGTCGTATGCCTCGACGTAGGACCATCCGGTTCCGATCGGGCAGTGCTTGGCTTTGTAGGTCCACCCCTCGTCGTCTTCGGCATTGAGGCGCGCGGCCAATTCGTCGGCCTTGGCGCGGGTCAAAAAAGTATGGTGCATGTCGTTTCCTTCGGGTTGCGTCGCTGCGGGATTGCGTCGACGTGAGACAGATGCTACATGCTTTGTAGTGTGTTGTCTATACCCCTACAGCTAACAGGGTCTGCGCCCTGGTAGCGTGTGGGTCAAGGCGTGGGTCAAGGCGTGGGCGCCCTTGTGGGCACATGCGTTTCCCTCGTGGTGGGTCATGTGGGTCATCACTTGTCTAAACCTAATCAAAATTGTTTGTATATGCAACTATACGTATCGTATAGACGGTGTGGCGCGTGGGCGTAGCCCACATGACCCACCACGCCGTAAACGCATGACCCACGCGACGACCCCCAAACGACCCACAACACGACCCACGCAAAAACCCGGCGTCGGGGGGCTGCAGCTAGATGGATTGATCTGGACTCGCGTGGTCATGACCCACATGACCCACAACAACACCCCCGCGCGCATGACCCACATGACCCACGCCTGACAGGCATGTGGTCGGCATGCGACCCGCGTGGGCGTGACCCACATGACCCACGGCCGGCGGTCGGCCCGGCGGTCGGCCCTGGACGTGTTGCAGTGCAGCAATCGAGAGGGGGGGGTAGGGCCGGCGACCGGCCGGTCACGCTGGCGAAGGGTCCGCGAACAAAATTTTTTCGTGGCCCACGTCGTAACACAACAAGTAGCAGCAATCAAGCTATACTCCCGCGCATGAAATCCCTACCGCTAGAAATTAGGGAGATCAGGGCGACTGAGGCGCGACTGCAACAGATTTACGATGCAGCGCGCTTGGGCCTAAAAGGCGACAGTTTGGCTCTGGCCTC
>Ga0114974_10004327_pt1 | contig 10618 bp, 10 predicted proteins | sample S_130206_EF_Meta_FD_87318 | JGI IMG/M metagenome (GOLD analysis project Ga0114974, IMG submission 87318) | Freshwater microbial communities from Lake Simoncouche, Canada to study carbon cycling - S_130206_EF_MetaG | ecosystem: Environmental > Aquatic > Freshwater > Lake | place: Lake...
GTGGAAAAAAAAATAGTGCATAATTAAGTTGTATCTATTTTTCTCATCTAATCTATTTTTATTTTATTTTTATTTTTATTAAAGTAATATCTAAAATGACACATGTACTGTGCACGTTTGTACATGTTAAAATGTAGACATTGACTTTCGTTGATATTTCTTGTCAATCGCACGATGTTCGCCAGTTGTCGCAACACACCGTCCCTTAAGCGTCTTTACGAGCATGATTTCCAAGGTTTCGTTATCTTCATCGTCCGAGTCTGGAAATATGTAAGCACCATCTTCATCTGTATCGACCGACCTGGCCTCTTCAGAATCATAGCCCGTTTCGTCAACTCTACTACACGACTGGTATATTTCGCGAACCATGCTTTGATGTGCTGTGCATGATGCGAAAGTAGCATTAGCATAATCGTTTTCTTTTTCTTCGTCTTCGTCTTCACATTCACCTTCGTCCTCGCTGTCCGACATAGTGCCTTCAATGCTTGTCTTGGCTTCCACACTGGACATGTCCATGCTAGACATGTTCGGTGAATCGTATTCTTCCGAATTTGGATAACGTTCCGCAAAAGCCGATTCACTCATGCCCTCAATAGATTCGGCTTCTAATGCAAGAAGTCTTGTGAGCTCGGTCGCAATATGAATAGTCTCCTCTACCTGTACCAAAATGGAGTCCATACCAAGAAGTTTTTTTTTGTTCGCAAGATAGTTTTCTTCTATTTCCTCTTTCTTCTTGGAAGCCTTGTCCCACATTTCGTCGTTGCGGCGAATCTTTTCCAAGTAGATTGTGTTCTTTGCACTGATTTCTTCTAGTTTAGCAGAGAGAAACTCCAAGTCGCCTTCTTGGGTGGTAACACCTGCTGACAGTTGGTCATACTCTTCGACCAATTCTAGCTGCCGTCTTTCAGATGATTCCTTGTCTTCTTGACTGGTTTCCAAGTCCATGATAACCGAGGCAATTTTTTTTGCCTTGGTCATTTTGAATTTGCGAAAACGACTTTCTTGAAGGTCCTGCTTTTTGAGTGCACCTTCCGCATTCTGTAGCAATGCTACAAGAGTACTCCTGTCCATTTGACTAAAGTCCATTGCAGTCACCACTGCTTTGGTCGCCTTCACTTTTTTCTCACCACCGAATTGCTTGTTACCTCCGAACGACATTGTTTTGTTTTGTTGATTGCTTGGAAGCCTGATTGATATTGATCTGTAAAAGGTTACTATGGAGGAACGGAAAGTATTTCAATTTTTTATTTGATATGAGACTATTGATACACACATTTTAAAAGTTAGAATGAAGACAATATGATGCGTCTTCAAACTACTTTTAAATTTATCATTATTTTTAAATGTTGTCAGTATACTATATAGCAATTCGTCAAATGCGCCCATATTGTAGTCGAAAAAGATGCCACATACGAAAGTCTCACAGCCATAGGAAGAACTCTGGAACCGCAAAGAAGAGGTCGACGAGGAGGAGATCCACTTCAAAGAAGTCTTTCTTTGATCAGCTGATGGCACCTTTTAGTGCATAAATGTCGGACTTATATAATGTTCAATTCTTTACAACATTACATAACATATTGTACGTTCTAGGCCTATGTCTTCCTCTGCATTTGTCTTCCTTTTTTTTCCTTTTTTAAGTGTGACCCAACTTAATTTTATTCAAATTTTCACGTAGCGGAAAGCTCATTTTGCTAATTCTACGGGTAGTTGGATTAATCGGAGCAATTGGAGCAATTGACTCAGTCTGCGTTACACTCTTATGCACCATCAAGTCGTGTGCAGCCGGTTCAACTTGTTTTTTTTGAGCACGTTCTTTAAACAAGAACTTATCGCGGTTGTCTACGTCTATATAAGACTCCGCAAGAACATTATTTGCGACGAGTACGCTGTGCTTCTCAGTCTCTATATGGTAGTATGTCACTCTATGTCGTGACTTGTCCTGGTAAATTGTGTCCCCGTTCAGCAATTTTTTTGCGCGAATGATTTGGCCGTTCACGATTAATGCGTGGCCAGGCGAAACAAAAAGGTCTTCGTTCGGTGAATTGGGTGCTAATGCACTTGCCTTAATACATATTGGCCAAGACTTGTATGTCAAGTTGCGTGCACTAAATTTGCTAATCCACATAATTTTTTCATATTTTATTGGGGCGCGAACGTACTCTTCGTTGTCACTGATAACCCCCTTTGTAGCAATCTCATCGCCACATTTAAGTCGCTCTACAACCTTATATCCATTTTTCGTCAAAATTTTAGTACCGCGGCAATAACACGGAATGTCCCCAAAACCGGTTACGTTAGTTGAGATTGTATCAGTGCTGATATCCCCTTCAATAGAAAATAAACATCCAGTATAGTTAAGTACGCCACCTGTTACTATGTTGCTTGTAGCAATGATGTTTCCATCCAACATTAAAGTGCCATATGAACTATTCGAAAAACTCATATTTCCGGTAGAACCAATTGTAGTGCAATAAAATATGTTTTGGGATTGTGCTCCATTTGTGAGAACCGAATAAACATTATTTAAAATAATCGATGGTGCTACAATAAAAAATTGTGCGTTTGAATCGCCATTGCCGTCAAAAGTAAGAGCCATTGGAGCGCCTGTTATACTTATAGCAGTTGGTGAGTACCAAATATTGATATTACCATCATTTATAAAAGTTGCGCCGGAGGTACCTATACTAAGTACATTGTACACATTGCCGGTTATCCCGTTCGTTATATAAGTTTGTAAGTCATTGAGATCTAAAAATGCGCTTGCCATAGTAGTAGTTTGGTCAATTTGTCCTGGCGAAGTACCTGTTGGACCCACCGTAGTAATGTAACTTGGACCTGCAAAGCAACCCCAATTTCCGTTATCTACATAGTAGTACTGGGCATTGGGAGCGGCATTAATAGACGCTCCCGCTAACAGCGCATAAGAAAAAAGATCGCTGTAGTCGGCAAAATCAACAGATAGTATATTTGACATTGTCTCTATAATATTTATTAAATATTATTATTTATTAAATATTATAATATTTAGTTTCCTCATGCGTACTTTGACGCAAGTCGAAAGTATTGTTTCGCTTTCTCCTTGTTTATTCTTCTAGGGCTTTGAAAAATGGACCGAATTTCCGTTGACATATAAGACTCGGTCAAAATTCCGTGTGCAATTATTACAGAGTGTGGATCTAGCTCTACATGATAATAAGTGACAAAATCACTTTTTAAGTCCTGGTAAATTGTTTGTCCGTTGACCAAGTCCTTGGCTTGCACCATTGATCCTTTGATTAAAATTCCGTGATCGGGCGAAACGTACAAATTTTCATTAGGGAAGTTTTTCGCAAATGCATTTGCCGAAATACAAATTGGGTACGAATTTTTTGTAAGATTTTTAACATTGAATTTACTGATCCATGAAATTGGTACGCTATTGGTTTTCATATTAACGATGCACCCGTCTACAATGTCACCCTTTGTAACAATTTTGTCACCAAATTCCAGCTCTTCAACTACTTTGTATCCTCTTGCTGTCAATATTTTCGTTCCTTTGAGAAAACACGCAATGCTAGAAGAAGGCCCTGGTGGTCCTGGTGGTCCTGGTGGTCCTTGAAGCCCGGCAATACCATCTACTCCATTTGCACCAACTGCTCCATCAATACCATTTATGCCAGATGCTCCATCAATACCATTAGTGCCAGATGCTCCTGTTGGACCCTGAGGACCTGTGTCTCCTATTGCGCTAGCTGCACTATCTACACCGTTAGTGCCAGATGCTCCTGTTGGACCCTGAGGACCTGTGTCTCCTATTGCGCCAGCTGCACCATCTACACCATTAGTGCCAGATGCTCCTGTTGGACCCTGAGGACCTGTGTCTCCTATAGCGCCAGATGCTCCTGTTGGACCCTGAGGACCTGTGTCTCCGGTTGGACCCTGAGTACCCGTGACTCCTGTGGCAGTCGCACCCATCCCGGTTAATAATGGTATGCTCGTAACTACTACGTCCAAATAAGAGAATATATTTGCCGTCAAAGGATCTGTACCTGTACCTGTTATATAAAAACTTTCTGTTTGTGTGATAAATGTACCGAAAATATCGCAATTATTAAAAGTCATACTAGCACCATTTGATGCAATAAAAAATACATTTTGTGGCCATAAACCATTGTTAATAAAACTGAACTCTGTTAAGGTTATGGTTGTTGGGATAACAAAAATAAAAGAAGCGTTACTTAACCCTGCTCCCAATAGAGTAAAAGTTGAATTAGCTATAGGGTTACTGCCTGTCAACGAATATACCCCCGGGACAACATTTATGTTATAACCCATAGAGGGGAAAGGTTGAGCAACTGGAGCATAGGACGTTAGAGCGGCAATGAGATTTGTTAGATCTGTAGTCGTACTTCCGATGTACGAGCTCTGATCCGCGGACGGATAAATCCCTGTAACTCCAGGGCTTCCATCAAATGCACCCCAATCACCATTTGATACAGGTAGTGTACCGGAAATTGATCCGGTATAGGAAATAACTGCGTAATTATATAGTGATGGGTAGTCCGATATTAATATTGAAGGTGATGCAGACATTTTATATATATAATAAAGAAAATTTTATCGTTAGGGGTTAGACTCCCCTATATTTACTTTGTCCTTTTCTTCGTCCACCTCTTGTAAATATTCATTTTCTTTGTCCACCTCTTGTAAAGATTCCTTTTCTTCGTCCACCTCTTGTAAAGATTCCTTTTCTTTGTCTACTTCTTCGTTCTTTTCTTCGTACTTTTCTTCGTCCACCTCTTGTAAATATTCCTTTTCTTTGTCTGCTTCTTTGTCTACTTCTTTGTCTACTTCTTCTTTCTTTTGTTTGTCTTCTTCTGAATTAAATCCGGAAGAATATTCAGATTCCCTTATTCGTTCTTGTGTTTCGCCGAAACGAATTCGCTTCGCTGATTCTACATTCATTTTATGCCGTATTCGTTCCGATTGTTGCGCTGTAAATGCAGTATTCTTTTGTGGTACCCCAAAAGTTGGCACGTTTTGTTGTGGTGGCGCAAAGGACGAAGAATGTTTTTTCCGAAGTTCGGAGAAGCAAATACCCATTGGAGATTACAATTATGGTGTGTGTACTTATAATATAAAAATTTTTTGATAGATATTATTTTTTATAAAATTGATAAAATTATATATATATTGTTGTGATACAATCATTATTTTTTTACAGCAATGTCCGGGTCTAAAAATAAAATGCGAAACCTTCTTTTCCCCAACACAAGGAAACCTGGGCCAGTAGTAGGCTACCCCGCGAAAGTAGAGACTTTCGCAGATTTTACAATGCTTGAGTCGCGTATTTGGCGTATGAGCCATAAAGTGATAATGTGGTCGCTCAATATAGACATGTTGCGCCGATCACTAGCGTATGTAGACTATGAAAGAATGATTCAAAGCTGGTACATTGCATGTAAGCATTTATCGGGTGTCGCGTCACTGACATGCATGTTAGAAATAGAAAAACATTTTCGTTTTAAACTGAATTTAATACGAAACGCACACAAGGCGATATGGGTCGCAAGAGATTTGATGTTATCATATCTTGCATAAAAAAATAAATGTAAGTAAAATTTTGGATAAGTTTATTCCTGTTTTTTGAATGCTAAATCCGAAGGTATCTCGTCCACATTCATTCCTTCTGCTAAATCTTTTTTACTGATTTCATATTGCGAAAAACAATCTCTTTCAAGCTGTGCCGAAGGCACATGGTTGTGCACTCCTCTCGCTATCATTTTGTAAAGTTTAAATTCAGGATATCGCTCTTCGCCATTTGTTTTGTACAGAATATTCAATCCTTTATCATCAAGACACCACTCGTAAACGAGAGCCGCAACGGGATCAAGCGCACCTTTTACTTCCTCAATGTCCGTAATGAGATAATCAAACAAGGAACAGCCTAAACGACAAAGATCAAAACTGAAATTCGGATCTAGCCTTGCTTTTTTATCATTGAAAAATGGTTCGGTATTGTACTGTGTAGCGGCGTCCGCACCAGCTTGAAAACTATCGCTGCAGAATAAATGCCCACTGAATTTATATATGCTTCTTCCAAAGTCAATAATCTTGAAGATTCGGCCAAATGTTGGAACCTTGTAATGTTTGCGATTGTATGTATAGTATAAAAATGGTTGCGTCGTTTTCACCACCATTACATTGTTAGAGTGTAAATCATTATGAGTGAACCAAAAAGCCTTTTGATACATGATCAATGTCATGATTATTTGCATTAATCCAGAAAACCATTCTGCTTGAGACATTTCTGTCCGGTGTAATAAATCGTCGAGTGTCTCGTCACACTTTTCCATACAAATAATTTGAACAGGGAATTGTGGTATTGTCACATTGATAACAATGTCGCTAAATACAGATGAGCTCTTGGACGTCTCCCACGACCCACTCTCGTCACCATCTCCTTCTCCCCCTTCTCCACCATATTTTCCTTCTTCCCCGTCGTCTTTTCCTTCTTCCCCGTCGTCTTTTCCTTTTGCACCATTGTCTTTTCCTTCACCATTGTCTTTTCCTTCTTCCCCGTCGTCTTTTCCTTTTTCACCATTGTCTTCTCTGTCTCCGCTTTCCAGTTCCAGTTCCACTTCCATACCATCTGTAGAAGGGTCAATGGACGTGTGAGATGTTCGTGACGAACATGTGGAAGACGAGTGCAGAGTCCCTGATGTTTGCATGGGGGTATCGCCATCTATTTCCTTCAAATCATCCAATGTTATACAGTTGCCCCCGTCATCTGCAAACTCGGCAAGTTCCTCCATCTCAATATCACAGGACTCACCACCGATCCGAATAGGTGGTAAAACTTGTACGTCGTCGTCTTCCGCAAACAAGTGGCTATAGTCGTCAACTTTAAACGCAATGTTCTTATTTTTATTAAAGTATGCAGACTCGTTCAGGTAGTCAATGTCATCGGCGACGTTGACCTTGTAATCATTTTTTACGGCCAAGAATGCATCATAGTACTTTACAGAGTGAACAATTCCATGAAGATCACTAAGTTGGCTAGATAGATATGAAAAAAACGCATCAATATAGGCTGCATTGTTGACATCATTCATTTTAGGGTGTGCTTTTAACTGTTCACCCAATCTAGGGAGATTGTATAGACACGGATCCTCAGTATCATACTTTCCTAGCAAGAATTTGAATGGATCTAGAAGCGGCGCCAATTTGAAAAAAACATTTTCCTTGCGAGTATCGCCAGTCAGATGGTGCTGTACACGACATTTATAAACATTTTCATGATCCTTTGACATTTCATATAGACTGTGCATATGCCAGGTGTTGTTCAAGTTAATAGTATCAAAGTTCGTTGCATTGAGTGAGAAAAAGCGATTGTAAAGTGGAATAAAGTTTTGTATGCTTTTCATGGACATTTTATTGCTTGATCTAAAAGACTTGAACAAGTCCTTATTCTTGCGTTTTTCATAATTCAGAAGCATTCTGTATGAATGTTTTGATGACCTGTTTTGTTATTAGCTAAATAAGATTTAAATTCCCCAAGTTTGAACTCACTGTAACGTATTATGTGGGTAGGTTGCGTAACCTCCACCTAAAACATTTTAGGTTGCTAAAATAATAAACTCGTACAAGAAGAAAATAAATATGACACTAGAGCTGAAAAAGTTTGACATGAAGTCTATAAGCTTTAAGCCTAATGAGTCGAAAGGACCTGTTGTCGTCCTTATTGGACGAAGAGATACTGGTAAGAGTTTCTTGGTGCGCGATCTTCTTTACTATCATCAAGACGTTCCTATCGGGGTCGTTATAGCAGGCACAGAGGAGGGCAACGGATTTTATGGTAAGCTGGTACCAAAATTGTTTATCCACAATGAGTACAATACTGCTATCATTGAGAATATACTGAAAAGACAAAAGTCTGTTTTAAAACAGATCAAAAAAGAAATGGAAGCGTTTAAAAAAAGTACAATTGATCCAAGGTCGTTTGTTATTCTAGACGATTGTCTTTACGATGCAACGTGGGCGAGAGACAAAATGATGAAGTTACTTTTCATGAATGGACGTCACTGGAAGATTATGCTAATCATCACAATGCAGTATCCACTTGGAATTCCACCAACCCTGCGTACAAATATAGATTACGTTTTCATTTTAAGGGAACCATACATTGCGAACCGCAAGCGCATCTACGAAAACTATGCAGGAATGTTTCCAACATTTGAATCGTTTTGCCAGGTAATGGACCAGTGCACTGAAAACTACGAATGTTTGGTAATAAATAACAATGCAAAATCAAATAAACTGCACGAACAAGTCTTTTGGTACAAAGCAGACCAACACAATGATTTCAAACTGGGTTCAAAAGAGTTTTGGGAGATATCAAAGGGAATTAATTCGGATGACGAGGATGAAAAGTACGATCCAGCAAACACAAAGAAGAGAGGAAACCCGCCCAAAATATCAGTACGCAAAACAAAATGGTAAATAATGGTAATATACGTAGACTAAGGCATGATACCCCCAAAAAAATATTTTTAAATATAAAACAATAACAATAAAAATATTTACTAATATTATCAAACCCACTATGCCGAAACCTTATAACCGATCTTTAGGTTCAGCCTTTACGGGCGATACTTTTGCCCAAGCTCTTACGATAATTGCGTCGATGTATCTTATTTATTTGTCGTACCAATATCTTGCGGGAATGAAAACCTGCAAATGTGTGAATCAGAAAAGTGCGCAGCGCCTCAAGACATTGGAGCTTGTACTGTTGGTGCTCAGTGGAATCTCTCTGCTCCTGTTGGGCGTTCCAACTTTTAATCCAAAGCTGATGAAATATAAAATGGTTTCCATGTTGATTGTGCCCGTAGTAATTTTGTTTTATTTATATTTTATTTACAATGTAAACTCGTTCAAAAATAGCTTTTCCAATTCGTGTGGGTGTGCCATGCAATGGGAGCGGTGGATAGTCTACGTTCAGTATGGAGTCTATGTATTTGAAATCATGCTTCTCATTCTTTTGGCACTGTACGTAATGATGCGCTGGGCCATGCAAATTGTGCGCTAAAATTAAACACTCGCAAATGGTCCACTGAGTAATTCACTTTGACCGTTGTCCGTTTTTCCAACAACGATATTGTCTCCTTCAAAAAGTTCCGCATGAATATCAGCAGAGGATATTTCATTCCCACCTGCTTTAAGCGACGATTCTTGCGTATTCATTTGACCCACCCCAATAAGATTACCATGTTCGTCAATGTTCTGTGTCAAGGAAGAACCAAACTTTTCTGCATTGAGAATGTTCTCTTCAATCGCCTTTTTCTTCGATTCCTTGACGCGTTGATCAAACGCAGACTTGGCGAAATCTTCATTTTTAGTCTTCTCGTGCATTAATTGGTTGAGTTCATCTTCCATGTACTCTACACGACCAGTCTTGTAAGCCTCTGGCTCCCATGGCATCCATAGTCCAACCGGACCAACATAGACGTCGTGCGATGGGTCAACTTCACGGAGCATCTTGCAGCGCAATTCAGCCTCCTCCAACGTGGGGAAAACGCCACGAATCTTTAACCCACGTAAAGACGTTTGGAACTCGTTTTGTGTGTTGAACTTGTTATCAAGCGATTCCTCGTTTTTATCGACATAGGTCTTGAAATCGGCAGCGACACTTTCTCCTTGCACAAGCGTCTCCCTTTCCTCTTTCACGAAACCTTCGAAATCCTTTGTTACAGAGGCGAGATCCATCTTGTACTTGAAGCTTAAAAAACTCAAGAATTGAACATATTTTTCCATCGACTTGGACATCTCCCACGTCTTCAAGAATTCCTCAAATACAAATATTTGTTTACTCTTAAGGATTGTTTCTGGTGAAACAAAAGACACACACGCAAACTTTTGCCCAGCGATTGGCTTGTCTTCTTCCAACAGGTCAACATACTTTGGGTTGGGTTTACCATCCTTTCGCTTCTGTTTTTCATACGGAGGCCTTGCACTATTCGTATTAGTTTGACCTTGACCCGATGCAGCAATTTTAGAATGTACCCCCATTGTATTATTATTTTAACGGCAACGATTTTAAGTTTTATTTAAGACAAATAATAATAATATTTTATTATTTGCATAATCTATAAAAAAAAGTACAAGAACACTATTGACATGTTTGACGTAACAGAAATTGTAAAACGCATTATTAAGTATTTGGTAGAAGGTCTTATGGTAGCTTTTGCGGCATACGCGATTCCACAGCGTTCGCTCAACGTGGACGAAATTTTGTTGTTGGCGCTGACCGCGGCGGCCACGTTTAGCATTCTTGATACCTATGTTCCAAGTATCGGGGTTACGACGAGGTCTGGTGCAGGTTTCGGCATTGGCGCGAACCTCGTCGGCTTCCCTGGTGGGTTGTAAGGTTTTATATCTACTTTTTGACAATTATTTTTTTTTAAAAAGACTGAATATCTGGATATTCATTCCCCAAAAGAAGTTTGCATTCTTTGGCACTTATAGGGTTTTTTGTTTTTTTGGCCCTTAATTTATCCGAACCGACCCTTACGTACCTGTACACCAAAAGTGGGTAGTTGTTGTCCTCTTTGTAAAGAATAATGGGTTCTTCCCCATCGTA
>Ga0114974_10004332_pt1 | contig 10612 bp, 5 predicted proteins | sample S_130206_EF_Meta_FD_87318 | JGI IMG/M metagenome (GOLD analysis project Ga0114974, IMG submission 87318) | Freshwater microbial communities from Lake Simoncouche, Canada to study carbon cycling - S_130206_EF_MetaG | ecosystem: Environmental > Aquatic > Freshwater > Lake | place: Lake...
AAAAGGAGCCGATGGATTCATATTGTCTGCTGGCGGTTGAAGACGATAAGCCAAACCCGCCATCAATCTTCCAACGCCCATCATCATAGGTATAGTTGGCGTTCATGCTGCCCGTGGCCTGATCCAGTTCCTGCGCTCGACCCACTTTCGTGATGCTGCCCTGGCCAGTGGCGCCACGCGTATTGGCCGCGTCAAAGGTTAGCGGCGTTCCCGCGGTAATCGTGGGAGTGCCATTAGTACCGGTATTGAATTGGATAGTACTGATACCAATTTCTGTGACCGCGGTGTTTCGGCCCAGACCAAACGAGAGCACGGAGTGATCGCCAATTCTCCAATCTGTTTTAAAGCTAAGTCCATTCCTGTACATATACCGATTGCCGTCCATCAACTGAAACCCCGACAACAATGGATTCGAGATTGAGGCAGCGTTCGCATTCGTACCAGTTCCGCTGTTGGCCCAAATCGTGTTGGCGAAATGCTGGTGCCCCATCGTGTTACCGGCCAGAGCGGATAAGACCAACCCGAAATTTTTCGTCACTGGCAACGTGAAATCGATTCCTCCACCAGGTCGAAGGGTCGAACGCTTTGCGTCCCGATAGTTAGACGGGGAATCGCCGAGCCTTAAATCCTCGTTGGTTGTGGCAAAGCTCAAGTTATATCTCAACACGCGACCGGTTCGCTCAAAGGAGTTTTTTCGAATCATATTGACCGAGCCTGCCAGCGAATCCGCCGGCATCGAGGGCGTCGGCACCTTGGACACCTCAATTCTGCTGATGTCGTTGAGCGACATGCTCCGCATGTCGACGGCTCTGGTCGGACCGATAACAAATACATTCGCTGCGGGAATTCCGTCCACATTGACCGCCGTTTTGTTCGACCCCATTCCGCGCAGGTTAAATCCAGATACGTCCATGGTATCGTACTCGGCGGTTACACCAGGCATCGACTTTAGGAATTCACCGATGCTATTCCCAAGGATGCCGCCCAGAATATCGGTGGAGCTGACATTTTTCAGGTTGGGAGAAAATCGCTGCTCGTTGACGGCGATGGCCTGAGCGTTGGTTTCACGGTTCGAGGCAATGACAAACGGATCGAGCTTAACGGCCTCCTGCTCCTTACCATACCGCGCGGCATTGGAAAGGCTGACATCCTGGGCGGCGGTTCCCCCAGCCGGCACGATAACCGCTAGCGAAGCCGCATCCAAACCCGTGTAGAATACTTCCAAGGTGACGGGACCTTCGGGCACACCGGCTATCACGTATCCGCCGAATTTGTCGGTGTTGGCTGTCTGGTTGGTCTCTTTGATCTTAACCTGCGCATTGGCGAGGTATTGCCCGGTAGCAACATTGAGCACTCGGCCTGAAATAGCGCCAGTGGCAGCCACGGCGCCTGCAACCGGATTTACGGTACCAGAGGTCGGCTGCGCATGGGTCGCGATAGCGGAGAAGGCCAAGCAAAGAACCGTTGCTGTTAACGTGACTCGATGTATAAGCACGGAGATTTTTGGGCCGAAGATAAACTCTCCGGTTGGATGCCGACGGAGCGCGACTAAGAGGTGGGGTAATGTTTTCATGATTGGTGGGTGGGTGAAAATTGAAATTCGATCCGCAGAAAGCGAAGGGGGTCGCGCTACCAAGGTGCTCGGGGGGATAACCGCTTGAGAGGATCATATCAATAAGCACGCCGGACCGCCGCCGTTTTTCGATCTAAGATCTACTTTTTTCACGATAACTGCAGCCGCGTAATCGCGCCCAGCCAGGTCCCAACAGCACTGCGGCAATCACAGGCTAGACGTTCAATAGAGCGCGATAGCCCGCCCCGGTGCACTGTGGCCGTCTTTAATTTTAACCGGAGCGAATAAGAAAAATGCCTTGTTCCGCAGAATACCGAGGTTGGTCAGAAACTCAACCCCGATCATGTCGTGACTGCCCAGCGACCAGTAAGTGAGAAGCGCCTGCTTTTCATCTACGCCCCCGAGAGTCGGACTATCGGTACCGACGCAGCGAATTCCCTTAGCGTGCAGGTACCCGACGGCATCCGCGCTGAGAGCCGGCCAGCCCTCGCTTTCGCCGGCCAACGGCGCAGCCATGCAGGCTTTACCTTCGCCAAACGGCTTGAATGTTCGGTCGGTATGACCGCTCCGCAAGAGCACGATCTCGTCCGGCCGCAGTGGTCCGGTCATGGCCTCGTAACGCTTGATCACCTCAACTGTGATTACCGGTGATGCCGGCCATTGGGTCCGGTTTGTCGTGCCCACCAGATGCGAAACGTCGATGATGCGGCTCCAGCCGCACGTTTGCGCCAAGGAGACTTTTTCCGCGGTGCGGTCGCTGCCGCCCGAGGTTCCAAATTGCTCTTCAAATTCGCGGCGCCAGTCTCTGACTCCGACCGGAAACATGCTTCGGTCCGGGCGGTTCGCAGGTAGCGCGTACGCCGGCGTAACCATATGTGTGCCCGCTCCGCTATCCATGGTATGCCCGTGATGGTAGAGCTTCAGGTGTGGGGCCCAAAGCACATCGTTCTTGGTATAGGGCTGACGGTGTCGATCGGCCCCGCGGCCCGGCCACGTGATGGGGTGGTCGATCGAGTTGACGACCGACAGGTCGACCACGCGTTTCGCGCGGGCACTTTCGATCAGGCGGGCCGCCAGCGGATTTCCCACGATGGCAAACGCCCTGCCCTCTCCGTAGGGACCGTCACGATGTTTCGGACCCATCATACAATAGAACGCACCCAGGTCGGGCAGCTGCTCCAGTCCGGTCACCGCTTCGGTAAAAACGGCCCCGTATTTTAAAGCCGCGAAGTGAGTCGGCTCGCCCAGATCCGGTATCGGCCCCATCGTCGGGCTGTCGCACCCAATGTGATAGACTCGACGCTGACCGGCCAGCAGTTCCATCGCCTCAGGATTCGGATCCGGCCACGCGGGTACCCGGCTCTCCACGGGATCGGCGTGATAACGCCGGCCAGCTGGCAGCGGCAGATAGTACCGGTCGCTGTAGCCACTGCGGAAGAGCACGGCATCGCCGGGATGAAGCAGGCGGTTCATTTTTTCCCACGCCAAGACCCGTTCGGTTCGGATGAGCGGACTGACTCCAGGCGGCGCCTGATCCAACAAGTTCCTGACATCGACGACACAAGCCTCCCCGACGAACTTCCACGCGGGCACATTGTGGGTCAACTCACGTCCGAAATCGCCTGAGTTGGGCAGTCCGAGTTCAGGCAACGCCACAGAATGCGCCGGCACGTCCATCTGCGTACCGGTGTTACCGTCGATCACCAGCGTCTCGACGTTGTAGGCGCTATCAGGTCCGACCTGCTGGGTGCGATCAAAGCGAAATCGCGGGAATCCGCGCGACGGAGTACAAGGAAGTCCCTCCGCCACAAGGAGGGAGAGGTCGACAACGCGAACCTTGCCACCTGAATCGGTGTCCCGCAACAGCTGCAAAGCCGATCGCTCGGCGGGTTGCGCAACGAGCACCCCGGCCCAGGCCGCCGCGAAACATAATGCAGTTAGGAGTGTGCGGTTGGGGTTGAACATTGTCGGTTAATACCTCAGATGAGGTGTTGTTTGAGCCATCGGAAACAGCTCATCAGCTGGAGATCATTGCATGGGCTTTGCCGACCTGATCAAGGGGTCCAACTGCTCGGCGAGCTCGGGAATAAACTTCGCCCCATCGACGGTGCCAGCGAGGTTCACCGTTTCGGCAGGATCATTCTGATCGTCATACAGCTCCTGCCCAACGATGCGCCCGGACTTGAAATCGCGCCATTCGGTGTAACACCACCGGTCCGTGTGCAGGGAATAACCCATTACACTGGGCTCCTTCTGTCGGCTCCAATACAGAGCCGGCCGCGGATGTTGCGAAAGGGCCCCAAGCTTCACCGTCTTCGATGGATCACGCAACACCGGCGACAGGCTTGTGCCATCCACCCCACCAGGGGGCGGAAGGCCGCAAAGGTCGACCAGCGTGGGATACACGTCGATCATCTCCGCGATCGCCCGCGTCTTTGTGCCGGATTTTGCCACACCGGGGGCGGCGATGATGAGAGGTACTCGGACGTCGAGATCGAAAAGCGTCATCTTTCCCCACGAGGTGTGCTCGCCCACCTGCAGGCCGTTGTCGCCAATCACCACCACCATGGTATTCTTGGCAAGGTCGAGCCTTTCGAGTTCATCCAACACTTTTCCTAGTTGTGCATCAGCGTAACTGATGGCCGCGTAATACCCATGACGCAGCTCGCGCTTGGCCGCCTCGTCGAGGGTTCGTTGCTTTGACGGCATGCCCATGAACTCATGGTTCGCATGAAAAGCTAGGTCGGGAGCGTTCTTGGGGCGGTCAGCGGGGAAGATCGCGGGTACCTGATCGCGCTGATAGAGGTCCCAGTAACGTTTCGGCGCGTTGAACGGTGAGTGGGGTTTCCAGAAGCCGATCGCGAGGAAGAACGGTTGCTGTTTTCCTACGAAGCCTCGCAGTGCATCCACTGCGAGGTTCGCGATGCGGCCGTCAAAATATGCCTCGTCCGGCACATCACGGCACTCGCACAACGGATCTTTCGCGAAGTTCGGCGGCAGCGGCGCGCCCGCCGGCAACACAGGCTTCTCCGTGTCATGCTGGTCCCAGTGCATCAACTGTGGCACGCTCCACGACGCCGGGTCGCCTTGGATCTTCTGCGCCCAGTTGTGGTAGATCTTCCCGATGCCCTGGGCGAAGTAACCGTGACGCATGAACCACTGCGGCATCGTCACAATGTCGGGATGCAGCTCCCGCAGATTCGTCGGAATGCTCCAGAGTTGCAGCGTGTCGGGACGCCGCCCGCTCATGAACGACGCGCGCGACGGGTTGCAAATCGGCTGCTGGCAATAGGCCCGCGTGAAGACCATTCCGCGGGCCGCAAGCTTGTCCAGGTTTGGCGTCCTGGCAAATATGTCGCCGTAGCAGCCCAGCTTGGGGTCCAAGTCGTCAAATACGACAAAGAGGACGTTGGGCTTCGTGGATGCCGGTGCGTCGGCGCCGCGCATGGTGGGCACTGATGAGAGTAGCAGGGTGGCGAGGAGCGTGAAGCTTGGTTTCATAACTATGCTTTCCTTTCAGGGCGGACTGAAGCGGGGGTGTATCGTCAGTTGATTCACTTGACAACTTTCAGCACGAGCACTGCGGCGGCGGGTTTCTCGCGCAAGGTGATGTCGAGGCCGCGCATGAGTTCCGCGCCGGTGCGGGTTTCCTTGCCGCCGTCGAAGTTATCGACTTCGTAGGTCGCATTGGCATCGAGGCCCCGGAGTTTTACAGTGAGCGTTTCATTCGCGGCTTCGGAACGACGGAAGGCCTGGATCACGCCGCCACCGCTTTCCGCTGTGTGGAACTGCCAGGCGATCCACGAGGTCGTGTCGAGGCTGTAGGGCGTGAGCGGGTTGTAGTCGCCTAGCAGCAGAGACGCGACACGCCGCGCTTCGCGATAGCCGCGTTGGACTGCGGTTCGCCTTTCTTCCGACTTACTCCAGCCCTCCACTTGATTCATCCCGAAGCACGGCAGGTAAACACTGAGCACCGAGGAGCTGTCATGACGGAAGGCGACGCCCGCGCCATTCCACGGCAGCCACGACGAGAGACCATAGGTCTGCGCCTGGATACCTTCGCGGTGCAGCGGCTTGTCGTTGTTACTGGGGACAGTCCAATCACTCCGCAACAGCGGCACGGCGCGGCGCATCGTCTCCAGATCGTTACGGCGCCCCCCGGACGCGCAGGAATCGATCCTAAGATGCGGATTGCGCCGGCGCAATTCATCCCACATTGCGAGGTGGCCCTGCACATAAAGATTCTCCGTGAAGCCCTGGCGGTCGGGCGCATCGTGATTTCGCCAGGCGGTGCCGTAGTTTGCGCCGTTCATGTCCTCGCGATACCAGTCGAGGCCCTGCGACTTCACCATGCCGTCAATATGCGCGATGAGCCACTTGAGCGCAGCCGGATCGCCGAGGTTAAGCACCGAGCCGATATCCTTGCTGGGCAGGGGCATAAGCCACTCGGGATGATTTTTGCCGAGCCAAGAATTGGGGTTTCCCACGCGCTCAGGCTCGAACCACAGCATAAACTGCATACCGTTGGCCCGGACCTTGTCGCTGAATGGTCGGAAGCCTTCTGGGTACTTCACTTTGTCGATTTCCCATGTTCCGGTATTGTGCCAAGCTTTCCCCGGCCTTCTCGGCAGCCCATCCGTGATGGGCCACCAGGTGTTGTCGCCGCCCGCGTCCCGCCAGAAGACGTCCGGTTTGATTCCGGCATCGAGAAAAGCCTGCACCTTCAACCACCTCTCGAGCGAACCATCGCCATGAATGGTGAGAACGGGCGGCTGCGGCTGGCCATCGATGCGCGGCAACACGTGAGCGAGATACCACGAGCGCCACAGGTTCTGCGCGCGCACCACGTCGTCGCCCTGCCAGAACAAAAGCGTGGTGGACGGCGTGCGAACCTCCTCGCCAGGTTTCAACACTAGGTGTGTGAGTTGCTGTCCCGCCTTGATGCGCAAGCCGCGCTCGTGATCTCGCGCAAAGCTCGCCGCCCACTGCCCTGGCCAGCCGACCGCGAGGATCACGCCACCGCCGGGCTTTTCCAGATTCCAATACGGCCAGCCGTCCGGTCCGTCGGATGATTTACCGGAAACATTTTCTCCCCCAACTGGTGGCGAACAAATCTTCACCGCATCCGGCCCGAGCTTGAGCGCATACGGACGGAAGCTCTCCGCGACACACGAGTCGCCGCGCAGTCCGTGCAGCACGAACTCGCCCTCGGCGCTGCGCTCGAAACGCGCGTCAAGTCCTTGGATGTTCTCTATGACTGGGGTGTTAACCTTGCCGGTGTTCTTCAGCCACAGCGTCCACTCCACGATCGGAAATCCCGCATACTCCGTCGCAACCAGCCGCACTTGCAGTCCCGTCGCCGCATCCATCCAGGTGCGGGTGTGCTCGCGGCGGCGGGTGTCGAGCTCGCTCGTCGCGTCAGTACGCTTCCAATCTCGCAGCAACTCATCTGATAATTTCCCGCCTAGCGTGAAACTGAACGGCAGCTTCGCGTCTTCGGTGAAGACACGGCTCTGCGCCCATTGTCTCGCAATCGAGTTCTCCTGAGGCGTTGGCAACTCCGCGAGCAAAGCCGCCAGTGGCGCGAGCAGCAGGGCGCTGAGGAGTGTGATACAATTGGTTTTCATAATTTACCTCAAGTAGCGATCCCGACGCAGTTTACTTTACACGTTTGTAAGCGAATACCAGAGCGGCGGATTGCTTGACGATGGCCACCGGCAGCCCGCTTTCCATCAGTTCTGTACCAGTCCAAGTCTCACTACCTCCGTCAATATTCTCGACGACATAGTTCGCGGCTGCCTTAAGGCCGTGTAGTTTAAATCGCGCGGTCTCATACGCGCTGCCCTCACGGCGGAAAACCTGCACTACACCCTCGCCCTTCTCCGGCTGATCAAACTGCCAGGCCATCCAAACGTCCTTACTAAGACTGTAAGTTGTGAGTGGATAATAATCGCCGAGGTAAGCAGGAGCAACTTTCTCGAATTGCGCCGTGAGCCGCCGCAGCGCCTCGTAGTCATTATTCTCGCGGCGCACGTCCCAGCAGGCAATCAGAGAAGGCGCCATGTGGCTGCGGAAAAGATAAGGGTCCACAACTTCGGCGGCAGGGCCCTTGGACGATTCGCCGGGTGGAACAAAAGCGGCGACAAACCGGGTGCCAGTGCCGTGATACGGAATCCAGTACGAAATGCCATACGTGTGGGCCTGCTGGCTTACGGGCTCGAAGAGATAGTCATCGCGCAGCAGCGGCAGCCCGCGGCGGAGGGTCTCGATGTCATTGCGGCGCCCGCCGCTCGCACAGGCATCTAACGGCATGGTCGGATGCCGTCGGCGCAGCTCGTCCCAGTAAGCAAGGAAACCGGTCACATAGCGAATCTCCGTGATTCCCTGGCGGTCAGACGCGTCGTTTGCCTGCCAGAACGGTAGCGGGTCCATATTGAAATCCTGCCGGTAAAAATCGATACCCTCCTCCGTGATCATCCGGTCGATGTGGTTGACCATCCATTTCCACGCCTCGGGGTCGCCAAAGTTGAACAGGTGACCACTGCCATGATACCCGCTCGGTGGCGATGGGTCCTTTGGCGGCGTCCTCAATTCGACTGGGATCTTATCCTGATCAAAGCACCATTCGAGGTGGTTCTTGAAGATCCAGCTGTCGGTTGTCACCCGCTCCGGTTCAAACCAGACGATGGACTTCACCCCCTTAGACCTGCCGTGGTCCGTGATGGCGCGGAGGCCGTTCGGAAAGCGCTTTCGGTCCACCTCCCACGTTCCGACATTTTTCCAAGTGCCGTTGTTCACGTACCAGCCCGCGTCCATCCACCAATAACGAATAGGCAATCGCTCAGCGACGTAGCGGTCGATCATCTGCTTCTGATTGGCCTCCGTCGCGCCCAGCATTTCATTGAACTGATGGGAACTGCAGGCGATGAACTGGGTTGGCGGCAAAGCCCCGTCAAACCGCGGCACATTGTGCGCGAGCATCCACGCACGCCATAGATTGTGGCCACGGAACTGATCGCCCTGCCAGAACAGCACGGCGATGAGGGGCGAACGCACTTCCTCCGCGGGTTCTAACTTGAAATGAGTCTGCTGTTGACCTGCACAAATGCGAAGGGCGCTATCGCCGACGCTTTCAAACGTGGCGGCCCATTGGCCCGGCCAACCCACCGCAAAAACTGCGCCCGCCTTGTCCCAATCGAGTTTCCAATAAGGCATCGTCGAGTTCGAGGAGCGACCACCAAAAGTCGCGAGCTTAAGCTTACGCTCCTTTTTACCAAGCACTGTCGAGCGCGGTTCGTATGAACTAGGCTGCGCCGGACTGCCCTTCGCATGGTCGAGCACAAACTCGCCCGGTGTGGCGCGCTCGAACTTGGCATCCAGCGCTTGGATGTCGGCGATGATGGGCGTGGTTGCACTGCCCGTGTTCTTGAAATACGGCGTCCACTCAATCGCCGGATAATCGCGGTACTGCACCGCCACGCACCTCACGCTGAGCCCGCTCGCGGGATCGGTGCAGGTTACGGTAATCTCGGTCCGGTCCCGGTCCAGTTTCCTTTCCCCCCGCTCCAGTTTCCACGTTTTGAGCAGGGTCGTCGAAGGCGCGCCGCCGAGCGTGAAAGAGATGGGTAACGCCACCGTACCGCCGCCAAACCGGGCCGCGACCCATTGATCGCGCGCCTGCATTTCTCCGGGCGTGCCCTGCGCGAAAGCGGAAAGGGACGTCAGCATAATTATGATCGCAGTTAGCAATCTAAGGGTGGACATGATTTCGAGGGGGTTGATTTTCAGGGGATTTTATAAATTGGCGCCCGGCCCACTACCGATGCGAAACAAGGAATCACGAATCGGTACTAGACCAAGAAGTGAGAACAGGATGGCTACAGAGCGAAACACCCTACCCTCCCCCTGGCTTCCAGCCTTGACCCGGCGGTCATCGCGCGCAGGCCAAAAAACAAGGCCGCGACGAATCCAACCGGGCGCAAGCGCGTGGAGCGCAATTCGGGGCAATACTTTCTTCACCTAATTAAAATAGCACATTCCCAGCGCCAAATTCCTCTGGTAATCGGTCTGTTTCTTCCTCTTTTCCGGCGCCGATCAGAACCCACCGTCACTTGCGCACAAAACTCTTGGGCGAGGCACCCATGAACGAATGAAAGGTTTCATTAAAGTGACTGAGGCTATCGAATCCGACCTCCAAGGCGGCCTCGGTTACGTTGAGTCGACCTTCGCTTAGCAGGGCAGCTGCGCGGTGAATACGATAGCCCTGCAGATACTTAACCCATGAAATATTAAGCGCATAGCGAAAGAGGATTTTGAGCTTGGACTCACTTAATCCAGCTGCCCGGGCCACATCCTTGGCATATATTGGCTCAGCATGGTGCTCACGAATATACTCGAGCGCTTTGTAGATTGGGTTCCAATCCATCTGAAGTGAATCGGCGCCAATATTGATTGATTGCGATAGCTCCCACCTCAGAAGCAAAACTAGTGACTTGAGCAGCGTTGAGAGCAATTGTACTTCGCGACCAAAACGATTCCCAGAAAACTCCGCAGCCATGGCCTCGAAGAGGGGCGTAAATTCTTTGCGCAAGGCCTTGGGCGGACGCACGAGTCGATTAGATAGGGGCTGAGCTGCAGTGAAGCGCCGCAGAAGGCGTATGCCTTCACTCATCGGTCCTATTTCGATGAGCGCGGAAGGAAGAAAATAGATTGTGATCGAACGCAGAGGAAACTTTTGGATCTTACCCCAGTGCGGGACCCCCGGCCCCAGCAGCAAAAGATCGCCTGGCAACCGGAACGCCTCCTCATGTCCGACGAGTGTGGTGCCTTCGCCTTCGAGGACGATATTGAATTCGCAATAAGGATGGCGCTCCGGAAACGCCACCGGCGGTCCAGACGTCACGCAACCCTCCCGCACCCATATGGGGCTCGACTCGCTTAACGACTGGCGCGAGTCGGTTACATTGAGGAGCCATGCCAGGTCGGTAACTTTCGTCTTCCGCGTGTTTAAATCAGGCATGGTATGATTTTTTCAAATGG
>Ga0114974_10004335_pt1 | contig 10606 bp, 3 predicted proteins | sample S_130206_EF_Meta_FD_87318 | JGI IMG/M metagenome (GOLD analysis project Ga0114974, IMG submission 87318) | Freshwater microbial communities from Lake Simoncouche, Canada to study carbon cycling - S_130206_EF_MetaG | ecosystem: Environmental > Aquatic > Freshwater > Lake | place: Lake...
ATACTTGTCGACTGTCTTAAAGATTCTCAAGTGTGTTTGTTTTAAATGTAGCAAACTTAAAATTAGTAAAACTAAATACAAACAGGCGCTCAAAATGTTGGCGGACGCGAGGTGGAAATATGTATTTTCGATTGCGAGTAAGATTGGTCGATGCGGCGAGGACATTGAAGATGGTTGTGGTTGCCTTCAACCATCCAAAATTCGGAAAGAAGGGCTGTCTACGGTTTATGCAGAGTGGGCAAAGGATAAACCAGATTTAGAAGGCGGTGTTATTCTTGAAGGCGACACAGGGACATCAACAATGGTTATTAAAATAACACCAGAAATTGTTTTAAAAATATTAAAGCGAATCTCGGATGAAGATGTGTTCTTTATGGGGTTTAATCCATTGTGGTCCAGACCAGATTGGATGATTTGTCAAGTCATGGCGGTTCCACCGCCTGCTGTTCGCCCATCTGTTAAACACGACGCTCAACAACGAAGTGAAGACGATTTGAGTCATATATTGGTGAATATTCTAAAAACAAACAATACATTGCTTGAAAAAATGAAGGTGAATGCAATGAATGAACCTGTATCAAATGGAGCTTCTATTGACGACTGGACAATGATGTTGCAATATTTTGTTGCCGCACAAGTTGACAACAAAATACCCGGCGTTCCAACTGTTGCACAGCGTTCGGGGAGACCTTTGAAAACAATCAAGGACCGGTTGAATGGGAAAGGAGGCAGAATGAGAGGAAATTTAATGGCGAAACGTGTTGATTTTAGCGCTCGTTCTGTTATTACCGCCGATCCGAATATCTCTATTAAAGAATTGGGTATTCCGATGAAGATTGCAAAAAACATTACCAAACCAGATGTTGTCAATGACAGAAATCGTGCGTTCTTGTTGAAACTTGTTAGGAATGGTGATGTTTATCCAGGGGCCAAGATTTTGGAACGAAAAAGCGGAGTTCAAATTACGTTGCGATACATGGACCGAGAGTCCATTGTGCTGGAAAATGGAGATATTGTGCATAGACACATGATGAATGGAGATATTGTGTTGTTTAACAGACAACCTACCTTGCACAGAATGTCAATGATGGCCCATGTTGCGCGTGTTATGAAGCGCGGCGACACATTTAGAATGAATGTTGCCGATACTAAACCATACAATGCAGATTTCGACGGAGACGAAATGAATTTACACATGCCTCAAGATGTGGAATCAGAATCAGAATTGAAGAATTTGGCGGCGGTTCCTTACCAAATTATTAGCCCAAGTAATAATTCGCCTATTATTGGGATTTATCAAGATTCGATGCTTGGGTCGTATCAATTCACACGAGAAAATATAACATTTACACGACAACAGGCAATGAATTTGTTGATGATGTTTGATAAAGTGAATGCGGAAGAATTAAACAAGAATTCCATTAGTAGCTTTGATATATTAACACAAATCATGCCCCCACTTTCACTCCGAGTAAAAAACAAACAATTTGAAGAGATGGAACAAGTCCAAACCTCTAATAATGTCGTTGAATTAGTAAATGGAAAATACGTTCGAGGTCAAATGGACAAGTCGATTCTTGGTTCAGGGACAAAGGGGTTAATACATCGAACAAATAATGATTTCGGAAGTATGACCGCGTCTAAATTCATTGACGATTTGCAAAATGTGGTGACGGAATACATGAAAACGTCTGGATTTAGTGTTGGAATAAGCGATTTAATTTCAACGACAGAGACTACAACCGCAATCTCCAAGATTATTTTGGATAAAAAGACGGAGATTAAAGATATTATTGACCAAACACAAATAGGCGCTTTTATAAATAATAGTGGGAAAACGAATGAAGAAGAGTTTGAAACTCAGGTTAATAATTTATTGAATCAAGCGTCTTCTGATGCGGGTAAGGCGGGGTTGAAAAATCTGGGCAGAGACAATCGCTTTGTGGTTATGGTTAATGCAGGCTCAAAGGGTAGTGAAATTAACATTGCCCAGATGATTTCGTGTTTGGGGCAACAAAACGTTGATGGGCGGCGCATTCCATATGGGTTTGAGAATCGAACACTGCCGCATTATTCCAAATACAATGATTCTATGGAGGCGCGTGGATTCGTTGAAAGTTCGTATATTAATGGGCTCAGCCCGCAAGAGTTGTTCTTCCATGCAATGGCGGGTAGAGTTGGGTTGATTGATACGGCGGTTAAAACATCTACTACTGGGTATATCCAAAGAAAATTAATTAAAGGTCTCGAAGACTTGATGGTGAATTATGACATGACGATACGGACAAATAAAGGGAAAATTGTCCAATTCTCATACGGGGAAGATTCGATTGATACAATGAAGGTTGAAAATCAAGAATTACCGATTGCCTCTATGACGGTCCAAGATATGTATAACCATTTTAATATTCAAGAGGAACAGTTAAAACCCAAGGCATTGGCTGCAATCTTTACAAAACAAGCGGCGACACAATTTAAAAAAGACTTGGTCGAGTATCGAACATCAGTAGAAGAATATATTAATTTAATGCAAAACAACCAAAAACGGATTGTTCAGAACATTTTTAAAAATAAAGACGAGAAAACAGTTAGACTTCCGGTTGCGTTCCAACACATTATAGATAATGTCGCTGGACAACAAAGAATCAATTCGGGGTCTTATGTCGATATAACACCCCTCGAAGCATTGAAAATGATTAAAGCTGGGTTTGATAAATTAATGCAAATCTATTATGCCCCGCCAACATTATTGTTTAAAATAATGTATTTTTATTACCTTTCGCCCATTAAACTATTGTGTGTGAAAAGATTTAACAGAATCGCGTTGTCGGTGTTGATTGAGACTATTCAATTAATGTATAAACGTGCTATTGTTACTCCCGGGGAAGTTGTTGGATTAGTTGCCGCACAATCTATCGGTGAAACCAGCACGCAGATGACTTTGAATACATTCCATTTTGCGGGGGTTTCATCTAAATCGAACGTAACCCGAGGGGTTCCCAGAATTGATGAAATATTGTCAATCTCCTCTGAACCCAAAAACCCGTCGCTAACTGTCTTCTTGAAACCAGAAGATGAAGCCAACAAAGAAGCTGCGTATTCAATTATGCATCGATTAGAACACACCAAATTGAGTGATGTTGTGTCTACATGTGAAATCTATTTTGACCCAGATGTCATGACTACATTGATTGAACACGACACGTTGTTAATGCAACAGTTTAATGAATTTGAACAATTGATGCAAGATTGTGGAGATATTGTTGAAACTGATAAGGAACAATCTAAATGGGTGATACGGTTAGGATTTGATGCGGAAGTATTGTTGCACAAAAATATAACAATGGATGATATTAATTTTGCGATTAATGGAGCATACCAAGATGAAGTGACGTGTATGTATTCCGATTATAACGCGGATAATTTAGTGTTTCGTATTCGAATGCAAAATGTTATTAAAAATTCAAAAGGACCAAAGAAAATTAAAGTAAATCCGCTCGACCAGCAAGACCAGATTCAATTGTTAAGAGGATTCCAAGAAAAACTATTGGATAGCATTGTTTTAAGAGGCGTTCATAAAATCAACAAGGTTATTCTCCGAAAAGTAAAAGATACCGTGGTTGAATCGGAAGGGGCGTTTAAACGCCAGGATATTTGGGTATTGGATACAATTGGAACGAATATGATGGACGTAATTGGCCTCGATTATATCGATGGGTCAAAAACATTTAGTAATGACATTAACGAAATTTATAATGTGCTTGGTATTGAAGCAGCTCGCCAAACAATATATAATGAAATTGTGGAAGTTATCGAGTTTGATGGTGTCTATGTTAATCATCATCATTTCAGTTTGTTGTGTGACAGAATGACGTTTAGTTATAAAATGATTTCGATATTTAGACACGGAATTAATAACGACAATATCGGACCGATTGCAAAGGCATCCTTTGAAGAAACACCAGAGATGTTTATGAAGGCCGCCAAGCATGGAGAACTCGACAATATGCGTGGGGTTTCCGCAAATGTTATGTGTGGTCAAGAAGGGTTTTACGGCACCAGTTCATTTCAGGTTATTTTGGATTTGGATGAAATGAAGTTATTGGGAGACACTGTGATACAAGACGAATTAAGTATGGAGAATTTGGCGAGTGAATTAAATTTACACGGCGATGATGAATGTAGTCGTGCAGGAATTGGAGATGCTACAAAATTATATAACAAAACCTCGTCAAAATCCCAACTCCGTGTAGATTTCGGAAATGACGACGATTATAACCCATTTATATAAGCCATTTAATATAAATAATAATATAAATATAAATAACAATAAATACAATAATGACAACATTACAATTGTATTTATTTAAAAAAATATATGAACCCAAACAACCGTTTTATTATGATATATTGTTTAATATAAACTTTGAAAATTTGTTTAATACAGATAATACAGAGAACCCTGTTATTATGGATATTTTTTTTAAACTTCAAAAAATGTATCACGGGTTTTCAAGGTTGGCGTATTTGTATAAATTTAAAAGAGCAACCGTTAAAAACACAAACGACCTTGCATTAAACCCGATAACTCATACTAATATAAGAAAAACTATTGTTATTTTACAGGAGAATTCATTATATATCATAACTCTACCAGAATTGATACAGATTATAAATACCTCTTTATCCTATGCAAACTCTTTTTTTATTCTCGAACCATACCGTGCGAAGAATCCATATACTAACATCCCTTTTAATAATGCAACCTTGTATAATATTTATTTTGCAGTAAAAAATAGCGACTACAAAATGTCGCCATTATTTCACGCTTTTTTTATGCAACATTTTAATTTATCATGGTTTATCCACACAAACAAATATTGCATTTTAGAATATGTTATACACCGACACGTATATAATTCTCACCCAGATGTCCTGTATATGGATGTAATACAAATGCTTGCCGATAATGAATTAACAAAATATTTACAAATATCACCCGACTTTCCAAAATATATATTGGTGAATATAATGAGACCTTATTTACATATTAATTTTCGATGTCAATATTCAGATGTTTGCGATGAAGTGTGGAGGTATTTGTATAAAGATTTAAATAACATGCTCACCTCCTTTTATATGCATAATCCAAAGTTTGGACGTAAATATATACATGTTCGTAAAACGCCAATTAAAGTAACATTTGATACATTTCACCTACCCATTATTAAAACAATCCATCCTCAACTGATGATAAATATGTTATAAATGATTTCTAATATCGTCTCTTCGATTTCTTGCACTTATTATTACATTTGTGCTTTCCACCTATTTTTTTTGTTTTGCGGGTATCAGTATTCTTTTTATCATAATATTTGTTTGCATCATTTCTTGCTTTTTGTTGTTCCCTTAATCGTTTCAGTGTATGTAGAAATGCATTTGCGGGTGCGGGTGTTGAAATTCGTTTAACAGGCATATAATATATAATAACAAAATAATTATTATATATTTGTTATTTATTACACATTTTCTCATTTCAAATGCCTATTTTGAAATGAGATGTCATATTTACTAAATATAAAAAATAGTAATGAAACAAAAATTATAATAAGAACTAAATATCAACAATCCGCATCAACCATGTTTCGCACTAATTCATCAAAAGTAATGGATGGCTCCCATCCAAAATTTCTTGCCTTTGACGAATCTCCTAATAATTGCTCAACTTCACACGGTCTATAATATTTTGGGTTAATAAATATTAATGGTTTATTCGTTTTTTCGTTATAACCAATTTCGTCTTCTCCTGTTCCAGACCATTTAATACTAAACCCTCTGTATCCAAACGCTTTTTCAATAAATTCGCGAACAGAATGCATTTCACCAGTTGCTAATACATAATCGTTCGGTTCATTTAATTGCATCATCATCCACATACCCCTAACATAATCTGGTGCAAATCCCCAATCTCTTAACGCATTAATATTTCCAATGGTCAATCTATCTGTTTCCCCTCGTATAATTTTACCGAGAGTATGTGTTATTTTTTTCGTTATGAAATTATGCCCTCTTCTTGGACTTTCATGATTAAATAAGATACCTGAACAACAAAACATATTATACGATTCTCTATAATTTTTAACAATCCAATATCCATACAATTTTGCAACACCATACGGAGACCTTGGATAGAATTGTGTTTCTTCATTTTGTGGAACTTGTTGAACTAATCCATATAATTCAGACGTGGATGCTTGATAAAAACGAGTAATGTTTTCCAATTTATTTGCACGGATTCCTTCTAATAATCGCAATGTTCCGATTCCATCCACTTGAGCAGTATATTCAGGCATTTCAAATGAAACTTGAACATGAGACTGCGCTCCTAAATTATATACTTCCAATATGGACATATCGGGGTTTTGTGATTTAATAGACGCAAAAATATGGTGGATATTTGACGTATCTGTTAAATCTCCGTATACCAGTTTTAAATTTGGGTTTGAAAATATATGGTCAATGCGATTCGTATTAATTGAGGAAGACCTACGGATTATACCATAAACAATGTAATCCTTTTCTAATAACAATTCCGACAGATAGGAACCATCTTGTCCTGTAATACCAGTAATTAAAGCAATCTTCATATAACCATGTTAAATAATTATGTTTAAATTTATATTTGATTACATATTTATTCATCATCATTTGTGTTCTTTTTTGTTTTCGCATGTGGCTTATGTCTATTTTCTACTGTTTTTTTCGTATATTTACGTTTTATTTTTAATACAGGAACTGGTGTGTTTGCAAAATCCGGAATTTGCATTTGTGTTGGTTTATTATTATCTTCTTTTTCTTTGATTTCTTCTTCTTTTTCTTCTTCTTTTTCTTCTTCTTCTTCTGTATCGTTATCTGGAACAATTCTAAAACCCGGTTGTTTTTTAACATAGGTTGTGGTTGAAATAGGTTTAAAAGTTCGAATATAAGTTTCAAGATTGATTATATTTGATATTGTTATATACATATCATTCATGCATTTATCTTGCATATCATCCTCAATAGATAAACTAAATATGTTATTGTATTCAATGTATTTATAGGATGGCGGAGTTTCTACTTTAATTGCAGAACTAACAATAAACACATATTTATCAGTATTAGCAGCACCGTTCTGGTCAGCATACATAGCAAAATATTTAGAATTATACCCAGTCTCGAGCAATGTTTTATGTGATATTAATATGGATTGAACTTTATAATGGTCTAACAATAACCACAAATCAAGGTTTGTTAAATAATACCCTTCTGTATAAATCATGTGTTTTATTTGTAAGGTTCCAGCTTTGATATAACTTCCAAACGTTTTCTTTCCTTGTTGAATCAAAATATTTGCAATTTGAATCTTATATTTATCGGAGTATTGATTATATAGTTCATCTAATTTATCTCTTATTTCGTTCTGGGTAAGGTTTTCATTTGCTGATTGACGGATAATGTCAGACGCGAATTGAAAGGTTGCATTGTTTAAAGCCGGGTATGTAATCTCAACACTACCAGTAGGCAAACATTGTTTAAGCGCAACATACTTGACTGGGACTGAAACAGGGTTTATAACAGTTTCTTCTTGTTGAACAATGTGTTTTATATCGCCAATTATAATTGGTTCTTGGTTTTTAAATGCATCCGTTGGATTTGCGGTATCGTATGCATTCATCAATCTCGCGTTTTGTTTGCTTGGAATCAGGGATTCGAAATATTGTTGTGTTAATAAAGATTGAAGAATAATTATTTCATTTGCGCGTAAATTATACCCTAAATTTTCAAACAATAAATAATTTTTGCGTTGAAATAAAAATGTTTTAATACGATTATATCGAACCATTTCATCCGCAAGTCTTAAAAAATACAACTCCGAATTATCCGTATCCGGTGAAAGCAAATTATATCTGGGTAAATTCAACCCACAGTTTCCATGTGAATAAAAACACGCTGGATTATCATTGCACTTATCTTTGACAACCGACAAACACGACGACATAATTTCAGTTTCATCCACATCAATCTGGTCTATAAATCTTAATCTTCCGACTGTCAATGTTTTTAATAATCCAATAATAATTTGTATTTTGTCTGCATATAGCACATGTGGATTGTATATATTACTTACAAAATCTTGTTGTTTATCTAAATTTGAATAATCATTTAATAATATTCGAACCGCACTTCGAAATGCGCTATAATAGTTGTTTTCAAGTTTGATTTTTCGGCTATAGTCTGTTCTTTGTTTATCTTTTTCATTCTTTGCGGTAGCAACCGCATTATCTGCGATTAAATAATTATTATTTTCAATATGATGTAAATTATCATCTACTACATTCGGCATAGGGTCTCTAATTTGTATAAACTGATTTGTCTTTGTTAAAAATCCAATAATAACACCATCTTCTAATACCTTGCAAATATCATCTTTCGCGGTGCATTTTCCTTTTGCAACCCTTTTTGCTGTTTTTTTAATTTTATACCATCTACTTAAAAACCCAAGGGTTCGTTCATAACTGGTCCATATATCATCTGTTATATATACAAACGGTTTATTAAGTTGTGTGCTAATTGAGGATGGATAACAAGGAACAAACCCTGTTATCTGTTTTGTATCTGTTGCTAATATGCCTATCACTTTGCCTCGAAGATTAATTACTTGTGATTCTATTTTATATTTTCGGGTGTTTAATGTTTTAATTAAATCGTCTAACAATATAGGGGTATCGTATTCGTATGTGTTCATTTTTAATGGTTTGCAGTGTTCTTTTATTAAGGGCTTGACAATTTGTGTTAAAACGGAATGCATACCGGGAGACAAATATCTGTCATACTCACTAAACGTTTTTGTAACAATAATTTTGGTTTCTATGTCTTTGTATTCATATACAGGTTCGAATATTTCATCACGAGATAATAATATAAGTGTTCGGCGTCTGGATTCATACACTTCTTTTGAATAATGGTTTGTTGGGCATACAAATTCAATATTTGTGGTTGCGTCCGCGTCGGGGATATTTAAAATGATTAGATTTAATCCATTTACAAACAATTTCGGATTTGGCTTACAAATAATATCCCAAAGATAAGTGTAATCTATATACGATTTATCATTTTGTAAAAAATCACAAAAACGTTCATACGCATTTATTACATTCATAAAAAATTGTTTATTTTTCGCATCTTCACCATCGGTTTTTATATATAACATAGTTGTTTTGTATTTATTATCCACAGATGAAAATGATTTATTGGAGGACTCCGCAAAATTATCATACAATGTTCCATTTTGATATTTCATAAAGGTGTCAAGGTCAAACGCATTCAACAATTTTTCACGTATAAATGTTTTAACCTCTAATATAACATGTGGTTCTTTATTGTTGTCTTGTTCTGCGTAATAAAGGGCATCCACAATACACGCCAAGAATGATTTATTTGCTGTCTTTTCTACACCATGTCGCAATAAACAAGAAGATTTATTCTTATTATTTTTATTCACTTTACATTCGGCACCAACATCTTTGAAAAATTGTTGAACACTCACTGGTAATCGTCCCCATCTACCACTTCCCAATGGGAATTTTTCGGGTCCAAGTATATACAGCTCTTCGGTTGGCGGCGGAGGTGGTATGTCGTCAGATTGTAATGAAAATTGTGAATCTGGATTTTCTTCCACTCCCTCGCATTGTTTTCGTCGTTCGATTTGTTTATCAGAAAATTTTTTATAGCAACAGGGAATACATTTATTATCACCCGTTGCATTTTTATGGAAACCTGGGAAGTGTTTAATATAATTCCCCTTTTCATCTTTATGCTCTTCTTCCGCAGAAAATTCATATACATAATTACCTTCTGTTACTTTTGTTGCACCCGGCGGTAATATTCCACCACATTTTCCGGCAGCAACATCTTCCTCCGAAATAATAGAATTCGTTTTTAAACACCAGTATCTTGGACAGACATAATAAAACGATTCTGGGTTATTTGCGTCTTCTTTATTTGATGAATATTCTAATACATCTTGAGGTGTGCTATATTCTCCTGGATATTTTGCGCGTGTTTCATCTAATTCTTTTTTTGATAAAATAACAGGTTGTCTTCGAATGGAAGATGGGCACATTCGAGAATATGATTTAAATTTATCCCCTTTCATTGATGTAAATAATGTTTTTGCACGGTCTTCCATTCTTTGTTGAAAAAAATAAGGATGGGATAATGACATACCATCAATATTATGAAGTTCTTTGGCGACAACATCCTTCTTTTTTTTAGGTCCACCACCAGTTGATGCGTCAGAAGAATAAACCATTGGTTTAAAACCACCAGGTCCAGAGTCGTCAGACCCAGAAGAATAAACCATTGGTTTTAAACCACCATCTTCTTCTTCTTCTTCATCTTCCTCCAGTATTTTTTCTGGACTTGGTTCTGGAATATCTTCTGGAATATCTTCTTCAATATAATCTTTTAAGCACACTTGTTGAACTTCCTCCATCGGATATGTTGTAGTGTAATCTACTTGACTTAATCTTATCCAAGAATCTATATATATTGGTATTGTATCCAA
>Ga0114974_10004339_pt1 | contig 10599 bp, 9 predicted proteins | sample S_130206_EF_Meta_FD_87318 | JGI IMG/M metagenome (GOLD analysis project Ga0114974, IMG submission 87318) | Freshwater microbial communities from Lake Simoncouche, Canada to study carbon cycling - S_130206_EF_MetaG | ecosystem: Environmental > Aquatic > Freshwater > Lake | place: Lake...
GGGCAATGTGAACGGCCAAGCGGCGCCAGGCTACAACGAAGAAACGGGCGTTAACCCCGGCAGCCATACCGAAACTTTTGTCGGACTCAGAACAGAGATTGCCAACTGGCGTTGGGCCGGCGTGCCCTTCTACATTCGAACAGGCAAACGTTTGGCCTCACGCGAGGGTTACATTGAAATCAATTTCCGCCCCACACCGCACGCCATTTTTCAGGCGCCTGCAGGCGGCGTGAACAAGCTCATCATTCACTTGCAGCCTAAGGATGGCTTGGCATTGCACCTGTTTGCAGAAGGCCAACAAAAACGAATCAAGCTGGGCAATCAAGGATCGGCCAATTTAAGCTCAGTTCAACTCGACCTTGACTTCGACAAACGCTTTGGCAGTGAGCGCGTGGGCGCCTACGAGCGCTTGCTCTTGGATGTTTTAGAGGGGCGCCTGAATTTATTTGTGCGCAGTGATGAGCAAGAAGAAGCTTGGCGCTGGGTCGAACCGATTTTGCAGCACTGGTCTGAAGACACCCAGGGGCCCCGTCACTACGCCGCTGGCACTTGGGGACCCAGTGCTTCTAGCGCCATGATTGCACGCGACGGCTTTTGCTGGTCGGAAGAGATTTAAACCATGCTTGACCGCATCAAGGCCTCACTGCCATCCTTGGCCCCTGCCGAACAGCGAGTGGGCAAATTGGTTTTACTCGATCCCCGCGCATTTGCCAATTTGCCAGTGACTGAGTTGGCCGAACGTGCGCACGTGAGCAAGCCCACAGTGGTGCGATTTTGCAGAAGCGTGGGCTATGACGGTCTGACTGATTTCAAACTGAAACTGGCAGGCAATGTGAGCGAAGGGGTGCCCTTCATTCACAGAAGCGTTGACGCCGATGACAAAACCAGCGACGTGACCGTCAAAGTGATTGACAACACTGTGGCGGCGTTTTTGAAATACCGCAACGATGCTTCCTCTTATGCTTTAGACCAAGCGGCACAAGCACTTGCCGGAACACACGCTTCCGGCAAGCGCATCGAGTTTTTCGGTGTGGGCAACTCGGGCATCGTGGCGCAAGATGCGCAGCATAAATTTTTCCGCTTGGGTATGAACACCATCGCCTACAGCGATGGCCACATGCAGGTCATGAGCGCCTCCCTGCTGAGCAAAGGCGACTGTGTGGTGGTTATTTCCAACTCAGGCCGCACGCGCGATTTGATGGACGCCTGCGACATTGCAAAAAAACGCGGCGCCACCACCATTGTGATCACAGCCAGCGGCTCACCCCTGGCCACGGCTGGCCATATTCACCTCACCGCCGATCACCCTGAAAGCTACGACCGCTACAGCCCCATGGTCTCTCGGCTCTTGCACTTGCTGATCATTGACATCTTGGCCACCACCGTGGCCTTGCGCATTGGCGAGTCATTGCAGCCCGCGCTTCGGGAGATGAAAAACAATTTACGCAACAAGCGGTACACCTGACGATTCAAAGCCAGTCTTTCTAAGGTCTTTTGACCTCGGCTTCACAGGGTTTCAAATAAGGGTTGGCAGAAACCCTGATTCAACTTGCGGTCCGTCACCACCCCCCCTAGAATGAATCGGTTACTTAACTTTGACAGGATTTAGCATGTACCACCGCTTCCTCACGCAATCGCGCCGCCTGGCGCTGGCTTTCGGAGTTTCGGCAGCCCTGCTGGGTGCCACTGGCGCGCAAGCCGTCGAATTCAAATGGGCTGCTCAAAACGATATCTTGACGCTCGACCCCCATTCGCAAAATCACGCAACCACCAACAACATCTTGGGTCACACTTATGAGCCTCTTGTTCGCTATGACAAGAGTTACAAAGTAGAGCCCGCTTTGGCTACAACGTGGAAGATCACCAACCCCACAACCGTTAGATTCAACCTGCGTAAAAATGTCAAATTCCATGATGGTTCATCATTCAGTGCAGATGATGTTTTATTTTCATTTGATCGAATCAAACAACCTCAAGGAACGATGCAAATTTATGTGGCTGGCATCAAAGAGATGAAAAAAGTGGATGAATTCACGATTGACATGATCTTGGAGAAACCCAACCCCACTTTGCTCAACAGCCTCACCACCTTCTTGATCATGAGCAAGACATGGGCTGTTGCTAACAAAGCAGAAAATATACAAGACTACAAAGCCAAGGAAATTACCTACGCTTCTACCAATTCAAACGGCACTGGACCTTACCTCATCAAAGAATGGGCGCCGGAACAACGACTGCTGATGGCTGCCAACACTGCATGGTGGGACAAGTTAAAAGGCAACGTCACAGACATTACTTACACACCCATCAAATCTGACCCCACTCGCATTGCCGCCTTGCTGGCTGGAAACGTCGATGCTGTGACAGATTTGCCGACGCAAGATGTGGCTCGCCTTCGTTCAACACCGAATTTGTCGGTACTCGATGGTCCAGAAGTTCGAACTATTTTCTTGGGCCTCGATATGGGCAGCGATGAACTCAAATATGGTCAAAAAGGTAAAAACTTTTTCAAGGATATCCGCGTCCGAAAAGCTTTGAGTATGGCCATTGACCGCAAAGCCATTCAGAAAAGCATCATGCGCGATCTGTCTATTCCTGCAAGTCTCATCATTGCGCCTGGCGTCAATGGCTACGCCACAGAATTGGACAAGGTCGCGGCACCCGATCTGAAAGGGGCTAAAAAATTACTGGCCGATGCCGGTTACCCCAATGGTGTCGAGTTCACCTTAGATTGCCCTAACAATCGCTATGTGAATGACGAAGAAGTCTGCCAGGCCGTAGTCAATATGTGGGCAAAGATTGGCGTCAAAGCCAAACTCAATGCAGTGAACTTTGCACCCTTCATTGCCAAAGTTCAGAATTTTGACACAAGCGCCTATTTACTGGGCTGGGGTGTCGCCACTTATGACGCACAGTATTCATTGCAATCATTGGTCATGACGCGTACCCAAGGACCCGATGGCAACTTTAACTATTCAAAAGTAAGCAATGCCAAGGTCGATGCATTGGTTGAGTCTATGAAAACTGAACTCGACGTGAAAAAGCGCGCAGCCATGATCAAAACTGCGCTCATCATTACCCGTGATGAAGTGCTCTACATCCCCTTGCACCATCAAATGCGGCCATGGGCTATGAAGAAGAATATCACCATGTCGCACAACTCCAATGACGCGCCGAAAATGTATTACGTTACTGTGAAGTAATCGATTCATTCATGCCGGCCCTCCTCCGACGCATGGCAAGCCACCTTGATGCCGTGCAAACTCTTGAGGACGGGTCGTTCCGTTTTGCATCGTTCGTTCGCCAAGGGGCAGCGCGGGTGAAAGCTACAACCTGTGGGTGGATTCAAGGGATTGGGCACTTCGCCTTGCACAGGTGTGCGCGCACGGCCTGTGTCTTTCATTTTGGGGATGGCATCCAGCAACATGCGGGTGTAAGGATGCTGTGGATTTCGGAACAAACTGTGTTTGTCCGCTAACTCTACCAACTGACCCAAGTACATCACCCCCACGTTGTCGCTCACATGCCGCACCACCGCCAAGTTGTGTGAAATGAAAAGATAAGTGAGGCCGCGCTTCCGTTGCAAGTCTTTCATGATGTTCAGCACTTGTGCCTGAACACTCACATCCAACGCAGAAGTAGGCTCATCACAAACTAAAAATTCAGGCGCTGACGCCAACGCGCGCGCAATGGAAATACGCTGTCGCTGTCCGCCAGAAAACTGATGTGGAAACTTCACCATGTCTAGGGCAGACAAGCCCACTGATTGCAACAACTCAGCCACACGTTCTTTCAAGTCTTGTTCGTTTTGAATCAAGCCGTGCTCATGCAAGGGCTCTCCCACAATGGCTTCCACGGTCCATCTTGGGTTCAAGCTGGCATAAGGGTCTTGAAAAATCATTTGAATGCGCTTGCGCATGGCCTTTGCATCATTCGATTTAAAAGCTGCGTAGGCATCTTTTCCATCAAATTGGAAGCCACCACGCGTTGGCTCATACAAACCCACCAACAAGCGCGCCACCGTGCTTTTGCCGCAACCCGACTCGCCCACCAAGGCCAGTGTTTTGCCGCGCTCAATTTCAAAACTCACACCATCTACCGCCTTGAGCAGTTGACGCGGTTTGCCCTCAATGACGCGGCTTAACCAAGTCGCCGACACGTCAAAAGTTTTTGCCAAATCATGCGCCACTACCAAGGGTTGATCTACAGTTGATGCTGGCGATTTTTTTTCTGCACTCATAATCGACCCTCCGTCTGGGGTGTGGATGTGAGCCAGCAGGCAACCTGCGTTGGTAACTGGTTTTGCAACTGTACGCCTTGGATCAATTCAGGTCGTTCGTGTCGGCATCGCTCCAACACTTGAGGACACCGGGGATTGAATGCACACCCCTTGGGTATCGCATTCAAGCGCGGCATGGCGCCGTCAATTTGATTCAAGCGTTCACGGTCCACCGCCATGTCGGGAATAGAGGCCATCAAACCTGCGGTATAGGGATGAGCAGGCTTGTGTATCACTTGTTGGACAGGCCCCACCTCCACGATGCGGCCTGCATACATCACAGCCACTCGGTCGCAGGTTTCAGCAATGACGCCCATGTCGTGCGTGATCAACATCACGGCCGCGCCACGCTGCTTGCAAATGTTTTTCAACAAGCTGATGATTTGCGCTTGAATGGACACGTCCAATGCGGTGGTGGGCTCATCGGCCACGATGAGTTGTGGCTCTGCTGCCAAGGCCAATGCAATCACCACGCGCTGACGCATGCCGCCCGAGAACTGATGCGGAAAATGATCAATGCGCTCTGCAGCAGCAGGAATGCCCGTGTCTTCTAGCAAGCCAATGGCACGTTGTCGCGCTTCTGCATCGGACAGAGGCAAATGCGCTTGAATGGTTTCCACCAACTGCTTGCCCACTGAGTAAAGCGGGTTCAAGGAAGTCAGCGGGTCTTGAAAAATTGCGCCAATTTTCCGGCCGCGAATACTGCGCATTTGATCGTTGTTCAGTTGATCGATGCGTTGCCCCTGCAACACAATTTCACCACTGGCAATGCGGCCAGGGGGTTCAAGCAAACCAATGATGGAAGCACCGGTGAGTGATTTGCCCGCACCCGATTCGCCCACCACACCCAAAATTTCGCCAGGGGCAATGTCAAAGGAAATACCATCCAACGCTCGCAAGACGCCATGCCTGCTGGAAAATTCCACCACCAAATTTTTAACTTGTAAAAGGCTCATGAAGTGATCAAAAAAAGGTTCAACGCAAACGCGGGTTCAAGGCATCACGCAACCAGTCGCCTAATAAATTAACAGACAGGGCAATCAGCACCAAGGTGACGCCCGGAAAAATGGTGATCCACCACTCACCTGAAAACAAAAAGTCGTTGCCAATTCGAATGAGCGTTCCAAGCGAAGGTGACGTGGGCGGCACCCCGACCCCCAAAAACGACAAGGTGGCCTCCGTGATGATGGCCGTGGCCACTTGAATGGTGGCCAGCACCAAGACGGGTCCCAGCACATTGGGCAACACATGCCGAAACATGATGCGCATTGGTGCCACACCTGTCACGCGTGCCGCTTGCACATACTCTTTCTGACGCTCCACCAAGGTCGTACCGCGTACCGTCCGTGCATATTGCACCCATCCGGTGAGCGAGATAGAAATGATGAGCACGCCAAAGGCCAAGGAATCATCTGCTTGAGGAAACAAAGCTCGGCCTACACCGGCAATCAGCAGCGCCACCAAGATGGCAGGAAATGACAGCATGACATCGCACAAGCGCATCAAAACTGCATCCAACCACCCGCCCCGAAAGCCAGCCACCAAACCCAAGCCCACACCCACCAAAATAGACAGCAACACAGAAGCCAAACCCACCACCAAAGAGATGCGCGTGCCATACATCAAGGCCGACAAAATGTCGCGCCCCTGATCATCCGTGCCCAGCAAGTATTTGAGACTTCCTTCTTCGGCCCAAGCAGGTGGCAAACGTGAGTCTGTCAATTCCAAACTGGCCGCATCGAAAGGGTCGTAGGGTGCAATCCACTGGGCGAACACTGCGCAAAAAATAAACACAAACGCAATCAACGCAGCAGCCATCGCAGTTTTAGATTGCTGAAAGCTGTAGCCCACATCCGTGTTCAGCCATCGAGAAATAGGATTTGCCATGCTCACTTAATCTTTCTGCGCAAGGGGCAAAGCATGCTCCACCAAACTGGCATGCAAAGCCGCACCCAAAGGCAAGATGGCATCGTTGAAATCGTATCGACTGTTGTGCAAGGGGTAGGGGCCAGGGCCATTGACCGCACCTTGTCCAATGCGCAAATACGCGCCAGGCTTGGCTTGCAACATGAAAGAAAAATCCTCTGACCCCATGCTCGGCGTCATGTTGCGCCACACGCGCTCTGCGCCGACCAAGGAGGTGGCCACATCGGCTGCAAAATTTGCTTCTTGCACTGTGTTCACAGTGGCAGGATAGCCACGCTCGTAAATGAGCTCAGCCGTCGCGCCAAAGCCTTGAGCAATGGACTCGCACAAACGACGCAACTTGTCTTCAATGTCTTGCTGAATGGTTTCGTTGTAGGTGCGCACCGTGCCCACCAACGTGGCCACCCCCGGAATGACGCTGAAAGCCACAGGGTTGCCTGCCTGCATGGCGCAAATACTCACCACCGCTTGATCAAATGCCGACACATTGCGCGACACCACGCTCTGCGCCGCCGTGATGATGTGCGCTGCCACCAACACAGGGTCGACCGCCTGGTGGGGTCTGGCACCATGTCCACCTTTGCCCGCAATTTGAATGCGAATGATGTCTGCTGCAGCTTGCATCGGCCCTGGCGTCACACCAATCACACCCAGTGGGGTTTCTGGCGAGTTGTGTTGTGCATACACCTGCTCACATGGGAAGCGATCAAACAAGCCGTCTTCCATCATGGCGCGAGCCCCTGCGTAGCCTTCTTCACCCGGCTGAAAAATCAGCACTGCAGTGCCATCAAACTGGCGTGTTTCTGCCAAATAACGCGCAGCACCCAAGAGCATGGCCGTGTGGCCATCATGCCCACAGGCATGCATCAAGCCAGCAGTTTTGGATTTCCAAAGGCTGTCATTGTGCTCTGGCAAAGGCAACGCATCCATGTCGGCACGCAGACCCAACATTCGCCCTGGGTTTTGCGCTGATCGGCCTTGGCCGTGGACCAAAGCCACCACACCTGTTTTGCCAATGCCCGCATGCACAGCATCGACACCGCAAACTTTGAGCGCTTCGGCCACGCGGGCCGAGGTGTAAATTTCTTCAAATCCCAACTCAGGGTTGGCGTGCAAGTCACGGCGAAACGCAGTGAGCTCGGGGTGAAACGCTGCAATGCGCGCAAACACACGCCCTTGTGCCAAAGCACTTTGGAGCGAAGCCCCTTGTGTCAAGGCTTCTTTGTGCGTCATGCCCGAAGGCTGATTCAAAACCATGCTCAATGTCCTCCCGGTTTCTCTACACGCAAACGCGGATCAACCGCAAAATAAAGCAAGTCAACGATCAAATTGATGATCACAAAAATGAGTGCAATGAGGCACAAATAAGCGGCCATGACAGGAATGTCGGCAAAGGTCACTGCTTGAATGAAGAGCAAGCCCATGCCCGGCCACTGAAACACCGTCTCGGTGATGATGGCAAAAGCAATCAGGCCGCCGAGTTGCAAACCCGTGATGGTCATCACCGGAACGAGTGTATTTTTCAGCGCATGGCCAAAATGAATCACGTTGTTGGACAGGCCGCGCGCACGTGCAAACTTGATGTAATCGGTGCGCAGCACTTCCAACATTTCAGCGCGCACCAAACGCATGATGAGTGTGAGTTGAAACACTGTGAGTGTGAGCGCCGGCAACACAATGTGATGCCAACCCTTGGCAGTCAGCAAGCCCGTGCTCCATCCGCCAATTTTGACCACATCACCTCGGCCAAAACTGGGGAACCAGCCCAACAAGACGGCAAAAAACAAAATCAGCAAGATGCCAATGAGGAAGGTGGGCAATGACACGCCCAACAACGACAAGGTCATGAGCAACTGACTGCCCCAAGTGCCCCGCCTGAGAGCGGCATAAACACCCATAGGGATGCCCAAAAGCAAGGCCATTCCGGCCGCTATCAGCGCTAACTCTAACGTGGCAGGAAACCGATCGGCAATGAGCTGCGACACCTTGGCCCCTTGGCGCAAGCTGATGCCAAACTCACCATGCGCGGCATTCCATAAAAAGTGCGCAAACTGCACAAAAAAGGGTTGGTCCAGCCCCAAATCTTTGCGCAGCCGCGTGATTTGATCCGCTGTGGCATCTTGTCCCAACATGAAGAGCACAGGGTCGCCCACGTATTGAAACAAGAGAAACGCGATGAACGCGACCGAGACCATGACCAAAACCGCCTGAATCAGGCGCTGCAACACAAAAGCCAGCATTCGCTTTCCCGAGAAATGAGACTTGAACTATGCAACAAGCAGGCCCGCTTTGGCGAGAGGGAAACCCCCACGTTGAAACTATTTCAACCTATCTGAGCTGAATGGGGCCATACCAAGCTTTGGCGTTGCTGCGTGTGTTGTCGGTATCAGTCATCAGTCCAATGCCAATGAGCGCGCCAGGCGCTTCTCCAAAGGCCTTCTCAAAATCGGCTTTGATGTCACGCTCATAAGTCAGCCACTGGTCAAGGCGACCCTTGCCAGACTCCACCACCACTTTGCGAATACGATCGGTTCGAGGGTTGAGAATCACTGAATTGAGCGGGCGCTTGTTGCACCACACATACATGAGTGTGGCGTAAGGCATAGGTCTGCCCGTAATGGCATGTGTGAGCTCGCTCAGCATGGCGTTTTGAGGACTGAAGTTTCTTTGATCGCCCGCAAAGGCCAAGACCAAGCGCACAGGCGAATCATCGTGCTCACGCTGTCCCATGTCGGCAGCCTCAATGAGGTTTTGCACTTGCCAAGCAAAGGCCAGCCGATTGAAATTTTCAGGGGGCACATTCAGGTCTAGGCGCAGCATGCTGGCAGAAGACTGCGCGTTGGCCATGACGGTTTGTTGTGCTTTGACTTTCACCAAAGAATATTGTGTGGTGATTTTCCCGGGCAGCTTCACGACTTCCCATTTGATTTGATCTTCTGGTAGCCAGGTATGCGGTAAAGGAGTGTGAAGGGTAAAGACTTCACTTTTCGAATGCGAGCTGTGCTTGGCAGGCTCGCCAAAGTGAGAGCAGGCTTGCAGACTCAAGCAGACCCAAAAAATCATCACACAAGTGGAAACAATTTGTTGCATGAAAAACGACTACATTCATCAAAAAAACCCACCATGTTGCCACGGTGGGTTTTTTATTTTCTAAACATTCAACTGGCAGATGCCAGCAGAAAGATTAGAAGTCCATGCGCATGCCCAATGTTGAACGTGTGCGCTTGTTGTTTTCGCGTGTACCAAATTGGTTAGGAACGATTGGGTTAGTTGTACCAGCTTGGTCATCCAAAGATTCCCACTTGGCTTGCAAAGAAGTCATTTTGGTCAACTCATAGCGGTAAGCAACACCTGTGAACTTAGATGTTTGGCCACCGTAAGTTGTGCGCAATGCATTGTTTTCCTTGGCAGTACCATAGTTATAACCAAATGTGCTCGCGCCCATTGTGTATTGAACTGCGTATTGGTTGGTTGTTTTGTCTTGAGACTTGGTCATGTCTTTGGCACCACCGTAGGCCAACAAAGTACCATTGTCGAGCTTCTGGTTCATGTAGGCCAAGCGCAAGCCATTGCCCAGATCATAAACACCAGTCAAGGTCTTCAAAGACTTTTTAGTAGCGGCTGTAGCGGCTGTAGCAACGCCAGTTGCATCAGTCTGCAAGTCAGCGTAACCAATTGTCAATGGGCCGTTGCTGTACTTCAGGCCAACTTCAGTCATGCCAGGCATGTTCAAAGCGCCCAAAGTTGTTACGTAGTTTGTGTTAACAGCTTTGGTTTGCTTTTGTGAGTTTTGGTAGTAGCCTTGGAAACCAGAAATAACTGGAGATTTGTATTCAATTGAGTTGTCGTAGCGAACGATCGTGCAAGTTGGGTCAGCACAGTTCACTGAACCATAACCACCTGAGTATGAAGTTCCCCAGAATGGATTAAGAGTACCAATGCCAAGAATCAAAGATTGATTGTTGAAGGTACCAAAACCGATGTTACCGAAACCACCCTGCACACCAACGTACTTTTGATCGTTACCAAATGTACCAACAGCACCTGCGTTGGTTGCTGAGTACATGGAACCACGGTCACCGTTGCTCATAAACTGAATATCAGTGTCGTGGAAAAAGTAAGCCTTCAAGCCACCGCCCAAGTCTTCCAAGCCGCGGAACATCAATTGGCTTGTGCCCATACCGTTTTGTTCAAAACCGCTTACTTTTTTACCAAAGTAGTTTTGTGAAACAAAACCAGCATTAAATTGACCTGTGATCTGGAAACCAGGCTTACCGTCAGTTGTTTGTGCAGATGCTGCGCCAACCAAAGCCAATGCAGCCAATGCAATCAGTGATTTTTTCATTTGTGAAGTTCTCCAAGGTTTTAACAAGGGTCTCAGACTGAGTGTTCAC
>Ga0114974_10004340_pt1 | contig 10599 bp, 10 predicted proteins | sample S_130206_EF_Meta_FD_87318 | JGI IMG/M metagenome (GOLD analysis project Ga0114974, IMG submission 87318) | Freshwater microbial communities from Lake Simoncouche, Canada to study carbon cycling - S_130206_EF_MetaG | ecosystem: Environmental > Aquatic > Freshwater > Lake | place: Lake...
AGGCGCGCTTGTAGCGGTTCGCCCAGAAGTCGATATAGGTCTGCGCCTTCTCGATCGGCGTCCGCATCGTGATCGAGAGCCCGGCGGCGGCGGATCCATAGATGATCCCGAAGGAGACCCCCTTCGCTGCGCTGCGCGCATTTTTGCCTTCCGGCGTCTTCTTGTCGATCTTGTGCCCAGCGATCACCGCAGCGACCTCGGAGTGCACGTCTCCGAAGACGACGTCCTCGAGGAGCTGGTCGTCTCCGGAGAGCAGCGCGAGGACGCGCATCTCGATCGCCGAATAGTCGTAGGAGACGAGCAGAGATCCGGCAGGCGCGATGAAGCTCTTGCGGACGCGCGTCTGATCCTCGTCGTCAGCGAAGAGCTTCTTGTCGCGCGGCACTTGTTGCAAGTTCGGGCCGGAGCTCGAGAAGCGGCAGGTGCGCGCTGCGCCGACGTTAAAGCGCGCGCGGACCCGACCGTCCGGCGAGCGCGCCGCCGTGTCGATCACAGTCTGCCCGAAGCTCGAGATATATTTCTGGATCCTCCGGTAGCGCGACAGCGCATCGAGCGCAGCCTCGACCGGCGTCCCGGGGAAAAGCCCGGCCATTTTTGCCAGCGCCTCGCCCGAGATCTCGAGCTGGTTCGTCTTCTCGGTCTTGGGCCAGACGGAGAGCACGCGATCGGGAAAGATCCGCGCGAAAAAATCGGAGAATTGCGGGTTAGAATTTAGGTTCGCGACCTCGGTCTCGGGGATCAGCGCGCGGACCTGCGTCGCGAGCTCGTCGCGGATCTCCTCCCAGCGGTGCACCAGCTCCTTGTGAGCGCGCCGATCGAGCAGCATCCCCGCCTCTTCCATCTCGATCACACCGAGCGTCATGTCATCGAGGAGCTGGGCGGCGCGGTCGTGGGCGGAGGTCGTCTTCTCCTGCCAGTATTTCCAGAGCTCGAAGGTGACGTCGGCGTCGCGGATCGCGTATTCGAGCTGCGACGCAGAGAGCTCCGGCGCGCCCCAATTCGAGACCTGCTCGTCCTTGGCGAGCTTTTGCTCGAGATCCCACAGGACCATGTCGGCCAGCGCGAAGCGACCGCCTCCCATACGAGCGCGCCGGAGGTGGCCGACGTCGACGATCTCGGGCGTAACACCGGCTGCGATAAACCATCGCATCTCAAATCCAGAATTGAAGACGACCCAAGGGCCGGGCGGGACGAAGAGATCCGCACAGGCGACGAAGCCGCCGGGGATCTGATCAAAGTCGATCACGCAGCGCACCTCGGCGTTGCGGAGCTGGGCGAGCCGCACGCGCCCGTCAACGGGCCGCAGAGACGTCGTCTCGAAGTCGAGCGCGGTGGCGGTATTACATTTCAACAGCACGCGCCACAGCGCCGCTCTGGTCGTGATTAGGTCGTATTCCATGCGGCAGATCCTTATGAAGGTAGGGAGCGCGCAGGGCGCGCTCCCGAGGTGTTTAGCGACGACCAGCCTTCGGAGACGCCTTCGGCTTGGTATAGGACGGCTCCGGAGGAGCCTCTCCATAGACCAGCTCGTCGGCAGAGATCGAGCCCGACAAGAACGCCTCGACGTCTGGGCGCTTCGCCCAGCCCGAGATCGCAAACTTCGGCTTGAAGTTCTGCGCGCCTTGAGCCGTGAAGCTCTCAGCACCGAATCCGAAGATCGGCAGCGCAGGCGCGCCGGAGGTCATGCGGCGGACCATCTCGTCGAGAAGGTCGGTGATCGCATTGCGGCCGGAGACCGAGTTCGTGACAAACTTGACGTTCGTCGCCGCGCCGTCGGTCGAGATGCAGCCAAAGCCTAGCGCGCGATGCCAGCCTTCACCCGTCTTGGTATTGTAGGGCGCGTGATCGGGCAGATCGACCTCCTCGACGGCGGCGCGCTTGTTATAGATCGACCATTCGACGCGGTCGATCGGCTTAGATGCTTTCCAGCAGATCCAGCCTTCGATGACGCTCTTCGGCTCGAGGATGAAAAGGACGTCGTCGGTGAGGTCGGAACGATCCCGGCCTAGAGCGTAAGATCCGGTCTTGCCCGAAAAGGCGAGATACTGGACGTTCGCACCAGATCCGGTGCGCTGCTCTCCGGTCGTGTCGGACAGCGCGGCGATCATCTGATCGTCCGAGATCTCGGGCAGGGTATTATTGTCGAGGTAGGATGTCAAAGAGGTCGTCATATTGTGCTCCATTTTTGCACGTTGCTACATTCCCGCGATCAGGTCGCGAGCGCCTTAACGGTCAACCGTTCCGACGGCAGACCGATCTTCTTGAAGGGCGTGAGATCGATCCCAGCCTTCTCCATTGCTTTTTGATCGAGCGAGGAGCGCCCAGCGACGGACGCAAGCTCGATCTCGATGTCGCCGACGATCGTCGAGGCGGTGTTCCGCTTGCGGAGCTCCTCCTTGATCTCTTCGGCGATCTTGTCCTTCTCGTCGGAGAGCTGATCTTGCGCCTCCTTGATCTCGACATAACGCTGCACGATCGCGTCGAGCTGCGAGCCGCGGTTCGAGCGCGTGGATGCCTTCGTCTCGGTCAGGTCGATGCCGCAGCGAGCAGCGTAATGGCAGGTCTTGCACTCGCCGCTCGAGCGCCCCTCGCGGTCGAGGCGGTCGACGTTTCGCGTCCGCAGCACTTGCAAGGCGCGCACCGACATCGGGGTCAGGATCTCTGGGTTCCGCTCGACCACATAGACGTCGAGCTGGTTAAAGTTCGAGGCGTCCATGTAAACGATCAACCCGCTCTCGATGTCGAGGCCGCGCACTTTGCGCAGCAGCTCCATCCCGATCTGGATCTGGGCGACGTGCCCAGCGCGCGGCAGGTTCGCCCGGTTGGTGCGAGGGTCGATCGTCTTGATCTCGAGCACGATGTGCGCGCTGGAGGCGTTGAACAGCACGCCGTCGGGCGTGGCCGAGATCCGCGTGTCTTCGTCAGCGACGCTCTCCTGATCTTCACCGGCGAACATCAGCTCGATGCCGGAGGCGCGCAGCATCTCGACGACGTATTTCTCGCCGTGAGTGCCGCGCCGGGCAAAGCCCCAATCCTCGGCGGCGGTGCTGGGCTCGTGCTTTGCAAACCATTGCTTGCGGATGCACGACAGCGCCTCGGAGGCGTTGAGATATTTTGAGCGGTCGACGCTCCATGTCTTGCGGGCGTCAATCACGTCAGCGCCGCGCAGGATCGCGCTCTTAAGATCTTCAGGTGTCATTTTGGCAGGTCTCCTTTGTTGAGGTTCAATTTGTATTGCTCGACAGCGATCCGCAGACGCTCCTTGTGGTGATCGCTCCCCGATATCAGAGCGGTTCGCAGATAGGATCGACAAAACCCGAGAGCGCGACTTGCAGACCCGAGCGATGGAAAGTGCAGGCCATCAATCTCGACAGCCTGCTTTCGTGTATGGCCCAGACCGAGCTGGTCCATATTCCCGCGACAGAGCGCGGAGTAAACGGCGTTAATTGTTACACCGAGCGCCTCGGACGTAGCCTTGACGGATGGATAAAGGACACCTCGCACTTCGACGATCACGCTTGTTCTCCTGCATTCAATTTCTGATGATGGCGCGCCTTCTCGGCGCTGATCTTGTGGATCGCTTCGTCGATCTTGGTCTCGGTCTCGAGCGTGTCGATGTGAACGTGGCGCTCCTGACCCATCCGATAAAGGCGCGCATAGAATTGATCCATGATCGCGGGGGACCAATCTTCCTCGACGACGATGATGCAGTTCCCGCCGCGCTGGAGGTTCAGGGAGACCCCCATCGCGCCGATCTGGCCGACGAGGACGTTGAGAGATCCGGCGTTGAACATCGCCTCAAGCTCCGACTTGCGCGACATCGAGGTGCGGCCGTCGAGGATCTCACAGCGCAGCCCCTTGGCCCGCACAGCAGCGCAGAGCCCGTCGATGACCTCGGTGTGCCAAGCACCGACAAGGACCGCTCCGGAGGTGTCTCCGGCGCGCTCTGCGATGACCTCGGCAGCGGCGGCGACCTTACCGAGCCCGATCATCCGGCGCATCGTCGAGAGCGCGGGATCCTTGGCGGCGAGCTTCTCCTCGACCTGCGCGCGCGACATCGAACGCAGATCCGCAAGCGCGGAGGTGAGCTCAGGCGAGCTCGAGAGTGAGATCGTGTAGCGGTTGTGGGTGATCGGGGGCATCGCAGCCCAGACGTCGGACAACTCGCGGCGGACGGCGACGCGGTTCTCGCCGGAGTAAAGGATCTCGCGCAGCTCTTCGGTGTTCCGCGAGCCGACGGTCATCGTCACGGGATAGGGCGCGCTGGGGAAAGTCTTTTGTTGGCGGACGGTGTAGCGGATCTGGAACCGCTCGATCGACAGACCGCCGAGCTTCGCCTTCATCACCTCCGGCGCAGCACGGAACAGGAAGGGGATCAGGTCGTCGTTCCAGCGCGTCGACGGCGTTCCTGTCAGGAGCCAAGAGTGCGCGAACGCGCCGACGAGCCCGCCGGATCCGAGGATCGCTTTTGTGCGCTTGGCGGTCGTGCTCTTGAGGGCGTGGCTCTCGTCGCAGATCAGGACGGGCCGCGTCTCGCCTTGGGCGAGCGTCTTGAGCTCGGCGGCGCGCTTAGTGGCGATCTCGTAGGACATCACGAAGACGCGCGCAGACAGGTCGATCTTGGCCGTGCCGGTCTTGAGGATCTGAGCCGATAGGCCGAGGTGATCTTCCGCCTCGCGGACCCACATCCGGAGCGCGATCGGCGGCGCGATGATGACGAGGGGGGAAGCACAGACGAGGCGAGCAGCCTCGAGCGCGGTGCGGGTCTTGCCAGATCCCATGCCAGAGAAGCACCCGGCGAATGCACGGGATGCGAGGAAGGCGGCGTCTTCGATCTGATGGGGAAGCAGTATCATGGCAGGTCTCTTTCGTTTTACATTGCTACATGGGCCGAGCTGGTCCGGTCCTCAGACATAGGCGAATGCGTAGGGGGCCGTCAACCCCCCGCGCAGATCAGTGCCCGGCGATCTCGGCGAGCTTCGCAGCGGCGATCCGCTGGCCGTTGAGTGCCCAAGTTTTGCGCCAATGCGGGCGCACGCCGTGAAGGCCGGTTGCGACGTCTTGCAGATCGCAATGCACGCGCCCGACGCCGTCGACGTCGAAGCCTTTCGAGCAAAACCAGATCTTATGCTTGGGATCTTCCGCTTGCAGCGCGGCGTGGCGGGCGAGGGTCGCGTTTAACATCTCGGTCATCGTCATGGCAGGTCTCCTTGGTTTCTGTTTCGATGGTCGGGTAGTAGACCTAGATATAGGACCGGTCTGCAAGCATTTCAAGGACCGATCTGAAGAAAAAAGAAGACCCGCCGAAGCGGGTCTCAAGTTCCAGCAGGGAGGTAGAATAGAAAGTCTTGCGGCGACCGCACCTCGTGGCCTATGGTGCGGACCTGCCAAGGAGCACAACAGGAGCTAAAACGATGCCACCAGACGGAGATCAATCACAACTGATAGCGGACGCGATCGCCGCATCTACTAAATACCCGATCTTTTGGGTCAATGTCTACACCGATCAGCAAGGCGACAAGCATAAAATCCCCGCGCTAAACCGCGACATCTGCGCGAAAAATAAATGGGGACAGGGGACCGGCGACGATTTCAAGGCCGGGTTCTACGCCGCGACGCAGGACCAGAGCGTCCTAGAGGCGATGTTCGAAGCAGCCGGGGGACGCGCCACAGCCTTCGGCGTGGCGACCGGCGCGGCGGATCTCGTCGTGATCGACGACGACCGCGCCAAGAAGGGCGACCCCGTCGCCGAGGCGTTCTTCGAGCGGCACGCCGTCGAGATCGCGAAGGCGCGGATCCACAAGACGACGAGCGGCGGCAAGCACTTTATCTTTGCAGCGCCTCCCGGGACGGTCGTCTCGTCGCGCAAAGCCTCGGACGCGATCGACATCCGCGCCTCGACGGGCTTCGTCGTCTGGCCCCCGTCGCTGGGCTATGTCGTCGTGCGGGACGTCGAGCCGCCGCAGATGTCGCGCGCGCTGCTCGCGGATCTCTTGCGGATGCAGACAGCCTATCGGGTGAGCGGGGCCGACGGGGCAGGCGCGGATCTCACCGGCGTCGATGTCGCCGACCTCGAGCAGCGGATCCGCAGCGGAGCCGACTTTCACTATACAACGCTCGAGCTGACAAAGCGGTGGGCGCTGGCCGGTATGGAGCACGACGAGGCGCTCGAGAAGCTCCTCGCTCTTTACGACGAGGCGCGTCCCAAGGGCGGCGCGGCGCTGGGCCGGTGGCAAAAGGCACGCAAGGACGCGGAACGGGCGCTCGATGGCGCGATCCGCAGGTTCCGGCCCAGAGATGAGCGCGCCGTACTCGATGCTCTGGCGGCGCTCCTCGGAGAGCCTCCGGAGGGCGTGATCGAGGAGGTCGAGACCGAGGTCGAGCTCGAAGGGCACGCACCGCGTCCGCTCCACACCTACGCGCCGCGCCGGTGGCTGCTCGGGAACATCCTGATCCGGCAATACGTCACGGTCCTCGCCGGATCCGGCGGCGGGGGAAAGACCTCGCTCGCGATCGGGTGGGCGCTCTCGCTCGCCTCTGGCAAGCCGGTGATGGGCGAGCGCGTGGGCAAGCCGCGCCGGGTGCTGATCTGGTCGGAGGATCCGCCCGAGGAGCTCTCGAAGCGCGTCGACGCAGCGATGCAGATCCACGGGCTCACGCGCGCCGACATCGAGGATCGTCTCCTCGTCGTCTCGATCGATGAGCTACGCATCACGATCGCGCGCTTCTCACAGGAGCTGCGCGAGGTGATCGCGGTCGACGTCAATGTGCTCAAGCAGATCATCGTCGCGAACCGGCTCGACGTCGTGATGCTCGACCCGATCGCCGAGCTGCACGAGCTCGAAGAGAACGACAACGTCCAGATGTCGAAGCTCATGGGCATGGTGCGATCGGTGGCGCGCGAGACGAAGGCGGCGATCCTACTCTTGCATCACGCCTCGAAGGCGTCGGTCGACGCCGGAAAGAAGAGCGCGGCGACCGCGACGCGCGGAGCGGGCGCAATCGTAAACTCGGCGCGCGTCTCGATGGTGCTCAACGAGATGACCGCCAAGGACGCCGAGGACTTCGGGATCCCCGCAGACGAGCGCGCGCTTTACGGCGAGCTCACGCGCCCGAAGGCCAACATGGGGCCGCGTACTTTCGGCGGAGACTTCGTGAAGGTCGAGCTCGTCCCCTTCGGGAACGGCGACGCAGACAACGACGAAGACGTCGTGGCCGTCTCGACGACGTGGAAGCGGTCGCCGGGCTCGCAGGTCGAGCGCGTGGGCGACATGGTGCTCGCGGTGCAGACCTTGCAAGCCTTGCCCCCGCAGGAGCGCCGCACGAAGGGCGCGTCGCGCGCAGACTACGCCGTCGCGAAGGCGCTCGGCTTAGATATGGGCTATGAGAAGGTCAGGGCCGAGCTGACGAAGGAGGAGAGCGCAGCGCGCGGTCGCGTGACGGCCGTCCTCTCGCAGCTCGTCGGCATGGGCGCGCTCGAGGTCGTCGACTTCAAGGACACCGGCCCGAGCAAGAACAGCGGCAAAGCGTATGAAGTCACAAAGGGCGGGCTCGCGCTCGTCCAGAACATGATCGGAGACGAGGATGAATAGGGCAGAGATCTTGGCGACGGCGACCCAATACGTCACCAAGGACAGGGCAGCGACGCATGGCGACGCCGAGCGCAATTTCAAGACGATCGCAGCTTACTGGTCTATCCATCTCGGGCATCCTCTGGCCGCAGCGGACGTCGCGGTGATGATGGCGCTCCTCAAGATCGCGCGCATCGGCAGCAACGCAGGCAACGCCGACAACTGGGTCGACGGGTGCGGTTATCTCGCGTGCGGGGGGGAGATCTCGACCTCTCCGGAGCGCGCCGAATGACCGCGCAAAAGAGTGTTTTTCGTTCTCTCTTTGTTCAGGAGGAGAGGACAGATCTCCCTATAGTATTCTCCTCTCCTCCCCTCCTTGATCCTGACCGGTATGAACCCGAAGGGGAAACCCCGCTAAAGCGGGGGTTACCCCTCCGGGGTTCTAGCCGATTTTGGTCTTTCCTGCACTCTCGTGCACTCCCAGAAAAGGATCTGACATGGCGCGCTATCTAGGCATCGATCCCGGTCTCGGCGGCGGGCTTGCCCTGATCGAGACCAAGGAGGGCGCGCCTCCCGCGTTCGTGGCGGGGACGCGCGTTCCGATCGTCAAGAACAGGGGCAAGAGCATGATCGACGCGCGCGCGCTCCTCGTCTGGCTCGACGACCTCGGCCAGATCGATCAGGCGGTGATCGAACAGGTCGGATCTCGTCCGGGACAGGGCGTCGTCTCGGCGTTCACCTTCGGGCGGGCAACCGGCGCGGTCGAGACAATGGCGCACCTCATGGCCGAGACGGTGATCTGGGTCACCCCGGCAGTCTGGAAGCGCGACCTCGGTCTCGGCACAGAGAAGCGCGACAGCCTCGACCTGTGCCGCTTGCGGTTTGGCGACGCCTTCACGTTCCGCGCGATCTCCGACGACGGCGTGGCGGAGGCGGCGCTTTTAGCGTATCATGCGGCAGGATACCGGTGAGGACATCATGGCAAACATCATAGCAAGGACGCGGGGCAAGACAGGCCCAAAGGGGCCGAGCAAGCCGCTCGACGACCTCGATGTCGTGATCGAGATGATCAAGATCCAATGCACGAAGCTCGAGATCTGCGCGGTGCTGGGCATCTCGGAGGACACGCTGACCCGGAGGATCCGCGAGAAGGGGATCGATGGCGTCGTAAATTTTGCGGACCTATATGAAAAGCACTCTCACGAGGGCAAGACGTCGCTGCGACGCGCCCAGTGGAAGGCAGCGCATAATGGCAACGTGACGATGCAGATCTGGCTGGGCAAGCAGATGCTCGGGCAGCGCGACCAGCTTCGGCAGCAGGTCGAGATCACCGGCGCGAACGGTGGGCCGGTGCAGACGGTCGACTTATCCCAGCTCTCAACAGAGACGCTCCTCGAGCTCTCGAAGGCGATGACAGATGCAGCTCCCCAAGATCACGACGGCGGACCGCGACTTAATTGAGGCGGAGCTATGCCGCCGCTCGGTGCTTTACTTCGCCAAGACGTTCTGGCCGGTACTCGAGCCCGGTCGAAAGCTCGTCACCGGGTGGCCGATCGAGGCGATCGCCGAGCACCTCGAGGCGGTGACGCGCGGCGAGATCCGCAAGCTCCTGATCACGGTCCCGCCGGGCTCGATGAAGTCACTCCTCACCCGCGCCTTCTGGCCGTCGTGGAGCTGGATCGCAGGGCCGTCGCTGCGCTATATCGGCGCGTCATACGCCGAAGCGCTCGCCGCGCGCGACAACCGGCGCGCCAAGATGATCGTCGAGAGCCCGCTCTATCAGCGGCTCTTTCCGCACGTCCGGCTCTCTGACGATCAGGCGCAGAAGGTAAACTTCGCGAACACCTCGACCGGATCCATGATGGCGACCTCGGTCCGAGGCCGCGCGACGGGCGAGCGCGGAGACGTCTTCGTCATCGACGACCCGCACAACGTGCTCGAGGCCGAGAGCGAGGCGATCCGCAGCGAGACGCTGCAATGGTTCCGCGAGGTCGTGCCCAGCCGCGTCAACGATCTGGACCGCAGCGCCTTCGTCTGCATCATGCAGCGCGTGCACCACGAGGACGTCGCCGCAGCGGCCCTAGAACAGGGCTACGAGCACCTCTTGATCCCGATGCACTACGACCCCCCGCGAGCGCGGACTACCGCCATAGGGTGGAAGGATCCGCGCACCGAGCCCGGGGATCTCATGTGGCCGGAGCGGTTCTCGGCGCGCGCCGTGGCAGAGCTCGAGACGACGCTCGGGATCTACGCCGCCTCGGCCCAGCTCGAGCAGCGCCCGACGCCGCGCGAGGGCGGGCTCTTCAAGGCGGACAAGATCCAGACGATCGACGCCGTGCCGCACGACGAGGAGATCGTCTGGTGCAGGGCGTGGGACTTGGCAGCGACCGACGGCGGCGGAGCTTACACCGCAGGCGTGCTCGTCGGATGGCGCGTAGCAGCGCGCCGGGTGATCATCGCAGGGGTTAGACGCGAGCGCGTCGGGCCGGAGGGCGTGCGGAAGCTCATCGAGGACACGGCGGGGATCGACGGGGACGACGTCCCGATCTCGATCCCGCAGGATCCGGGCCAAGCAGGAAAGGCGCAGGCGCGCGACTTCACCGTCCGGCTCGCCGGTTACCGCGTGCGGATCGAGCCGCAGACGGGCTCAAAGGAGACACGCGCCGAGCCGCTCGCGGCGCAGGTCGAGGCCGGGAACGTCGACATCGTGACCGGTCAGTGGAACCGAGACTTCATCGAAGAGCTTCGACATTTCCCGAGAGGCGTGTATAAGGATCAGGTGGACGCCGCGAGCTCTGCATTCAACGCAGTCGCACCTAAGCGTCAGAGAAAGACCGGTCTCTTTGTGGTCGGTGATCATGTGGGCAACAGAGCGAGGCCGGGCTGATGGCACAAGCACCAAAGAAAGCAACGGCGACCCGCGAGCTGGGCGCGTCAGGATCCTACGGGATGAACGACCAGCTCCGGCCGGACGAGTTCCTCCCGAAGCTACGCGGGCTCAACGCGACGCGGACGTTCCGCGAGATGA
>Ga0114974_10004341_pt1 | contig 10599 bp, 8 predicted proteins | sample S_130206_EF_Meta_FD_87318 | JGI IMG/M metagenome (GOLD analysis project Ga0114974, IMG submission 87318) | Freshwater microbial communities from Lake Simoncouche, Canada to study carbon cycling - S_130206_EF_MetaG | ecosystem: Environmental > Aquatic > Freshwater > Lake | place: Lake...
CGAGACCTCACCGATGCGCAGGTCGAAGACATCCGGCAATATGTGCGGATGAAGGCACACGAAGCGGGCGCGAGCCGGCCGAAGGGTTAAGAGGCCGCCGCCCAGGCAATCCCCAGTTCCTGAACCGCCAGGGTCAGCCCCGCGCGGTAGCCTGCCGGACGCTCCGGATCGAGGTGAAAGCTGGGAATCCGCCGCAGCCATTCCTCCCAGAACACCCTGAGCTCCAGCCGCGCCAGATGCGAGCCGATGCAGCGATGCGGACCGACATTGAAGGCGATGTGCGCCTTGTTCTTGCGCTCGAGATCGAAGCTGTAAGGGTCAGGAAAAGTTTTGGGATCGAGGTTGCAAGCAGGCAGCATCAGCATGACGCGTTCGCCCTTGCGGATATCTGCGCCGCCAAACCGGAAATCGCTGGTCGCAGTGCGTGCGGGCATCGGCACTCCGAACTTGCGGAGCAATTCCTCGACTGCTTCGGGGATCAGTGACGGGTCAGCGCTGAGCCGCGCCTGCAGATCAGGCCGGGTCGCCATGAATTGCATCCCGAAGGCCAGCGCGTTGGCAACGGTATCGAGCCCGGCGGCGAACAGCAGCAGGCAATAGGCCTGCACTTCCTCATAGGCGATTGGCCGACCATCGATTTCCAGCGTCAGCAGATGGCTGATAAGGTCGTCCTTGCGCTCTGCCTGTCGCTCGCGGATCAGTCCGTCCATCAGGCCCGCAATATTGGAGTAAGAACTTGCACGCCGGTCATCGTCGGATGACAGCATGTCGAGGATCCACTCGCGGAACTCACGCAGGCGGTCCAGCGGCATGCCCATGATCCGCATGAAAATCTTGATCGGCAGCGGCTCTGCCATGGATTCGACGAATTCGCAGCGCCCCTCGCCCTCGATCGCGTCAATCAGTTCATTGGTAAACTGGCGGATGCCCGTTTCCATCGCAGCGATCCGGCCGGGCGTGAACTGGCGCATCAGCGGGGCGCGGAACAGGCCATGCTCGGGCGGATCGAGAAACAGCGGAATCAGTCGCGGCTCTTCTGGGACCGGCGGAATGGTCATCTCGGTGCTCGAAAACAGCTCCGGCTGGCGCGCTGCCTCAAACAGCAGCTCGAAATCGTTGATGAACCAGTGGCCGCCATTGTGCGGTGTCCAGAAGATGCCCCGGCCATGCTCCTCGCCCAGCCGGTAGAGCCCATGGTGCAGGTCCGTTTCCTCGGAGGGAAAGGCACCGCGATAGACGTCATAGTCGACAACTCGATTCGCCGGGACGTGAGCCGGACGATCGAGCGTGGGCGCTGCGGTGTTTGCAGTCACTGTGCGTCAGCCTTGCACGTCGGCAGCGAGCAATTGCGCGCCGAGCGCATAGTCACCGGCAATGGTTGTGCGGCGCACCTTGCGCTGTTCGCCGCGCGGGACACCGCAGGCGCAATGCAGCATCCGCCAGTTGTCCCACAGCACCATGTCGTCGAGCTCCCACTGGTGAAAATAGGCAAGCTCGGGGCGGATCAGGTGGTCGATCACTTCGGCCAGCAGCGCGTCGCCTTCAGCATTCTCCATACCTTCGATGGCAACGGCATGCCACGGCGAGACATTGATCACCTTCCGACCGGTTTCCTTCTGGGTATAGACCAGCGGGTGGGTTACCGGTCGTTGCACTGCGGGGTGCTCCAGCGCGAGAGTGATGTTGCGCGAGAGCTGCAGGCATTTTTCGGGCCGCTCGCCAAAGCGCGCCTTGGTCGCATCGGCGAGGTAGCGGTGGATCACGCGCAGCCGCTCGATCCGCTCCTTCAGCCGTTCGGGAAGCGCGTCATAGGCCGCAATTCGGTCAATGAACCCTGTTTGCCCGCCGCGCCGCGGCAAAACCGCCGCGCGCAGGATCCCGCCGTGGTTGATCTTTTCGAGGTATGCGAGGTCAAAATGCCAGGGCAGATAGCCGCCGCGCTGCTCGCCATTGATCTCGTAAAGATCGCCATCCTCCTCGACATATTCGATCTCGGCGATGACAAAGTGCTCGCGTGGGCGATCGATGCCAACCAGCAGCGGATGCTGTTCCGGCTCACCATAGATCTCGGAGAGGCTGATCTGGGTTTCGAGGTCAGCAAGCCCCTTGAACACGATCACGCCCTTTTCGATCCACAGATCGTAGAGCCGCTTGCGCACGGCCGGATCGGAAATCGATGCCGGGTCAAGATCGGAGATGACGCAGCCAAATGAGTCACATCCGGGCAGCGGTTGGGTAGTGAAGGCCATTTCGCTCGGCTCCTCTTCTGACTTATGCAGCAGTCGCGGCCAGTGGCCTGGCGGCTGCCGCACGGGGCGATTGGGCGCCGCGCACCAGCTTGCCCGGCCTTTCGGCAGTCGGCTCACCGTTGCGAGAAATGACCTTGCCATGGGCGATGGTTGCAACATAGCCGTCGGCGGTCTGACTCAGACGATGGCCGCCTGCCGGCAGATCGCTGATCACCGTAGGCCGGTGCAGTGCGAGCTTGTCATAATCGATAACGTTGAGATGAGCCCGGTAGCCCGGCGCGACCAGTCCTCGATCTTCCAGCCCAATCAACATGGCCGGCTGGCGCGTCAGCCGGTGGATCATGCTTTCGACGCTGATGCGGCCATGATCGCGGTCGCGGGTCCAGTGGGTGAGGCCGAATGTCGAATAGGAGGCATCGCAGATCATGCCGTAATGCGCACCGCCATCGCCGAGGCCGAGCACGACATTGTCGCTGGCAAACATCTCCTCCATCCAGTCGAGATTGCAGTCCTCATAATTGCCGATACCGAGCAACAGCATGGCCTGGCCATCGTCCTTGAGCAGCTCGTCATAAGCGACTTCCTCGGGTGAGCGGCCCTGCGCTGCGGCAAGACCGGCGATGCTCTGTTCGAACCCCGGCTCGTAATTGACCAATGTGCTCGTGATGAACAGGCGGTCAAAGCGGCGACTGAATCCGACCAGCGGGTTGGTCGGCTCGCCCGCGCTGTCTGCGAGCATCGCCGCGCGCACTTCGGGTTTACGCATTTCGGCGAGGCGCGCAGCAAGTGGCAGGTCCTTGATCGCAAGATAGGTGCTGGTCATGCAGAACGGGTGGGCGCTGACCGAAAGTCCCAGCATCATCCCCACGGGGCGCGGCAGCAGCTGCGCCTTGATATCGACCCCGGCCTTGCGGTTGGCCTCGTCCAGCAGTTCAATGCCGCGCCGCCAGTCTTTCGACTGGGGATGGGTATAGGTCAGCGGCCGGCCCGCCGCCGCCGCGATGGTGGTGAGCAGCGGCACCTGTTCTTCGTAGGTGGTATAGCCGACATCGGTGACCATCTGAAACACGCCGCGCCCGGCATTGCCTAGTTCGTGGGCGAGTTCGGTCAGCTCGGTCTCGTCCGAGGCATAGGTCGGGATCAGTTCGCCCTTCGAGGTGCGGTGCGCGGCAAGCTTCGATGTGCCAAGCCCCAGCGCACCGGCCTCCAGCCCTTCGCGCAGCAAGCGGCGCATGGCTGCGCGATCTTCCGCCGTGGCAGGCTCACGATCGATGCCGCGCCGGCCCATGACATAGATCCGGACCGGCGAATGCGGCACCAGCACACCCACATCGATATCGTGCGGCCGACGCTCAAGCGCGTCCATGAAATCCGGGAAAGTCTCCCAATCCCAGGTCAGCCCTTCGGACATGACCGCGCCGGGAATATCCTCGACCCCTTCCATCAGCTCGATCAGATCCTGCCGATCTTCTGGGCGGCACGGCGCGAAGCCGATGCCGCAATTGCCCACCAGGACCGTCGTGACGCCGTGATCCGACGAAGGGTTGAGCCGGTCGGACCAGATCGACTGGCCATCATAATGCGTGTGCAGATCGACGAAGCCGGGAGTCACCAGCAGCCCTGTCGCGTCGATCTCCTCGCTGCCATTGCCTTCGAAGTGCCCGACCCGGACAATCCAGCCGCCTTGTATGGCGACGTCGCCAGTGAAGCGCGGAGCGCCGCTGCCATCGACGATGGTGCCGCCGCGGATGACGAGATCAAATTCGGCCATGGCACTTCCTTTCACAAATCATGATCACGACAGGTAGCCGACCGGCTCGCCGAGCCGCGCGTCGCCTTGCTGGTACATCGCGTAAATATCGGCAGTGCTGAGCACCGAGCCCGAGCTGACGGGCTTGAGCCCGCCGCCAGCGATCGGCGAAGTATCGACGTGCGTCGCCCGGGCCCGCAAAGCTCCGACCGTGGCTTTGCTGCGTGCGATCCTGGCAAAGGGATCGATATCGAGAAAACGCGCTGCATTGGCCCATGTGATCTTCTCGATCTCGTCCTCGGGGAAGTTCTTGATGCTGTTCCACAACAGCTCAGGCGAGCGCGGCCAGGTGCTGTCGGCATGCGGAAAATCGCACTCCCAGGCGATCTGGTCGATTCCAACCTGATGGCGCACCGACAGGCCGAAATCATCCTCGTGAAAGCAGAACAGGAAGTGCCGGGCGAGCAGGTCCGAGGGCTTGAGGTCACCGAGATCGGCCTTGGTCCAATAGCGGTGGTTGCGGTATTCGGCATCGGCGCGCTCGCGCAGGAACGGCACCCAGCCGATGCAACCTTCCGACATCATCACTTTGAGCGTAGGGAATTTCAGCAGCAGCGGCGAGAACAGCAGGTCTGCCACGGCTTCGGCGATGTTGATGTTGAGCAGGGTGATGCCGACGTCTGCTGGCGATTCCATCGACGGAGTCGGCAGCAGGCCGCCCGATGTGCCGATATGGATCGCCACGGTCATGCTGCGTTCGGTAATTTCACGAAAGAGCGGATCCCAGTGGCCCCAGTGAATCGAAGGCTGGCCGAATGAGGTGGGGTTTGCCGGGAATGTGACGATCCGCACGCCCGCCTCATGGGCACGCTTCAGCTCGGCGACGGCGAGATCAAGGTCCCATAACGGCAATATGGCCATCGGAATCAGCCGTTCCGGGTAAGGCCCTGCCCAGTCCTCGACATGCCAGTCGTTATAGGCGCGGATCAGCGCGAGCATCAGCTCCTTGTCCTTGCCGTGAACCAGCTTTTCGCCGGAAAAGCCGGGGAAGGACGGGAAATTGAGCGACAGCAGTGTGCCGTTGGCATTCATGTCGTCGATGCGGGCGTCGACATCCCAGCAGCCCCGGCGCACTTCGCCATAGCGCGACGGTTCGTCGCCCAGCTCCTCGCGCTTGCGCCCGGCAACGGCAGCCGAGCCGACGCCGGCCCAGGCCTTGCCTTCAACGATCCAGCGCTCGTCACCATTGGCATAGGTGGCGACACGCGGCACCATATCCTTGAAACGTTCGGGCAGGCGGCCAATGAACATGTCCGGCGGCTCGATCGCGTGATCGTCGACGCTGAGCAGGACCATGTCGTTCATTGTCATGTCGGTCATCAATGATCCTGCCTCAAAGGGGCGAACGGCCAAACTGCGCCGATTGCATAGTTCCTTGACCACCAAGCGCTGTCTTGACCTGTCGGGACATGGCTCGGGACAAGCACTTGGCCCCCGGCATCAGGTCGCCATGAGTTCGACAAGATTGCCATCGGGATCGCGGAAATAGACCGAATTCGCCGCCATGCCGTCGGCCGTAGTCCTGGCGACCGGGCCCTCTATCACAGTGACTCCCTGACCTTCGAGCCGGGCCTTCGCCGCGCCGATGTCGCCATCCCAGCGAAAACAGATATCGGTGCTCCCCGGCAGCGGCTGGCGCGCGACAAGATCGACGCCGTTGCCCTGCTGGTGAATGTTGAGAATGGCCTTGCCCAATGCCACCCGCTTGACAGCAATGCGCCCGCCTATCTCATAGGCTTCTTCGACCTGCGCGCCCAGCACACGCTCATAGAAGGCGCAGGTCGCATCAAGGTCGGCGACGGTGATGGCGACGTGATCGATTCCGCGAATCATCCAACCTTCGCCTCGCTCCGGAGAACTGATCGACCATCCGGCTGCGTTGAAATCGCATCGGCTCGACCAGAATGGTTTGCCTGCCGAGCTTACGTCGTCCCGGCAAGTGTGCCAAGATAATTGTCGAATTGTCAGATTCGGCGGAGAGTCCAAGGCGCATGACAGAGGTCATTCTCGAACTGGCCATAAATGGCGAAACCCGCAAGACGCGCAATCCGCAGGTGCCGCGCAGTCCCGGCGAGATCGCAGCGGAGGGCATTTCCTGCCTCAAGGCTGGGGCCGGCATGATCCACAATCACATCGATGATCCCTTCCTTACCGGCGATGCAGCGGCCAATGAATATGCAAAAGGCTGGGCGGAAATCCTTGCCAGCAATCCCGACGCGATCCTGTGCCCAACGATGGCGGCCGGAACTGACCTCAACGGACGCATCTCGCATTTCGCGGCCTGCTCCAGCCAGTACGGCGCTCGCATGGCGCCACTGGATCCGGGCAGCATGAACATGCCGTTGTCGGGCGGCAATGCAGTCAGTGCGAACATGCTGAGTTATATCAACAGCTATGAGACAATAGCCAAGGTTCTGGATGAACTCGCCAAACTGCGGCTCGGCGCATCGATTGGCATTTATGAGCCGGGCTTTCTGCGCGCTACCGTCGCCTTTCACCGCGCGGGCAAACTGCCGCCGGGAACATTTGTGAAATTTTACTTCTTCGGCGGCCGAAACTATTTCGACGGCGATCCGTGCGTCGGCTTTGGCCTCGAACCCAGCACCCATGCGCTCGAGTCCTATCTCGAGATCATTGGCGATAGCAACTTGCCCTGGGCCGCAGCAGTGGTCGGAGGCTGCGTCTTTTCGTCAGGCATGGCAAAGCTGGCACTCGAACGGGGAGGCCACATCCGGCTGGGGCTGGAGGATTTTGCCGGCGAGCGGACGCCGTCGAATCTCGATCTGCTCGGTGAAGTCGTTGCGCTTGCCCGTTCGCTGGGGCGCAGCCCTGCTGCTAGCGCAGGGACAGCCCGCATTCTCGGCCTGTGATTGCACCGACATGGATCGCTCGGCCAGCGGAAGAAATGGTCGATGGACCTTGGTCAGCATTTGCTGTATTTGACTGTTCGTCAGTTAATGCGAGCCCTGCATTTGCCTGCGCCAGACCGGATACCCCGGCCGCGCCCTGACATTTGGGAGATGAGCCTTGGCTGCCAGCGAGTTTGACCTGGTTATCCGCAATGGCACTGTTGTTGATGGCAGCGGCGGCGAGCGCTTTTGCGGCGATATAGCCGTCCGCAATGGCCGCATCGCAGCAGTGGGCCGCTTTAGTGGCAAGGGCGTGGAGGAGATCGACGCAACAGACCGCGTGGTAACGCCCGGCTTCGTCGACATCCATACCCATTACGACGGCCACGCCACCTGGACCAACCTGCTGGAGCCCTCATCGCAGCACGGTGTGACAACTGTCGTCACCGGCAATTGCGGCGTCGGCTTTGCACCGTGCCGCGCGGCTGATCGAGATGGCCTGATCCGCCTGATGGAGGGCGTCGAGGACATTCCTGAACCGGTCATGGCCCAGGGATTGCCGTGGAACTGGCAAAGCTTTCCTGACTATCTGGACGCGCTGGAACAGCGCCAGTTCGATATCGATGTCGCAACGCAAATACCCCACGCGCCCCTCAGGGTCTTCGTCATGGGCGAGCGCGCGCTGCAACGCGATCCGGCAACGCAAGCAGATGTCGCTGCCATGCAGGCGCTGGTCCAGGAAGCGATTGGCGCTGGCGCGCTGGGCTTTTCGACTTCGCGCAGCCTCAACCACAAGGCCAGCGATGGTACGATCACGCCGAGTTATGCGGCGGCATCGGACGAACTCGCAGGTATTGCGCGCGGCCTGAAGCGAGACGGCAGGGGCGTGCTCCAGTTCATTTCGGACTTCGACGATCTCGACAGCGAATTTGCGATTGTGCGCCGGATGGCGCGCGAATCCGGCCGACCGCTGTCGCTGTCGCTGCTGCAGATGCCGAATGCCCCGGGCCGGTGGCGCGACGTTCTGGACCGGGTCGAGGAAGCGCGCGCCGCCGGCGAGCCGATCCGCACCCAGGTCTGCGGCCGCCCGGTCGGGGTGATGATGGGGCTCGATTTAAGCGCCAACCCCTATCGGGACTGCGCCGCATATCGCGAAGTCGCGGGCCTCAAAGGCACTGCGCGTCGGGCTGCACTGACTGAACCGGAGCGCAAGAGCCGCCTGCTCGCCGAGTTCGAGGCCGCCCGCAGCGCCGCGCCGGTCCCGTTTACCCGCCAATATTCAATGATGTATGAGTTCGATTCTGTTCCCGACTACGAGCCTGGTGCAGATCAGACCATTGCCGCGCGCGCGGCAGCTTCCGGCGTGAGTCCGTCGGAGCTGCTTTACGACGTGCTGGTTGAGCGAAGCGGTGTGATCTACATCCCTGCCGCGAACTATGATGGCAACAGCATGGCGGCAATCCGCACGATGCTGGCCCATCCCGCGAGCGTTCTCGGGCTGGGCGACGGCGGGGCACATTGCGGCCTGATCTGCGATGCCAGCCTGACAACGCACATGCTGGCGCGATGGGCGGACCGGGGCGCGGCTGGCTGTCACGGCGAAGGCATGATGTCGCTTGAGCAGGTCGTGCATAGTCTGACCGCACGCACTGCGGAGACAGTCGGGCTAACCGATCGAGGACGGATCGCGCCGGGTCTTCGCGCCGATTTCAACGTGATCGATATCGATCGGATCGGCCTCCATCGGCCCGAAGCGATTGGTGACCTGCCAGGCGGCGCCTCCCGCATTGGCCAGCGCGCGAGTGGCTATGATGCAACAATCGTCGCAGGCGAAGTCACCCGGCGCGGCGGTATCCACACAGGCGCCCTGCCCGGTCGCCTCGTTCGCGGATCGCAATTGCAACTGCACTGATCGGAAACCACCAAGCCCCAACACACAGCAAGGAGTAGCACTATGGCCACAGTGACCCCGCTTCGCAAAGACAAGCCGACCGCGCGCGAGTTGCTGAAAGACATCAAGGTGATCGACGTAGACACCCATGTTAGCGAATGGCACGATCTGTGGACTTCGCGGGCGCCCGCCAAGCTCAGGAATCTGCTTCCCCGCGTGGTCGGCGAGGGAGCTGACCGGCGCTGGGTGATCGGCGAAGACACGTTCCTGTTCGGCGCCAGCGCGAGCTCTGCGGTGATGCGCGACGGAAACAAGGCGCGCGGACTCGGGTTTTTCGACAAGGATGTCGATGACGTCCATCTTGCGGCGTCAGATGTTCACGCCCGGGTCAAGCTGATGGACGAACAGGGCATCCACGCGCAGATTGCCTATCCCAACATCCTCGGCTTTGGCGGTCAGCGCGGGATGCAAGTTGACGCCTCTTTGCGGCTCGAGTCCATCCGCATCTTCAACGATGCCATGGCCGAGATGCAGGCCGAATCCGGCCAGCGGATATTCCCGATGGCACTGCTACCCTGGTGGGACATCGACGCCTCGCTGGCAGAGACCGAACGGACAATGAAGCTCGGGCTAAAGGGCATCAACATCAATTCGGACCCGCAGGACCACGGCGTGCCTTCGCTCGGCGAAAAGCACTGGGACCCGCTATGGCAGATGTGTGCGGCCAATGACCTTCCGGTCAACTTTCACATCGGAGCGTCCGACACTTCGACCTCGTGGTATTTCTCGTCAAGCTGGCCCGAGTTCCCGCCTGAAAAGAAGCTGGCGATGGGCGGCCTTATGTTGTTCGTCACCAATCTGCGGGTGATGGGCAATATTCTGGTTTCGGGTTTTCTCGACCGCTATCCCACGTTGAAAATCGTCTCGGTGGAAAGCGGTGCCGGTTGGATTCCCTATCTGCTCGAAGGCCTTGAATATATGAGCTATGAGGCCGGCATCGACTTCGAGACCTCGCCCAGCGATGTCTTCCGCCGCCAGGTCTATGCCTGCACTTTCTTCGAACGCAAAAATTTCCTCGACACCCTGCGGCAAGTCGGCGCTGACAACATCATGTTCGAAACCGATTTTCCGCACCCGGCCTGCCTCTATCCTCAGGCGATGGAGCATATGGCCGACGTCATCGCCGAGATGACCCCCGAAGAGCGATTCAAGGTCTTCAGCGGGAACGCGGCGAAAGTCTATAACATCGACATCGGCTGAAGTTCCGAAGTGCTCCTCGCCAAGGCGTGTTCAGAGAACCCGCCGGCCGACAGTAAGGGCCTGCTCCGCGCCGGCAAAAGGTCCTGCCGCAGCTGACGCGGCGGCATACCGAACCAGCGTCGGCAGCATCGGGAGAGCACTGCCAGCTCCGAATAGCCAAGGCGGCCTGCGATCTCGCACAGCGAAAGGTCGGGCCGCGCAAGATAGCGGAAAGCGAGATCGCGGCGCACTTCGTCGCGAATCGCCTCAAAGCTGGTGCCCTTCTTGAACAGGTGCCGGTTGAGCGTGCGCTCCTGAAAGCCCAGCATCCGGGCGATATTGTGCCGGTTGCAATCTTCCGACCGGGTCAGGGCGCGAATGATCGCGAGGCGAACCCGGACATCGATTTCCTGCCCGCGCGCCGGAAAGCGTTCGGCGGCAAGGCGGGCTTCGGAGGCGAACAACGCAGCGTCGCATCCTGCGATTCTGGTCGCGAGATCGGCCTCGCTGAATTGCAGCGCATCATACTCCTGGCCGAACTTGACCACGGTGTTGAAACGC
>Ga0114974_10004343_pt1 | contig 10596 bp, 7 predicted proteins | sample S_130206_EF_Meta_FD_87318 | JGI IMG/M metagenome (GOLD analysis project Ga0114974, IMG submission 87318) | Freshwater microbial communities from Lake Simoncouche, Canada to study carbon cycling - S_130206_EF_MetaG | ecosystem: Environmental > Aquatic > Freshwater > Lake | place: Lake...
ATAAAGAATCGGTTGTTTCATAATCGGGCAAATACAATAAATAAGAACGTTTCTTTCCATCTAATCCTTTTATGATGGTAGCGTCCTGGTCACTGGCATGATTGGGTCTGCCAATACCTACATAATACCAATTGTCCTGATCTAATGCATACAAATCCAAACCTTTCACAAGTGTTGCAGCTACATGCGGATAGCTAGTACTCGCGCCAGTCTTCCACTTTGCATTAATTTGAGTTGAATTAGATTCAAAATAAATGGCGAGACCGGTTGAGTTAGTGCTAAGTTGCCAAACAGGCAATCGAAGTAATTTTTCTAAACTATCTGGGAAGCGTCTATAAGTGGTTTGTTTTGGGAATGGCCTTCCTAAAATAGTCAACCCTTGCATGGATTGAAAACGGATAGGCGCTTGCGCATCAATAAAAAAAGATATTAAAAGCAGAGGTATTAAAATCCAAAGTTTTTTCATCATATAAAGTTTAACATACTAAATATAATAAAAAAGTAGAGTTAGTTCCTAACTAAATAAGTAGGCAATATCATCTTTGGATAAGGATTTTACAAACCCTTCCTCATCCGAAATTAAGTCCTTCGCCAAGGATCTTTTGCGATCTTGTAATTTCAAAATTTTATCTTCAACGGTATCATTACAAATCATACGATACGCAAAAATGTTTTTTGTTTGACCAATACGATGGGTTCGATCTATGGCTTGTTGTTCTACTGCAGGATTCCACCAAGGATCCACAATATAAACATAGTCGGCAGCTGTTAAGTTCAAGCCCACGCCTCCTGCTTTTAAAGAAATTAAAAATACCCTACAGTTGTCATCATTTTGAAAACGCTCAATAGCTCTTTCTCTTTCCTGAATGGTGCTGCTTCCATCAAAATATTCATAATCAATTCCCATTTTGGTCAATTGCTCCTTGATTAATCCCAGCATTCCTAAAAATTGGGAAAAGACCAATGCTTTGTGACCACCAATATTTTCGGCAATCTCACGGGTTAATTCATCCAACTTCACTGAAGCATTTGGATAATTTTCTTCTTTTAAAATCGCAGGGCTATCGCAAATTTGGCGCAATTTCATTAAGCCTTGCAAAATAGATAATTGTGATTTTTGAATGCCTTTTTCTTCCACCATTCCAATCAATTTATCTCTATAATCATTTCGATAAGCTTCATAAATTTTTCTTTGCTCGTCACCCATTTCGCAATACAATACCATTTCTTGCTTTTCAGGTAAATCCTTTGCCACTTGCTCTTTAGTACGTCTCAATATAAAAGGGAAAACCGATTTTCTTAAATGCTCTTTTTGCTCCTTCTCATCAAATTTATCAATCGGCATCGAAAAATTATGCTTAAAATATTCGATGGTACCTAACATGCCGGGGTTTAAAAAATTCATTTGAGCATAAATATCAAATGTATTGTTTTGCAATGGCGTACCACTTAAACACAATTTATTTTTTGCTTTTAATAAACAAGCAGCCTTGGTTACTTTACTTGAAGGATTTTTAATGGCCTGACTTTCATCTAATATCACATAATCAAAATCAACTTCGATAAACATTTTAATATCACTTCTGAGCGTACCATAAGTAGTTATGATGACTTCGATATCTTCTTTTAAAATTTGCTTACGGCTTCTGGTTCCACCATGATGAATTTGATAAGTTAAACTAGGCGTGAATTTTTTTAATTCATTCTGCCAGTTAAACAAAAGGGTTGTTGGACATACCACTAAAGCAACCAACTTGCCATTTTTTTCCTTTAAATGTTGCAGAAAGGATAAGGTTTGAATGGTTTTACCCAATCCCATATCATCGGCCAATATACCACCCCATTGTACATCATGTAAATAATTTAACCACTGAAATCCGCTCACCTGATAAGGCCTAAGTATAGGCATTAAGTGTGCTGGTGGTGCAATATCCGTTATCGCGTATCGCTCTCTAATTTTTTCGTACTTGCCTTCTAATTGAAATATTAATTCTTCCTCGTCTCTTTGTTGGTATAATTCATCAAGGATGGAGAAATGATATTTACTTAATTTAAGATTGTCTGTTTTTCCTTCTCCTACTTTAAATAATAAGGAATACTTATTAAGCCATTTTTCGGGAAGGACGCCTAAGCTGCCATCTTTTAAAGGAATAAATTGTTGTTTGTTCGACAACATATTTTTAATATCCTGTATAGACACTTTTTGATCACCAAAGGAAATTTCAACTTTGGCATCAAACCAATCCGTATTACTACTAATGTATAAACGAGTGGATGGCTTTGCTGTATTGAATTTAAATTGCTTTAAATATTCGGTACCAAATAATGGAATTTGTTTTTCACGTAATGTGTCCATAAAAAGAAACAGCCAATTATTTTTTAAAACCTCTGCACCTTTTAATGACAATACATTCCCTTCATTAAATCGAACAAACCCTGAGTGCAATTGTTCAATCTCATTCACTAATGTCCTTTCTGCTGCTAATTCTCTTTCTAAAATGATAATTTTATCTCCCACTTGTTGAATGACTGATGGCCCATCGTCCTTTTGAACAATGATGTCATTGTAAACAAACAAGGGTTCGAAATGTAAATATTGTTGCTCCTCTTTTAATAAAATTTGAAGGGTAGGCTTCACCCCTTTTACTTTCTCTTGTGCAACATTGTCTAGTTCTACTTTAAATAATTTAGACAAAGGCAATAAAGTAGATTGTAAATAACTAGGCCATTGGTCAAATTTAACTTCATGGTAACCCGTAGGTAAAAATTGCTCAATCCAAATCAAATCCTCTTTTGTTTTCCAACAAAAAAATTGATGTTGATGTTGAAAGATATAATGCGATTTTGCATGATTGTCTTCAATGGGAACTTTACCATCTGGTAAATTCACTTGCGCATATACAATATATCGATCGGAGTCTCTTTCTACTTTGAAACAAGGTTGAATATTTGCAAAAACCAATTCTGCTTTTTGTAAATTGGCGGTAGTAAAAGGTTTATTATGCGGAATAAAAAAACTAAAAGGATGTTCAGATAAATCCTTCCATAATTTTTCAATTTTAGGATGTAAATATTCCTGAATATGCCCCTTTGTATCTTCTGGTAAATTAGATTCTTCTGTATGAATGATATTATCCCATAATTGACCAAAAGGAGAATTTTTATTTAAATACTTCGTCAGTTCTGCTGGTTGTAATTTGCGAACCAATTGAAGTAATAATTTGTCTTCTTCTTTTATTTCATCTGGTATCACAAATTTGGAAATATCCAATTTTTCAACCTTTCCTACATAAGAAGTTCCCTCTTCATTTACTTCACCCTTAATCACATTAAAATTGATATAAGGATATTCGGTAGGATGGTGTTGCATGACAAGCCCAAGGCGCTCAATGGTTTTTTGAGGCTGTACTTTGGTTTCATCTATTTCTTCAATATCCCAATCATTTCCCATGGGACGTTTGAAAGAGGATTTTCGTTCTTCATTTATTTTTTTGATGCCTGCATCCAATACTTTTAAAAATGGTTTACCATCATGATAAATAAATTCAAATTTATCCTTGGTATTATCCTCTAAACTATAACCATACAGCGCTAATAGTTTATTTTTTTCTCGATCCCAATTTCGAATGGTCTCAAAATAATCAGCCCCTTTTAATTGAAACAATTGTAACAACAATACGGTCTTATGTATACATAACGGGTATTCTGTTTCAGATAAGCAGTCGCAAGAAGTATCAAAAAATCTTTCTTCATTTTTTTGAATGATGATATGATGGGTTTTTCCTGCCATATCCATTTCTGCTACCACTCGCTCATTTTCACTTGAAACAATATGAGGTCGTATGGACTTTAAGGTAGTTTCAGCCTTTTCGAAAGTAGCTTTTGAACAAAGCATTCGAATGGTTTTAAGATCTAAAATTTTAGCTCTTAGCTGAGTATGTGAGGTATTATAAGAAGCTGGTTTGTAATCCAACAAATTCTTATCAAGTAAATCCTGTATATAAAATAAGGCAGCTGCTTTATGTCGACATACCTCCGATAAATTATAAGGACATCCACACCTTAATGATAAGGTAGCTGGATTTTTAAAATTTTCAATAGTGACTTTATAGTAAGTAGTGTAGCCATCATCTTTGACCCTGCAATGTATGCTTCCTATTAAAGGATCAAATTTGACCAACTCAATATTTTTTAAGGCAAAAATTTTCTTGCCTCTACGAATCACCTCTTCGGTGCCGTAACTATAAATGTGTTTAACTAAATAGGGTAATGCCATAATTATACAAATAACCCTTCAAAAAGGGCAATCTGCAAATGTAGGGCTTTGCGGGCTATATTCATAGCCCAATTTCATAAAATAGCTGAAAATGAATGAATTATAGTCCGTTTACTAAGGCACCCTCTTCATAAATAGGTATAGAAGGGGCAGAATCTATCGAAATACAATACAACATATCTTGTTCCAAGCCATAAGCGGCTAAACGATGCCAATGGGTGGTGGTTTGAATGTATTGGGCTAAATCATCCTTATGCTGACAATACAATTGATTTGCCATCAAGCTACTGTCACAATGAATGGTAAAATCGTCTTTGAGTGCTTCAATGATTGCTCCAGCAAATAAAGTATCCTCAATATTGAATCTATTTTTCCAACCCGAACATGCTAATATAACGGGAACGCCTTGTTGTTTTAGATAGTTGGCAACAGCTGAAAAATTAGGGAAGGACCCAGTGATGATGTCCTTAGCCCCTTGCTTTAAAGCCATATGTAATAATTTAGTGCCATTGGTCGTGGTGATCACTAAAATTTTATTTTCAATAAAAGACCTAGGATATTCCGATGGTGAATTACCATAAGATAATCCAGGTATGATTTTACCATCTCTCTCCCCTGCAGTAACTCCTCCAGTTTGCTTACCCATTTCAATACATAATTCAGGTGAGTCAACTGGTATGATTTTTCTTGCGCCATTATATAAAGCGGTGGCCATCGTAGAGGTTGCTCTGAACACATCAATAATGACTACGATACTATCTTTTATTTCATACAAGTCTAGCAACTGAGGAGTTAAAACAGTATGTATACTTGGTTTGGATTTTTTTTGCGCCATAGGAACACAAATATACAAAATGCGGGAAGTTTATACAAGCTCTTTTTTCTTGGTTAAAATTAAAATTTCTGAAATGTAGATGTCTGTACTTACTCGTTTCACTGCATTTTTGTCGGTATAGGATTTGTTCATCAATCTACCTTCTACAGCGACCTCAATGCCTTTTTTTAAAAATTTTTCGGCGTACACTGCCAATTTGGACCAAGCCACTAAATTAAACCATTGAGTTTCATCTACCCATTCACCTTTGGCATTTTTGTAGCGATCATTCACTGCTAACCTGATATTGGCTAGTTTTTTTGTTTCATCAAAAATTTTAATTTCGGGATCTGCTCCTAAGTAACCCATTAACTGTACTCGATTTTTAATTGCTTTCATTGCACTTTGTTTTGTTGAGCAACAAAAATGCAATTACTAGGGATACTAATTTGCAGTATTTATTCGCTTAAATACAGGTACAAATAAAGGGAATCAGTTTAAAACCAGCCTTTATTTAAAAGGGAATTTGACCACTTTGGCTTTAACTAAAGTATTACGAATGTCAATATAAATATCGGTATCTAATTTAGCATAGGCTGATTTTACATATCCAAGACCAACGCCTTTGTTTAAACTAGGGGCTTGTGTTCCTGAAGTCACAGAGCCAATTTCATTACCTGCTGCATCTTTAATTAAATAGTAATGTCTAGGTATACCACGATCAATCATTTCAAAACCTATTAATTTTTTGCTTACGCCATTTGCTTTTTGCGCAGCCAATGCAGTTGAATTGGTAAACTCCTTATTGAATTTTGTGATCCAACCTAATCCAGCTTCTAATGGACTAGTGGTATCATCAATGTCATTACCATATAAACAAAATCCCATTTCTAATCTTAAAGTATCACGTGCACCTAAGCCAATGGGTTTAATACCAAAAGAGGCGCCTGCTTCAAACAAAGCATCCCAAATTTTATTGGCATTGTCATTGATGTCTTCGAAATAAATTTCTACACCTCCTGCTCCAGTATATCCTGTAGCACTAATTAAAACATTATCAATATCTAATAATTTCCCTTTTATAAAACTATAATAAGGAATATTCATTACATCCATTGATGTAAGTGTTTGTACAATTTGTGCTGCCTTGGGTCCTTGCACTGCCAACAATGCTGTTTTAGGACTGATATTATGCATCTCTACTCCTTTCGTATTATGTTGTACTATCCAGTTCCAATCTTTTTCGATATTAGAAGCATTCACCACCAACATGTACACTTTATTTTTTTCAACGCAGTACACTAATAAATCATCCACAATGCCGCCAGTCGCATTAGGCAAACAACTATACTGTGCTTTACCATCTTCTAAAACGGACGCATCATTTGAAGTAACACGTTGAATCAAGTCCAAGGCATCGGCCCCTTTTAAAACAAACTCTCCCATATGACTTACATCAAAGACGCCAACCCCATTGCGCACTGCAGCGTGTTCGTCGTTTATTCCGGTATAACTAATCGGCATATTATAACCTGCAAAGGGCGCCATCTTAGCACCTAAAGCAATGTGTTTGTGGGTAAAGGGGGTAGATAAAACTTCGCTCATCAGAATTTAATTTGGTCAAATATAGCAAAAATAAAACACCCCTCTTTTGAGAAGGGTGTTAATATTTTAAAAACTATAATAAGTGTCTAAAAGCATTAATACGCAAACCTTTCCATCACCCATTGTAAATCGCCAAACTTGCTCGCCACTTTGCTCACATTATTCAAATTAGGTATGACTGAAGTATTATTAGTGACTGCTTTTTTATCTTTTTGATCGTTCGATTTTTGTTCTAATGCACGATCAATTTTTTCCAATTCTTTCATTTTTTCTGACCTAGATTTTTTCAAGTCGCCTTCTAGTTTTTGACGTTCTTCTTTTAATTCCTTTAACTGTTGCTCGATATCGCTTGTATCATCATCCTGTCCCACTTCGTTGTCCAAATCCATTCTGCCAATTTTTTCTAATCCTGATGCAGTCATCAAATATTCAACGCCTCTCTCATAACTAAATGACTCGTCATCGTAGGAATTTTTCCATTCGCCATCCCATGGATCATTACCAAAACCTATGTCGTCAATTCTTTCTGTACGAAAACCATGGCCATTGACATTCATGTTAAATTGCTGCCATCCCTTTTTAGTAATTTTAATGCGTTTGCCAATCGGAACGGCAATGGTCATAATAACATGTTGATTTCTAAACTTATCTTGTTTATTTATTCCAATACCGCGATCTAAAAATAAAATACTGTCCTTTTGAATGATGTTAAAATTGATGTTATTAGCAAGTTTATTGGCTTCTTCCTTAGTACTTCCGTTACTTAGCTTTATTATCTTAACCTCAAAACTATCTGTTTTGGATTGTGTAATTCTGATACGTAAATTTCTAACATAAAAAGTATCTTCATCTGTAAATTTTTCAAAAGGAGTAATGTCAAACCAATGATCCTCATAGTACTTCATTTTAGGCTCTGAAGTCACCGTTAAAAAATTCAATTTCGCATTTGCTAATGCAACCGTTTTTTCAACTGGGATATTATGTTTAGAAAATGACTTACTTAAACTTGAAAAAAACAAAAATATACAAACCCAACCCAAAATCCATAAAGCCCAAAAGCTAGATCGGATTAATGTATTCGCTTTTTTAAAGCCCGCTAGTTTACGAACAACGGCTGTCACAATACCTATAACAGGAACCCAAATAAATAAAATAATAGCTCCTATCATATACCAATTTTGCAGGCCGTCTTCTAAAATAAATTTTCTAAGTGGCAACAAGCTGGTTCCAGCCACACCTAAACCAAACAAAGCAGCAAGTAATGAAATAATAAGGATACCTAATATGAAGTAAACAAAGGCTTTGATTAAAATAGTGAGGATATTACCTACAAAATGAAAACATCCTTTATTTTCTGACTTATTATTATTAGATGCGTTGTCATCCTTGTTTTCATTTGGATGATTTGAACTTTCTTCACGTCGCGCTGATCTTTGTGCACTACCCCATGATTTCGCACGCGTTCCAAAACCTTCCAAATCAGTTTGAATGGTATTCTTGATACTATTTAAATCTACTTTTTCACCTACCATTTGTAATTTATCAGCGCTGGTTTTAGCTTCGGGCAATACCAACCACAAAACAATATATACAAAAACAGCACCTGGACTAAAAGTAATGTCTAATAAATTAGGAAAATCGGGCGCATCCCAAAATTGCCATAAATGCAAGTGTCTAAAATTGACCACAAAGCGTATAAAAGGTATTAAAAATAAAATTCTCAGGATCCAAACTTGAATACTAAAATATTTTGCTAAGCCAGCACATACACCACCAATCAATTTGTTTTCTATGTCTCTAAATAGACGCTTGCGTACACCGCCCACTTCCTTCACAGAAGTACTGGGTACTGCAATCCATAAAATTAAATACCCTAAAATATTCACACCAATTAAAAATATCCATAAAATTCTTACTAAAAGTGGATCTAAATTAAAATAATTAGCAATACCACTACAAACGCCGCCTAATACTTTATTATGTTCGTCTCGATATAATTTTTTTGTTTGCTGTTTGTCGCTAGACTCATTATCGTAATAATTGCCCCCCATTGTATCCTCAGTAGAATAAGTATTGGAAGATGAACTTGCTTCAAACCCATCCTGGGCTTCAAAATCAGCTGGACGACCAATACTTGTAATAATTAAATTTATATCCACTTGGGTAATGCATGGCGCTCCTTTTTTCAAACGATCATCACATAATTCTGCAATACGACATTCGATATCATTTATAATTTCATCGCAACCTTCTTCGTTTTTAAAATAGTCGCGTAAACTATCGATATATTTTTTTAAAATTTCATATGCAAACTCCTCAATGGGAAGAATGCGTCCTTGAAAATTAATATTGATTACTTTTTTCATTGTCTTTTATTTATAAAGCTTGATCTGCTTTTAGTGTGTTAATATTATTTGCGTTATTTGTAATAAGCTGCACTGCATCGGCCATTTCATTCCATGTTTTTAATAAAACATTGTAGGCGGCATTGCCTTCGTCTGTCATCACAAAATATTTTCGAGGAGGCCCACTAATACTTTCTACCCAACGATAATTTAATAAGCCTGCATTTTTTAAACGAGTCAATAAAGGGTACAAGGTTCCTTCTAGAATGTGCAAATTGGCCAGTTTCATTTTCTCAACAATATCACTTGGATATACTTCTCCTTGTTGAATGATGGACAATATGCAAAACTCCAATACACCCTTGCGCATTTGACTTTGTGTGTTTTGAATATCCATAATTATAAGATTGAAACACAAAGCTAAGCATAATTATAGTACTATGCAATACATAGTACTATAATTATTCCTATTTCTATATTAATATACTGATTATCAATATATTATATAAAATATAATTCTTTGAACGAGCTTAGAAAAGGATAAATGGTAGGAAAAATAACTAATTTTTAGGGGCAGGTGTACCTAAAATAGACTCGATGATTGAAGTAAAAAAGCTGACTAATATCCCAAATAAAAAGGCGGTAAACCAACCACTTACATGAAATCCTGGTACAATTTCAGAAACTGTAAAGATGATAAAAATATTAATCAGAATTAAAAATAGACCTAATGTGAAAACGGTAATTGGAATGGTTAATACCACTAAAATAGGTTTTACAAAATTGTTAAGTAAGCCCAAAACCAATGCTACTAATAAAGCGGTGATGGTATTATCCACAGTCACACCTTTCATTAAATAGGCAACCAATAAAACAGCCAACGCAGTTGCAATTGTTTTAGTAAAAAATTTTCCCATATTATTCATTTTACTGGATCAAATAAAAGTAAGATAAATTGAAATCATCTAATAGACTACTAATTCATAAAAATCTTCGGTCTTAAGATATTTTTCAGCTAAGGCTTTTAACTCTTCTGGCTGAATCGCTCTTACGATATCAATGGTCTTATAAAAATATTCCTCGTTTAAATCATTTAAGATATAAGTTTTCCAACGACCAATAATTTGAAAAGGGCCATCTAAGTCGCCCAACAAACCACCTAACATATAATTTTTAACCAATTTTAACTCTTCTATATCAACTAACTCCTCTCTTAATTTCTTCATTTCCTTATATACTTCTTCCATGGTTGGCTTGCATACATCCTTTCCTGCATCTGTACTAATCATCCAAGCACAGGATTGAACATGGTTTTGTAAGTAACTATGTATCCCATAGGTATAGCCCTTGTCCTCTCTGATATTACGCATTAGACGTGAACCAAAAAATCCACCAAAAATATTATTCAATACTTGCGTAGGTGCAAAATCGGGATGATGTCTATTTGGGAAATGTCGTGCAATACGAATAGATCCTTGTACCGATTCGGCATCATTAATCACACTATACTTTTTTTGTGTTGCAGATACAATAGGATGCATCACCGCAGGAATTTC
>Ga0114974_10004345_pt1 | contig 10594 bp, 9 predicted proteins | sample S_130206_EF_Meta_FD_87318 | JGI IMG/M metagenome (GOLD analysis project Ga0114974, IMG submission 87318) | Freshwater microbial communities from Lake Simoncouche, Canada to study carbon cycling - S_130206_EF_MetaG | ecosystem: Environmental > Aquatic > Freshwater > Lake | place: Lake...
CTTCAAGAACACGTTGCAATGAGGAAAGGTTCTGAGCACCATAATCAATTTCATCAATACACAAAACTGCACCTTGACGAGCCGCAACAGTAACAGGACCATCACGCCATTCCATTTGACCATTAATCAAAACATAATTGCCAAGTAAATCACTCTCATCGGTTTCAGGTGTCATTGATACGCAAACGAATTTACGTTTTGTTTTAGCACAAGCCTGTTCAACGGACATTGTTTTGCCATTACCAGAATTACCTGTAATGAAGATTGGAAAGAATTGATTTGATGAAATGATATTAATCAAGTCATCATAGTGTCCGAAAGGAACATAATTTTTGTAAACTGAAGGAACCAAGTTTTCAGTTTCAAGTTGTGTAATAACACTAGTAATTCGGTTACCAGTTTTAACTTCTTGTTTTGGCATTTGAATCACCTGTGCTTGTAAATCGATTGTTGTTGATTGAGAAACTGAAGCCGTTGTAGGCACTTTATACACACCACGTTTTTCACGATTGGCAATATCATTAGTGAACCAATACGGATGAGCAATATTTTCTTTATCGCAGATTTGTTTAATTTCTTCGAAAGTAACATTTTGTTTGCCAGTAGCAATCAAGGCAGACATAAATTTTTCTTTCACTTCAGCACGCTTACTCATAATATAAAAACTCCAATTTCAATTAAGATAACACCATTATAACACGAAACCATCACATTGTCAACCAGCTGTTGCATAAAAGCAACAGACTAGGAGGCAATGCCTGCAATGAATTTCGATACCAGAACACGGTTCACTTGCCGTTTTTTATTGAATTTCATAAAAGCATTTTTCAATTTGTTAGCGGTAAATTTACCATCGATTTCAATTTCTTCATTTTCAATTTTCAAATCTTCACCAGAAGGCAAAAGGTAAAAACGATTGTAACCTTTATTATAAGATTCAAGGAACTTTTCCTTTTTGATTTGTGCAGCCAACATTCTTACATCATTACAAACGTAACCTTTGTTGATACTTTCACCTTTTTCGTTTTTGTATTTTTGTTGAATATCATTAAACAATCTACGGCGAGATTTAGAAGTAATAAAGAAACCGAAAATGCGAGCACCAGTTTTCTTTTTCAACCATTCAAATGATGCTTCACGCAAGGCTTCACCTGGATAGGCAACTTCAGGATTTAATTTCATTTGAAACTTGATACTGTCATCAGCAATAATAACATTTTCACGGGTATGAGACCAACCTTCCCATGAAATATTACCTCTGTTCTCATCATACTTCAAATGGTAACCACAACTATCGGCATCACCATCATGCACAACAATCAAATTAACAATATCAAGATTATTCTTCACTTTGAATTTACTGATTGCAGGTTCAATTGCAAAAATTGATTGAATCAAAGGAGTCATACCGAGACCTTCTGATGGTGGAATAGGAAGTTTTGGTCTATCTAAAGAATATGCATTAGCAAGAAGAATCATATTCTTAACACAACGATTATAATCTCCAGTTTTCATTGTAGAATTCAAATACTCACGCAAGTAAACACCTTCAAATTCCATCTCACCAGCTTTTCTACTGAAAGCAGGAATCATTTTTTCACCATCAAAGACCGTATCGGTTACATCTAGACGGCGAGCATGGTCGTAATCACTAAAACTATAAACAACAAAAGGAATATTCACTTTACGGCAAAATGCGGTCAGAATCAAAATCTGTTCAATAGAACCCGTCATATTATCACGCATCGAACCAGATTTATCAAGTAACAAAACCAAGCCGTGAGATTTACCTTTTGGTAAAACAGTCATCTTGCGGAAGATATTATCTTCAACTTGATACTTGTAAATTTTATTAATGTCAATGTCGCCTGTATCAGAGATTTTGGCCTTAGAGTAAGACCTTGCAGCCTTCTTCATTTCGAATTCTTTGGCCAACAAAGAGATATAACGGTCATTTCGAGTTTTGAATTCTTTGACTAAATTCTCAACTGTGCCATTAGTGTAGTTGGGTGCAACTTTGAAATGTTTTTCCATCAATTCGTGAACCCGTTTGTAACCTGTATACACAGATTTAGGATTCACCAACTTAGGCACATTCATGTAACGATAATCACGGCATTTTTCAGAAAGCAATTTGCCTTCATTATTTCTAAATGCTTCATCAGTAACACAATCTGGTTGGAATTCTTCACTTTCTTCACCGAATTCTTTAGAATTCTTTTCACGATTTAAGACACTATTTTCTTCTTTTGAATCTTCATCAGATTCTTCCGCATCATTGTCGGATGAATCTGTGTTTTGTTTTTGACCATCAGGTTTTTCATCAGAATCTTCTGTATCATAGTCATCAGAATCTTCTGCATCACCATAATCATCATCATAATCCATATCTTCAAAATCATCATATGGTAAATTGATTTGTTTTTTTGATTGTTCATCTTTTGAGTAATCAAAAATTTCATCACAAACATTCAGAACATCAGTCCATGTTTCAACAGCCTCAACTTTAGCAAGCATAGCTTGTTCTTTTTCATCAAAGGCAATACCCAACATTGTGCCGCCTTTTGTGTAAAGGTTCAAGCGGTCAATAAATGCCAAATCATTTACATTTTGGTCTTTGATGCCGAAAAAGTTTCGGTCTAAAAGGTTAGAATAACCATTGATAAAAGATTTACGAATACCTGGATATTTACGTTTGACTTTTTTCTCAATGCGAGCATCTTCAATCACATTAAGGAATCGTTTGTAATTTTCACCTTTATTACAAACTGCATCATGCCATCCATCTTTAGGTGTGTATAAGGCATGGCCAACTTCGTGACCTAACAAAAGGTCATACAAATCACCAGTCATATCATCCCAAATTGGACAATATAGAACACGGTTCAAAGTATCAAATTTTGCGGTTCTGATTTTTTGATGCTGAATCGTAAGATTCTCAGTAGCGAGCAATTTCGCTAATTGTGATTTTGATTCGACACTATAATTTTGCATAGCTTACCTATTTAACTTTTAATACAACCATTGTAACACAAGTGGGTGGGAATGTCAAGCCTTGTTGTTGTTGGGAAACAACACTCTAAGCTGTTGATTTATGTCAGTATTTTTACTTACTTCATGCAGGATCCCAGCCACACCATGAATTCTGAAGGCATTTACCACATCGGTAACACAGGAATGAAAGTGTTCTTCCTGTTCTAATAAGGTATGCGAATAGTCATTGTCATCATGCATGAGAATCTCCTATTGAAGTTGTCATTATAACACAAAAATCGTTTCTGTGTGGCAATAATGAAAAAACCCCTATCGCTTTTGGGCAATAGAGGTTTTAGGTTTCATCGAACTGGAGATTTAATGAAAGATGGAGCGGTGTCTTTGAGTTTCACAAAGTTAATTCAGGGGGTACCTCAATCTGTTATCCAACCCACCGCATATTTTTTACTGTGTTATAATTATATAGGACTTTTTTCATAAAAGCAAGCACTATTTTTATTATCTGCCTACTTGGCCAAGATACTTTGCCTTAGTTTCTTCCCATGTAAGGTACATCAAGTCATCATAGAACAAAGTTTCGGTTGATACCTTATCTTTCTTCTTGAGAAAGCCAATACGACCTTTAGCGTGTTTCTCTTTCCAAATCTTGGTCAATGCTTCATAACTGGTATCAAATGATTTAACCAATTCAGTTTCTTTGATATCACCACGCAAAAAATCAAATGAGTTATTGTATAGTGGACTGAAATAGATGCCACGATGATGTTCAGCCTTAATCAATTCTTTTGGTATACCCATCTTAGAATATGTAAAGTTTAATGAACGATTCTTATGGTCACGTTTATGCGGTTGACCACTTGCCTTCTTTGCAACATACCATTCAAAATATTTGCGAGTGTGATTTGCTTTCAACCATTCACGAATCTTATATCGTGTATCTCTGTTAGGTTCAAACGATACAGAACCAGAGGAGAATCCCATAGGATTCCAATGGTCGAGGTTATCATACTGTGATAGACCACCCGATTTAGTTTTACCATACAATGATGTAGTGGTTACACCAATCAAGGTGTCACCATATTGTTTCTTCCAAAGTCTTTGCACTTCATCTGATAAACAAAGCAATGCGAGCAATTTACCACCAACGTAGTTATAACCAAGTGGTTGAAACGGAACAATTGTAGAACCGATAGCGGTATGATTAATCATACCACCTTGTGTTTTCAATTCACGAGGCCAACCAATTGCATTATCTCTAGGTGTCAAATCAAGAAAATCCGATGAGATGCAAATAACACCAAGATACTTACCTGTCTTATTGTCAGCAACAAGAAAATTAAGGTTGCGACCAATGTTACTGTTGTTCTTCATTGTTGAAATAAAGTTTCGTGCGGTGTTCCATCTTTCAGGTAAATCACTACGTTTAATTTTATCTTCAACAACTGTACCATCAACACCTTTGCGTGATACAGAACCAGAATCATCAGTATAAATCAATACTGGTTCAAGATTCAAATAGTCATCAGGACTTTCAGGCAACCAAATATTAGTCTTAACTTCATCTACCAATACTTGTTGTTTTGGGTCAACCAATTGCACTTCTTCACCGAACAAAGTATTGTTCACGAATGTAGGATATTTGTCTTTGATTTCACACCACTTTTGATATAGAGTGTATTCACGAACATCCATTGCAGACACATAGGTAAGGTCTTTGATGGTTTGCTCACGCAATTCATCTTGATTAATATCCATAAAAGAATCTGGCGGATTGACTTCTTGCCACTTACGCCATTGTTCTTCTACATCATCTTTTGGATCAAACGAGTATGCCATTATCTTTTTGAAGCCTTTTCACTTTTTTAATTAACTTCTGTTGTTTTTGTCTTGCCATTTGTAACGCCAATGGTTTAGAGTATTGCACCATACGAATACCATTCATGTGGTCTAGTTCATGCAGAAAACATCTTGCAGTAAGACCTTCGAATGTTGCATTGTGTAGTTTACCATTTTCATCATAGAATTCCACATCAATTGATACAGGTCTTTCAATCTTTAAAAATAGACCAGGAAAAGATAAACATCCTTCATTGTTCTTGTCTACCTTTTCAGATACTTTAATAACTTTTGGATTGATACAAGGAATCAAAACATCATCATTACCAATAACAAACACTCTTTCAAATACACCACATTGATTTGCTGATAGTCCCAAACCACTATACATCTTCATAGTCATCTTTAATCGTTTGACTAACTTAGTCATCACAGGATTAGGTAGAGTTCTCAAATCATATTCGGGAATAGATTGTGTCAACATCGGGTGATGTTCATTGTATAGAGTCAACGGCTCAATAGTTTCTTCTTTAACCAGTCCGGCTTCTGTGTTGATTGTTAAAATTTTACTCATATAATTTCTCCGATTTCTTCCATTATATCACCCTATGATTGGTTTGTCAAGCAAAGATTCTTTTATTACCTTAGGATCCCATGCCGTTCTAGAATCACACATGAGGGCATTCATATCCAAAACTTCCCTCAAACCCAAATGCATGGCAAATGGAACATCATATTGCACTTTTGCTTTTTCGATGTAGTCAACTAATGCCTTCTGGTATTGTTGAGCATATTTTTTCTGACACATATATGCTTTATTATCACCGATGGCAAACACTCTCCAGTTTTTATAATTTGATTTTGATAAAGAAAATTCAAACGCTGCACTATTGACACCTGGAAATTCTTGGTCTTGGAAATCATCAATAGCAATCACACCATCATCTTTCATCTTGTTACTGAATAACATCAAATCACTCAATACGGCAGAATGTTCATGGCAGCCATCTATGTGTAGGAATCTTAGGTTGTTTTCAAACTCAATATCACCAGTAGTTAACTGTGTTGTATCTTGTAATCGCCATATCAAATTGTTACCATCACCAAATTTGGTAATGTTTCTTTCAGCAATGATTCTAGCTTCTTCTGTAAAGATATCATACAGATAAAAATTATTGTCATTCTTAAATTGTGAAATCATAATGGCACTTTTACCATATGCAACACCTATTTCACAAATGTCACCAATTGGTTTCTGTAACTCATTCAATATGCCATATATGATTATGATATCTTTAGGATAAAACCAACCCTCAACTTCTTTGTCTACCACATTCTTAAAATTGTATAAGTATTTTTGGAAGTTCATTTCATAATCCTACTAAAGTTCTTTACCTTTTCAAACTTAATCACATTACGGAATTTATCTTGTAAGATATCACCTTTGTGTGATATGACGAACACATTCGTGCCTTCAAGCATATGAAGTATTGTCATCAAGTATTCTGTACCATTGGCATCAAGACTAGAATCAAACACTTCATCTAGTATCAATAGATTTGTGTTGGCAGAATTCTTCAACTTAGCTACGGCACGCCAACTAAATAAAAGTGCCAAGTCAATCTTCTGTTTCTCACCTTCAGAGAAACTGGCATATGTAAATTCATCACGGTGTCTGGATTTAATTGTTTCTTTAAATGATTCATCAAGGTTAAAGTTAACAAAGAAATCAAATGATGCCAAGTATTTGTTTACCAACTTATTGATGATAGGCAAATACTGTTTAATAATCTTGGTCTTGATACCTGTATCTTTCAACAAACCAGAGGCGACTTCGTAATATGTTTTTTCTTCTATTAATTGCTTTAACTCTGCTTGCAGTTTCAACAGAGAATCCTCTAATTCTTTTAGCTGTGTCTGCTCTTTCTCTGTGGATGCTTTATTTTCCTTCAACTCTTTGATTTGAGTTTCTAACCTATTAATATACTTCTCTGTTTCAATAATAGAGGTACTGTTAGTGGCAATCTTAATTTGTAGTTGTTGAATCTGTTTCTGTTTCTCATTAATAAGATTCAGTTTAGTTTGTTCTTGTAACAACTTACTTTCCAACTTCTTCAAACCTTGTTCACAATCATCTTTTCTGGTGTGTAGTGATGAGAGTTCTTCTTCTTTAAAACCCAACTCAATAGCCTGCCTACAGGTAGGACAGTTATCATTCTGTTGAAAGAAGTTAATATCTTTTCGGTATTTTGACAAATTACTTTCAATTTGAGATTCTAGTTTTGTAATTGTTTTAAGTTTTGCCTCAGTATCAAGTTTATCAGAAACTTCATTGGTGTATTCACCCACTTTAGTGAGATACAAAGTGTTATTGGCATTGAGTTGTTCTATGGTAAGTCTGTTATCAGAGATTTCTACTTCAAACTCTTTTACCTTCTCATCATTGTTTTGTTTTAATTCTTCAATATGTTTTTTCAACATATCGTGTTTCTGTTGAGTAAGGTCAATCTCATGTTTTCTACCACCCATCTTTTCTTTATTGGTAGACATTTTTTCTTTGATAACATTGTTCATCGCAGAAAAGATTTGAATGTCCAATAATTCTTCAATGATTGCTCTTCTATCGGCAGCAGACAGCTGCATGAACGGAGTGAACGATGCACTACCTAGAATAACAATTTGTGTGAATGATTTGTAGTTTAGTTTAATGATAAACTTTTCCAAGTATTCTTGGTAATCACGCACAGCGGCATCTTGGTTAACAAGGTCACCATCACAGTAGATTTCAAAGATGTTTGGTTTGATTCCACGAATGATTCGATAGACTTTGTTACCAACATTAAATTCAATCTCAACCACACAATCTTTACCATTGATTGAGTTAAGTAGTTGTGGTTTGTTTACTGAACGAAAAGGTTTGCCAAACAAGACAAAACACAGAGCATCCAACATGGTTGATTTGCCTGCACCATTCTCACCCACAACTAATGTGTTAGGTGAAGAATCAAATTCAATTTCAGTAAAGTAATTACCTGTGGAAAGGAAGTTCTTCCATTTAATCTTACGGAATATTATCATTCAGTTTCAGTTGTCAATGCCTCAACATAGACTTCTTTCATTAAAGCTTTTAGTTTATCATTATCTACGTTGAGTGTCAAGTTATCAATATACTTTCCTAAGATTGTCATTGTATCTTCTGCCTGATTAATCAACTCATCATCATTTTCAATTAGTGTTTCGGTAAAATCTTCTACGATTGAAATATCAGAAACACCAGCCTTATACAAGTTATCAATTACATTATCAAACAGGTATGGATTTTGTTTGTTAACAACAATCACCTTCACATATGTTTCTTTTAAGACAGAGTAATCAAATGATTTCCAAAATTCAAAATCGGATGTTGTATCATCATAAGACAACTTATGAAACATACGATATGGATTCTGTATGAATTCAAGTTCACGGGTATCTGTATCAAAGGTATGAAAACCTCTTGGGTCAAAATAGTCAGCCCAAGTCATTTCACCTGGTGTACCAACATAGGTAATTTGACCATCAGAAGATTTGTGGTGAAAATGTCCACTCAATACAACATCATATCTGTTTAATAGTTTTTTGTCAAGTCCTTCATGGCACACATTGCCTTTATCCATTTCGAACCCAGCAATCTCAAAGTGACCAAAACAAATTTGTGAAGTTGAAGTTTCAATAAATTTTTTAATCTGTTCTTCATTATCGGAACAAATCCATGGTATAACATCAACCTCAACACCATCAAATGTTATTTTGTTTGGTTCATCATAAACTGTAATGTTTTCATAATCATTAAGTAACATCTGTGATGAATTTACTTCAAGAACATTCTTGTAGTAGATATCATGGTTACCAAGTATGGTGTGAAATTCAAGGCCAAGTTCTTTTATCTTGTCAAAGAAATATTGTCTTGAAAGATATAAGGTATTAAAGTTGATAAACTTCCTGCGGTCAAACAAATCACCCATTTGAAAAATGGTTGTGATATTATTTTCAATGATATACGGAAAGAATACCTCTTGATAGAATCTTTTGTAGTAGTTGTGAAACTCTAAAGAATCACCTCTCATACCAAAATGAGTATCACCTAAAATAATTAATTTCATAGTTCTTTGGGTATATCTAAGTCAGCTGGTTCAATAAACTTTTCCAGTCCTTTTACTTTAACTTTCTTTTTATTCTCACGATTTTTTTCAAAGGTCTCAATAAATTCGGAGATGTTATCATACAGTTCAAACTGTTTCATGTTGCCTTCATTATCTTCATACATTTCACCTTCATCTAAAATACCGAATTGTTGTGTTGCTTTGTATTTGACATAGAGTTGTTTCTTCTCTTTCATAATACGGCGTAGAAAGGCAAAGTAAATAATTTGTGTGAAGTAGGCAAAAGGATTCTTTGACTTGTCGGGGTCAAAGTTTCTGAAATACATTAAACAGTTTTCTATGCCGTCAGCAATCATCTCATCTCGGAAAGAATATGAAATAAAGTTTGGCTTGCGTGATAGGTGTTCTGCAATCTTTAGAAAGCATTCACCAATATAGTTTGGTATGCGTGGGTCTTCCTTACCTTCTGTCTTGGCAATATCGCAATTGACACGATATTCAATAAGTGCTGTAAGGAAGTCAGCATTGTTTACATAGTGTTTTTTAGTCATAATAATCTCATTTTAACATAATCATACCAATAAAGCAAGGTATATTTTTACATTTACCTCAAATAAAGCTTGACACACATTTTTGATAGTGTTATCATAGCGGTGTTCCGTTTTAATGTATAGTTCTACCTTTAGATGATTCCATAATCTCCGATATGTTGAATTCATCCTCAGTATCATCTTCCCCATCATCATCGTCAATGTCATTAACATTACGTTGAAGCGACTGCTCAATTTCTTCACCCTGTTCACTCAACAGGAGTTCTGCCTCATTTGCAGCATCAGTATAATATTTAATCAATGATTGTCTTGGAGAAATCACGGTTAGAATATCTTGCACATACAAACAGGCAGAGTTACTCTGTATCAATTCAACAGGTAACCAAGGTCCCATCATCATAACAGACTTACCAGTTGGTAGTCTTTTGAAAAACAAAAGCATTGGCCTGTTAACATGAACAATACCAGATTCTTCATCTTCTTTGTAATTCGCAATTATATCCTCACCCGATTGCAATCTTATAATTTTTACGTTATCCATTTTTGAGGTCTATGTTATAAAACTTGTAATTGAACTTTTCATCATCGTATATTTTAACACGTTCAACGAAATGTTTCAAGGTATAATTAGTATGTTTGCCTATTCTAAAATCATCTGCGATATCAAATAGTGTTGCTTCTTGTTTGTTGTCACCAATTCTAAGACCTCTACCTATCGATTGGAGATTACGAATTCTAGACTTTGAAGGAGAAGCGAAAACAATATTGTGTAAGTTGCGAATGTTAACGCCAGTAGAAAAGGTACCATAAGAAGCCACAATAATAGCATCTTTTTCCTTTTCAGTAATTGAACGAATCGATTCACGAACTTCAACATCTGTTCCTCCATAAACAAAAAATACATGACGATTCTTTGTATGTTCTTTTATCAACAAATGTAAATCTCTACCATGTTTTTCCACAAATTGAAACAATATGAGTGTATTGCCTTCAAGTGATAGAACGAGGTTCTTTATGAATTCGTTTCTTGCTTTATTTAGGACTATGTAATCCACTTCTGTATTGTAGTCC
>Ga0114974_10004349_pt1 | contig 10592 bp, 8 predicted proteins | sample S_130206_EF_Meta_FD_87318 | JGI IMG/M metagenome (GOLD analysis project Ga0114974, IMG submission 87318) | Freshwater microbial communities from Lake Simoncouche, Canada to study carbon cycling - S_130206_EF_MetaG | ecosystem: Environmental > Aquatic > Freshwater > Lake | place: Lake...
TGCGCAGGTACAGGTGCTGCCGGACAGGCTTACCGGGGCGATGGCCAGCACAGAGTATGTTGAGGGTCTGCACACCGTGGCGGCCTGCGGCGAGTGGACTTTGATCGACGTCAAGCGCATCGAGCGCGGGCGTTATCGCCAGTGGTTGGATATAAAACGACGTCTGCGGCGGTTAGTGGGTTAAAACTCACCGTTAGAACCATTTTTTTTGCAGGGAGACCAAACAATGAAAACACTCACTGCGCTAACGCTGCTGACCACGGTGTTGTTCTGCGGCACTGCTGCCGCACAGCTGCCCGGTGTTGCGGCCGCTCGATTAGAGCAAGCACCCAAGCCCAACCCTGCTGCGCCGCTGTACCGCCAAACCGGCGAGCAGTACCGCAGCTACGACTTTCCCGGTACCGGTGAGTCGATCCCTTACCGGTTGTTCGTGCCCGAGTCTTGGGCACCGGGTAAGAAGTTGCCGGTGCTGGTCACGCTGCGTGCGGGCAACAGCATCAACAACAACCACCGCGGCGGCAACGAGCTGGTGCAGGTGGCGCGCCAGCGCGGCTATATCGTCATCTCGCCGTTGGGTTATCGCGGGTACACACAGCCTTATTACGGCAGCCCTTGGCCGGTAGATCGTGAAGCCGGCCCGTCTGTGCCTGCAGACGGCTGGAGCGCCCAAGACAACCAGCGTGCCGAGCTCGACGTGTTGTATGTGCTCAACATCGTGGCTGCCGAATATGGCGCCGACACCTCTCGCCTTTATTTGCATGGCCAGAACCCTTCTGGATCTGCAGCGTTTCACTTTGCCGCGCAGTTTCCCGGGCTGTTTCGCGCCATCGTCAACAGCGCCGGCCCCATCATCACCACCAACTATCCCTTTGCAGCGCTGCAGGGCAACGCCGCGGTGTTGCTGTTGGTGGGTGAGAAGGATGCCAAGTACACCGCGGCAGCAGCCGAGCATCTAGCCGGCGAACTGCGCAAACACGGCGTCGTGGCCGAGTACCATTTGGTGCCTGGTGCCGAGCACGTCAATCCATACTTACTCTTTGCGCCGGGCTTGTTCGATTTTCTAGATAGACACTGATAAAAAGAAGGGGGCAGACCATGCCATCGATTCGCAGCTTCAGCATGAACGTAGCCGCAGTGTTCGGTGCACTGTTGATTCCGGTTGCCGCACAGGCACATCACAGCTTTGCGCCGCACTTTGATAACAAAAAGCCGGTCAGCATTTCGGGCAAGGTCACTGCATTCGAGGCGCGCAACCCGCACAGCTATCTGCACCTTAAGGCTGTCGATGAGAACGGCCGCACCGAAGAGTACGTGTGCGAATCACACGGCTATACGCAGCTGGGCCGCATCGGCATTACCCCTGCCGTGCTCAAGGTGGGCACCGAAGTGCGCATCGAGGGATCGCGCTCTCGTAATGACGCGCATCGCTGTTTCTTCACTGAGATTTATTTCCCCGATGGCCGCGTGTTGCATGTGAACGAAAACCCGGCCCGACCTGCAACGCAGGCGGTGCGCAGCGATATCACCGGTACTTGGTTGTTGGCGCCACGGGTGGGTCGTGGCACTAGCGATCCGCAGCCGATGATGGCCTTCCTGACTGCCGCCGGTAAGACCGCGGTGGATCATTACGATCCGTTCAAGGATGACCCGGCGTTTCGTTGCGACCCGGTTGCTGTGCGTCGCGTCTGGGGCGCACCGGGCACGCCGCTGTCGATCACTCGCGAAAAAGATCGCGTGATCCTTCGTCATGAGTGGATGGATGTGAAGCGCATCGTGCGTTTGGATCAGCGCGAACATCCCAAAAATGGCGTACGCACTTCACTGGGCCATTCCATCGGGCACTTCGAGGGCGACACCTTGGTGATTGAGACCGCCAATTTCTCGGCCGGCGTGCTCAACCAATATGTGGAACAGCCCGGCCAGCCCACACGCGGCCTGCTGCATTCGGCAGCGCTGACCTCGGTCGAGAAGGTGCATCTAGATGCCGCCAAGCAGCAGCTAGTAGTAGAAGTCACACTCAAAGATCCCGAGTTCTTTACGCGTGACTTTGAGCCCTGGACGACCGAGTACAACCCGTCAGATCTTAAGATCGAGCCGTTTACCTGCTCGCCCGAAGGTGTGGATGGCACGCTCAAGAAATAGCCTGACGAGCGTGCTAGGCTCAAAACAGATCGTGCCGCGGGGGACGATCGCCAATACGTTGACAGAACAAGAACCCGGAGAATTCAATGGCTGCTAAATATGCGGGCGGTTGCGCCCATGTCCATGTGACCACCAATGCCGAGCCGATCGACAATCACGAGTGCCATTGCAACGTTTGCAAGGCAGTGACCGGTCAGCACACGACCCACGTTGCCTTTTTCAACTACACCGATCTGGCTGTGGATCATCCTGAGAAGATCAAGCGCGTGCCGTTCAACGCCAACAACCCGGGCGGCCCGCTCGAGATCTGCCTGTGCACCGAGTGCAACGGCGTTCTGATGCTCGACGACAAGGAAAAGCGCGTGCGCGTTGCTGTTCCCAATGTCATGGGTTTCGATACGGCCAGCTTCCCGGCAGCCACCTACCATGCGTTCTATGACACGACCAAGGGCTACGACAAGCCTGCAGACGGTCGCCCTGTCTATGAAGGCCTGCGTCCCGACTTCGTCTGGCCTGCCTCGGCCTGACGCCATGTCGCCGCGTGCCCAGGACTTCGTCAGAATCCCGGGTGCACTTGCGCGGCGACTGAAGGACCTGCTGCCGACACTCGCACTGACCGTCATGGTCGGTGTGGCGGTCGGGCAGCAGGTGCCTGATATCGGTTTCAAGAGTGTTGGGCGTGGTGCGCCACTGCTGGGCGATGTCACTGTCCTTGAGCAGGTGGGCGCCATCCGATTGCGCGACGGGGCGCTCTTCGTTGCCGCCCAAGCCGGCCAAGTGCCGCCCGGGGTTAAGCCGCTACCGCGCGACCTGTTCACCACCACAGACTTTTATGCGGACCGCGAGCTGTGGTCCGATCCGCGTTACTTCCGCTGCAACAGCCCCCTTGCCATAGAGAGCCTGTGGACCGGGCCCGATGGCGGTCTGATCGGTAAGAACCCGCCGGCCTCTGCCCCTTGGGGTTACTGCGACCGTGATCTGCCGCGCAAGGCCTTGGTCAGCCCTTATTCTTTCCGCACCGCGCAGGCGCATTACGAGGCGTTGCTAACAGAGACTCGCGGCCGCGGTGGTCCGACGGTACACACGCCGGCCACGCTGCCCCAACAGTGGAACGGCGTGTACCGCCAGCCGCGCTTCACGCCACGCAACGACAACTGGTTCGCGATGCGCCATGTTCAGGTGCCCACGGTCCTGTCGCTGCTGACCGAGACCTATCGCCAGCGCGTGGTGCAAGAGACCTATCACCATGGGCACACCAATAAGCCCATGTGGCCGGCACAGTTCTGCTGGCCCGAGGGCTTTATGCGGCGTTGGCATGAATGGGGTGCATACGATCGTCAGATGATGGTCACGCCGCAGATGGTGCAGCTGTATATGAGCAGCGCCGATAACTTCGTCATCAACATTCATGTGGGTCGCAGCTTCCGCCTGGACGGCCCGGTGCCCAGGCTGGGCGAGCAGGTGCCGCGCTGGTATGGCGAGACCATCGGGTTCTGGGATCACGACACGCTGATCACCTGGACTTCCAACATTCAGGGCTGGGCCTCACACACCGCTTTTGAGCACTCGAGCAAGATGCAGTCCATCGAGATCTACACGCCGGTGCGTGATGCGCAGGGGCGCTTTACAGGCCTCAGCCACGAGGCAATCCTGTATGACTCCGAGGCACTGGTCGAGCCCATTCGCATCATCGAGCGCATGGACAAGCGGGCCGATTTCATCGACGCCGAGGTCAACCCCATTGTCTTTGTGGACTGCGTTCAGACGCTGTACCCGATCAAGGGCACTGTCACCCCGGTGACGCCGGGTCGCGTCATCGAGTTCGACGTACCAGACATGTATGGCAGGCCGTGGGCCCAGGTCTGGGAGAAGTATTGGGAGCAGGGCATGAAGAAACCTGCGGAAAAAGATCTGTTCGACATAGGCGGGGAGGCTGGCAAATGAAATCACTGCTGCGACAGATGCTGTGGGCAAGTGTGCTGATGGCGGTAGCCGTTGTGCCTGCGGTGGCGCAGCAAGCGCCCGCTGCACAATTGCTTGACCAGACAGTGGCCGCGATGGGTGGCCGCGAAAAACTGCTGGGCCTGCGCACGCTGGTCTACACCGGCTTTGGTCAGGATGCCTACATGGACGGAGGTGGCAACATCACCGCCGAACCCAACGTGCCACCTAAGTGGCGTGCCATCGCCGACGCCCAGCGCAGCATCGATCTCAAAGCAGGGCGTGCGCTGCTGCAGCAACGCCGCGCGCCGATGTTCCCGTTTGCCGCGCCGTTCGGCCTCAACTGGAACCGCGCATCCACCACGCAGGCTGGCGCTGAGTTGCTCGACCATCCGCTACCTGCCGCACTGGCAGCGCTGGACCCCGCTGCACGCCTGACCGGTGTGAGCGTCGAAGACGGCGTCTCTGTCCTGCAGTTCACGACTGCCAATGGCACGTCGGTCTCGCTGGGCATCGATGCTGTGACCCACCTGCCGGCTTGGGCGCGCCGCGTTGTGCCGCACGTCAACCTAGGGGACGTTGCAGTCACCGCCTTCTTCACCGGCTATGTGCCACAGGACGGCGTGATGCTGCCCTATGGGTTGATGAACCGCATCGACTGGCGCAATCAAGTGACGCTGATGTTCCAAGTGGACTCTTATCGTTTGAACCTGCCACCCGCTCAGATGCCGGTAGTGCCGGCACCTGTCGCTGCGCCCGCACCTGCAGCGGCGCCGGCAGTGATTGTCACGCCACTGGCGCGCGGTGCATGGGACGTGCGCGTGGGCAACAACAACGGCGGACCGGTCATCGAGTTCGCCGATCACCTAGTGATGTTCGAGGCCAACGGCAGTGCCGCGGCCACCTTAGCGCGCATCGATGCCGCCAACCGTTTGGTCGCCGGCAAGCAGGTCACCCGGCTGATCGTCACTCACCATCATTTCGATCACACCGCGGGCCTGCGCGCTGCTGTGTCGCGCGGACTGTCGGTGATTGCACACCGCGGCAATGAGGCGATCTTCCGCGAGATGGTCAGCCGTCCGGCAGTGGTGTATCCCGATGCGCTGTCGCGCAGCCCGCATCCGCTGGTGTTCACACCGGTCGATGAGAAGTTGGTCCTCGAAGACCGCACGCAGCGGCTGGAGCTTTATCACGTGTTGGGTCACTCCCACATGGCACAGGCAGTGTTTGCTTACCTGCCTGGTGCGCGGATCATGATGGAAGGCGATCTGGGCGACGCCGAGTGGACTTGGCATTGGTGGGCCAATGCACTGCAGGCGAACATCAAGGCCTATGGCATCGATCCCAAGCTCAATGTGGCCGTGCACGGACCCAACGGCGGCCTGTCTATCGAGACCACACTGGCCAACAATCAGCGTCAGCTAGAGGCCGCCAAGGCCTTCTGTGCGCAGCAGGGCGCCTCTGGCGTACCGGTGTTTGGTTGCCCGGTGCAGTTCGATATCTTGGGCCCCGTGCCGCTCACGGGTCGCTAGGGCTTTATTGCCGCGCGTCAGTCTTGGCGTGGCGGCCGCCCCGGCGGCCATGCCAGTGCCGTTGCGCGTCGTCGTGAACGCAGCAGCGGATAAAACAACTGCACCGCCCAGTGCTCGCTGCCATGGGCGCGATCGTCGGCCAATCCGTAGGCCGGCGGATAGCGGCGCGTGATATGCGCCGTTCCAAACAGCAGATCCCAGATGAACAGCAGGTTGCCGTAGTTGCCGCTGTAGTGGCCGATGCCATCGTCCTGCGCCAGCGCGTGGTGGGCGTAGTGGGTGGCAGGGGTAGAGATTGTGCGCTCTAGCACCCACATCAGCGGGCGCAGTGCCGGCACCTGGTACAGCGCCTCGTCCCAGCGCCAGTTGGAGTGGGCGCCGACGATCACGGCGATCTTCACCACCGCATAGACCGCATACACCCAGCCAAAGCCCAAGTAGACCAGCAGCCCGCCCAGCCACAGCCCGGGCATCAGTGCGTAGTACAGCGCGTTGTTGCGGTAGACCACGCGCACACTCATGTAGGCCGCCGAGTGATGGACCCGGTGCAGGGGCCACAGCAGGCTGCTGTGCGACAGTCGGTGCCACAGGTACTGCGTGAGATCGTCTGTAACCAGCAGCACGCCGGTCATGGCCCACCAGGGCCATTGAGCCAGGGCGTTTCGCTGGTCGGGCAGCAGCCAGGCGCACAGGGCCAGCGAAGTGGTTGCCACGGCCGTGAACACCGTCGGGAACATCAGCAGCACGGCCAGGTCCAGCCGGTCGTCCTGAGGCCCGGCGCCGGCCGGTCGCAGGCTGCCCCGGCCCCACTCGACGGCCAGAAAGCCGCAAAAAATAGCCACCAGGGAGGCGGTCTGGAAGAACTGCGGGCTCATGGCGGATTCCAGCGGCAGGCTTGGGTGTGAGAAGGTAAGATTGTTGCATAACAATTAGCAGTCCTACCTGCCCGCGAAGAGGTTCCCATGTCCCTGACAATTGTCGTGCCGAGCGAGACGTTTGCCGGCGAGAAACGTGTAGCTACCGTTCCCGAAGTGGTCGAAAAGCTCATCAAGCTCGGTTTCAAAGTGTGCGTAGAGCAAAGCGCTGGCGCCGCGGCGAACTTCAGCGATCACGCGTACCAATCAGCAGGGGCCAGCATTGCCGGGTCTGCCGCAGAGCTGTATGCCGCGGCAGATGTGGTGTTCAAAGTGCGTCCCCCAACCGCCGGTGAGGTCGGGCAGCTGCGTGAAGGCACCACGTTCATCGGGTTTGTCTGGCCGGCGCAGCACCCCGACCTGATGCAGCAGCTGGCCTCGCGCAAGGGCACGGTGCTTGCCATCGACTCCCTGCCCCGCCAGTTATCGCGCGCCCAGAAGATGGATGCGCTCACCTCTATGGCTGGCGTCAGTGGCTATCGCGCCATCATTGAGGCTGCACATGCCTTTGGCCGGCCCTTCAACGGCCAGATGACTGCTGCCGGCAAGATTGCTCCGGCCAAAGTGTTCATCGCCGGTGCCGGTGTTGCCGGCCTTGCTGCGATCGGTGCTGCCGCCAATCTCGGTGCCATCGTGCGTGCCAATGACACACGTGCCGAAGTTGCAGACCAAGTGGTCTCGCTCGGCGGCGAGTTCGTCAAAGTCGACTATGAGGAAGAGGGCTCTGGCGGCGGCGGCTATGCCAAGGTCATGAGCGAAGGCTTTCAGGCAGCGCAGCGCGCCATGTATGCCAAGCAGGCGCGCGAGGTCGACATCATCGTCACCACCGCCCTGATTCCCGGCAAGCCCGCGCCACGGCTCATCACCGCCGAGATGGTGCAGAGCATGAAGCCCGGCAGCGTCATCATCGACATGGCCGCAGAGCAGGGTGGCAACTGCGAGCTGACTGTTCCGGGTGAGGCAGTGGTGCGTCATGGCGTGACCATCGTCGGCTATACCGATCTGGTGAGCCGTTTGGCGAACCAGTCTTCGACGCTTTACTCCAACAACCTGCTGCGTCTGGCAGAAGAGCTGTGCAAGACCAAAGATGGCCTGCTCAACGTCAACATGGATGACGAGGCGATCCGCGGTCTGACGGTCATTAAAGATGGCGTCATCACTTGGCCACCGCCGCCTCTCAAGCAAGCTGCACCACAAGCGGCCAAGCCTGCGGCAGCCACTGCCGCGCCTGCCAAAAAGGCGTCGCATGGCCATGGGGCAGGCGGCGATCCCATGTCTGCCAGCAGTGTGCTGATGGTGGGTGCTGTGGCTGCGGCCTTGTTCGCACTGGTGGGCGCCTATGCGCCGGCAGCGTTCCTGGGGCACTTCACGGTGTTCGTGCTGGCCTGCTTCATCGGCTACATGGTGGTGTGGAATGTCACGCCGTCACTGCACACGCCGCTGATGAGTGTCACCAATGCCATCTCCAGCATCATCGCTGTGGGCGCTTTGATTCAAGTCGCGCCACCCTTGGCAAGCGGTGCAACGGGTCGCCCCGATCAACTGATCCTAGGCTTGGCTGTGGCAGCGTTGGTGCTGACCGCCATCAACATGTTCGGCGGTTTTGCCGTCACACGTCGCATGCTCGCGATGTTCCGAAAGTAAGGAAGCACAAGCATGTCCGAAAATCTTGCAATTGCCGCCTATCTGGGCGCAGCCATTCTCTTCATCCTGAGCCTCGGCGGTCTGTCTAACCCCGAGACCGCGCGGCGCGGCAACCTGTTCGGCATGATCGGCATGGGCATCGCCGTGCTGGCCACGGTGCTGGGTCCGCGAGTCGATCTGGTGCACGGCTTGCCGCTGATCGTTGGCGCACTGGCCGTGGGTGGTGGCATCGGTGTCTATGCCGCACGCACTGTGCAAATGACGCAAATGCCAGAGCTGGTTGCTTTGATGCACAGTCTGGTTGGCTTGGCTGCCTGCTTGGTGGGCTTTGCCAGCTATGTCGATACGTCCACGGTGCTGGAGGGCGCAGAGAAGTCGATCCACCTCGTAGAGATCTACGTAGGCATCCTGATCGGTGCGATGACCTTCTCGGGCTCGGTGATTGCCTTTGGCAAGCTGTCGGGCAAGATCGGCGGTAAGCCCCTGCTGTTGCCCGCACGTCATTGGCTGAACCTGTTCGCGCTGCTGGGGGTGAGTTGGTTCGGTACGCAGTTTGTCGGTGCCAGCAGTATCGATGCCGGCATGACCCCGTTGCTGATCATGACTGCCATCGCCTTGCTGTTTGGCGTCCACATGGTGATGGCCATCGGCGGCGCTGACATGCCGGTGGTGGTGTCGATGCTCAACAGCTATTCCGGTTGGGCTGCCGCAGCCACGGGCTTTATGCTCGCCAACGACCTGCTGATCGTTACCGGCGCGCTGGTGGGCTCATCGGGTGCGATCCTGTCTTACATCATGTGCCGCGCGATGAACCGCAATTTCATCAGCGTGATCGCCGGCGGCTTTGGTGGTGGCGCACCGGCTGCAGCGGGTGCTGCCAAACCCGGCGAACCTCAAGGTGAGGCAGTGGCTGTCAGCGCCACAGAGACCGCCGAGCTGCTACGCAGCGCCAAGCAGGTCATCATCGTACCCGGCTATGGCATGGCGGTGGCCCAGGCCCAGCACACTGTGTTTGAGATCACCAAGTTGCTGCGCGCCGCAGGCAAGACCGTGCGCTTTGGCATTCATCCGGTCGCCGGGCGCATGCCGGGCCACATGAACGTGCTGTTGGCAGAGGCCAAAGTACCTTACGACATCGTCCTGGAGATGGACGAAATCAACGACGACTTTCCGGCGACTGATGTTGCCATGGTGATCGGCGCCAACGACATCGTGAATCCGGCCGCTGAAGACGACCCCACCAGCCCCATTGCGGGCATGCCGGTGCTGCAGGTGTGGAAGGCCAAGACCTCTATCGTGATGAAGCGCTCGATGGCCTCTGGCTATGCCGGAGTCGACAACCCGTTGTTCTACCGTGACAACAATCGCATGCTGTTCGGTGACGCCAAGAAGATGCTCGACGAGGTTCTGGTGGTGCTTAAGAGCTGACCGTTGCGGTATGCATAGGCCATTTCTTGCTGAGGAGTTTTTCCTCTTGCAGCAGCAGGCCATGGGCGGTTTTTACCAGCGCGCAAAAAGCCAACAGAACCTTGGATGGATTGCGGTCTGGCGCAACAGCGATGGACCACTTTGCATACATCCAGGGCTCCTGCAACGCGGGCCTTAGCAGCCCTTGTTCCAGTCGCGACTTCGCAAGGCCCAAGGTGGAGAAAGTGTAGGCGTCTGTGGCTTGCACGATGTCCAGTGCCAGATCTGCGGACGAGGTGTTGATTGTGCCGGCAGGACTTTGGCCGCTGGGTTTCTTGTTTGTTTTTGGCGCAGCGCTCTGCAGCACATGCTTGAGCACTCTGGGCGGCAGCATCGTTACCTGAACTGACTTGCAGGCCGTGATGTCGCTCATGCTTAGTTTTGAACGCGTAAACAGGGGATGTTTCTTGCGCAGGAAAACGTACCCGGGCATAGGCCCCAGCTCGGCCACGATGCTCTCTTGATCAAACACCGTGGTTTCCGCTATCACAAGGTCTGCTGCTTGACTGCGAAGCAGCTCAGGGCCTCTTGATGGGTTTATGCAGTCAATTTGCAGTTGGACTGCAGGGTGAGCCACTGCAAAGGCTGGCACTACCCGGGGTGCCAGCGCTGCAAAGGCATAGGGACCGAAGCTGACCCTAAGAACGACTTGCTCTTGTGCTTTTGAAACCAGCGACAGTCGTTCCAACTGCTCTGCTTGGTAGAGCAATTCCGCAGCTTGCTGCATGAACACACGGCCAAAGTCAGTTAGTGCGACAGGTGAGTGGTTACGCTCAAAGACGTCTGCACCGATCTGAAGCTCCAGCTCGCGGATGCCTTTGCTCAGCGTAGATTGAGACAGGTTCATCGCATCCGCCGCTTTGCTGAAGCTGCCATGGGCAAGCAAAGAGGCGGCTTGGCGCAGTAGATGTAATTTGAGCTTCAAAGCTCTCTCGGGGGGGGGGGGGGGAAA
>Ga0114974_10004351_pt1 | contig 10585 bp, 9 predicted proteins | sample S_130206_EF_Meta_FD_87318 | JGI IMG/M metagenome (GOLD analysis project Ga0114974, IMG submission 87318) | Freshwater microbial communities from Lake Simoncouche, Canada to study carbon cycling - S_130206_EF_MetaG | ecosystem: Environmental > Aquatic > Freshwater > Lake | place: Lake...
ACACATGCGTGCGCGGGTTGCCCCGGCTGGCCACCACCCACTGCGGAATTTGCTGATAGCTGACCGTGGCAACGCCTACGTCGGTCCACATCTCGTCGGGTGTAACACCCGCCGCAACGATGTCGGCCCGGCCACTGCGCAGCTCCTCGCGCAGCTGCGCCGCATCGCGCACGGTGTACAGATTGAGCTTGACCCCCAGCTGCTGGGCAAAGGCCGTGGCCAGCGAGTACTCGGGCCCCTGCGGCCCATGCGCGCCTTGGTAATAAGTGGTGGGCCCATTGAGCGTGGCCACGTTGAGCGTCTTGCGCGAGAGGATGTCCCGAAGGGCCGGTAAATGATGCCCCTCGGCCGCCCACAATGCGGCCAGCAAAGCACTGCCCGCCAGCACCCAAGCCATGATCAACGAGTGACGACCCGGCGGTCGCCGCATGGCTTTAGAAGGCCGATCAGAATCCATGCCGCCTATGGTAGCAGGCCATCCCAAACCGCCCCTGAACGCTGTATGATGCGCGCCCACGGAGAGGTGGCAGAGTGGTCGAATGTACCTGACTCGAAATCAGGCGTAGGTTTACGCCTACCGTGGGTTCGAATCCCACCCTCTCCGCCATATCAAACAAAAAGGGTCCCAAAAGGGGCCCTTTTTGTTTAATTGGTCCGAAGTGATGAGTTCGAACCCAGTGCGCAGCCGTGGTGTTCGACAGCCCCGCGCAGCGGGGCTGGACGCCGGAGCGCCCTTGCGCGACGGCGGTCCCGAGCGGGCCGCGATAGCGGGCAGGCGAGGGACGAGCGGCGCAGCCGCGAGCAATCCCACCCTCTGCATTCCTCTCAGTTCACCCTGTGGGCCGCGCCCCAATCAATCCTAAAGCGCGTCGCCAGCGCGCCAAGGTTCTTGTCCAGCGTCCATAGCGAGGCGCTGGGGGTCAGCAGCGCACCGCCGCAATCAATGCGTCGCAAGCGCGCAGCGTATGGGCGCACTTCGAGCGTCTGGTTGCTGCGGACCTGCGCCTGTTGCCAGTAGAACCCGCTACGTTTCATCGCGCTGCCGAACTGCTGTTAGACGCGCAGAGCACCTTGCGCGCCGGCTATGCGCTGCATCTGGCGTGTGCCGAGGCAGCCGGCGCCCGGCACATAGCGTCTTTGGATGCCCTCCTGAGTCGCCATGCTCAGCGGCTCAAGATCAAGCCGCTAAAAATGGGCTAACCAAGCTGTTAGTCTGTTAACAAATAGACGGGGGATTCATGACGACATCGATTGGCATCCAGTCAGCCGCAGTGCGCCCGCTGCGATCTGCGTTCATCGCGGCATTTGCCGCCATCACAGTGTTGCTGCCCGTGGCGCAAGCCGCTGCGCCGGCCAAGAAGCCCGACATATTCGGCGTGTGGCTGGGCATCGCCAGCAACAGCAATAACTTTGATGCGCAGTGGGCCAACACAGCCTATTTGCCAGCACCACAGTTCACCCCTTGGGGTGCAGAAAGGTCGCGGGAGCTGGGACGGCTGGGCGTCGAGCTGCCCACACCCGGCGCCTGCGAACCGGTTAATCCATCGGCTTTCATCGGTGGGTTCTTCCCCACGCAAATCCTGCAGGGTCATAACCAGATCGTGCTGCTCAACGAATGGGTGGCAGTGCCGCGCCGCGTATACATGGATGGTCGCGGTCATCCGCCGGCCGAAGACATGCTGCCAACGTGGCAAGGTCACTCGATTGGTCATTGGGAAGGCGACACGCTAGTGGTCGACACCATTGGCACCAACGGTCGCTCGCGTCCGATCAACGGTTATTTTGCTAACAGCGTGAACGCCACACCCGAGAGCCTGAAGGTGCCGCGCTTGCCTGCCAGCGAGCAGCTACACCTGATCGAACGGTTCCGTGTGGTAGGCAAGGGCAAGGTGCTGGAAGTAGTCAAGCAGGTCATCGACCCCAAGACCTACAAGAATACGTTTTCAAACACCGTGTACATGGAGCGTCGCCCAGACGTTGATGTGCAGGAGTACTACTGCGACGACAATGAGCGCACTAAGGACGAAGGACACTGAACATGAAAGTAGTAACTAAGTTGAGCGTGACCGCAGCGTTGGCCCTGTGCACGGGCGTAGCCACTGCGCATCATTCCTTTGCGATGTTCGACCTGGGCAAAGACGTCACCGTCGATGCTGTGATCAAAGAAGTGCAGTTCACCAACCCACATGTGTGGCTGCAGATTCTGGTCAAAGACGATAAGGGCGCAGAGACCGAGTGGAGCATTGAGTCCGGCGCGCCCGGCATGATGCTGCGTAATGGCTGGAAGCCCTCAACGCTCAAGGCTGGTGACAAAGTCACGCTGACGATGCATCCGCTGCGCGATGGCAAACCCGGTGGCAGCCTGGTCAAGGTCAAACTGCCTGACGGTCGTATGCTGGGTCCGGGTGCGCCGCCTGCTAACTAAGGACGCGCAGCGGTCCACCTGCGATACATATCGTTGGTCGCCTCATCGTTGATTCGCTACATTAAACAAATCCGTCATCCCTCTTTCATGAAGACCCCCTAGCCTCGGAAGCAAGGAAATTCATGGGGCGGCCATCCGGCCGCACGTTCTACTTCAAGGGAATGTGGGTGACCAAGATGAAGCTGACCAACGGGATTAGGGTGGCAGGTGCTGCCGTTGTTTGTGCCGTAGCGCTCAGCGCTTGCGGCGGTGGCGGTGGGGTTAGCGGTGTCACCGCTGCTCAAAAAGATTCGTTTAAGTCGGCCTACACCTCAGGCCTGGATGGCACGAACACATCCACGGGGCTCAACAGCACCGAGTTGCAGGATCTGTTTGACAAGTTTTATGTCGATAGTGGCTTAAACCGATCAGATGTTTTGTCGGCCCTGAATGGCGAGGCCTCGGCCCTGCTGGCCGCTGCGACCAGCGCGCACTCGGGCGTCCCTAAAGTGACGCTGTCTGACGTTGCAGTATCCAACTGTGTGGATGCCGGCAGCGGCGCCTACACCTGTTCGCTGACCGCCACGGTGACCAACACCGATGTGGATACCACCGTCACAACCCTGACCTCGGGCCTGCGCATGGCAGACGGCAAATTGCGTCTGCTCGGCGACCAGATCGCGACCCTCAATTAAGTTGCCTAGAGCGAGTTCTGCAAATGAAATCACTACAGTTTCGAGACGTTGCCCTGGCCAGTGTTGCGGTGTGCGCAATTGGTGCCGTGGCGCTGCCCGGTTCCGCCACTGCAGCGGATAAGGCCAAGTCAAAGGCTGCCGGCACCTATGTGACCGGCGACTTCCATAACCACAGCACCTGCTCCGACGGTTCGTTGTCGATGAAAAAGCTCATCGACAAGTCGGTCAACACCTGGGGCTTGGACTGGTTTGTGCAGGCCGACCATGGTGGCTCTTCGGCGCGCAATTGCACGCTGTCCGAGGATCCGTTCACGCCTGTCACGCCGGCGCTCGGCCTGACAAACAACAGCACCGGTCCCTATCCGCCCGCCACGTATCCCAGCGGTGGTCAACCGGCCAGTACCGGCAAAGGTCCGAACCAGTCCTGGCAGGCCACGCTGACCAACGGCGTTGCCGGCATCAAGGGTGACGGCACGGCCAATCCCAAGGCGATGTGGCGCTGGCAGGAAATTAAGGAATACCAATACGCGATCACCGAGTCTGAGAGCCGTCGCCTCAGCAAGCCTATCTGGATGGGCGTTGAGGCCAACGCGCCTGGCCATGAGCACGTATCAATGGCCATTCTTGACGGCCAGCTGCCCTGGCCGGCAACCGGGACCGGCAATGCCAATCTGCTGGCACAGTATGAGTACTGCTTTGATAAAAACGATCTCGACACCAGCCGCGGTGTGGAAAACGCTTGGGATTGCGCCTTCAGCAGCAGTCCGACCGCCAACAGCTTGGTGGACCCGGTCTCGCGCAAGATTGCCAAGGCGGGCAACCTCGGCGGCAACAACAGCGCAACCGATCTGGATCTGGGCCATCGCAAGTCACTTGAGTCCATCAAGTGGATGAGCCAGTTCGCACCCAACGGCAGCTACTACGTGCCGGCGCACTTGGAGCGTGCGGGCTATTACGATCCCGCCGCCGGTCGTGGCTTCAACATTGAGCACCTGCGCAACTTCAACAATACCGCGCCGCAGATTGCCTTTGGCTTTGAATCGATGCCCGGTCACCAGGCTTCGCTCAACCGCGGTGAGTATGGCGGCACGGGCTTCAACCGCTCGATCGCCGGCGGTACCTTCGGCGGCACGGGTTATTACTCAGCCAAGATCGGCGGCGTATGGGATGCGCTGCTGGGTGAGGGCCGCAATTGGTGGTTCTTCGCCAGCTCCGACTATCACAACCGCGGCCTGTTCGGTAACGATCAGCTGGAAAGCACTCAGGACTTCCAGCCCGGTGAGTACCAGCGCACCCATGTGCTGGTACGCAAGGGCACCAACAACCTGTCTGCCCAAGGCATCATCGATGGTTTGCGCAGCGGCAACTCGTTTGCTACCAGCGGCCAGCTGATTGATCGCTTGGCGTTCGTGGTCTGCTCACTCAACCCAGCGCTGCCGGTCAAGACCAGCACCGCGCTGATTGAGGCTGCTGTGAGCAACGCAGTGAAAAACAATGCCGAGGTGCGCATTGATGGCTGCGCAACCATGGGTGAAAAACTGGTGGTGCGCCCTGGTGCCAACCTAGTGGTCGCCATGGCGATGCGGGATCCTGAGGGCACGAACTTCTCGCCCTACAGCTTCGCCAATCCTTCGCTTAAGCAGATCAATGTGACTCAGGCGCTGAATCTGCCGGTACTGGATCATGTGGATGTCATCGGCGGTAACGTCACAGGCTTGGTAAGTGCCACTAACACGGCAGCCTATGCAGGTGAGGCCGGCAAGATCCTTACCGGCACGGCTGGTGATCCGACGGCTACCTATCAGGCGGATGCGCCGGCCACGCTCAATACCAGTGCTCGTAAGGTAAAGACCTTTAACACCACCAACTGGACGTCGACCACCGGTGGCATTCGCAGCATGAGCTATCTGGTCAGGAACGTGTCGGCTACGCAGTACTTCCGTTTGCGCGGCACCAACCTGCCACCGTCTACGCCCAACGAGACGGATGCTGACGGCAACCCGTTGCTCGACTATTTGGTGATCCCTTTCGATACGTCTAAGCCGGGTACCGTGCCGTGTAACGAGGCAGCCTGCCCAGCGCACCTGCGTACCATCAACGGCATCAAGTATTCGAGCTTTGACGTGTCTGCATGGGCCGATCTTTGGTTCTACTCGAACCCGGTGTTCGTGCAAGTAACCGGCTCGACGAGCGTCGCAAGCATTATCAAGTAAGACATCGGTCGCACCTAAAAACCCCCGGTGGCTAGCGCTGCCGGGGGTTGTTCATTTTTAAAACTCACGTGAAGAACCTGTCCTCATCCCCCGCTGCAGCGATCCTGGCCCTGGTCAGTGGCACGGCGGGTCTGGCTTGGCAAGGACTGTGGACAGTGCAGTTCTCTGCAACGCTTGGCCACGAGTGGGTGGCTGCACTGGGTGTGATGGGAGCGCTGTTTGCGGGTATGGCTGGGGGCGCTGCGTGGTTGGCTCCTCGCGCGGAGCGCTCAGCCCATGCAGGTCGCTGGTTTGCAGGCTTAGAGATCATCATCGGCCTGTGGGGGCTGTTGCTGGCTTGGGCATTGCCCGCTGTCCTGCCGATGGTCTCACCCTGGTTGGGCGGACAGCCGCAGCCGTGGGCGCATGCAGCGCTAGCTATTGGCTTGCCTCTACTGCTGATGCTACCCAGCACTGTTGCGATGGGCGCAACGTGGCCCGCGTTGTCGCGCGCCACACAGGCCGGTCATGGTGCCATGGGATGGCTGTATGCCGCGCATACTGCAGGCGCGCTGCTGGGTCTGCTTGCCAGTGTCTTCATGCTCGTGCCTGCTTGGGGTCTGCAGCGCAGCGCGCTGGTCATCGCGTTGCTCAATGTGTTGTGCGCGATTGCTGCGCTGGTTTTGACCTCGCGTTCAGCCTCAGCACCAGACGACCGTCGAGATGCGGTGCCGGTTGGCGATTCACCCAGAACAGGGTTGCTTGCCTTGGGCGTTATGGGTTTGCTGGGTATCGGTTACGAGACGCTGTGCATCCGTATGCTCAGCCAGGTTGGTGAGAACACGGTCTACAGCTATGCGGTCATGGTGGGCGTGTTCCTGCTAGGCACTGCCGTCGGTGCGCTGCCACAACTTCAGCGCATAAGCGCCGGTGTTTGGATTTTGGTCACGGGCGCTGCGGTAGCCGGGGGCAGTGCGACGTTGTGGTGGGCGGACGATCTTGCCGGTGGCTTGGGCGGTGAGGTCGTTGTCGCCCTGTGTGCGCTGTTGGTGCCGGCAATGGCTATGGGTGGCACCTTCACCGCGATGTGTCGCTGGGCGCTACGCCACGGAACAACGCTGGGTCATGCCTTGGCCGTCAATATGGTGGGGGCGGCCTTAGCACCGGCTCTGGTTGGGGTTGTGTGTCTGCCACTGCTGGGCCCGGGATCGACCTGCTGCGTGCTGGTTGTTGGCTATGGCCTGTTGGCATTGAGTTTTGCCCGGCATGATCAGGCGGGATCGAGAGTTCCGTGGCTGGCCGTCGCGTTGGTGAGTGTTGCAATCGTGGCTGATCCGTTGCTAGCGCCGCTGCGTCACATCGATGTGGCACCAGGTGGTCAGGTGCTGCGGCACATCGATGGGCCGATGGCGGCAGTGTCGGTGACACAGGACGAGGAGGGTGTGCTGCGACTGCGTATCAATAATCGCGTGCAGGAAGGCAGCAGTGCAGCCAGTCCAGTTGAGGCGCGTCTGGCACTGCTGCCGCTGATGTTGCATCCGCATCCGCAGCGGGCGCTTTTTTTAGGCTGGGGTACGGGCTATACCGCTCGTGTCGCTGCGTTAGACAACACGCTGCAAGTGCAGGCTGTTGAGCTGCTGCCCGAGGTAATCAACGCCTCAGCGCTGTTTGATGCGGTACCGCAGTTCCCTGCGACCCGGGCGAAGGTGCAGGTGGTGCAAGCCGATGCGCGTCGCTTTGCGTTGGCCTCTGAGCAGCGCTATGACTTGATCGTGGCAGACCTGTTCCATCCTGCACGCAGCGGTGCGGGCAGCTTGTATACCGTCGAGCACTATCGAGCCTTGCGCTCGCGTCTTGCGCCAGGTGGTGTGGTTTGCCAATGGCTGGCGCTCTATCAGATGGAACTCGGTACCTTGCGTGCAGTGACAGCTGCGTTTCGCAGTGTGTTCCCTGATGCGGTAGTAGTGCTGGCTAGCAATAGCCTCGATACACCCGTGATTGGTCTGGTGGCGCGTATAGACGCGCCCTTCGAAAGGCCGTTGGTTGTAGCGCAGCGTATGGCAAGCGCATCGGCAGGCCTACAGCAAGAACTGCAACGCACGCGATTGATCGATGCGCAGGCTGTGCTGGGTAGCGTGCTCGGTAGCTCGTCTGGCTTGCAACGCTGGCTGGGCGCAACAGCGGCCAATAGCGACGACCATCCCGTGGTGACCTATGGCGCGCCATGGGACACCTATCGACCGCAGACAACGCCCGCACAGCGACTGGGGATGGTGCTGATGCAACTGGGTGAACCTGATGCGCGCACTCTGCAGACAGATCTGGATTGGGATGCAATGGCGAGTGGGGTGGTGGGTGCGCCTGCCTCTGACGACGCCTCAATACTTGCTGCCTATATTCAGGCGCGCAACCGTTATCTGCTGCTGGGATTGAGTCGACCGGATCTTGGCAGCAGCGAGGGTCGCGAGGCTCTCGCGAAATCTTTGCAGCTTCTGCTTGGCGTGAGTCCGCAGTTCAGCCCCGCAGTTGAGGCCTTGCGTGCCCTGCGGCCCCTTGCCACGCCCACCGTACCATCACCTTCAACACCGTAGGACATCATGACCGAGTCAACACCCGCTTCCGATCCGGTTTCACGGTCCTGGCCTCAACGCTTGCTGGCAGAGCCGCTGGTGCACTTCCTGCTGTTAGGCGCGCTGCTGTTTGCGCTGGACCACGTGCTGCTTGCGCAGCGCGGTGATCCGCGGCGCATAGAGGTGCCCGATACCGCGTATGAAGAGGCGCAGGCGCTGTTTAGCGGCAACCTTAAGCGCGAGCCCACCGATCGCGATTTAAAGGTGCTCATCGACCGCTGGGTGGACAACGAGGTGCTGTACCGCGAGGGCCTGCGCTTGGGCCTGGATAAAGGTGATAGCGCGATACGTGATCGCGTGATCTTCAAGGCACTAAATGTAGTGCAGGCAGACTTGCCGTCTCCCTCGATAGAGGAGCAGTCGTTGCGTGAGTGGTTTGAGGCCAATCGCGAACGTTACGATACGCCAGCCCGGTATGACTTCCTGGAAGCCGTTGTGACCAGCGATCGCAGCGAGCCCGTATTACGCGCCTTCGTAGCTTCGCTCAATGGCAAGGGCACCACCACCACCGACAGCAGTCTGAATGTTTTTAAGGATCGGCCGCAGCGCACCATCGAGCAAAGCTATGGCGCCGAGTTTTTGAAAGGGTTGCAGGCAGCTGTCCCGCAGGGTGCGTGGGTGCTGCTCAATTCCACGGCCGGCCTTCGCGTGGTGCAGCTGCAGGAGGTCAAGCCGGCTATTGCGGCGGACTTCAAGGCGCTGCGCCTTGAGTTACTGAAGGACTGGCAAAACGAAGCGCTGGCCAAGGTGACCACCGATGCCGTGCGTGACTTGGCCACGCACTACACCGTGGTGCGGCGGGAAGACCGGAAATGACTGCCGGGCAGCGCGGAGTGTTGCGCGTCAAATGTGTGCTGGTAGCGCTGGTGTTGATGTTGGGCGGGCTTTCGCTATCGCCGGCTGCCAGTGCCCACGAGGCAACACTGGTGGACCTGCGTGTACGCGAGGTGGCGCCAGGAGATTTTGTCTGGACCTGGGGCGTGGGCGCTCGGGGGCGGTCTGTCTCTGAGGAGCTTGCATTGCATTGGCCCGAGCACTGCGAGGTGCGCGAGCAAGCCATGCGTTGTGGCACGACGGGTCTGACCGGTTCTATGTCCATCGATGGTGTGGGAGCCGTTTATTCAGCGGTCATCCTGCGATTGACTTGGTATGACGGCGGCACGCAGGTTGTGACCCTCACCAAATCCATGCCAAGCATACGGCTGTTCAGTGGTGGCAAGGATGCGCGCGGTCAAGGTGAAATCGCGCGCGCCTATGGGCTGCTGGGTGTGGAGCACATTTTGTCGGGCTGGGATCACCTGCTGTTCGTCATCAGCCTGTTGCTGTTGGTTGGCTTTAACAGGCGCTTGATTGCCACCATCACGGCGTTTACCGCTGCTCACAGTCTTACGTTGGCTGCCAGCGCATTGGGTGTGCTGACACTGCGCTCTGCGCCGGTAGAGGCGAGCATTGCGTTGTCTATTGTGCTGGTTGCTAGTGAGTGCCTGCATCGCAAGCAGACCGTGGCGCGGCAGTGGCCGGCACTGGTGGCCTTTGTATTTGGCCTGGTGCATGGCTTGGGCTTTGCCGGAGCACTTAAAGAGATCGGACTGCCCGATGAACACAGGAACATCGCGCTGCTTACCTTCAACCTGGGCGTTGAAGCGGGTCAGCTGCTGGTGGTGGCGTCTATAGCGCTGGTGGTCCTGGCGCTTGGCAAGCTGATGCGTAACAGATCGGCTCAACTGCAGACACCGTTTGTGGCGGGTGTTTGGGGTCGGTTAGCTGTCTACGGCATCGGTGCCATGGGTGCCTATTGGACTGTAAGTCGCGTTGCGATGATGATCCTTGCAACATGAGCCAGCCTCTCAACGAACCGGATGACCTGCATGGTCTGTTTCCCATTGCGCTGCAGGTGCTGCGCGGTGTGCTGCCGGCTCAGGATGCTGCAACGCTACGGCAATGGTTGGAAGGCCAAGCGGACTTGGACAACCCACGCTCCAGTGCTCTGACACACACGGGCACAATTGCACCAGGTCAGCATGCGATTATCGATGCGCTGAGTGCCGCGTTGGTGCCGCGCATTGCAGAGTTTGGCGCGTTGTTGCTCGGTGAGCGCAAGTCATGGCTGATCAAAGAGCTGTGGGGCAACGTCATGCTGGCCGGTGGCTCACAGTCCTTGCACAACCATGCCAACTGTATCGTGTCAGGGATTGTCTACCTGACGCCGACCGGCACTCAAGGGTCGCGCACGGTGTTCGTCAAAGCCTTGGGCGGTCACGATTACAAGTTCAGCAATGAACACGCCACGATGCACTCCACTCCCTTCAATGCCAGTCGCTGGCTGGCGCCGGAGGCAGAACCCGGCGATGTGCTGCTGTTTCCCAGTTATCTGTTGCACGAGGTACCGCCGCAGCAGGGAGCGCCGCGTTGCACGCTGGCCTTTAATGCTATCCCCACGCGCTTGGATTCCTGGGGTTACGGACTGGAGCTGGGCGCATGAAGCAGACTGATAGGGGTTGCAGCGTAGTGCAGGACGACAGGCGCGCCATGCGGCGACGGCTGCTGAAGGCCTGCAGTCTTGGCGCGCTGACCTGCTCGCTGCCTGGCTTTGCACACGAGTACTACGCCCGGCAGTTCATGCTTATCCACCCCTGGACGGACCCTACGACGCCGGGGCAAGCC